>Ga0207674_10003629_pt1 | contig 18823 bp, 14 predicted proteins | sample KBSCornC72_FD_184303 | JGI IMG/M metagenome (GOLD analysis project Ga0207674, IMG submission 184303) | Corn rhizosphere microbial communities from Kellogg Biological Station, Michigan, USA - KBS Corn C7-2 (SPAdes) (version 2) | ecosystem: Host-associated > Plants > Roots > Rhizosphere > Soil ... | reverse complement strand
GGTCGACAACATCAAGTTCACGCAGGGACTCGAACGGATTGCGAGCGTGATCGATCGCGGCACGGTGATCAGGACCTTCAACGCCGCCGACCTCGGCTTCATCCTGCATTCGCGCCATCAGTACCACTGGCACACCGGCTACATCCCGCCGCAGCCGATGGCGATGCCGCACCTCGGCGCGGTCGTGTCGAAGACGCTGGGTCCGCGAAACCCTGACATGCCGGCGTTCGTCGCCATCGGCCAGACCGTCGAAGGGCCTGGTGAAATCGCCACGCTCAAGGCGTTTCATACCTCGGGGTTTCTCGGGTCCGAGCACGGCCCGTTCCTCATCGTCGATCCCCAGGACGCGGCGTCCGCCGTGCGGCCGCCAAAAGAGCTCGGCGACGCTCGCTTTCGCAGCCGCCGCGAGCTGTTCGAGAAGCTGCTCGCGCAGGAACCCGTCCACCAGTACGGCGGTGACTTCCAGCGCGAATCGCTGCTCAAGTCGCTCGACGCGGCGGATCGGCTGCTGAAATCGCCGTCCGCCAAGGCATTCGATCTGTCGCTCGAGCCGAAGACGAGCTTCGATGCCTACAATACCGGCCGCTTCGGACAAGGTTGCCTGCTCGCCCGGCGCCTCGTCGAAGCAGGCGCGCGGTATGTGGAGGTCACCTCCGAATACATTCCGTTCGTCTACTGGGACAGCCACGAGAACGGCCACGAGCGCGCAAAAGCGATGAAGAAGCTGATCGACGCGCCGGTCGCGCAGCTCATTCGCGATCTCGAGGAGCGCGGTCTGCTCGATCGCACGCTCGTCGTGCTCGCGAGCGAGTTCGGGCGCGACGCGCTGACGGAAGGCAAGGTCGGCAAGGAAGTGAAGGACCAGGCGATCAACATCCCTGACGTCATGAGCGAGCCGCGCCATTACGGCATGCACCGGCACTTCACCGCCGCCGGCTCGATCCTGATGTTCGGCGGCGGAATCAAGAAGGGCTTCGTGTACGGAAAGACCGCCGACGAGCGGCCGTGCACGACGATCGAGAACCCCGTGGTGATGGAAAATCTGCACGCGACGATGTATCACGCGCTCGGCATTGCACCGGACACGTCGTATGTCGTGGAACGGCGGCCTGTCTACGTGACGAGGGATGGCAAGGGCGAAGCCATCCTCGATCTGTTCGCCTGAGGACGGTATGAAGACAACGAGACGTGAATTCCTCTCCGCGGCGGCTGTGGGGCCCGTCCTGCTCGGGCTGCAGAACAAGTCGGGCTCGAAAGCGCCCGTGCTCGGCAGCGCCGCCTATACCTACGAAGCGATTCACGATTGGGGGGTGCTGCCGGCGAACCTCAAGTGGGGCAACACCCACGGCGTCGTCGAGGACTCGCAGGGCAACATCTACGTCCATCACACGGTGCACGCGACGAGCGACAGCGCGGACTCGCTGGTCGTCTTCGATCGCAACGGAAAGTTCATTCGGTCGTGGGGCAAGGAGTTCCGCGGCGTGGCGCACGGGCTGCACATCCGCAAGGAGGGAAACGACGAGTTCCTCTATCTCACAGTGAACGCGTCGAACCCGCGCATGACCCCGCAGCCCGCGATGCAGGCGGTCGTCGTCAAGGCGACGCCGAAGGGAGAAATCGTCTGGAAGATCCAAGGACCGCCTGACGTCGACGCGTACAAGCAGCCGAACGCGGACGGTAGTCCGAAGCGCTACAACCCGACCAACCTCGCCATCGCGCCGAACGGGGACATCTACGTCGGCGACGGCTACGGCTCGTACTACATCAATCAGTACAACAGCAAAGCGGAGTACATCCGAACGTTCGGCGGGCGCGGATCAGAGGCGGGACAGCTGCTCGAGCCGCACGGCATCTGGATGGACACGCGCGGCACGGCTCCCGTGCTCGTCGTCGCCGATCGGCGCAACAACCGGCTGCAGCGCTTCACGCTCGACGGCGCGCACATCGATTTCGTCCAGGGATTCCGGCTGCCGTGTCACTTCGACGAGCACAAAGGAAGTGTCGTGGTGCCCGACCTGCAGGGCAGGGTTACCCTCGTCGACAAGAACAACCAGGTGATCGAGCATCTCGGCGATTCGAATCCGCAGGGCACCAACCCGTTGCGCAACCGCCCGCGCGAGGAGTTCATCCCCGGGCAGTTCATCTGCCCGCACGGCGCGTGCTTCGACCACGAGGGAAACCTCTTCGTCGTCGAGTGGGTGGAAGTGGGTCGAGTGACGAAGTTACGGCGTGTCTAGCGAGATGTGCTTCATTCGGATGATGAGGAGGGCAATTCCGAGGAACGTCGCGATCATGGCGATGGAATAGAGGATCCCAATCGCCGAACCTTTCCACGCCGTCTGAGCCCTCGTTCCTCCAAACACGCGGCGAAGCGCCAGATAGTGATAGGCGATCAACGGTATGACGAGCAGCTTTCCAGCTGCTGCGCCGTACCTCCCCGTCAACTCGAACAGGATTCGGACCGCCAGCACGAGAAACGCGAACGCGTGGAAGTGCAGCGAGTAATAGAGGTGAGGAACGTAGTACGGCTGCGTCCTGTGGTAAAAAGCCCACGTCAGCAATCCGAAGATCGGCATGAGCAGAAACATGCCTCGTGGCATGTCGTGCACGAACTGTTCGCCGACCTCCTGCCTAATCTCCTCCGCTCTTTCGAGCGTACGCTCGCCGACCTCCTTCTTGTCAGCTTCTGAGAACCTGATGACAGTCGGCGGTGAGATTGACGCGAGCGCAAAATACAACACGCTGCAGGTGAGATAGAGGCGAACCGGGGAAATGAAACGCGCGCGATGGCCGCGCACGAACTCCAGCGTCAGCTCACCGGGTTTGACGACCAGCAACTTCAGCGTCTGGAAAATCTTGCCGTCGAGATGCGCGAACTCATGGACCGCTTCGTGCGCGAAGTCCTGAAAGCTGATGTCGACGTGACCGGCCTTCTGGCCGCATGCATGACAATACCTGCCCTGCAGGGGAGCGCCGCAGTTGGCGCAGTCGCTCAGACGCGAACTCCTTTGGCGAGATCGCCGCGGCGCAACCGGCGATAGAGCTCCAGCGCCTCCGCGATGATCGTCACGGCGTCCGCCGGACCCATCAAATCCTGGACGAGCACCTGCTTCTGTTCGAGCACCTTGTAGTCCTCGAAGAAGCGGCGCACCTGACGCAGCATGTGCTGCGGCAGCTGCGATTGGTCGGTGTAGTCCGCATACGATGGGTCCTTCACGCTGACCGCGACGATCTTGTCGTCGACCCCTTTTTCGTCACGCATCCTCATGACGCCGATCGCGCGCGCCTCGACAATGGTCAGCGGATACACCGGCTCCTGGCCGAGCACGAGCACGTCGAGCGGATCGCCGTCGTCACAATACGTACGCGGAATGAAGCCGTAGTCCGCCGGATAATACACGGCGCTGTAGAGCACCCGGTCGAGGCGCAGCAGGCCGGTTTCCTTGTCGAGCTCGTACTTGTTCGTGCTGCCCTTGGGAATCTCGATGACGGCGGGAAACGCCGTCGCGATCAGCGCATCGTCGATGTAACTGTCGTGCCACGGATGCATACGCAGCAATTATAGCGAGCGGGACTGTTCCAGCGGGCGCGAAGGTTGCACCCAAACTTCCAAGGTCCCGCGGCGGGACCCGGGGAGGTCATCAATGAAGTCGACAGACTGGAATACGGAAGACAGCTATTGGCGTGAGAACTACAAGTCGCGGCCGTACGCGAGCGGCAACGATTACACCTACTATGAGCCGGGCTATCGCTACGGTTTCGAATCGGCCCACAAGTACCGCGGCAAGAACTGGGACGCGGTCGAGAATGATTTGCGCGCGGGTTTCGACAAGTTCGAGTATCGCGGCAAATCGACGTGGGAGAACATCAAGATGGCCGCACGCGACGCCTGGGATCGCGTGACCGGTCATCATCCGGTGGGCACGCGGTAGGTCGCGAAGGGCCCTGCTTCGGCAGGGCCCTTCCTTTTCGCGCTTCGCGGGTCGCGGTTCGCGCTTCGAACCGCCAGCCTCCAGTCGCTACTGTCTGACGCCAACCGCCAGCCGCTATTTCTTCACCCCAATCACCGTCGACGACGTGCCGAACTGCTTGTAGTCGGAGTAGGTGGCCTTGCTGCGCGCGAGCGCCGGGATCGCAGGGCGATTGATCATCGGAATCTGCCCCTGGTATTCCTCGGTCATCTGTGCCGGCAGCCACATCCCGAGTTTCTCGTCGCGCCGATAGGTCACTTCGATCTCCGCCGTGCTCTGAAGGCTGGTCGGCGAGAGATCCGGGAGACCGCTCTGCCCGCCGAACGTCACGTTCGAATTCGGATCGCCGGCCGTACTGCCGCGGCCGCCGCCTCCGGCGCTGCTCCCCGTCAGGCCGACTCGCGCCGGCGTTCCAGAGGACGTCTTGACCTCGCCTGTGCCCATCAGGTCCGAAAACCCTTTCAGCTGCAGCCGCGTCCGCACGATGGCGCCATCGGCAGGCAGGACCCAGATCGTGCCTTCTGCAGGGACGTTTTTGCCGGCGCGGGTCGTGATCAGCGTTGGCTGCGCGGTCTCTTTGAACGCGATTTCCAGCGTATCGATGCCGTCGATTTTCTTCGTGCCCTTGCTCGTGAAGGTGAAGCGCGAGAGGTTCGATTCGTGGAAGAAGAAGAGTGCGCTCGTGGGGATATTGAAGTTGCGGCTGACCGGGCCGACGTTGAAGCGCGCGCTTTCGGCGGTCAGCTTCGCCGCTTCCTGCAGCGGGTCGGCCGACTCCGTGAGGATCTTCACGATGCGGTCCCGGCGGTCGGTGACCGCATCACCGTTGACTTCGATCACATCGCGGTAGCCGGTCCATGGGACCGCTCCACCGCTTTTGACGAGCGCGAATTCCGCGACGATCTGCCGGGGCCGCAGCGGCGGCACGCCGGTCGTCGTCGGATTGATGTTCTGGATGTACTTCTCGACGCCGACGACCACCGACATCTTCTCGCCGTACGACGCGACGTACGACGCCGCTTTGTGCATCGCGTCATCGACGATCGGGTCGGCGATCTTGGCGGGCGCCGCCGGGGGTGCCTCGGCGGTCTTTTCGGTCACGGCCGGCGCAGCCGTGGCCGCCGTCACCGGGCGCGCGGCACCCGGTTCGAGAACGAAGGTGCGGCTCACCCGGCCGGCGGGCTGGCTATCCACCTTGATGATCGCGGACAGCGTGTACTCACCCGGGGCGAGTTCGCTCGTGGGCACCGATCCGCGCGCGATCTGCTGACGATCGTATTGCGTCTGCTCGAGGCGGCCGGTGCCGGTCGCGACGACGTCGTCACTGCCGCTCCGCCGTACTTCGAATCCGACGCTCGTCTGCGCGAAACGCGCGCTGTCGGCCGTCGTCATCTCGAGCGTGGGGATCAGCGGACTGCCGGTTGATGCATAGATCGAAGGCGCCAGCGACTGGCCCGACATGGTGCCGACAATCAGATCGCCGAGCTGATACCCACCGACCGAGCGCAGCCCGGCGACGATCGGCACTTCGAACGTGCCCGTGCGTCCGCCGCCTTCGATCGCGGCGAGCCGGACGCGATAACGACCCGGCGCGAGCTGGGTCGTTAGCAGTACGCTGCCATCAGACGCGGCGTTCCCCGTGACGTTGACGTCGGCATTTCCCTTCTCGCCGATCACCACGGCCTGGTATCGCACCGGAGCGGCTGTCGTCACCCCATGGCCGATGTCGGCGCGGATCATCACCTTCAACGTCGTCGCCTCGTCGCCGCGGACGCTGTGCGCCGCAATCGCGATCGGCAGATCACCGACGTCGACCGGCTGCGCGATCAGGTTCGCGAGATACGCCGCCGGATCGGTTGGCGCGCTCTGCGCGATCACGAAGCGTCGCGCGCGCACCTCCGCCTTGCGCGTCGTCGTCACCTTGATCTCGTGTGATTTGCCATCGAGATCGCCGGGCGCAGGTTCGACGCCGAGCTCATACGCTTCGCTGATCTCCGTCCGCAGCCGCTCGAACACACCCTTGGCCCGGGCGACGGCCGGGTAGAATACGCCGCCCGACATCGTCGCGACATTGGCCAGCCCGGACTCACGGTCGCGCGTGGAATAGAACGCCGTCTCGCTCGCGCGCGTCGCAGCCGCGTCCGCTGCCATCTGATCGACCTGCACCGTGGCAATCGCAACGCCCGCTTCCTTCAGTGCCAGCTGAACCTCGTTGAAGCGCCCGAGCGATCCCTGCTCGAAGCCCAGCCCTCCCGAAATCAGGACGATCGAGGCCGGCGCCTGAACGGTCTTGAGCTGATTTGCGACCTTCACCACGCTGGTCAAAACCGTCTGGATGTGCAGCCGCTCCTGAGCGAGCCGATCTTTCGTATCGCGCGAGATCTCCGGCGGGCACAGCGGTGAAAGCCCCGCCCGTCCACGCGCGACCTCGGTGTTGAGCGAGCATTCGCGCTCGAGCACTTCATCGATCACACGTTTGTCCTGCCGTTCGAACGCAAGCGCTTCGTCGAGCGTGAAGCTGTGGTTGTAGGCCGCGATCTGGTTCGTGCCACGCAGCCCGCGGATTGCGTCAGCGACCCGACGATGGTCGCGCGTCAGGTCCACCGACGCGCCGGGCAGCGGCACGACGGCGGCAGCGTCGATCGGCCGAAGCCGCTCGATCAGTTGCGCGGCCGTGTCGAGCAGCGCGCGTTCATGGCCCGCGCGGATGCTCTCGAGATCGATCATGACGACAATCGCGCGCCCGCCCGAACTCGGCGTACTGATCGCGTACGACGGCAGCGGCGCCGCAGCCGGCGATGGCGCCGATGTGCCGGCAGTGCCGGTGAAACGTGCGAACAGAACCTTCCGCGGTTGACCGTCGATGGTGACGCGAAAATCGTCGGGTTTGAGGTCGCCAACTGCGCGGCCGCTGTCGTCGACGACCGAGGCGTCGAGGCGGAGCAGGGCGACGCCGCTCCTGAACTGCGGCGGCGTGCCCGCCGGCTGCGCGGTGGACTGGGCGCGAATGATTGCTACGGCGCTGGCGGCGAAAGCGACGGCGCCGAGCCACACGACAAATCGCCGGACTGGCATAGGTACCCCCGAATCAGGCAGGCGGCGGGATTATACGATGCTTAGTTGGCGCGGTAACGTGTAACGAACAGCGACAGACCCCAACGGACAGCCTATTTCCTGCCTCTGATCGCCTCTTCGATATCCGCCGTCACGTCGATGATTGGCCCGTTGAACACGACCGCGGGCGGAAGGCGATCGGTCCACGTCGCGCCGGCGGGGTAGACCGCCGCGACGTCCCAGAGCATGCCTCGCTGCCTGCAGCATTCAGCCTCCGGCTGGGGCGGGCGCGCATCCGCCTCGAGTCGATCCGAGACGACATGCTTCGGATCCCAGTACTGCTGCGCGCGAGCGTCGGTCAGTGTGCTCATGGCCCAGCGCCCCGGCGGCGTGATGTCCCACACCCGAGCCGGTTCCCAGACGGAGAACACGCGAATCTTTTCGCCAGTGCGGCGGTCGAGAATCGATTGGACTGCGGAGGCCCCCCGCAGACATGTCGCTCACGTCGGCGATTGCAGAATGATGATCCGGACATGATCGGCGTCGCGGTTGAACGCGTCGCGAAATGTCGCAAGCGACGCGGCATCGAGCGTCACCAGCGGCGCCTGCCCCGGGGGCACGTGCGACTGGGCCACATACCAGGCCCCCAGCGCCAGAACGATCAGCAGCACCGCGGCGAATGCGCGCTTTCGCGTCAGTGGGCTCACGACAGCATTGTGGCCCAACTTGCTGCGCGATGCCTAGGCCGCTATTCCTGCCGGAGCACGACGACCGGATCGATCCGCGTCGCTCTGCGCGCTGGGATGTACGTCGCCAGCAGCGATAACAGCCCAAGCAGCGCGACAACCCCGATGTATGTGGCGACATCGTGCGGCTTGACTTCGAACAGCATGCCGCGCACCAGGCGCGCCGCGATGATGGCGCCGGCGACACCGGCTGAGAGGCCGATACCCGCGAGCGTCATGCCACGGCGGACCATCAGCCAGCGAACGCTGCGCGCGGTCGCGCCGAGCGCCATTCGTACGCCGATCTCCTTCGATCGCTGCCCGGCGACGTAAGCCATCACACCGTAGACGCCCCCGATTGCCAGGCACAGCGCGACCGCTCCAAACAGGCTGAGCAGCCACGCGCGGAACTTCGGGGTCGCGATCTGCTCCGCCAGCAGATCGTCCATGGTCGTCACTCGCACGGCGACCTGCGGCGCGCGGTCGCGGGCCTTTCGCTCGACGACAGGAGCCATGGCGGCTGGATCCGTGGCTGTTTTGACGATGACCCGGAGGGTCGCGCCGTTGTAGAAATGCTGTTGATACGGCATGTAGATTTCCGGTTGCGGCTCGCGGTCCGGGCCGTACTGCCGGACGTCGCCGACGACGCCGACGATCGTCATGGGCGCCTGCGAATCGAAGCCGGCGATGAGCGCACGGCCGAGCGGATCGCGCCCCGCCAATGCCGCTCGCGCCAGCGCCTGATTGATGATCACGACGGACGGGGCATCGGCGCGATCGCCGTCGTGGAAATCGCGCCCCTGCAGGACCGGAATCCCCAGGGCGTCGAACGCGCCCGGCGCGATGACGTTCATCACCGCCGGCCGAGCGGAGTTCGCCGGCGAGTGCTGCGGCATGCGATCGATCCAATATCCGCTCTCCGATCCCACTCGGCCCGGCGGACCCATCATGGCGCCCGCCGCGACGACCCCCGGGACCTGCCGGAGATCGGCCAGCAGCTCCTGGAAGAACATGCGGCTGTCGGTCCAATCGGGACGAGAGGGGACCGCCGTCGCTTGCATCAGGAGAACGTTGGCGCCACGGAATCCGAGCGGCGCCTGCTGTAGCGCGACGACGCTGCGCACGAGCAGCACGCCGGTGGCGACGAGGATGACGGCGAGCGCGAGTTCGGCGACGACGAGCGCCTCCCGCATCCGACCGCCGGCGCCGCCGGTGACGCGCCCGCCACCCGGCCGCAGCCGCTCGCTGACGTCCAGCCGAGCGGCCTGCAGCGCCGGCGGCAGTCCGAAGAGCAGGCTGACCAGCAGGCACAAGCCGAGCGTGAAGAACAGCACGCGGCCGTTGACCGCGACGTCGGCGAGGCGCGGCACGTTCGGCGGTGACAACGCCACCAGCGCTTTCGTCCCCGCGACCGCAGCCCCGACGCCGATGAGTCCCGCCGCACACGATTGAACAGCCGCCTCGACGAGCAGCTGTCGCACGATGCGCGCGGCGCTCGCACCCAGCGCGCCGCGCACCGCGATCTCGGGGATTCGCGCCGTCGCCTTCGCCAGCAGGAGTGTCGCCATCGTCGCGCAGGCGATGAGCAGCACGATCGCGACGGACGCGAAGATCAGGTACAGCATGGGTTTTACGTCACCGACGATGTCCCGTTGTAACGGCGACACGCGGACGCGGACGCTGCGGTTCGTTTCGGGATACTGCTGTTCGAGGCGGGCCGAGATCGCGGTCATCTCCGTCTGCGCGCGCCTGAGGCCTAAGGGATCCGCCAGACGTGCAACCGCCAGGTAGTTGTTCGCGCGCCGCTGTTCTCTGGCGAGTGCCGGGGGGAGGGGCAGCGATCGAGCGGGTGCAGGGGGCATGGGCAGCCAGATGTCGGTGTCCGCGGGGAAGTCAAACGCGGCGGGAAGCACCCCGACAATGGGAACGGAGCGGTTGCCCAGACGCACTGTCTGGCCGATTGCCCGGGCCGCTTCAGCGAACTGCTGCCTCGCGTAACGGTCACTCAACACGGCGACAATCCTGCCCGGATCCCGTGCCTCCTCGTCGCTGAAGGATCGCCCCGTCGATGGCTGGACGCGGAACACGCGAAAGAACTCCGGCGTCACGCGGGCGATTACGGCGTACTCCGCGACTGAAGACGCCATCACCGACGTCCGTCCCGTCGTGTAGGCGGCCATCGAATCGAATGATCGGCTGTCTCGTTGCCAGTCGAGGAAATCCAGGATCGACACCTGTCGCGATCGGTCTGTCGGCACCGGGGTGCCGGCCAGAGTCGACGACTCATAGGTGAGCGTCACGAGGCGATCGGGATGTTCGTATGGCAGCGGATTGAGCAGGACGGCATCGACGACGCTGAACACCGCCGTGTTTGCGGCGATGGCCAGTGCCATCACCAGGATTCCAATCAGGGTTGCCCCTGGGTTTTTTCGCAGGGTCCGCACCGCATACCGCGCGTCCTGCCATGTCGTCTCGAGCAACGGAAGACCGCGTTGATCTCGGTACAGCTCTTTCGCCTGCTCGATCCCTTCGAATCGCAGCAGCGCCTCGCGACGTGCCTCGTCCGGCGCCATTCCCCTCTTCAGGTTGTCGTCGATCTCCATCCGCAGGTGGCTGTCGAGCTCGTGCTGCAGCTCCCGATCACGCCGTTCGCCGCCGAACAAGCCGCCGAGGCGCCACAGCCACACCCGCAGGGGCGTCATGACGACTCACCGGGCGTGAAGAACCGGGCCACGATCGCGGTCGTCTGCCGCCAGTCGCGCGCGGCTCTCGCCACGTGGTTTCTGCCGGCGCGCGTCAACCTGTAGAACTTCGCTTTCCGGTTGTTGTCCGACACGCCCCACGCGCTGGCGATGTACCCCTCCTGCTGCAGCTTCAGCAGCGAGGCGTACAGCGTGCCGTAGTGCACGCGCAGCTGGTGACCGCTGGTCTGCTCGATGCGCTGCGCGATCCCGTATCCGTGCAGCGGTCCGAGCGTCTCGAGCGTCTTGAGAATCATCAGGGCCAGGGTGCCCTGCCAGACGTCGGTTCGGTCATTCATATGGGATCCACATAGGAGGATGGCGCAAGTCCTATGCGAAAGCAATAGGTGTGTTACGGCAGAGCTGCGCTGCTCGGGCGACGCGGTTACCGGGTCATGCGCAGTGGCGGCCGAATCGTGGCGGCAATATCCTCCCAGCCGAATACGAGGAAGTTGCGCGGTGCGCTATTCATCGCCACCATGACGCCGTGAGGCAATCGTGTTCCCAATGTCGCCGACGAAATATCCAAGCCGTCGGTGGAATCCGCGCCGCCATTGATGACTGCGATCTCTCGTGAGTGATCGTGCGGATTTCCCGGCGCGCCTTCGCGCGCGTAGATGTGATACTCGCTGTCACCCTCGAGCTGATCGGTGCAGACGATGTAGCCGGTGCCGTCCGGAAGTGCGTAAATAGCGATCCCTTCGCGATCGCCGCGGAACCCGCTGCGCGCGAAGTGCGCCAGCTCGCGGCTGGCATCCCGGTGGTCGGGGTCCGCATGCCACTTGTGAATGCCGTCGCCTTCGTCGGCGTAATACACGTAGCCGAGCGCGTCATCCACGGCGACCGCCTCGATTTCGTTTTCGGCACGAACCGTGTTCGCGCTGAAGACTCCCAGGCGACGGACGAACGTGGCGCCGATGCCGCCTCGGCCGGTGTCCGTTAGCCGGTATTGCCACAGATAGCCCTCGCGCGGCCCCGTCTTCGGCGCCACGATCGCGAACATCGCGTTGTCGCTCGGGCGGCGATAGAGTGCGATCCCCATTGGAGCGCCGGCCTCTCCTGCTTCACCCTGAAGCACAGGAATCGCGCCGAGATCGATCAATCGCCCGGCTGACGCGTCAATCGCGAAGACCCGCAGCGCGCGGGCCAGCCGCTCGGTCGCGACCGCTATGTCCACCGTGCGGCCACCGAGCTGAAATCCGTACTCGACGTCTACGTTGTTGGGGCGATCGATGCCCGTGATCATCTGCCGTATCCGTCCATCGAGGCCAAACACGACGATCGCACCCGCCGGGGCGGCGACTTTCATGGTGCCGATGATCAGGCTGCGGGACGGATCGGTCGGGTGCACCCAGATGGCTGGGTCGTCAGGATCCTGCGGCAGGCTGGCGGTCCCGTACGCGGGTTCGACCTGAATTGCTCCCGACGGCGGAGACTTGTGGAAACAGGCGACGCTGCTCGCAACGGCAAGTGCCGTCGCAAGCAGCGCCGGTCGAACGCCTGGGTCAAACCGCACGTCTAGAAGTTGAATCTGAACATGAACTGCATCTGCCGCGCGGTCCCCGTGCCGTAGGCGCTGTTGAGCGGTCCCGTGATGCGGCCGAACGATGCGGGCGAGGTGACCGCCGTTCCGGGCGCGCCCAGGTTCACGCGATTGAAGGCGTTGAACGCTTCTGCACGGAACTCCACGTTTCGCGCGCCGCTGATCACGAAGCGCTTCTGCAGCCCGAGATCAACCTGGAACAGTCCGGGCGCGCGCACGGTGCTGCGCCCTGCGTTACCCCAGGTTCCAGAAACGGGCACCTTGAACGCGGCGGTATTGAACCACTGCGCGGGCGTCTGGGTCGATGGATACAATTCCACGCCGGCGACGCGATCTGCACGCTGGGCCTGGTTATTGCCGTCGGGGAGATCCCCCGCGCTGCGGCTCGCCGTAATGGTCAACGGCCGGCCCGTCCGCGCCTGCATCAGCCCCGACAGTTGCCAGCCGCCCAACACGTACCGCGCCACGCTACCCTTCGCGGCGCCATCGCGTCCGAACGGCAGGGCGTAGACGCCATTCATCGTCAGGGTGTGCCGGACATCCTGGTTCGTCGAGGCGTACTCACAGGTGCGGCACGCCGCATTCTGCCTGGCTGTCGACTCGCCGCCGCCGAGCGCCCCTTCATCGAACGAGTGCGACCACATGTACTGCGTGCCGAGCTGCAGGCCGTTCGCCGCCCGGCGATAGAGCGAGAACTGCAGGCCGTTGAAGTTGCTGTTGGACCCGGCCGACTTGATGTCGACGCGTCCAAATTGTGGCAGCGGCCGGGTGCCCGTCGCCGGATCGATGTTGTTGACGTTGTTACGATCCAGCAGGTGATGCCCCTGGTTGCCGAGGTATCCCGTCTGAATCGTGATCCCCCACGGCAGCGCCTGTTGGACGGTGAAGCTGTAGTGCTCGGCGTACAGATCGACGCGATGCTCGTCGACCGCGCGCGCCGCGTTGCCCACGCTGGCGGCAAGCGACAGGAATGGATCGATTGGATACGAGAGGGTCGGTGCCTCCTTGCTCGTCAGTGTCGTGCGCGCCCCGGCGTTATCGATCGGCGCGAACACATCGTCGTTCTGTCCCGGTCCGTAGAACATCCCCCAGCCGGCGCGGACGACCGTCTTGTCGTTGAAGCGCGCTGGCGACCAGGCGAACCCGACTCGGGGTGCCAGGTTGTTGTAATCCGGATCGTACCAACGCGTACCCGGCGCACAGAACCCTCCGCACGCAATCCGCCAGACTTTGTCGCGCCCGTCTTTTTCGACCGGCACCGTGTAGAACTCGTAGCGGAGACCCGCGTTGATCGTCAGATTCGGACGCCACTTGAAGTCGTCCTGGACGTATCCGAGGTACCACCAGCGCTGTCCCTGGACCACCGGGAAATCGACGATACTGAAATTGTCGAGCCGGTTGATTTGGAAATTGGGCCGGCTGGTGTACGTCAGGCTCGTCGTATTGTCCTCGCCGACGTCGATCAGAATCCGGCGGAGTTCCCCGCCGAACTTCACGTTGTGGCGGTCGTGAACCACCGCCAGATCGGCGAGCGCGCTGTAGCTGCTGCCGTCTTCGGTGGTCAGCTGCGGTCCGGTGATATTCGTGAATCCGGACACGCCGATCGTCTCCGTCCCCGGTCCCGTCCGGAGCGATCGCCGGTTCGACTGGTTGTAGCCGAACTTCGCCTCGCCGACTACAGATGGCCCGAAGATGCGCTGTACCTGCACAGTGAAGTTCGCCGGTCGGATCAGATTGGTGGTCGAACCGGTATCTCCGGGCGACACGAGATCCGCCTTGTCGAAGTTGTAGCGCGAGAAGATCGTCATCTTGTCAGAAAAACGGTGATCGACTCGGAAGAGGCCGGCATTCTCGTCGTTGGTCACGAGCTCCGTCCCTACCCAGTCGTCGATGTCCGCGTTGCTCGTCCGGGCCGTGCCCAGCGGGTACAGCGCGACCACCGACGCGAGCGTGGGTGTGACGCTGGCGCGAAACGCCGCGCTCGGCACCGAGCGTGTGAAGCTGCGCGTCTGGCGCTGACGGATACCTTCATAGTTGGCAAAGAAGAAAGTCCGCTGCGGCACGATCGGCCCGCCGGTATTGACGCCGAACTGATTGAGCCGGAAGGGGGGCATGTCGCCAGACGTGCCGAAAGGCCGTGCATCGAACGTGTCGTTGCGGATGAAATCGAAGGCCGTGCCGTGAAACACATTGCTGCCGGTCTTCGAGATCAGCTGGACGACCCCGCCCGCCGCCGTGCCGGACTCGGCGGAGTACTGCGTCGTGCTGACGCGGAATTCCGCGATCGATTCGCTGCTGATGATCAGGCGCGCATCGCTGTCCTGACGCGGGTCCTTGACGCCGGTCGCGTCGATGCCGTCGAACGTCCAGTTGTTGTCGTCGCGCGCGCGGCCGACGAAGCGGGTGCTCAGGTGTGTGCCCTCGCCGGTGTTGATCGCGCCCGGGGCCAGCAGCATCAGACCGGACCAGTGGCGTCCGGCAAGTGGCAGCTCCTTCAAGTGGCTCGCCTGAATGACCGAAGAAATCGCGGCGGAGGTTCGATCGAGATGGGGTGCGATACCCTCGACCGTCACCACCTCTTCGACCCTGCCGACCTCCATCTTGAGGTCGAGCGAGCGGCTCTCGCCGACCTCCAGTTTGATAGCTGGCTGGCGCACTGCCTTGAAGCCGGTGAGCTCTGCCGTCGCCACGTACTCGCCGGCGGGAAGGAAGTTGAACACGTACACGCCGGCGCCGTTCGTCACGCCCTCTCTGGTGAGGCCGGTGGACGGTGATTGAAGCTTGACGACGACTCCCGGCAGCACACCGCCGCCGGAGTCGGTGATCGTACCGTGAAGCGTTGCGTTGCTGCTCTGGGACGCGGCCGGTGCCGCGGCGAGAGCAATCAAACAAGCCGCCAGTGTCAAACGCAGCAGTACCGCTCGAGTTGCCATGGACAGACTCCTCCTCTGGTCCGGACAATTCGCGTCTTTGCGCGTGCCGTCGCCTATGCGAGTCGTGTAACTACATCGGGTGAGTACGGGTGAGACGGGTCTCCGGGTCGAGCGGAGTATAGTCGTGGCGCCCACCACGTCAAAACGGATTTCACGATTTGGCATCCGGCGGGCGGGCCGAGCGAACGGCAGAGGTGAGTCCAACGGGAGGCTTTCGATGAAACGGATCCTGATACTTGTTGTTCTGCTGAGCTCGCTGCTTTCCGCGGCTCCGAGTGTGCCGCAACCGGAACGGAGCGCCGATGTCCGGCTGGTGCTGTTAATCGCCGTGGACCAGTTCCGCTACGACTACTTGACGCGGTTCAGGGGCGATTTCAGTTCAGGATTCAAGAAGCTGCTCACCGACGGCGCCGTGTTCACCGACGCATACCTGGAACACTACCCTACGGTGACCGCGATCGGACACGCGACCATGCTGACGGGCGCGACGCCCTCGGTGAGCGGGATTATCGGGAACGACTGGTTCGATCGGGAATCCGGGGCGTCGGTTGCAAGCGTGACCGATCGGACGGTGACACCGGTCGGCGCGCCCGATGCTGCCACGGCCTCGCCGCGACGCCTGCTGGTCAGCACGCTCGGCGACGAAATGAAGCTCGCGTCCAGTGCTCCGAAAGGGGCCCCCAATGCGCCGCGGGTCATCGGTCTGTCACTCAAGGATCGATCCGCGATCATGCCTGTGGGACGCGGCGCCGATGCCGCCTACTGGTTCGATACCAAGACCGGCAGCTTCGTCACGAGCAGCTATTACATGAAGGAAGCGCCCGCCTGGGTTCGCGCCTTCAACGAGCGGCGCCGCCCCGACACGCTGGCAGGGCAGACGTGGACGCCCCTCGCGCCGCCCAGTGCAGTCCTCCGCCAGCTGCCCAAGGAGACCGGGTCTACGTTGTACGAGGCTGTTTACGGCAGCCCCTTCGGCAACGAAATGCTGCTCGATTTCGCGTCCGCGACGCTGGCCGAGGAGCGGCTCGGTCAGCGCGGCATCACCGATTTGCTTACCGTAAGCTTCTCGTCCAATGATTCGGTGGGCCACACGTACGGCCCCGATTCGCCCCAGGTCCACGACATCGCGGTGCGAACCGATCGGGCGATCGGACGATTGCTCGAACGAGTGGACCAGCTCGTGGGGCTGCAGCACACGGTCGTTGCGCTGACGGCGGACCATGGAGTGGCGCCCGTACCCGAAACCCTCACGCAGCGCTCTCTGCCGGGCGGACGGATGACCAACAAGGAGCTGTTCGGAGCAATCGAGCAGGCGCTCTCGCAACGGTTCGGCCCGGGTCAATGGTTGATGGCGACTGCGGGCTCTTCGCCATATCTGAACTACGCGTTGATTAAGCAGCTGCAGCTGGATCAGGCCGACGTTCGGCTTGCCGCCGCCGGCGCCGCGATGGCCGTTCCGCACGTGGCGCGAGTCTACACGCGGGACCAGCTGCTTCGCGGTGACGTCGCCGGAGATTTGGTTGGACGACGGGTGCTGCGCGGTTTCAACGCGCAGCGCTCGGGCGATCTCGAAATCATCCTCGAGCCTTTCTGGATGCGGCAGGCGACGGGCACGACGCATGGCAGCCCGTATAACTATGACGCGCACATCCCCCTCATTCTGATGGGCCACTCGATCAAGCGGGGCGCCTACTCAGAACATGTCGCGCTCAACGATCTGGCGCCGACCCTCGCGACGTTGATTGACGTCGATCCGCCGTCAGGTTCGTCCGGCCGCGTTCTCACAGAGGCGATTGTCCAGCGAACTGCCAGCGTCGCGGTTCCGCGACGCTGAGTACGCATGGCCGGATTCATCGCGCTTGTCGCCGTCCTCCTGGCGGCGCTCTACGTCTGCTGGCTCATGTTCCAGCCGTTCTTCAACGTGCTGCTCTGGGCCGCGGTCCTCTGCGTGGTCTTCTATCCGATGCACCGGCGGATCCTCGAGCGGACCCGGAAGCCGACGCTGGCTGCCGCGCTCTCGACGCTCGCCGTCGTCCTGCTGATCCTGCTGCCGGTTACGGCCGTCACGGTCGCGGTCGTGCGTGAATTGAGCGGGACTGCGGCTGCATTCCAGTCGCCCGACGCGTGGACGGCGCCCCCCGGCGTCGCGCGCGCGCTCGATTTCGTCGGACGCTATGTCGATATCGACCGCGAAACCGCGCGCAAGTTCCTGGCGGAGCGGATGCAGACGTGGGGAACGGCGCTGGCCGCGAGCACGCTCGTGGTGGTCGGCGGCGCCGTGGGCGCAATCGTCCAGATGCTCCTCGTCGTCTTCACGCTGTTCTACTTCTTCCGCGACGGCGAGAACATCCGGCACGCGGCATATGAGATGGTGCCGCTGCGGCGCAAGCAGTGGCAGGACATCGTCGCCCGGACGCGCGACGTCATCAGCGCAACCGTCTACGGCGTGCTGGTCATTTCGGCGATCCAGGGAACGCTGGGCACGTTCATCTTCTGGGCGCTGGGGCTGCCGTCACCGCTGCTCTGGGGGGTTGTGATGTTCTTTCTGTCGATGATCCCGATGGCCGGCGCATTCCTGGTCTGGGTGCCGGCCGCCATCTATCTCGCCCTCGTCGGTGCGTACGTCAAGGCAGGCATCCTGGTGGTGTGGGGCGTCGTGGTTATCGGATCAATCGACAATGTGCTGTCACCGAAGCTCGTCGGCCGCCGGGCGCGGCTGCACGAGCTGCTCATCTTCTTCGCGGTGCTCGGCGGACTGCAGGTGTTCGGCGTCCTCGGTCTCGTGCTCGGTCCCGTCGCCGTCGCGATGACGCTCGCGCTGATCGAGATGGCGCGGCAGGCGGGCGATCCCCGTGCCGACACATCCACCACGGTGATTGAGGAACAAGCCAAGCTCAGAGAGCGGGCGTAAGGGTGGCAGGGGTACCTAACAGGCTGATGAAACGAACCGAATCAAACTACCAATTCCCAACTCCAAACTCCAAGAGTCGCACTGAATCGGCTCGCTCGCTCTACCGGCAATTCTGAGGGTTCAGAATCAATCGGCTGCTCTTGCTCTGGCTGGCGAGAAAACCGCGCCAGAAGTCGTCGGTGGCGTTGATGCAATAGCGCAGGGCGCCGAGCGCGTCGCGCCGCCCTTGAACTCTCACGTGGAGCATCAACGGACCTGGTGCGGTCATCTCCGCCAGGCTCGATGACGTGAAGTTGTGGAGCAGACGGCACCGCACCTGTCGCGGCTCGCCTCTGACCAGCGCCGCCACCGCGCGTCCCTCCACCGTGCACTGCATATCCCGGTTGGTGAAATACATGAGCGGGCCACGCCCCGAATCGAGCGATCCGCGGAACCCGGCAACCGGTTCATCTTCGGGTCCGTGGTTTTCGGCGGTGAAGGCGACGTCGAACGCGAGGCTTTTGTTCGCGGGGTCATACTCGAGCACCGGACCCGGCGCCGAGCGCGGCGTCAGAACGATGGGCGCGGTGCGCTGGCGCAGCGCCGTGTAGCCGGCGGCCACGACTACCGCCACCGCAGCCATGCATACCGCTGCGGTTGCGACGTATTTTCGTCGGCGGCGATTCCTGGGTGTGCTCGACGTGCTCCCGCTCATTCGCTATAATTATGGTTTCCGGTCGGGATTTTCCCCCCTTCGTGCGGAAGTGGCGGAACTGGCAGACGCGCAAGCCTCAGGAGCTTGTGGCCGCAAGGTCGTGGAGGTTCAAATCCTCTCTTCCGCACCATTCGACTCGGGCCCGAGTTTGCGAGGGCCCTCGCTCATGGCAGGCCGAGTTCCCATTCCGCGGCGAGTCGAAGGGCCTTCTCATATTTCCTTGCCCTTCCCCCCGCATATACCGCATCGTC
>Ga0207674_10003628_pt1 | contig 18823 bp, 15 predicted proteins | sample KBSCornC72_FD_184303 | JGI IMG/M metagenome (GOLD analysis project Ga0207674, IMG submission 184303) | Corn rhizosphere microbial communities from Kellogg Biological Station, Michigan, USA - KBS Corn C7-2 (SPAdes) (version 2) | ecosystem: Host-associated > Plants > Roots > Rhizosphere > Soil ... | reverse complement strand
GTCGCTCGCCTTCGCGGTGAAGATGTTCGGCACCCACGTCTGCGGGTTCCGGTCGATGATCGGGAACCACGTGCTCTGCACCTGCACCATGATCCGGTGCCCCTTCTGGAACCGGTAGCTCTGCGTGTGCAGGTCGATCGTGAACGGGGTAACGGCGTTAGGCACGAGCGGCACCGGCTTCTCGAACGAGTTGTGGAAGCGCCCGCGGAACACGTCATTCGACACCATCAGCTCCCAGCCGCCGAGCTTCGGGTCGGGATCGTACTTCTCCGGATAAACGTCGATCAGCTTCACCACCCAGTCGGCGTCACTGCCGGTCGTGCTCGCGAACAGCTTCGCCGTGACCTCACCGGCAAGAACGACATCCTCGGTCAGCGGCTCCGTCTCCCAGCTCAGCACATCCGGTCGACCCTGCACGAACCGCTGATCCTCGAGCAGCCACGTGTACCAGCCGGAGCCCTTCGGGAAATACGTCGGCTCGATCGGTCGCTTGCGATACGGCACCGGATGCGCCGGGTCGCTCACGTAGCTGTCGAACGATGAGTCGCCCGTCGCCTTCGGCGGCGTGAACGCGAGGCCACCGTTAGGCTGGAAGTAGAGCGACTTCGTCGTCGCGTTTTTTGGCGGCCACGAATCGAACGTCCGCCACGTGTTGCTGCCCGCCTCGAACACGATGGCCTCGGGCTGCGTCAGCGAGCCCTTGTCCTTGAGATAGTAGGCGAAGAACGGCGCCTGGATCTTCGCACGATAGTACTCGCCCGTGGGTGATCCGAAGTCGATCGCGCCGAGCTTCTGTCCGGGACCACCGCTCCAGCCGCCGTGTCGCCACGGACCAACGACGAGGAAGTTGCGATTCGCCTGGTCGTGCTTCTCGAGCGCGCGGTAGATGGTGACAGGACCATAGAAGTCCTCCTGGTCCCACCAGCCTGCGACGTTCAGCGTCGGCACCGTCACCCTCGTCAGGTAGGGGCGCATCGCCTGCCGCTGCCAGAAGTCGTCGTAGTTGGGATGCGCGGCGAAGTCGGTCCACGTCGGCAGCTTTTTGTCCTTGAGGACCTTCGCCTGGATGTTCGACAGCGGGCCCACGTTGAGATACCACTCGAACGTATCGTAGCGGTCGAAGTCGAAGTCGGAGTTCTCTCGTGTTGCCTCGGTGAGCCACGCGTACTCGAAGCCGTAGCTCAGGCGGAAGGCGCCGTTGTGATGGAAGTCGTCGCCGAGAAACATGTCGGCCGGCGACGCTTGCGGGCTCACGGCGCGCAGCGCCTTGTGGCCGCCGAGCATCCCCATCGCCGCGGTCCACCCATCGTAACTGACGCCGAGCATCCCCACTCGGCCATTGTTGTTTGGGATGTGGGCGAGCATCCAGTCAATCGAGTCGTTGGTGTCCGTCGTCTCGTCGATCGCCTGCCCTGGTGCGTCGACTGGTTTCGGCGGGCGCTGCATGACGAATTTGCCTTCGCTCCTGTAGCGGCCGCGGATATCCTGGAAGACGAAGATGTAACCGTCCTCCGCGAGATCTTTGTAGCTGACCGTGATTTCCTCCGCCGACCCGCCGACGCCGTACGGCGTGCGCTCGAACAGAAACGGCAGTGGCTCCGTCGCGCCACGCGGATAGAAGATCTCGACGTGGAGCTTCACGCCGTCGCGCATGGCAATATCCGCGGAGCTATGCTCGTACGTAGATGGATCGTATTTGCCGGCGGACGGCTGCGCGTGGAGCGTCGTGGCGAAGCACACACCGGCGAGCGTCCAGTGGCGGAGCGCGAGAAGCGTTGTGCGCATGACGAGAGCGGGTGGTGTCATCTGGACATGTACTCGAAAGGTCCGACTGCCATGTATTGCCCAGCGTGGTCGTACGTGATGCCGCGCGAGACACGGAAGCGACTCGTCGCACCGAGGTCGGCGCGCTTCACGATGATCCCCTCCGGGAGCACCACGCCCGGGTGCACCTCCGCTCCCGAGACCGGATTGCGGATCGGCCCACCCTCGATCTCCACCGCGTCGCCGCAGCGAAGGTGCGTGCGCAAACCGTCGAATGTCGCCTCGTAGGCGACGGAATACGGTCCGTGCACCTTGGGCCACGTCCAGCCCAGGACGCCCCACGGTCCGCCAACCGTGCCGCCGATCAGCGTCTCGATCGCCGAACGCTGATGGGCGTCCGCGCGCTCATCGATGAGGACCACCGCCTCGCCGTTGCCCTCGTGAATCGCGCCCGGCCAGTTGACATACACCGAGAAGTTCAGGCCATCGAGAGCCACGTCGCCGTACGTCCCGGCGTCGACGTGCCACGTCCACCCGCCCTCGCACTTGCCCTTGCTCGGCCGTGCGTTGAAGTTGCACGGACATCCCCAGTCGCAGTTGCAGGCGACGAGAACCTGTCCGGTGAGATGCCATCGTTCGGCCATCGGATAATCTCGGGCGTACGAGCCAGACTCCCTGATGGAGGCTCGACCCGGAGCCTCGGCGTAGCCCAAGACTCTACGAGGGCCAAGCGCTATCCGCAACGACGCCGCGATGATCGAACGAGACGCCTCGAACGTTCACCCACAGGTGGTTCCTCGCCGCGACCAGATCCTCATCGCGACCTGCATCCTGCTCATTTGTGGGTTCTCGTGGGCGTACCTGGTGTACCTCCGTGGGCAGGAATCCTCCGCGCTCGCGTCGTCCACCGCGATGGGGATGTCGATGGACTCGACGGGCGGTGTCGCCGGCGTCCTGCTCACGTTCGCCATGTGGTCCGTGATGATGGTCGGCATGATGGGCCCGAGTGCGGCGCCGATGCTGCTCCTGTTCGCGACCTCGCAGGCGCGCCGTGAGGCGCGCAGGGTGCCCAGGCTCACGCTGTTGTTCGGTGTCGGTTATCTGACCGTCTGGCTCGGATTCAGCGTGGGTGCGACGCTGGTGCACTGGGCGTTGAATCAGGCGATGCTCTTGTCACCGACCATGGCCGTCGCGAGCCGGCGCGTTGCCGGTGCGCTGTTCATCGGTGCGGGCGTATACCAGCTGACTCCTCTCAAGCACGGGTGCCTCCAGCACTGCCAGTCGCCGGTGGCCTTTCTCATGAGTCACTGGCGGGAGGGCCCGCGCGGCGCCTTCCAGATGGGACTTCGACACGGCGTGTATTGCCTGGGCTGTTGCTGGGCGCTGATGGCGGTGCTCTTCGCCGTGGGCGTGATGAACCTCGCCGGCGTCGTGATCCTGACGGTCTTCATTCTGGCCGAGCGCGTTGGCCGTGGCGGGGCGATCATCTCGCGTGTGGGCGGCGTCGCGATGATCGGCGTCGGGGTGGTCCTCGTGGCTGCAGGTCGGTAGGCACTAATGGCGGTGCCTAACGGCGCAAGGCATTGACGGCGCGTTGCCGTGCGCCGCTATTGCCGTGCGCCCCATCTGGCAGCGCCGGTGGTGCTCGCGTCGTTTCGTCCAGGGGATTCGGATTCCACGTGCCGCCAGCATACCACTGGCGCTCGACCGTGACGACGCCGAACATCAGAAGCACCGAATCGATAGACCCTACACTCCGATCACCATGCGAATCGCGTCGACCATCGTTGGCGTCATGTGCCTGCTCGTTGGGTGCATCTGGTTCCTGCAGGGCATCAACGTCCTCCCCGGGAGCTTCATGACTGGCCAAACCAAGTGGGCTGTGTACGGCGCGGTGGTGTTCATCGTGGGCATTGGTCTGCTGGCCGTCGGGAGGCGGCGCAGGGTATGAGCCGGATGCGCCGATGTCTCGCTGCGGCGATCGTCATCTCGGGTGCCGCGTGTGGCCACGAGGCGTCGCCTCGGACCGGCGAATACCTCTTCGTTTGGGCCGGCGATTCCGCCGGCGCGTCGAGCGACTTCCTCGGGGTAATCGACGCATCGCCGTCGTCGCCCACGTACGGGTCAGTCCTCGCCTCACTGCCGACCGGAGTGGCCGGGACGCACCCGCACCACACGGAGGCGGTGCTGGCCGCGAACCATCACCTGCTCGCCAACGGGTTCCACGCCGGACGCACGTGGCTCTTCGACCTGTCCGCCCCGCGAACGCCGAAAATCCTCACGTCGTTCGGCGACCTGGGCGGCTTCAGCCACCCGCACACGTACGTCAGGCTGCCTAACGGGAACGTGCTCGCCACGTTCCAGTACGAGCAGTCGAAGGCCGACTCGGTCGCACCCGCGCACATGAACGCGACCTCGCACGCGCACGACGCGGCGGCCTCGAACGGCGAGCACACCACTGGTGGCCTCGTGGAGATGGACGAACGCGGAACGATCATCCGGACGGCCGCAGCACGCGATTCGGCCATTCCCGACCGGTACATCTATCCGTACTCGGTGCTGCCGATCCAGCCAATCGATCGCGCGCTGTCGACGACCACCGACATGGACGAGGCGAACAAGAAGGCAACGTCACAGTGGGTGCAGCTGTGGCGGCTGTCCGACCTCACGCTCGTCAAGACCATCGCACTCCCACCCGGCCCGCGCGGCGACGAACAGCAGTTCACCGGCGAACCGCTGCTGCTGAGCGATGGCAAGAGTGCGTACATCCACACGTTCAACTGCGGTCTCTATCTCGTTCGCGGCCTGGATGGGAACGACCCGCGCGCGGCGTTCGTGAAGGGGTTCGAGGGTAAGAATTGCGGTGTCCCGCTGCTTACCGGCCACTACTGGTTGCAGACTGTGCCCGACTCGCACGCACTCGTCTCGCTCGACATCGCCGATCCCGAGCATCCCCGCGAGGTCGCGACACTCAAGCTCGGCGACGATGAACAGCCGCATTGGATCGCGATCGACGGCGCGGGACGCCGGATCGCATTGAATTCCGCTGGCGGGGGCACAGGCAATCGTCTCTTCATCATTGATTTCGATCCTGCGAGCGGTGCGCTGACGCTGGACGAGCGATTTCGCGACGCCGGCGCCGCGCGCCCTGGCGTCAGCCTCAGCCAGAAGACGTGGCCTCACGGATTCACCGGCAAGGCCATTCCGCACGGTACGGTCTTTTCGCGATGACGGCGAGCCTAACGAATTCGAGCGCGCTTGCCTAACGCAGCACGATCTCCGGCGGTCCCTCCACAACGACAACGTCGTACCGATCGATCATCGGCATGAGCACGCTCTCGAGCTCGCGATTCCAGAGCTCGCCCTCGTAGAACTGCGCCTTCATCGGCTCCCGAGACTCGAGATCGGGGAACCCGCGCATGAAGAAGAACGTGTCGGGATCCTCCACCGAGAGGAACGGCCCCGCGATCGTCATGCCGATCTCGCGGTGCGCGGGGACGGACCGGGTGCGGAATATCTCGAGGAACTCCGGGCGCTTACCCGGCTTCAGGCGGTAGGTACGCATCTCGATGACCATGGCGCGTTCCTAACGAGTGGATTCCTTCACGCGGGTGTCCAGCGCCACCCAGTTGAGCTCCCACGTCTTGCCGCCATCGTCCGAATACGCTTGCTCGAACCGGATCGTGTCCGCCGAAACGGGCAGGATCAGAAACCGAACCAGGATCGCTCGGCCATTCAGTGTCTCCTGATCGTAGAACTCCCCGCGCCCGTTTCTGAACTCGCCGAGCGTCGGCACGGCCATCGTCCCCGCGGCGCTATTGGCGAAGTTGAGGCTCCACTGGCGCGACTGCGGGTTGTAGAGCCGCAGGCTCAGCGCTTCGATGTGCCCGGCCGGCCCGTCGACCTCCAGCTCGACGAGATTGGCACGGCCATTCCACACCCTTCGCACCGCGGTGGTCCCGTCGTACTCGGCCCACGTGGTCGAGCCGGTCAGGGGCTTGAGCAGCCGGCGGAGGTGCGTCTTCCACGTACCGATCTCGAAGTCGAAGTCGGCTTGCCCGTCACGGTTCGCCGACGTTTGTTGAACGGACTGGGGCGAGCTCGCGTTCGACTGCGCATCGACTCGTGCCGGCCACGCAACGGCCGCTGCGGCAGCGCAGGCGCAGAACACGAAGATCGTCCGAAAACGACTAGCAGTGTTTGGCATTCGTTTTAGCTACGGAGTGGACCGATGCCTGACAAGAAGGAACCTCGGGGTAACTCCACGACTTTGCGTCGGGCGAATCCGGTCACAGGATGTCCACTGACTGCGGCGCTCGCCGCGATCGGCGGAAAGTGGAAGATGATCATCATCTACTGGCTGGCTGAGGAGCCTACGCATTTCGCGGGGCTGCATCGGAAGATGGAGTCGATCTCGCGGAAGGTACTGACGCAGCAGCTTCGCGAGCTCAGCGACGACGGGATCGTCGATCGCTGCCCGGCGAGCCGACTATCGGAGCGGGTGGTCTACTCGCTCACGCCGTACGGGCGGTCTCTGCTCCCGCTCGTTGAAACCGTTAGGCTCTGGGGCCGAGGGCACCTGGAAAGGATCAACGGGGTCAGAGTCGGTTGAATTCGAGATCTCCGGAAAGGCCGACTCTGACCCCGTTGATCCTCCGCCGGCATGCGATCTGCCGGATCGTACGCAGGCTGTCCTGTTCAGCCATGTACGCTCTCGAGCCTGCCGGTGATCAGCATGCGCGAAAACGAGAACCAAATCAAACGTGGCGAGAAGCACGCGGTGCCCGCGACCTCCGAGGGAACGCCACCGTACACGGACCCACTTCCGGCCCCCGATGTCGCCGCCCCCGACGACACACCGCGGCCCACGTTACCGCCACGTCACATGATTGACGATCCCGAACGGCCCGGCGACAATTCCACCGATTTGCGAAAACGTTAGGCGACCGATTGGCCAGCGTCGTTCGGGATTTCGCGCCTGGCGCCCTTTGGGATTTCGCGCCGTTTGGGATTTCGCGTGGTCTGTGAGTTCGCGCCGTCTGGAGGTCGGCGCCGTTCCGGCCCTGCGCCCTTCCGGCCCTGCGCCGTTCGGGAGTTGAAGTCGGACCCTGACGATGAAGCCGGTTGGGTAGTAGGCTAGATGTGTCCCGGTCTCTCGTCCTATGACACAACCCAACCGCACACGGGCCCTCGCACTCGTGGGGCCACTCGAAGGCGAGCGGCGCATCACGCAGACAAAGGGCTTCCCGATCGACCCGTCGAAGATCCCCCCGGCGCCCGACGTGATCCTCCTGATCGCCGACGCCACGCCGGGAGCCATGCTGTTCCGCTATACGGTGCATGGGGAGTTCGGTGGCGACACCTGGCACCAGTCGGTCGACGAAGCGCGCGAGCACGCCATCTACGACTACAGCGACGCGCTGGGCGACTGGGTGGAAATCCCGGATACGGTCGAAAACCCCCATGCGTACGCCGTGCAATACGCTGTCGAGAGATTGAACAGCCGAGGTGACTGGTAGGCACATCGGGCAATCTTGCGCGGCGTCTTCACCGGCCCAAGTCATTACATGTCCACTCGCAGCTGAGGGCCATCCGATGACCAAGTCCAACCGCACGCGCTGCCTTGCGCTCGTGGGACCGCTTGCCGGTGAACGGCGGATCACGCAGACAACCGGGTTTCCGATCGACTCGTCGCAGGTGCTCCCCGCACCGGACGTCGTGCTGATGATTGCCGGCCCCGAGCCGGGCGCGATGCTCTTCCGCTACACCGCGACGGGAGAGTTCGGCGGCGACACGTGGCATCCCACGTTGGAGAGCGCGGGCGAACAGGCCACCTACGAATACGAGGACGCGCTCGGCGATTGGGTCCACGTGCCCGAGGACGTCGAGGACGCGCACGGGTACGCGATCCTGTACGCGGCGGCGCAGTTGAACAGCCGGGAAGGCTCGTAGGCCGCCTAACAAGTCATCCGGTATTTCTGAGCCCCTGCGCGATCCCGCTCAGCGTCGTCGACAACACCGAATCTACCGTATGAACCGCGGCGTCCGATGGCGACTCGCCGGCCCTGCGGTCATCCCCTCGACTCGTCGCTCGTCTCCGTAACATCGAAACCTGGATGAGCGACAACGGATCCACGTAGGGGTTTCGCAGCATGATCGCTGCCTGGATGACCGGCGTGTCCCGCATCAACGCATCGCTCTGTCTGATCCGCAATACGGCGTCGACCGTCGCGTCGTATTCCGCCTCCAGACGCTCGAACAGCCGCACGTCTCCGCCAAGCGATTCGACGTAGAGGCGCGCGATCTCCAGATCCGACTTCGCGCACACCATCTCGATCTTGCTCAGCAGGTCGTCGAAGAACGGCCAGCGCCTCGCCATGCGCCGGAGCAGGTCGAGGCCGCCGGCGGTCGTCACGTAGTGGCCTAACGCGGTGCCGACGCCGAGCCAGCCCGGAAGCGTCAGGCGGATCTGGGTCCATCCGAACACCCACGGGATCGCCCGGATTCCCTCGATGCCGGCCTTTCCGCCGGGCCGGTAGGCAGGGCGAGAGCCGAACCTCGCGTCCGCGAGCGCATCGATCGGCGTGACGGAACGGAACAGCCGGAACAGCGCATCGTCCTCGTGCGTGAGCTCGCGATAGAGCGCGAGCCCGCGCTCCGCGAGATCGCTCATCGTCTCGCGGAACTCGGCTCTCTCGGCCGGCGTTGGGTCGTCGGGCCCGGGGGGACTGAACTGCTGCATGAGCACTCCGGCGAGCGTCACCTCCAGTGTGCGCTCGGCCACCGGCACAAGACCAAACTGCTGCGACACGATCTCGCCCTGCTCGGTGATCTTGATGCGTCCGTTCACGGTCCCGGGCGGAAGCGCGGCGAGCGCCCGAGATACGGGTGACCCACCACCGCGTCCCACACTCCCGCCGCGGCCATGAAAGAGCCGGAGTGCGATCCCCGCATCGGCGAAGAGATTCGCGAGACGTTCCTGTGCCTCGTACAGCGCCCACGACGACGCGAGAATCCCTGCGTCCTTCCCCGAATCCGAGTAGCCGATCATCACCTCCTGTCGGTCGCCGCGCGCGCGCAGTTGCCGTCGGTACCGGTCGTCGCGCAGCAGCGCGCCCATGATCTCGGTTGCGCGTTCGAGGTCGGCTCTCGTCTCGAACAGCGGTACTACGTCGAGACGCGACCTCGGGGGATCATCGTCGAGCGCGACGAGCCCGGTCTCGGTGCCGAGCTGCAACACACGGAGCAGGTCGGCGGGCTCGGTCGTCATCGAGACGATGTACGTGCTGGCAGCCCGCTCACCCACCTCGTCCTGAATCGCGCGGATCGCGCGAAAGGTCTCGATGACGCGACGGTTCTTGCCCGCCACTGCCTCGCGGTGCGAGTCGGCGTGGTCGCGTACGTCCATCACGTAGCCGTAGAACCCGTGCGCACGAACGGTAGCCAGCAGTGGATCGATCGTCGCGTGGCTCGCGCGTGCCGCGCCGGCAGCCGTCAGGCTCTCGCGCACGAGCAGCAGGTCCTGCTCCAGTGCCGCGGCACTGGCGTACGCGGCCGGCTCGCTGATTTGATTACCGGCGTCGCGTGACGCGGTGAGCCGGCGCGTCGCGTCCACGCGCGCGCGCATGAGGGTGAGCTTGAGACGAACCGGTTCTTTCGCGTTGCGTCGTCGATTCGCCTGGTACACGTCAGGCAGGAGCTCCGCGTCGTGCTCGATGGACGCGAGCAGGTCGGGGCTGGGTTGAGCCAGCGTTGACGAAATGGACAGGCGTTCTATCAGGAGCCCGAGCGCGTCAGCATACCGTCCGAGTATCGCGTAGCTGGCGCGGCGTGCCGTCGCGATCGTCACGTTAGGCGTGACGAACGGGTTGCCATCCCGGTCGCCGCCGACCCAGTTGCCCATCGTGAGCGGGATCGACTGTCTCAGACGTTCGGACGTGGCCTGGAACTCCTCCTCGAACGCGTGCACGACCGTCTCCCGCGCCTGTTCGCTCGCGTCGAGCAGACGCGTCTCGAGGTACCAGATGACCGTGCTCACCTCGTCCATCACCGTGGGACGATCCTGGCGTACCTCATCGGTCAACCACAGCACCTCCACCTCGGCGTCGAGCCGTTCTTCGATGGCGCGCCGATCGGCGGGCGGGGCTCCCTCGCGCTCGAGGAGCATGGCGGCGACTCGCGCCTGAAGCCCGAGCAGCGTCCGCCGTGTCGACTCCGTGGGATGCGCGGTGAGCACCGGCCTAACGTCGAGCGCGAGCAGCGCGCGCTCCACCGCCGTCGCGTCGTGTCCTTCCGACCGGAGCTTGCGCATCGCCCACCGCGCGCTTCCGGGTTGCGGCGCGTCAGTCTCAATGGAGCGATACTCGCGCGCGCGGCGCACGCGGTGGACCTGCTCCGCGGTGTTGATCAGCAGGAAGAAGAGGGTGAACGCTCGCGCGACGATCGCCACACGCTCGATCGGCAACGCCGACACCTGCTCGAGCAGCGCGTCGAGCGTGGGTGCGTCGGGCATGGCGTACCGCCGTGCGCGGCACGCTTGTCGGAGCGACTCGACGCTCTCGAACGCGTCCTTGCCCTCGAGTCGGGAGATGACCTTGCCGAGCGATGCCGCGAGCCACCGCACGTCCTCGTGCAGCGGGACATCTTCGCGGCGAACGGTCGGTCCAATGGTCACGCCGGATGATACGCCGAAGGGTTCATGCAGAAAAACTGTTACAACCGAGCCGCGAGCACGAGAAGGAATCCCGAGGGGGAGTCCGTCCATCCCTTTGCTAAGGGCCGCAACTTTGATGAGGTGATCTCCGACGATGGAAACCCAGTCTCTCTCACGCACGGACCGGCACAGTCAATCCAGCGGTGCTCACGCAGGCGTCGCTCCCGCCGTATCGGGGCCCCGCGAGAGCCGCATCACCGTCCAGGAATTGGTCGTAAACGAGCGCGGCGGATATCGGTTCCTGCCTGGCGTCCCGTTTCTGAGCTTCGGCGTCGTGGCGGCCGACGGATTCGAGATCGTTCGGACCACGTTCCGCCAGCCGCGTCCTTTTGCAGCTGGAATGGCGGACATCGAACGGGTGCTCAAAGCGTCCGGCCTGCCGGTGCATGCGCTCTGCGGATTGGAGTTACGCTCGGCACGGCCACTCTCGCGGCAGGAGTTTGGCGAGTTCAATCAGGCGTACATTCGGCACCTCAAAGCCGCGGGACTCGTGATCGGTGATGACATCCCGGTGACCCGCACCAACGTCGCGTTCAGTGCCTCGGAAAGGCTCACCGACGGAATGTCGGGCGCGCCCGACGTCACGATCCACGCGTGGTCGCACTCGAGGCCAGCCACCCGTGGCGTGCGCGCCACCACTCCGACGTTCGTCCTGGCTGGCATACCGGAAATTCGTAACCTCCGAGCTGCCGGGTTGGGGCGCGAGCGACCGGACATCGTCGCGATGGGTGATACGACATCGGATGGGTTTCCGACGCTTGCGGCGCTTCGCCAAAAGACCGAATTCATCCTGACAGCGCTCGACCAGACGATGCGAACGCTGGGTGTGGAGTGGGCTGACGTCACCGGGGTGCAGCTCTACACGGTGCACAACGCGCACCCGCTTCTTGCCGATCTCATTCTGCCGCGACTCGGCGTGGCGGCCCGGCTGGGTGTCGAATGGCACCATGCCGGGCCGCCCGGCGTTCATGTGGAAATCGGCGTCCGGGGAATGCGCCAGGAGATCACGGCTTGAGATCCGCTATTTGCGGAACACGTACGGCACTACATCGCCTTCGGCGACCATGTTCATCTGGATCGTGACCTGGCCCGACCGCACGGTACCATTGCCGCCGCTTTCTCCGTCGCCGCGCGTGAGCTCGATCCTGTTCCCGTTGATCTCGTAGGTGCCATACCCGTCGAATGAGTCATCGAACGCGTCGCCGTCGCGGACGAGGTGGTAGTCCATCATCAGGTGATAGTTGCCAGCATCGTCCAGATCGATGGCGCCGCGCTTGATCGTCAGGGCCCATGAGTCGTAATAGTCGTCGTCCCCCGGTTCCCCGACGGGGCCATCATAGACCTTTACGGGCAGTTGCTTCGCCTGAATCGTCTCGAGCAGGTACTCTCCAGCGACGTTCTCGTTCGTCGGAGCCGTGCTCGAATCCTTGCTGCCGCAGCCGGCAGCGCCCGTCGCGAGCGTAGCGATCGACAGCACTGCGAAGGCCTTCTGTAGTCGCGCGCGCCAAGTCGGCCGGGGCGCGTCAAGTGATGCGTGTGTCATTGTCGTGCTTCTCAGGTTGTAGAGTGTGGTGGATCGGTGGATCACCATGCGCGTGACACACTAGCGGGGGTCCGTCACCCGCATCTCACCGCATCAACCTGTTGGGAGGCAATCGCTTCCGACCTCTGGTCCGGCTCCGGTTCGCAACCAGCCGAACCACTGGATCTACCGGCCGTCAAACCCCGAGTCGATCATTGGGCGCCGTTCGTCGGCGCACCACCTCCCGAGGATGCTCCCATGCTTCGACCCATCGTGTTGTTCCTGGGCCTCGCCGGCACGCTCTCAGCCCAGGTGCCCCCTGCCACGCCCCCGGGCGCTGCGCCTAACGCTCCTGCCCAGGCTGCGGCGCAACAGCGACCCGGCCCGAAACCATTCGCCGAGGTGACGAAGGGGGCGGAGGTCCGCACCGGCTTCTTCGACACGTATGAGAAGGACGACAAGCTGTGGATCGCGGTTCCGCGCGAGCGCCTCGGCAAGGACTTCCTCATGGAGATGAAGCTCGCGCAGGGCATCGGCGCGAACGGGCTCTACGGCGGGACGATGCTGAACCTGTTCGAGGCGAACATCATGACCCTCGAGCGACGCGGCGATCAGATCTTCCTGCTGCAGAAGCCGTCCCGTTTCACGGGAGGGCGCGACGCGGCCGTGAATCGCGCGGTCGACCTCACGTTCGCTCCGTCCGTCATCGACGCGGCGCGCATCGAGTCCTTCCGGCAAGACTCGGCCATGCTCATCGACGTGACCAACTGGTTCGTGTCGGACCTGTCGGGGATAGGCCAGGGGGTTCGCTTTGCGGTCGCCCCAAGTGGCCCGGGCCAGCCACCGCCGGTGCCGTTCGACCGGCCGCGCAGCTACGTCGAATCGGTGAAGAGCTTCCCGCGGAACACGAACATTCGCGCGCGGCTCACGTTCCGGCCGACCAACCCCGCGAACATCGCGTCGGTCGCGGACGGCCGGTTCATCTCGCTCGCGATTCACTACACGCTCGCGGTGCTGCCCGACGTAACCATGACGTCACGCATCGGCGACGATCGCGTGGGCAACTTCCTCACCGCGCACAAGGATTTCTCGCAGGACGACTCGACGTTCTTCGTGCGATTCGTGAACCGCTGGCGCCTCGAGCGCGGCGAGCAGGTGGGAGACAAGTACCGGCCGAAGCAGCCCATCACGTACTACGTCGACAACACGGTGCCGGAGAAATACCGCGCCGCGATGAAAGCGGGCGTGGAGGCATGGAACGCCGCCTTCGAGGCGGCCGGCTGGGTAGGCGCGATTCGCGCGCTCGATCTCCCCGCCGATGCCGACCCGGAAGACATCCGCTACGCGACGCTCCGGTGGAATACCTCCGACCAGCCGGGCTACGGCGCCATCGGCCCGTCCACGGTGGACCCGCGCACCGGCGAGGTGCTCGACGCTGACATCCTGTTCGAAGCCAGCATGTTCGCGAACTACAAGAACAACTGGCGCAACCTCGCGTCGCCCGTGACCGCGAGCGACGCGTTCGAGCAGACGTTAGGCGTCGGCGCGTTCGAAGCGCGGAGTGACCGGTACGAGCTGGCGGGGTTCGTGGACGCGTTCCAGGCACAGGGCGCGACCCTGCGAGCCGCGCTGATCGCACGCGGTGAGCTTGCCCCGGGCGCACCAGTGCCCGATGCGTTTGTCGCACAGTCGGCCAAGTGGGTCGTCATGCACGAGGTGGGACACACCCTCGGCCTGCAACACAACTTCCGCTCATCGGCGAGCACGCCGAATGCGCAGCTTCAGGACCGGGCGTTCGCCGACCAGTCCGGCTTGTACAGCTCGGTGATGGAGTATCCGGCGGTGAACGTCGCCGCCCGCGGCAAGGCTAACGGGTACTTCTACACGCCCGGCGTTGGCTCGTACGACCGGTGGGCGATCTCGTACGCGTACACGAACGACGATGCGGACGCGCGACGGATCGCGCGTCAGGCGGCTGAGCGCGGGCATCTGTACGGAACGAATGCGGAGGCGGGCGGTCCCGGCGCGCTCGACCCGAGCATCAACACGTTCGACCTGGGCGACGATCCACTCGCGTGGGGCAAGGAGCGCAGCGAGCTGATTCGGAACATCATCAGGGACCTACCCAAGCACGTGCTCACCGACAACACGAGCCCCTACGAGGTGACTGACGCGTACGGCTCGCTGATGGGCGAATACGCGCGAGCGGTGGCGCCGGCGGTGAAGTACATCGGCGGGGCGTACATCAACCGCGACCATTCGGGCGATCCGAACGCGCGACCGCCGTTCGCGGCAATCCCGAAGGCAAAGCAGCGCGAGGCGCTCGATCTGCTCGTGGACCGCGTGTTTGCGAGGGATGCGCTCGCCGTGCCGGCGCCGGTGCTGCAGCAGATGGGGTCCAACCGCTGGTTCCACTTCGGCAGCACCACGACGTTCAACGGCCGCATCGATTTTCCGTATCACGAGCAGACGTTAGGCTTCCAGTCGGCGGTGCTGGCACAGCTCGTCCAGCCGTTCCGGCTCGCGATGATTCGCGATGGCGAGACGCGGTACGGCGTGGCGAACATGGTGACCATCCCGGAGCTGTTCACGACGCTCACGCGTGCGGTTTGGAGCGAGGTGTGGACCGCGGGCTCGGTGTCGAACGCCGATGCCGTGCGCCGCGACTTGCAGCGCGCCTATCTCGATCAGATGACCGCGCTGGTGGTGAAGCCCGCTCCGCGGACGCCGGCGGATGCGCGCGCGGTGGCGCGACGAACGCTCAAGGATCTCGACCGGCGACTCGCGGCGGCGGCGGGGTCGGGGACGCTCAACGCATATATGTCAGCTCACGTCGAGGAGAGTCGGGCACGGATCAAGAAGGCGTTGGATGCTGGGTTGGAGGCCGAGCGGTGAGCCTCGAGTGTCATTCCGAGCGTAGCGAGGAATCGCGATTTTCCCGGTAGAGTCCTCTGTAAGCAGAGTCTGGCTGCGCCGCTCTGGCATCCAGAACCCAGGGGTCGAACGCATGAGCGGCATGAGCAGCATACTGTGGATAGTCCTCTACCGGGACGCTGCCTCTCACCACGAGCCGAATTGAAAAAGGGACTGCCGCTCGGGACGCTACTATCCCGAAGAGCTGTTCCCCTTCGTTCAGCTCGTTGCGAGAGGAGTTATGCCCGTTCTGGATGGATGCCCAGTATGCTGCTCATGCCGCTCATGCGTTCGACCCCCTGCCATCTGGATAGTCGCCCGCCGATGCGCAACCGGAATTGCCTGACCACTCAGGATGACAACTCGGGCTGACAACTCAGGGTGACCATTCGACGAATCGGCTGCGTCGGCGACCTGCACGGCGCGTTAGGGTCCCTTCTCAAGGTGTTGGAGCATCTTCGAGCTGCCGACGTCGAGGGCATCCTCTTCACTGGCGACTTTGCGCGCGGCCCGTTGAACGCTGATCCAGCGCTGGGTAACACCGCGTCGCCGGCCGAGCTGCTCGACGTTGTGCGCTCGGCCTCTCCGAACGTGCTCCTCGTCCCGGGGAACCACGACGACCCCGCGCTCGGTGCCGGTGTGTCGGTCGACGGTCGTGAGACAACCTGGTTGGGCTGGCGGATTGCGGGCGTCGGCGGCAGCCCGTTTACCGGCGGCCGCTTTCCTTACGAGTGGAGCGACGACCGCACGGACCTCGCGGCGTGGCGAGCGCCGGACATCCTCCTCGCGCACTCGCCACCAGCGGACAGTGGGCTCGACGTGATCAAGACGGGGAAAGCCGTGGGAAGCAAGGGCATTCGCGAGCTGGCAGACCGGATGACCGGACTGCTCGTGTGCGGCCACATCCATGAAGCGGCGGGCGTTCGCCAGATCGGGCAGTGTCTCTGCTACAACGCCGGATCGCTCGGGGAACCGTTTGGAGCGGTGCAGTGCGGCGTCGCGAGCTTCGACGACGAGACCGGCACGTGGCAGGTCGAGCACGTCCGGCTTTCCGGATAGGCGTGTCATTCCGAGCCGTCAGGCGAGGAATCGCCATGGTCCCGATAGATGGCTGGCCCTCTACCAGGATGGTTGCGATTCCTCGCTACGCTCGGAATGACTGCGACGGCCGGCCGAAACCGTTAGGCGGCAAAGTCGGCGACTGCCGGTGCCTCCCGGCGCTCCGGTGATCCCGGGTGCCGACGAAACGCAACCCACGCGAATAGTGCGAGCGCGATCGAACCAATCGCACTGATTGCAGCGCACAACCGCATCGCCTGAACGAACGCGAGCTGCGCTGCGGATCGGAGTGCGTCTCCAGCCTCTCCTGGGAGCTGTCGCGCTACCTCCACCGCTCCGCCGAGCGTCCCCGCCGCGGCTTGGGCCGCCTCGACTGGAACGTTAGGTGGGATCGCATCCACCATGGTGCCGCGATACACCGCGACGCCAATGCTGCCAAAGATGGCTATGCCAAGCGCCCCGCCAAACTCCGCACTCGTCTCCGACAGGGCAGACGCGGCGCCAGCTCGCTCCGCCGGCGCCGCACCGATGATCAGGTCCGTGGTCAACGTGAACACCGGTGACGTTCCAAGCGAGAAGATAATCGAGGCAAGGGCGAACGACGCGAATCCGGTGGCTGAGTCGAAGCTAGTGATCATCCAGTAGCCGATGGCCGACAGGGCAAGGCCGACCGGCATGAGAACCGCGGGCCGAACGATTCGCGCGAGAGGCGGAGTCACCACGGAGCCGACGACGAACGCGAGCGCCCACGGCACCGTCCAGAGACCTGCGTCGAACGGCGACAGCCCCAGTACGAGCTGCAGGTACTGAGGCAGGAAAAGGAAGCCGCCGAAGAGAATCAGGATCGTGAGGCCGTAGGTTGCCAACGACGCGCTGAAAGCGGCGACACGAAAGAGCCGCAGGTCCAGGAGCGGATCGGCCAATGATCGCTGACGCCTGACGAAGACGAGGCCGACCGCGAGACCGAGCAGAATAGACAGAATCGCCGTGGCGTGAACACCGCTTTGAGCGATCTGCTTGAGCCCGAAGATCATGGAGAGCACCGCCAACAACGACAGCGCGGCGCTTGTCAGATCCAGCGGCCTGACGTTCGGGCCCCTGTACTCCGGCAGCAACCTGGGGCCCACCACGAGCAACAAGGCCATCACCGGGACGCTCATCAGAAACACCGAGCCCCACCAGAAGAGCTCCAGCAACACGCCGCCGATCAGGGGGCCAACAGCGCCGCCGATCGAATAGCTCATCACCCAGATACTGACGGCGACTCGCCGCTCATGATCGTCGAGGAACATGTTGCGGATCAGCGAGAGCGTCGACGGGGCGACAGTCGCGCCGGCAAGACCCAACAGCGCGCGTGTCGCAATGAGCATCTCGGCGCTTCTCGAAAACGCGGCGAGTACCGACGCAATCGCGAACAGGCCGGCCCCGATCAACAGCAGCCGGCGCCGGCCAATCCGGTCGCCTAACGTGCCGGCCGTGATGAGCGACCCGGCGACGAGGAAACCATAGATATCAATGATCCACAGCAGCTGTGCGCTGCTGGGCTCCAGGTCGCGGGTGAGCGCCGGCACCGCGAGATGCAGCACCGTCAGGTCCATCGAGTACAGCAGGCACGGTAACGCGATCACTGCCAGACCGATCCACTCGCGCTTGCCTGCTCTCGGAGCGACGGTCTCCGGTTTCGTGCTCATGGCGACACTGCGGCTGTCTGAGCCTGGATCGCACGGAACATCTCGAGCTCTCAACGAAACAAGGACAGTACGATCTCGATCACAATCAGTGCGACGATCGCGACCTCCAGCACCTCGCCTCGCGCCGACTGTGACTCGGCGTTGAGCATGCCGTAGGTCTCACGAATGATCGACAGCTTGCGGTCGATGCCGGCTCGCCACTGGCGCGCCCGGAAGACGTCGAGCGCGGCGGAATAGACGCGCGCCAGGTAGACGTCATCGGTCACCTTCAACGCATTCTCGGCGCGCTCCACGACCTCCGTCGTCGCGGCGACGAGCGTGTGCATCGCGCCGAGGACCTGGGAGTACGCCCGGCGAAGCGGCCGGCTTCGCGACGCGCGGGCATGCTCGATCCGATCGTACAGCTGCGGCAGTTCGGCATCCAGCGCGGCATCGTAGTAGCGGAGCTCGAGCAGCTGCGCGTTCGCGAACTCCACGATGTATTCGACATCTGTCTCGTTAGGCTCGCGATCCACGACCAGGGCGCTCTCCCACGTGACGACGGCGAGATCGTCGAGATGATACGAGAACCGATGTGGTAGCAGCTCGCGCCGCGCACTCTCGGAGAGCGGACGGGTCTCGGCGAGGAGGAGCGGTGCCAGGTCCACGTCGCCCACGAGGGCGGTCGTTTCGGAACCACTCGCTGAATTCTGCCACTCGTTGATCCGATAAATGGTGTAGTCCTCTCGCACGGTCGCGAGAAACGGCTTCGCGATCGCCCGCGCGGTGCGCTGCGTGAGTAGCGCGACGTGCCGGTCGAGCAGGGCTGGGATCTCAGCGGCGGCGTCCACGCCGAGTGCCCACGTAACAAAGTCGGTCCAGGGCATCTCCGCAGGGCCGGCCACGCGAGCGCGAAGCGAGGCCACGCCGAAGTCGAAGATCCTGGCGGATATGGCGACGTCGAGCTCCTGCCCCAGCAAAACCAGTCGCTCGGTGCCGAGCCGCACCGTGATCGGGGGATTGGGGATGAGTATCGCCTGTGCCTCGCTCCGCACCGGGCGTGCACGCTCGGCCTCGCCCGGCGCCAGGCATGCGAGCGCGGCGGCGAGGTCGATCTCGTAGCCGACATCGAAGAGTCGGTAGACGGTGACGCCGCCAGTGACGCGCATGGCCGGAATGTGC
>Ga0207674_10003627_pt1 | contig 18824 bp, 20 predicted proteins | sample KBSCornC72_FD_184303 | JGI IMG/M metagenome (GOLD analysis project Ga0207674, IMG submission 184303) | Corn rhizosphere microbial communities from Kellogg Biological Station, Michigan, USA - KBS Corn C7-2 (SPAdes) (version 2) | ecosystem: Host-associated > Plants > Roots > Rhizosphere > Soil ... | reverse complement strand
CGGGGTTGTAGGTGGTGGGTGGTGGGGGACCACTGCCCACCACCCACTCCCCACTACCTATTTGGGCTTGTCGATCTTGGGCCCGGTCGATTCTGCCGCCTTCACCGCCTCATCCACGACCGCCTGACCCGCGGCCGCGAGTCCCTTCATGATCCGCGAGGCACTGTCCATCACGCTCGCGGTACCGCTGATGGCTTGCACCGGCAGCTTGGCGGCGCGCATCGTGTCTTCCACCGTCTCGGTAATCTTCGCCAGGATGCCTCCCGGCGCCGCGCGCTCCGCGTACTTGCTCTCCAGGAATTCGATGAAGTCGAGGATCTGGTACGCGCGCTCGTCCGGCAGCGACTCGAGGCGCCGCAGGATGCGCTGGCGGAGGAGATCGTTCATAGGGTGGACGGTGGACGGTGAACGGTGAACGGGTCGGAAATCACCCGTTGCGCGCTCTGGAACTTACCGCGATTGAACAGGTGGCGTGAGCGGGATCCCGTTCCACGGTTCACCGTTCCACCGTTCACGCGTCTAGCTCCCCGGCCCCTTCACCACCCCCACCAGCTCAACCACCGGGGTCGGAAGATACTTGCTGGTCGCCGCTTTGATCGTGGCGCGGATAGTCAGCTCCTGCAGAGCATCCACGGTGCGGAACTGATCGAGCTTGCTCTGCGGCACGATGACATAGACGAAGCCGGGCTCCGGTAGCGGTCCCCGGGTGAGCAGGTAGGACTGGCCCGCGGGAATCTCCGGCCTCAGCTCGTCGGCCTTCTGAATGGCGACGAACTGGACCCTCCACTCCACCACCTTGCCGACGAAGCGTGAGGGATTGGCCCGCACCTCCGCCTGAGAAACGCCGATCAGGATGTCGTTGGTTGCGGGGCGCAGGGAGCTGTCTTTGACCCAAGCCTCGACTTGAATCCTGGTCCACTCCCCTGCTCTGCCCAGTACCTTCGCCTGCATTCCGGAATCGAGCGAGCCGAGTCCGTCACCTCCTGCAACCGCGGCCAGTGGAGTGCTCCGAGTAACCTCGACACGATCAGCGGGAGCCGGACCACTCGATGGGTTTGACGTGGAGGCGGACGTGGTTGGCGACAGGCTCCTGCGCGGCACCCACCCCGTCCGCTTCACCCTGGTCCACCCGCCCTGAGTTCCGACCTTATTGAGCAGAACGCCCGAGGACAGGCGCGCGAGCACAGCACCGTTCGGCGCCTGCCGGAGATTCTCGCTGGGTTTCTCGGTGACGATGAGATCGAATCCATCTCGCTTGGCCGGGTCGAGGGAGCTGGAGATGACCCATCCATCGATCGTGACTTCGATGGATTCTCCGTCGACTCGTCCGGTTGCGACCTGAGTCCCCGGCAGCAAAGTACCAAGCACCTGACCGCCCGGTGATTTCGCGAAGCGCAACTCCGCCGGAACCCGTTGCGTCTGGGCGAAAACCGGTGTTGCGGCGAGCACGAAAGCGACAACGAGCGAGGCTGGTAGCCGGCCGAGGGCAGGACTAGATTGCGGCGCGTCAAGCACGATCCGATTGTAGAAACGATGGAGGGCCATGTCAAACCGACCGGCGCCAACGGCACCGGTGGTCCTGGTGGTTTTGGACGGCTGGGGGTATCGCCAGGCCCGGGACGGAAACGCAATTGAGCTGTCCCGCACTCCCGTATGGCATCGCCTGTGGGAGTCCTGTCCCCGTACCCTGCTCGAAGCGAGTGGCCTCGCCGTCGGCCTTCCTGAGGGCCAGATGGGAAACAGCGAGGTGGGTCACCTGAACCTCGGGGCCGGCAGGGTAGTGCCGCAGGACCTGGTCCGAATCTCTCAAAGCATTCAGCGCGCGGAATTCTTTTCCTTGCCGCCCCTCGTCGAGCTCTGCGCTTCGTTGCGCCAGAGCGGCGGGACCCTGCACATCATGGGTCTGCTGGGCCCGGGCGGAGTCCATGCGATTGATCAGCATCTGCTCGCCTGCGTGGAGCTGGGCGTGCGCCACCGGGTTTCCCGCATTGCCATCCACGGGTTCCTCGACGGCCGCGATACTCTTCCAACGATCGGCGAGCAGGTCGTTGCCAAGTTGCAGGACGATCTGAAGCGCATCGCTCCCAGCCAGGCCGTCATCGCGACGCTGATCGGGCGCTACTACGCGATGGACCGGGACCGGAGATGGGATCGCACCCGGATGGCCTACGACGCCATGGTGCGCGGCATCGGGGTTCGGGCCCAGGATCCGGTGGCCGCGGTGAAGGCGGCCCTTGCGCGTGGCGAGACCGACGAGTTCGTGAAGCCCATCGTGCTCGAGAAAGAGGGGCAACCCGTTGCGACGATCAAGGACAACGACGGGGTGCTGTGTTTCAACTACCGCAGCGATCGGATGCGCCAGATCGTCCGGGCCCTGATCACCGACCGGTTTGACGGCTTCGATGTCCACGACCGTCCCCGCGTCTCCATGGTCACGATGACGCAGTACGATCGCACCTTCGCGGTTCCCCAGGCCTTTCCTCCCTTCACCATGGCGAAGATCGTCGCCGAGGTGCTGGCCGACAGCGGGCGCACCCAGCTGCGTACCGCGGAGACCGAGAAGTATCCCCACGTCACCTACTTCTTCAACGGGGGATACGAGCCGCCGTACAAAGGAGAAGAACGCTCGCTGGTGTCGTCACAGAAAGTGGCGACCTATGATCTCGCTCCGGAGATGAGTGCTGCGGGGATCACCGATGTACTGTGCGCCGCCCTCGCGAAGAAGAGCCACGATTTCATGCTCTGCAATTTCGCCAACGCCGACATGGTGGGACACACTGGAGTGCTTCCCGCGGTCATCAAGGCAGTGGAAACCGTGGACCGGTGCCTGGCCCGTGTCCTGGCGACCGCGGATTCCGCCGGAGCCACGGTGCTGATTACGGCCGATCACGGGAACTGCGAGTTGATGATCGACCCCGAGACCGGTGGTCCCCATACCGCTCACACCACGAATCCCGTGCCCCTCGTTGCCGTGCGGGCCGGGAACCACCCGCTCCGCTCCGGGGGCGCCCTGTGCGATGTCGGACCCACCGTGCTTGGCCTGCTCGGCCTCGAACAACCCCCTGAAATGACGGGACGAGATCTGCGCCTGAACAGTGCGCAATAGGCGCGCTCGACCCTCAATGCCTCGAGTCCCCCACTACATTTCGCCGATGCGATTTCGCCTCAGCCTCACGTTTGCGCTGCTGTCCCTGGCGGTCCGACTGGACGCCCAAGTCGGCCATCCGCCCTCTTCTTCTCCCTACCGTGATATCCTCTACAATATTTCGTTCACGCCTTATGTGGGCTGGATCGGCGGCGATGGGGGAGATATCGGTATCGGGCCACACGATGGCGTCGTATACGGTGCACGGGTCGACTACCGGCTGAGTAACACGATCTCGTTTGGCGCGAGCTTCGAGACCGGAGTGCTCGACCGCTTGATCGTGGACGCCGACGACCCGGTGGATGCACGGGTGACGGGCCCCGTCTCGCAGCGGCTCAGCATGCTCGAGGGCACAGTCCAACTGAACATTACCGGCAAGAAGAGCTGGCATGGCTTCGCGCCCTTCGTCGGCGGGACTGCTGGTGTAGCCTGGGCGGAGGAGACACCGGCAGATACCAGCGGCTACCGTTTCGGCACCCGGGCGGTGCTGGCTCCGCTTTTCGGATTCCGGTTCCTCCCGGGCCAGCGCATTCACTTCCGGGTCGACGGGCGCTGGCTCTTCTGGCAGCTCAAGTATCCCAGCTCCTACTTCGATGAGCCGGCGGACGACCCAGCAGGGCCGGGCGAGCGTTCACATGCGGTTCTCGCGGGCCACCATGCGGAGGAGTGGACAGGTGGCGCCGAATTCCGCTTCGGCCTCGGGTTCTCGTTCTGACCTGGCAATGGGCTCCTCGCTGACCAGAGTCGTAGGATTCACCGCCCGGCATCGATACTTCAAGCCGGACTGGTCACCCGAAAGGAACCGTGCCACTTTCGGCGAATGCACCGCCGAGCCAGGCCACGCTCACGACTATCGCTGCAGCATTACGGTCGGCGGGGAAATCGATTCGGTCACGGGCATGGTGCTGGATCTCGGCCTTCTCGACCGCATCCTCGCGGAAGAAGTGACCGGACCGTTCCACGGCAAGCACTTCAATCTTGATGTGGCGGCGTTCGCGTATGGAAAGACAGTCCCGACCTGCGAAGCGATCGCCGACTATCTCCATCACAAAATCGCGCGACGGCTTCCGGCCGGCGTAAGGCTCATTCGCATTCGGATCGCGGAAGACGAGACCTTGTCCGGGGAATGGGCCGAATCGTGAGTGACGCGGCCAGGCTCTCCGGAGAAACCCGGACCGTGTGCGAGCGACCCGGGCCGGGGCCGTCTCCACCCAGCAATCCACCCGATTGATCCACTCGGGCGAGCATGCCAATTACTCATGGAGCCGCGCCCGACCGGGCAACGCTGAGTCGCCTGCTGCGGGAAGCGCGTACCATTGCAGTGGTCGGCTTGAGCCCCAACCCTGCACGTCCGAGCCATGAAGTCGCATCCTATCTGCAGGACGCGGGATACCGCATCGTTCCGGTCCGACCTGCAGTCGAGTCGGTCCTGGGGGAGCGGGCCTATCCCGACCTCGAGTCAGCGGCGCGAGCCGTCGGAGCCATCGACGTGGTCAACGTCTTCCGACGCTCCGAATTCGTGGCCGCCCTGGCCGAGCCATTGCTCGCCATCCGCCCCTCGCTGGTGTGGCTCCAGATGGGGATCAGGGATCCGGAAACGGCTCGGCGTCTCACCGATGCAGGCATTCCGGTTGTCATGGACCGCTGTCTGATGGCGGAGCATCCCTCGCTGGTGAGCGATTGATGCCACGGCTCTGCCTCCTCGCTGGCCTTGCCGCACTTGGATTCGCCTCCACCCTGGAGGCCCAGGCTACTTCCGATGAGGCGCGACTGGTGTTCACGGTAGGCGCCGGGTACGTCGGAGGCGGCGATCTCTGGTCGGTCTCGGGTCAGCCCATCCGGGTGTCAGGCGGCTTCACGGATACCCTCGGACTCAGCCGGACCCTGCGCCCCGGGCTCGGCGTCGTGTTCTCCGGGACATACTTCCCTGGCGCCCACGTCGGTTTCGGTGGCGAGGTCCTGCTGCTCGGACTGGGAACCGAGGACGGTTGCACCGTGGAGTTCACCAGCGGAGATCCCGACACTCAGGACATCTGCAGTTCGATTGCCGGGATGGACCGGCGAGCCACCTCCGTGGCACTGTCCGGCTCGATGGTCTACCGCTTCATGTCGAAGGAGGCCATTTCCCCTTACGCCAGGCTCAACCTCGGCGCCGTCATCACCCAGCAGAGTCTGATCAAGGTCACCGGGCAGCACAACACGTCTCAGGGACCGGCGGACGTGCCGATCTACATTGACGATTCTCCCGATCGGGTGCATCCCTACGTGGGCCTGGGTCTGGGTATGACCGCCGCCGCGGGGAAGGGTTACCAGTTCCGACTAGAGATCCGGGACAACTACGTGAGACTCCCGATTCCGGCCGGACCTACCGTTCATGAAGCCCTGCAGCCCGAGTCGACCACCAAGGGCAAACATGTCTTCAGTCTGATGATCGGCTTCGATATTGTGCTGGAACGGAAGCGGGGGCACCGGTATTGACGGTTCATGGTGCAGTGCTCGCGGGGGGCGGTGCGACTCGCATGGGGGGCGTTCCCAAGGGGCTGCTCGAGGTGGGTGGCCGGCGGGTGCTGGACCGGGTGGTGGATGCGCTGGTCGCGGCGCTGGGCTCTCCGCCTCTCCTCGTGGCCAATGCCCCCGAGGCGACCAGCTGGGCCCCCGACCTGCGACTGGTCCGAGACGTCCGCCCCGGCTTGGGTGCGCTGGGCGGGCTGCTCACCGCCGTGGAGTTCGCTCCTGCTCCAGTCATCTGCGTCGCCTGGGACATGCCTTTCGTCCCTCCCGGTCTGATCACCGCACTGGCTGAGGGGCTGGGGGGCTACGATGCCTTCCTGCCCGAAAGCAACGGCCCCAGGGGGCTGGAGCCGCTCTGCGCGGCCTATGGGCCGGCCTGCCGTGACGCCATCGCCGCGACCCTCGATTCGGGAGACCGCCGGGCGGTCGGCTTCCATGATCGCGTGAAAGTCGGTATCCTCTCCCTCCACCGGATTCGCCCGCTGGGGGATCCGGAGCGCATCTTCTTCAACATCAACACGGCGGAAGACCTCGCGGAGGCCGACGCACGGTGGCACAGACCCGCATCATCTCGATAGTCGGGAAGAAGAACGCCGGGAAGACAACGCTCGCGGTGGCCCTGGCGAGCGAGTATGTGCGCAAGGGACGGCGCGTGATGGGGATCAAGCATGGCTCCCACCCTGCGGACGTTGACCGGCCCGGCAGCGACAGCTACCGGCTCTTCCATGAGGGCAAGGCGGAACGGGTATTGATCGCCGCGCCGAACTTGCGCGCGGTCTTCGAGCGGAGCCCGGACGACACCGATCCCATCATCCTGGCCAGGCGCTACTTCGACGGCGCCGACATCGTCATCGTCGAGGGATTCAAGAGCGCCAACATCCCGAAGATCGAAGTCTACCGTCGCGAAGCGTCCGATACTCCGTTCTTCGATGCCAAAGCCGCGAACGCCGACGAGTGGGTGGCGGTGGTTACCGACGACGAGAAGTTCGAGGCGCCCTGCCCCGTTCTCCGTTTCCGCGACACCATGTGGTTGCAGTTGCTGGCCAACATCGGGTGGGAGAAAGCGCGCCTGCTCTGACCGGCGGGATGAACCCCACTCCCCTCACTCCCCGCGACGCAGCGATCCAGATCCTCGAGCAGGTGCGTCCGCAGCCCCCTCTCCGGGTGCCGCTGGATGACGCCTTGGACGGTGTGCTCGCGGAAGACATTATCAGTCCGATCAATCTCCCGGCGTGGGACAATTCGGCGATGGACGGCTACGCGGTGCGCTCCCTCGATACCAGGGATGCGGCTCCCGACGCCCCCGCGCGGCTCCGCGTCGTCGAGCAGATCCCGGCCGGCCACTTCCCCACGAACTCGATCGAGCCCGGCACTTCCGCCCGCATCTTCACCGGCGCGCCAATCCCCCGTGGCGCCGATGCGGTGGTACGGCAGGAGGACACCGACCAAGGCAGCGACAGCGTCGCGATCGGCAAGCCTGCGGAGCCGGGCCAGAACGTACGCCGGGCCGGAGAGGATATTGCCCGCGGCTCAACGGTGCTTCTCGCCGGCACCGAGATCGGTCCCGCCCATCTCGGCGTTCTGGCGTCGCTGGCTGTTTCCAATCCGATGATCTACCGCAGACCGCGGGTGGCGATCCTCAGCGGGGGCGACGAGATCGCAGATATCGACCAGCCGGATGAGATCCTGAGCGGCCGCAAGATCGCCAGCTCCAACAGCCACACCCTTGCGGCCCTGGTCCGCCGTGCCGGAGGCGAGCCGGTGAGTCTCGGCATTGCACGGGACACGCCGGAGAGCCTTCGCGAGCACCTGGTTCGGGGGCTCGACTGCGACCTCATCATCACCACCGGCGGCATCAGCGTCGGAGAGCACGACTTCATCAGGTTGGTGTTGGCCGAACTGGGCGGCGAGCTCCGCTTCTGGCGATTGCGCATGCGTCCCGGCGCTCCGGTCGGGTTCGGCATGATAGGCGACATCCCCTGGCTCGGTTTGCCGGGAAATCCGGTGAGCACGATGGTGACCTTCGAACTCTTTGCGCGCCCGGCCATCCGGAAACTTTGCGGCCGCAGTAAACCCTTCCGCGGGTCCGTCAAGGTCACTGTGGCAGAGCCGATCACACTCACGGCCCGGCTGCAGCACTTTCTGCGGGTCGTACTGACGAACGGCAGGGATGGCTTCGAAGCAAGGCTCACCGGACCTCAAGGCTCCGGCATTCTGACCTCAATGATGAGGGCCGACGCATTACTCATCGTTCCCGAAGGCCAGTTCGAGACCCCGAGCGGTACCGCGGCCCAGGCATTGGTGCTGGACAGTCCGACGCACCAGGAACTCCCGCCCTTCTAAGCCTTTTCGCCGTCAGTGCTCCGGGACTGGAAGAACTCACCGCTCGAGAGCTGACGGCGCTGAGCTGCGAGGGCATCGCCGCGGAGCCGGGTGGTGTTGCCTTCCAGGGCGATTGGGAGACGATGGCGCTTGCCAACCTCTGGCTCCGCACCGCCAGCCGGGTGCTGGTTCGCATCGGGGCCTTCCACGCCAGAGCGCTTGGTGAACTGGAACGGCGAGCCTCGCTCCTGCCCTGGGACAAATACCTGACACCCGGTCGCCCGGTGCATCTCCGAGTCACCAGCCGGAAGTCTCGACTCTATCACCAGGGCGCCATCGCGGAACGGATAGGAAACGGAATCCGGCAGGTGACCGGCACCTCGCCCGAAAGCGCTCCCGGCAATGAGGAGGCGAGCGGCGACGAGCAGGTCGTCGTGGTTCGCGTGCTGCGCGATGAATGCCTCGTCAGTCTCGACTCTTCGGGTGAGCTTCTCCACCGCCGCGGCTACCGGCTCGCCACCGCCAAGGCCCCGCTGCGCGAGACGCTGGCCGCGGCCCTCGTCATGGCGAGCGAGTGGGACGGCGCTCATCCCCTGATCGATCCCTTCAGCGGGTCCGGCACGATTCCCATCGAAGCGGCGCTCCTGGCGCGAAAGATTCCGCCCGGTCTCAACCGTCACTTCGGTTTTCAGCATTGGCGCGGCTACGAGCCGGCGAAATGGGAGCTCCTCGTCGAGTCTGCTCGTCGGGGAATCCTGGCGGAGACCCCAGGAGCGATTCTAGGATCCGATCGTGATTCCGGTGCAGTGACCGCAGCAAGGTCGAACGCCGAGCGCGCCGGGGTGAGGGGGGATCTCACACTGGAGAAAGCGAGTGTGTCAACGCTCAAATCGCCAGGTCCGGTGGGCTGGATGGTCACCAACCCACCTTACGGCACACGGCTCGGGGAGCGCCAACGACTGCGGGATCTGTACGCCAGCCTTGGCAACATCCTCAGGAGGGATTTCCCCGGCTGGCATCTCACGATGCTGGTGGCGGCGGGAGGGCTGGAACGGCAGACGGGAATCGCACTCCGAACTGTCCTCGAGACGAACAATGGAGGGATCCGTGTCCGAGCCCTGTCCGCATGAGGTGTATGCGATTCGCGTTGATTTCGCGCGGACGCGCCGTTAATCTTCTGCTCAGAAGGGGAGTAGCTTATTTGGAGTCGGGTTGGACTCCAGACGGTCAAATCGTCAAGACTGCAGGCGGCACAGCCAAGCCTGCACGGTTTGATCGGATCCGGGCCTCAAGCCCGCGTTCAAGGCGAGACCTTCGTCCCGGTCGGCCTGCCGCTCAGCGGCGGCCGGCCCGATTGGACGAGGGCTCGCTTTTTTCATTTTGGAGGAGTCGGAATGAACAACGTGAAGACCTTCCTGCTGATGGGCGCCCTGATGGCGCTTTTCCTCGCTGCAGGACAGGCCATCGGCGGCTCGCAGGGACTGGTGACGGCGTTCGTGATGGGCAGTCTCATGAACTTCGGGATGTTTTTCTTCTCGGACAAACTCGTCCTGCGGATGTACGGCGCAAGACTGGTCACCGAGGCTGAGGCGCCGGAGCTTTACCGGATTGTGGACCGGCTGCGGCAGCGGGCCGGACTTCCCATGCCGAAGGTGGCCGTGGCGCCGCACGAACAGCCCAACGCGTTCGCCACCGGCCGAAGCCCGCGACACGCCGTCGTGGCCGTGACCACCGGAATCCTCAAGTTCATGCCATTGGAAGAACTTGAAGGGGTCCTGGCGCACGAGCTGGCCCACATCAAGAACCGCGACATGCTGATCTCGACCATCGCAGCTGGATTCGCCGGCGCGATTGGCTATCTGCCGTACCTGTTGCTCTTCACCGGGCAGCGGGACAACGAGGGCCGACATCCGTTTGTCGAGCTTGCCCTGGTGTTCCTGGGGCCGATTGCGGCAATGGTTATCCAGTTCGCGGTGTCACGACAGCGGGAGTTTGAGGCCGATCGCGTCGGAGCGGAAATTCTCGGCCGTCCCATGCCCCTCGCCAATGCGCTTCGCAGACTGGACGCGATGTCACATCGGATTCCGATGCAGATCGCCCCTGCTGTCGCACCGCTGGCCCAAGTAAACCCGCTGGCCGGCCAAGGTGGAATCTCCTCGCTCTTCAGCACGCACCCTCCGACCGAACAGCGGGTAGAGCGGTTGGAGGAGATGCCAGGGACGCTGCCCGGTGCCTGAGCACGCGCCGGAGGTCTGGCTGGCCTTCGCGGGCCTGGTGGTTTTTCTCCTCGTGCTGGACCTGGGGGTGCTGAATCGGCGCCCCCATGCCCTTTCTCACCGCGAGGCCATTCTCTGGTCTGCCGGAATCGTCCTGACGGCATTGCTCTTCGGGCTCTGGCTGCTGGTCAGGGAAGGTCACCAGACGGCGCTGGAGTATTTCACCGGATATCTGATCGAGTTGTCGCTCAGCGTCGATAACCTGTTCGTCTTCCTGATCATCTTTCAGTATTTCGCGGTCCCTCCGGCGCTGCAGCCTCGGGTTCTCAAATGGGGCATCTTCGGTGCCGTGCTCATGCGCGGTTTCATGGTGGCAGGCGGAGCACTGCTGATCCAGGAACTGGAATGGATCATCTACATCTTCGGGGTCATCCTGATCATCACCGGGATTCGGGTCTTCAAGTCCGGTGGGCACCGCGTCGAACCAGAGAAGAATCCCCTCGTGCGAGTAGCTAGGCGGCTGATGCCGGTTACTTCGGCCTATTCCGGCCAGCACTTCTTCGTGTCGACACTGAAGGGACTGTCCGCAACACCGCTCTTCCTGGTGCTTCTCGTGATCGAGTGGAGCGATTTGGTCTTCGCGATTGACAGCATACCCGCGGTTTTCGCCATCACCCGCGACCCCTTCATCGTTTACAGCTCGAACCTTTTTGCCATTCTCGGACTCCGCGCCCTGTTCTTCGTCGTGGCCGGCGCCATGGAACGGTTCGCCTACCTGAAGCCCGCGGTGGCGCTGATTCTGGTGTTCGTTGGCGCCAAGATGGTGGGCGGGCACTGGGTCCACATGCCGACCACGATCTCACTGGGCGTTATCCTTGCCATATTAGGCGCGGCCATCGTCGCGTCGGTGCTCAAACGGCCCAAGGAAGCCAGCGAGGAGACCTAGTCGTCTCACCGGGTGAGCGCGCGTGGCGGCGAACCGTATATTTCCGGCGGTGCCATGAGTGATCTCTTCCGGGGAACGACCGCGCTCATCACCGGCGCATCGCGCGGCATCGGCGCCGCGTTCGCCGACCTGCTGGCTCAGCGGGGCGCGAATCTCGTCCTGGTTGCACGCCACGCCGATACCCTGAACCCCATAGCCGAACGAGCCCGAGCGCGAGGGGTGCGAGTCACCGTCATCCCGGCCGACCTCACTCGGAGTGAAGCCCCGGACGAGATCGCGGGCGCGACGGTGCGCGACGGGCTCACCATCGACCATCTGATCAACAATGCCGGACTCGGTGGCGCAGGTCGGTTCCAGGATGTTCCGATCGCCGAACAGCTGCCCACCATCGAGGTGAACGTGCGGGCTCTGACCGCCCTGGCCGGCCACTTTCTCCCCGGCATGCTTCAACGCTCGCGAGGGGGGCTGCTCAATGTCGCGTCGACATCGGCGTTCCAGGGCCTGCAGTGGCTTCCGGTCTATTCGGCCTCGAAGGCCTACGTCGTCACGTTGAGCGAGGCGATCTGGGTCGGTTTGCGCGGCACCGGGGTCCGCTGCTGTTGCCTCTCGCCCGGGCCGGTCGATACCCCGTATTTCGACAACAATCAGATCGACCGCCCTCCCAAATGGGCGATGCAAAGCCCCGAAGCCGTGGCTCGAGCAGGTTTGCGGGCCTACGAGCGCAACGACTGCCACGTGCTTCCGTTCCTGCCCTTCCGCCTCCTGGCCTGGAGTACCCGTCTCGCACCCCGCGCGCTGGCCGCCCGCCTCGGCGGGTGGTATGCCGCCCCGCACAATCGATGATCCGCAAATCGGCGGTGGCTCTGGCCACCATGGGAGGGTTACTCATCCGTGGCCCTCTGGATCGGGCTGCGCCAGATCCGCTCCCTCACGGCGCGATCGAGCGCATCCAGGCCAATCCGAACAACCACCCTGCGGGCCGACTCGGTGGGCGAACTCTCACGCTAGCCCTCGAGGCCCGAAATGGACGCTGGTACCCCATGGCGGAGGACGGACCCAGCGTCGAAACCATGGCCTTCGCCGAAGGGAGTGGGCCTCTTCTCATCCCCGGGCCTCTGATCCGGGTGCCTTCCGGGACCGAAATCCGGGTGAGCGTTCGAAATCGACTGGCAGTTCCCCTGGTCATTCACGGGCTGACTGCCCGACCGGCCTCAGGTGACGACTCGCTGATCGTGCCACCGCGAGACACCCGGGAGGCTCGCTTCCGGGTAAACGAGCCCGGCACCTACTACTACTGGGGTTCCACCAGTGGTCTACCCATTCGGCAGCGAGATGGATTGGACAGCCAGCTCAACGGCGCCATCCTTGTGGACCCGCCCGGGAGCGTGGTGACGGACCGCGTGTTCATGATCGGTGTGTGGACACGGCAGGCCGACACGAGCGCCACTCATCCGGCGGCCGCGCAGGACATCATGGTCATCAATGGCAAGTCGTGGCCTCACACCGAGCAGTTCACGTTCACTCAAGGTGACACGGTTCATTGGCGCTGGATCAACCCCTCGGCGAGCTCCCACCCGATGCATTTGCACGGGTTCTATTTCGATGTGGAGAGCCGTGGTGACGGGAAGCGGGATACCTCCTACATCCCGGATCGGCGGCCCCGAGAAGTCACCGAGCTGATGCTGCCTGGTGGGACGATGCGAATGCATTGGGTGCCGGAGCGCACCGGCAACTGGCTCTTCCACTGCCACTTTTCATTTCACGTCTCGCCCGACGCATCCCTTCCCGATTCGGGATTCGAGGAGAGCCCGGCAACCGGCGGCAGTGGACATACCCAGCACCACCACCGAATGAGTGGTTTGGTGCTGGGACTTCACGTGACATCTCGTGCCGGTACTCCCACCGCACAGCCACCCCCGCAACAGGCACGGGACATCCGGCTCCTGGTGCAAACCCAGCCGCACCGGTTCGGCCCTGCACCGGGCTATGGCTACGTCATACAGACAGGCCGCGTCGAACCCGCCCGCGACTCGATCGTGATTCCGGGTGCTCCCCTGCTTCTCGAGCGAGACCAGCCCGTCCGCATTACGGTGGTGAATCATCTGACCCAACCCACGGCGGTTCACTGGCACGGCATCGAATTGCAGAGTTATCCCGACGGTGTGCCCGACTGGAGCGGAGCCCCGGGTCGGCTGATGCCGCCCGTTGTACCGGGCGATTCGTTTGTCGCCGAATTCACCCCACCCCGCGCCGGCACATTCATCTACCACGCCCACCTGAACGAGCTGGAGCAGATGCATCTCGGCCTGTACGGGCCGCTCATCGTGCTCGAGCCGGGCAAGACCTTCGATCCTGCGACTGATCATATCGTGATCGTGAGTCCCGACGGTCCCGAGAGCGACACGACCGGAGGGTTGCTCAACGGCAGTAAGACGCCGGAGCCTCTCGTCATGCGAGTGGGTCAGGCGCACCGTCTACGGCTCATCAACATTCACGGCGACTACCGGGTGCTCTTTACGCTGGAGTCGAGCGGCGGGCTTGTGGAATGGCGCCAGCTCGCCAAAGACGGAGCGGCGGTCGCGACGGGACTCGCGGGGCCGCAACCTGCGCGACTGCTCACCGGCCCGGGGGAAACCGCTGATTTTGAGCTCCGACCCGACAGCGTCGGCGATCTGGTCCTGAACGTTGGGGCGCCATTTGCCGAACGGCCTTGGAAACTCGCTCTGCCCATCCGCGTGATTCCCGATAGCGCCCCGTGACCCGGGTCTCCCTGCTGGACCGGCTGGGTCTCCACCGGAAGGAACTCCGTGCCTGGGCGATGTATGACTGGGCCAACTCGGCGATGGTCACCACCATCGTCACCGCGGTCTTCCCGATCTATTTCTCCGCCGTCGCCGGCGCCGATCTCGGCACCGCACAGGCCACCTACCGCCTGGCGGTAGCGACGACAATCGCTCTGGCCATCATCGCGGTGCTCTCGCCGATCCTCGGCACCCTCGCCGACCAGGCCGGCATCAAGAAGCGCTTGCTGGGCGGGTTCCTGTTGATCGGTGTGGTGGCCGTCGGCCTCATGTTCTTCATTGAACGGGGCGAGTGGCTCTACGCCGCCGTGCTCTTCGTGGTGGCGAACATCGCGGTCAATGGCAGCTTCGTCTTCTACGACTCGTTTCTCCCGCACATTGCCTCGCGGGAGGAGATGGATCGGGTCTCGACCGCGGGATACGCCCTGGGTTACGTGGGCGGTGGTATTCTGCTGGCGCTCAACCTAGCCTGGATCCAGAAGCCGGAATGGTTCGGCCTGCCTCACGGGCCGGATCTCACTCCGGCCCAGCAGACCCTCCCCACGCGCCTCGCCTTCCTCGCGGTGGCGGTGTGGTGGCTGCTTTTCTCGATCCCGCTCTTCAGGGATGTTCCAGAACCGGGGGGATCACGGGGCGGACGGATCTCGGTAATGGATGCGTTCCGCACGCTGCGCGAGACCTTCCGCCACCTCGGCCGTTATCGCCAGGCCGTGATCATGCTGGTGGCGTTCCTGATCTACAACGACGGGATCGGAACCATCATCCGGATGGCGACCATCTACGGGACCGAGCTCGGGATCGGCCGCGGCGCACTGATCGCCTCGATCATGATCGTGCAGTTCGTGGGAATCCCCTTCGCTTTCCTCTTCGGTGCTTTCGCCAAGTGGATCGGCAACAAGCGGGCGGTGATGGTGGGACTCGTGGTCTACGGCATCATCAGCATCTTCGGCTACTTCATGCGGACCGGCACCCACTTCCTCATTCTGGCACTGATGGTCGGAATGGTTCAGGGCGGTACCCAGGCGCTGAGCCGCTCGCTCTTTGCCAGTCTCATTCCCCGCCAGCAATCGGCGGAATTCTTCGGCTTCTTCGCCGTGGTGGAGAAGTTCGCGGGGATCTTCGGGCCGGCGCTCTTCGCACAGGTGATCGCCCTGACCGGATCAAGCCGCGGGGCGATTCTCTCCGTGATAGCTTTCTTCGTCGTCGGAGGAGTACTGCTGCACTTCGTGGACGTGGAGCAGGGTCAGCGCGCGGCCCGGGAAGCCGAGGCCGCGCTGTCGGCCTGAGAAGAAATCGGAGGGACAAATGGAGCGGCCGCTCGGTGTGACGATCCTCGCGGTTGTGGCGTTTATCTCCGGGGCGCTGGGAGTGTTGAAGGGACTGGTGGCGCTGGGACTGGGCGGGGTTGCCGCGAGCTGGATGGCGACCAGCTATCCCGTGGCCGGTGCGGTGGTAGGAGTGCTCGCCGTCACCTACGGCGTGGTGGCCCTGATCCTCGCGTGTTTCTCGCTTGGCTTCGGCTTCGGCGCCTGGAATCTCAAGTCGTGGGCCTGGACACTTGGGGTTGGCACCGAGGTCGCAACGCTGATCTGGGCCTGCCTGATCGCCATCGGTCCCGGCACCCTGCGTGGTCAGCTGTGGACCATCGTTCTGACCGGAGCGATTCTCTACTACCTGACGAGACCTGATATAAAAAGCGCCTTCGGCAGGGTTTAAGGCGCGGGAACCGCCTCTTCGGCGCAGCCCTTGAGCTTCTCGCCATCCACCGTGGCAGTTGCCTCGAGGTTGAAATACTCCCCCGACATTCCGTCAACACAGCCCACGTCCTCCAGCCGCAGCGACATGCGGTGGACCTCGTCGGCAGTCGCCGTGCTCCATAGCTGAGCCGTGTCCTCCGTACTGGGCGCGGCGCCCTCGAAGACCACACCCGGCCCCTCCGGGCGTTTCAGCACGATAGAATCGGGGTAGACCATGACGGCCCAGAACGGTTCGGTGCCGTGGGCCTTGATCTGCCAGGCCGGTTGGGGCACGTGACACCCGCCACCCTCGCCAGGACGGGCTGCTCTCAGGATTCGGGTAATCCGCAAGGCATCGCGGTAACGGGCATTGGGTCCCAGGGCAGGCGAGCGAACGTCAACCCCACGGACCACAAGGTAGATCCGCTCTCCCGCGGCTGCGCCAAGGCCGGCCGAGGCTCGCTTGAGCTCTCCGTCGGTCTGGTCGATGACTGGGCGGGCGAGATCCTCATCGCAGCCTACGAACGTGGTGTCCGCTCCCTGAACCGCGAGCAGGCCTCGCGCGATCGTACCCACACCCTGAGGAACCGCAGCCGAGGTATCGACGGCTTGGCCGTCGACCGGTGGTGGCTCCTTTCGGGAATCACATCCCGCCAGCACAGCAACGAACAGGCACCATCCGCAGGTCCGGACCAAGGCGATCCTCCGGTGGAGTGGATCCTTCATTGTATGAATCACCTCCGCTTCGGGCCAGAGCACGTGACCACTTGTGGCGGAGGGGGGGAATTCCTAGCTTCCCGTACATGAATGGAACTCTGGAGTTGCCCATGTGCCGCAAGACCATCACGGCCACCCTCACCCACGGCGAGGGACGGTTGGTCTAACGCATTGTTCTGCCCCAGGACCACCGACCCGCCGTACAATTAGTCCGGCGGGTTTTTTCATGACTTTGACCCTGTGAGAGGGTTGTGGTTGATACCATTGAGCTGACGAGGGAATTGGTAAGCCTCGAGACCCCCACCGGCAATGAAGGTCCAGCCGTAAGGCTCCTGGCGGACTTGCTGGCCGGCATGGGGTACAATGTCGCGCGGCAGCCGGTCTCTCCCGGGCGGGAGAATCTCTACGCGTACCGGGAGATACCCGAGCTGGTCTTCAGCACCCACCTGGACTGTGTTCCCCCCTACGTGGCGCTTCGGGAGGACGAAACCCACCTGCACGGACGGGGCACCTGCGATGCCAAGGGCCTGGCGGCGGCAATGGTGAGCGCAGCCGAGAGGCTTGCCTCGAACGGGGAGCGACGAATCGGATTGCTGTTCGTCGTGGGAGAGGAGAATGGGTCCGATGGGGCACGAGTCGCCGCCGCGCTCGAACCGAAGGGTCGGTTCATCGTGAACGGAGAGCCGACCGAGAACCGGCTGAGCATGGGGCAGAAGGGATCGCTGAAAATGGTGGTCGAGTGCGAAGGAAGGCCCGCGCATTCCGCCTACCCCCAGGATGGCCGGTCGGCCATTCTGCCGGTGCTGGACGCGCTGGAGCGGCTGCGGAACTTCAAGCTTCCCAGCGACCCGATGTTGGGCCACGGCACTCTGAACATCGGGGTGCTTGAGGGTGGAGTCGCGCCGAATGTGATCCCGCCCAACGCGCGCGCGGAGATCCTGGTGCGCACCGTCGGGCCCACGACTGAGCTCCAGAAGGAACTCGCGGCGTGTGCCGGGTCGGAGGTTCAGGTGAGCTTCCCGGTCGAGCTGCCCTACTGCAAGAACACCGCAGCCGCCCCGAAGGGGTGGGAAACCACAGTAGTGGGCTATGCGAGCGACCTGCCGTTTCACGCCAGCTGGGGCGCCGGCTATCAGCTCGGCCCGGGCACGATCAGAGTGGCCCACACCGCAGAAGAACGCATCTCCAAGGCGGAACTGCTGCGAGGGGTCGAGCTCTACGTGAAGCTGGCAGAGGACCTGATCGGTCAGGGTTCGGAGGAATGATGGACAGGATTCCTGTCTCCATCCTGGGCGCCACCGGTACCGTTGGTCAGAAGTTCGTGAAGCTGCTCGATGGGCATCCCTGGTTCGAGATCGTCGCTTTGGCAGCGTCGGAACAGAGCGCCGGGAAGCCTTACGGCGAGGTCGTGCGCTGGAGGGAGAGCTCTCCGATACCGGAATCGGTCGCCCGGCTGGTGATACAACGGAGCGAGCCGTCACTGCCCGGTCGCATCGTGTTCTCGGCGCTCGACGCCGATATCGCGGGGCCGTTGGAGCAGGCATTCGCCCGGTGTGGTGCCTTCGTCGTCACCAATACCCGCACCCATCGCATGGCGGCGGATGTGCCGCTCCTGGTGCCCGAGGTGAACCCGGATCATCTGTCGCTGCTCGAGCGCCAGCAGAAGGACCGGGGATGGAAAGGTGGCATCGTCGCGAACCCGAACTGCTCGACGGCCGGGCTCATGATGGCGCTGGCACCACTCCACGCTGCGTTCCGGCTTGAAAATCTCTTCGTCGCGACCATGCAGGCATCGTCCGGAGCGGGATATCCCGGTGTGCCCTCGCTCGACCTGCTGGGGAACGTGATCCCGTTCATCGAAGGCGAGGAGGAAAAGATCGCGGCGGAAACCTGCAAGATCCTCGGCGACGTTGCCGGTTCCGAGCTAGAGCCGGCCGCTATCGCGGTCAGCGCGCATACCAATCGCGTTGCGGTGGTTGACGGCCACACCGAAGTGGTATCCGCCGGCTTCGCGCGGAGAGTGAGACCCGAGGAGGCCCTGGAGGTGTACCGGAACTTCGAGACTCCGGCTGCGGTGGCGAATCTCCCGTCTACTCCCGCCCGTCCGATCGAAGTAGACTCGCGTCCCGACCGTCCCCAGCCACGATTGGACGTGGATCGGGGAAGCGGCATGAGTGTGACAATCGGGCGGATTCGTCACTGTCCGCTGCTCGACCTTCGCCTGGTCGTGCTGAGTCATAACACCGTTCGCGGAGCGGCCGGGGCGGCGATTCAGAATGCGGAACTGTTGGTGAGTGAGGGGTATGTGAAGTAGTCGAGAGTCGAGAGTCTGGAGTCGGGAGTCGGGAGTCGGGAGTCTGGAGTCGGGAGTCGGGAGTCAGGAGTCGATTATTTAAATCAATCCTCAATAGTGTAGAGTTTAAACCCTAC
>Ga0207674_10003625_pt1 | contig 18829 bp, 16 predicted proteins | sample KBSCornC72_FD_184303 | JGI IMG/M metagenome (GOLD analysis project Ga0207674, IMG submission 184303) | Corn rhizosphere microbial communities from Kellogg Biological Station, Michigan, USA - KBS Corn C7-2 (SPAdes) (version 2) | ecosystem: Host-associated > Plants > Roots > Rhizosphere > Soil ... | reverse complement strand
CAAAGGAGATCGCTTCGCCAGCGCCTCAGCGAGCTCACCGCGCGACGCGGCGACATTGACAAACGGATCGCCACCGCCGCCCGCGGCCCGGAATTGGCCGCGATCGACACGCGGCTCGCCACGCTCACCGCCGCCGCCGCCGGCCGTGACGGCAACAGGCGGCCGGAATACGGTTACCACAGCCAAATCTCGTCGGTCCAGGATGCGACAAAGTGGGTGCAGGTGGACCTCGGCGCGCCCGTCGCCATCGATCGCCTGGTCCTCGTCGCCTGTGACGACGACTTCAACCACATCGGCCCCGGCTTCGGTTTCCCCGTCCGCTACAAGGTCGAACTGTCGAACGACGCCTCGTTCACGCGAGGCGTCACGACCGTCACCGACCATACGTCGGCCGACGTGGCCAACCCCGGCGTCGCCCCCGTCACGCTGCCCACCGCCAACCGGTCCGCCCGCTATGTCCGTGTCACCGCGACCAAACTCGCCCCCCGCCAGAACGACTTCATCTTCGCCATGGCCGAACTGAGCGCGATTACGCCCGCCGGTGAAAACGCCGCCCTGGGCAAGCCGGTCACCGCGCTCGATTCGATCGAAGCGCCCGTGCGCTGGCGCAAGGCCAACCTCGTCGATGGTCATTTTGTTTACGGCCAAGCCGGCGAGATCGCCCGCCTGACCAAACAACGCCAAACGCTCCTCGACCATGCCACCGACGAGCCGACCCGTGCAACCCTCGCCGGAATCGAGCGAGATCGCACCGAAGCCGAGCATCAATTGAAGACTCTTCCGGCGCCCGGCCTCGTATTCGCCGCCGCCAGCGACTTCGAACCCCAGGGCAGTTTCACGCCCACCCACGCCAAGCCCCGTCCGATCTTCCTGCTCAACCGCGGCAGCGAGAAGCAACCCAAGCAGGAAGTCGGCCCCGGCGCCGTGTCGTTCAAGTACGTCCCGCAGTTGCCATCGCGCTTCAGCGTCCCCGTCGGCGGAGGCGAAGCGGACCGTCGCGCGGCGCTCGCCAACTGGATCGTCGATCGCGAAAACCCCCTGACCTGGCGCTCCATCGTCAATCGCGTCTGGCAGGAACACTTCGGCCGCGGCATCGTCGAGACGCCCAACGATTTCGGTCACATGGGCGCGCTGCCGACGCACCCGGAGTTGCTCGACTGGCTCGCCGCCGAATTCCGCGACGGCGGCGATTCCCTGCGCGCCCGCTCGATCAAAAGTCTGCACCGCCTGATCGTCACCAGCGCCACCTACCGTCAATCCAGCGCCGGCAATGCCGCCAACGCCCGCATCGACGCCGGCAACCAATACCTCTGGCGGATGAACCGCGCCCGCCTCGACGCCGAGGCCATCCGCGATTCGATCCTCTCCCTCGCCGGGAAGTTAGAGCCGACGATGGGCGGCCCCGGCTTTCGCGCGTTCGGTTTCAAGGACGATCATTCCCCGCACTACGCCTACGCCGAATACGACCCGGACGAGCCGTCCTCACACCGGCGCAGCGTCTACCGCCTGGTCGTTCGCTCCGTCCCCGACCCGTTCATGGAAACCTTCGACTGCGCCGACCCGTCGCAGATCGTCGCGCGGCGGAACGAAACGCTGACGCCGTTGCAGGCGTTGGCGCTGCTCAACGACAAGTTCGTCCTGCGAATGGCCGAGCACGTCGCGGCGCGCGTGCAGCCCATGGGTGCCAATGACGCCCTGCGCATCGACGCCGCCTGTCGCCTCGCCTACGGCCGGCCCGCCACGCCCCTCGAGCGACAAACGTTGTCCACCATCGCCCAAAAGTACGGCCTGCCCAGCGCGTGCCGCCTGATCGTCAACGCCAACGAGTTCGTGTTCGTGGATTAATTCGTTAGTTGCCATGCCGTCCAACCTCCGACCAGCTTCCCCGTCCCGCCGCGAACTGCTCGCCCAACTCGGCGGCGGCTTCGGAACCGTCGCGCTGGCGGGGCTGCTTCAGCGCGATCGCCTGCTCGCCGCCGCCGACACACCGGCCATCGCCGGGCGGCTCCCCCACTTCCGTCCCCGCGCCACCCGCGTCGTCCAGCTCTTCATGTCCGGCGCCGCCAGCCAGTGCGACACGTTCGACTACAAACCCCTCCTCCACCAGCGGCACGGGCAACGCTGGGATCCCGGCGAAAAGGTCGAGCTGTTTCAATCCTCCCCCGGCAACACGCTCGGCTCCCCCTGGCCCTGGCGCCGCTACGGCGCGTGCGGCAAGCTCGTCAACGATTGCGTCGCGCCGCTCGGCTCGGTCGTCGACCAGATCGCCTTCGTCCACAACATGGTCAGCAAGTCCAACGTGCACGGCCCCGCCACGTTCATGCAGGCGACCGGTTTCGTCATGCCCGGCTTCCCCAGCGCCGGCGCGTGGGTGAGTTACGGCCTGGGCCGGCTGTGCGACAACCTGCCGACCTTCGTCGTCCTGCCCGACCCGCGCGGCTTCGCGCCGGGCGGCCCGAAGAACTGGGGTTCGGGTTTCCTCCCGGCGGAACACCAGGGGACCATGATCCGCGCCGGCGCGCCCGACCCGATCGCCGACCTCTTCCCCCCCAAGGGGTCGTACGTCAAAGCGGAAAACGAACGGGAGATGCTCCGCACGCTGAACCTGATTAACCGCCAGTACGAGGCCACACGCCAGGGCGACACCCGCCTCGACGCCCGCATCCGCTCCTACGAGATGGCCGCCGCCATGCAACTCTCCGCCCCCGAAGTCCTCGACATCAAGAACGAGCCGCAGCACGTCCTCGACCTCTACGGCCTGAACACGCCCGACGTGAGGTACGACGGCCCCATGAACCCCGGCGAGGAAACCCGCCACTTCGGCCGCAACTGCCTCGTCGCCCGCCGCCTGCTCGAGCGCGGCGTCCGTTTCGTCCAGATCTGGTCCGGCGCCGACAACGGCTTCCCCCGCCGCAACTGGGACAGCCACGAAGACCTCCGCCGCGACCACTGGCCGCTCGGCATCGGCATGGCGACGGGCGCCGCCGCACTCATCAAGGACCTGGAGGCACGCGGCATGCTCGACGACACGCTCGTCCTCTGGACCACCGAATTCGGCCGCATGCCCTGCTCCCAGGGCGCCACCGGCCGCGACCACAACCCCTTCGTCTTCACCAACTGGCTCGCCGGCGGCGGCGTCAAGGGCGGCACGACGTTCGGCGAGTCCGATGAGTGGTCCTACAAACCCGCCGACCCGACGAACCCCACGTATTGCTACGACATCCACGCAACGCTTCTGCACCTCCTGGGGATCGAGCACACGCGCCTGACCTACCGCCACAACGGCATCGACCGCCGACTGACCGACGTGCACGGGCACGTCATACGGGAGATCCTGGCGTGACCGCGCCAGCAGGGGGTCGACGGAAAACGACAGGTGGCGGTAAGGATTTGGGCTGGAATTGCGTCGTTCAAGGCAGACGGTGCCGTTTCCCGGCTCGTTAGTAGGATGTGGCGCATGATCTGGCAGATTGCGATCGGGTTATTGCTGGCGGTGGGCGGGCCGATCTGCGGCGCACAGGAGCGGTTGGTGCCGCTGCCGACGCCGCGGCGGCCGGCGAGTCAGCCGGCGCGACCGTCGTTCCTGATCGGCGCGTACATGCAGCCGCCCGACACATTTGACGTCTGGCGGTTGCGGGGAATCAATACGCTCTTCGGGTACGAGTCACGCGGGGGGACGATTTCGAACAAGCAGTGGTCCGATACGGCGGCGGCGAAGGGGTTTTATTACGTGCGGCGGCCGGGCGATGACCCGGCTGCGGACGCGGCGGATCCGAACCTGCTCGCCTGGATGCACGACGACGAGCCGGACGTGAAAAGGCCGCCGACGGACCCGGCGCGGTTGCAAGCGGATTACGAGGCGTGGAAGCGCGCCGCACCCAAGGTGCCGGTGTTCCTGAACTTCTCGGGGGGCAACGTGCTGGGCGGAAAGACGCCGAAGCAGACGTATCTCGAATACCTGAAGGCGGCCGACTGGGTCGGGAACGATTTCTACGCCGTGACCGGCTACAACCGACCGGACTGGCTTTGGAAGGTGGGAGCGGCGGTGGATCAGTTGCGGGAGTGGAGTAACGATAAGCCGCAGTTCGCGTTCATCGAGACGAGCGCGCAGCGACTCGCGTGGACGCCTCGGAACACCCGCGGCGTGACGCCCGACGAACTGCGCGCGGAAATCTGGCACGCCGTGATCCACGGGGTGCGCGGCGTGGTTTACTTCCCGCAGCAGATCGGCCAGGGGTTTCGGTACGACGCGACGCCGCCGCGGGTGGCGCTGGAGATGTCGCGGCAGAACAAGCGGTTGGCGGAGTTGGCGGACGCGCTGGTGACACCGATGAACCCGAAGGAGTACGGCGTCGGCGCCGCCGCGCCGCTGGAAGTCGGCTGGCGCGTGGCGGGGGGGCGCTTCTACGTCCTCGCCCTGAACTTCTCCGACGGCGCGATTCCAGCACAGCCGATCAAACTGACGGGTGTCGGGGGCTCCGGCGCGAAGGCGGTGTGGGACGGGCGGACGACGGAGATCAAAAGTGGGACGATCACGGACAACTTCGGGCCTTACGAGGTCAAGGTCTACGAATTCGCAGCGACGAAATGATTCCGTGCGCGTAATAGAGTTGAGCACATTTTCGCGCAACCTTAATATCCCGGCGTCCCGCGGAGAAACCAACCGTCATGAGTGGAAAGATCCCGTTATCGCGCGTCCATCACAGTGAAGTCATCGACCGCCGAATCCTCGAGGTCGTCAAGGGCGGCAACTACATTCTCGGACCCGAATGTAAGGCCTTCGAACAGGAACTGGCCGCGTGGTTCGGCGTGCCGCACTGCGTCTTGTCGTCGTCGTGGACCGCGGCGGTGCACCTGCTGCACCTGGCGCAGATCCAGTTCGGGCAGCTCAAGGCGGGGGACGAGATCCTCGTGCCATCGCTCACGGCCTTCCCGTCGATCGAGCCGATGATCCACTGCGGGATTCGGCCGGTGTTTTGCGACATCGACGACACGTACACGATCGATCCCGAAGACGCGCGGCGGCGAATCACCCCGCGGACGAAGGGCGTCCTGCCGGTGCACCTGTACGGCCGGCCGGCGAACATCGACGCCGTCCAGAAACTCGCCGACGAGCACGAGCTATTCGTCATCGAAGATTGCGCGCAGTCGCACGGGGCGCGGTGGCGGGGCAAGCGTGTGGGGTCGTACGCCCGGCACGCGGCGCTGTCGTTCTACCCGTCGAAGAACCTGACGGTGTACGGCGACGGCGGGGCGATCCTGACGCACGACGCCGACATCGCCAAGCGGGTGTCGATGCTGCGAAACCACGGCCGCAAGGACAAGTACCTGCACGAGAAGGTCGGCTTCAACCTGCGGTTCAACGAGATCAACGCGGCGGTGGGGCGCGAGCAACTGAAGGTGCTGGATCAGTTGAATGGCGGGCGGCGGCGGGCGGCGGAGTGGTATCGCCGCGAACTGGCGGACGTGGCGGGCGTGACGCTGCCGCCGGCGGATCAGGTGGGGGTGACGGAGACGGTGTACCACATGTTCGTTATCCGGTTGGACGATCACGACAAGCGCGAGTCGCTGGCACGGCACTTGAAGGAGCAGGGGATCGAGACGGGCGTGCATTACCCGGTGCCGAACCACCGGCAGCCGGCGATCGAGGAGGTGTTCGGCAAGCAGCCGGCACTGCCGCGGACGGAGGATTACGTGAAGCGGATTTTGAGTTTGCCGATGTTTCCGGCGATCACGGAAGAGGAGGTGACGACCGTAGCGAACGCGATCCGGCAGTGGGCGAAGGTGTAATACGGAATTGAACCGCAGAGACGCAGAGAGCGCAGAAGAAAATGAAATCCTTTGCTTCTTTGGTCCTTCGCTTCTTTGCGACTAACCAGTGAGTAACCGTCGCCAGCCGGGCGAATCACGCATTTGGCACGGATGTCACAAAGGATCAAGGAAGCAAGGAAGCAAAGGAATAAGAGAAGGCGGGAGTTGGAAGACAGGATTGGTGAGGGGGATGTGGGTAGGCGTTGACGTATGAGTTCGGATGCTGCTATCCCGGGTTACGGATCGGCCGGGGCCGACGTGGCGGAGGAAGGTGATTCGCCGGGACGATCGCCGAAGCGCGCGATCGTGCGGGCGGTGGTGACGGTGGCGGTGTTAGCGGGGGCGTTGGCGGTGGTGCAGTTGTCACCGGTGCGGGGGTTGGTGCAGGACACGGTTCGGGTGCGGCAGGCGATCGAGCGGCTGGGGGTGTGGGCGTATCCGGTTTGTCTGGTGGCGTCGGCGGTGCTGATCGGGAGTGGGTTTCCGCGGCTGGCGCTGTGCGCGGCGGCGGCCACGGTGCTGGGGTTTGGGTGGGGTTTGTTTCTGACGCAGGGGGGGGCGCTGCTGGGGTATTACGCGGCGTTTTGTTTCATCCGGTGGGGCGGAGGGGATTGGGTAACGCACCGGCGGCCTCGGCTGAGGGCGATCGCGGAGACGATCCAGGATCAGGGGGTAATCGGGGTGGTGCTGGCGCGACAGATTCCGTTGCACGGGACGCTGATCAATCTGTGTTTGGGGTTGTCACGGGTGAAGCACCGGCACTTTTTGATCGGGACGGCGATCGGGTTGTTGCCGGAGGCGGTGCCGGTGGCGCTGGTGGGCGCTGCGCTCGTGCGATCGTCATTTAAGGAGAGCGCGGGGGTGCTGGGGCTGGCGGCGGTGGCGTTTGGGGCGCTTTGGATTGGGAGTGCTTGGGCGCTTCGACGGATGCGGCGGCGTGAGGTGGGTCACGTGGTGTGACCGCGCGCGCTCGCTTGCGTCCGACTGTTTTTCCTGACACGATTTGTTCATCCTTATGACCATCGAATCTGTAAATCGTCCGGTGTTGAGCATCTGTGTCCCCGTGTACAACGAGGCGGAGAACCTGCCGCTGTTGCACGAGGCGATCGTGAAGGTGGTGGAGCCGATCGGGCTGGCGACGGAGATCATCCTCGTCGACGACGGGAGCAAGGACGATTCGTGGAAGCAGATCGAGGCGCTGGTGGCGAAGGACCCGCGCGTCCGGGGGCTGAAGTTTTTGCACAACTGCGGCGAGACCGCCGCCAGCGACGCCGGCATGCGGGCGGCCCGCGGGCAGTACGTGATGACGATGGACGCCGACCTGCAGAACGATCCGCAGGACATCCCCAAGTTCATCGAGGCGCTGGGGCAGGGGTGGGATTGCGTCTGCGGGACGCGCGTGGCCAACCGCGGAAAGGGGGATAGCTTCGTCCGCGTGGCGTCGAGCCGCATCGCCAACTGGGTGCGGAACAAGCTGTCGCAGGAGACGATCACGGACGCGGGGTGTACGTATCGCGCGTTCAAGCGGACGTGCGTGGACCAGCTGAAGCTCTACCGCGGGCTGCACCGGTTCATTCCGACGCTCTTGAAAATGGAAGGCTTCACGGTGACGGAGATCGCGGTGAGCAACAACCCGCGCATCCACGGCGAGAGCAAGTACGGTGTGTGGAATCGCCTGTTCAAGTCGTTTCGGGATTTGCTGGCGATCCGGTGGATGAAGTCGCGGCTGCTCAATTATCACGTGCAGTTGGAGCTGGATCGGGGGCGGGGGTTGCCGGGTGTGGGCGAGGCGCCGCCAGTGGAGGTGACGACGCATTCGGTGGAGGGGTTGAAGGAAATGCAGACGGGGGCGGCGTAGGAGGCGCGCCAAGGGTGCTCGTCGATCTCCCGTAGGGAGGGTAAACTTGGCGTCATGGTCGAGTTGAACGCCCAGGAAGCTCGGGTGATCGGGGTGCTGATTGAGAAGGCGCAGACGACGCCGGATCAGTACCCGCTCACCGTCAACGCGGTGGTGAACGGGTCGAACCAGAAGAACAACCGGCATCCGATCACGGCGATCGACGACGGGGACGCGTTGTCCACCCTGATCTCGCTGCGGAACAAGGGGCTGGTGGTGCAGCAGGACGGGCACGGCCAGCGGGTGCCGAAGTTTCGGCACCAGTTCAAGGAGAAGCTCGACGTCAATACGCCGGAAATGGCGGTCCTGGCAGAGCTCTTGTTACGCGGGCCGCAGACGCTGGGCGAATTGCGGAGCCGGGCGTCGCGGATGCACCCGCTGGAATCGCTGGAGATGGTGCGGAGCGTGGTGGAGCAGTTGATGGGAAAGGCGGAGCCGCTGGTGCGGCAGATCGCGCCGGCGCCGGGCTCGCGCGCGGAGCGGTACGAGCAGTTGTTGTCGCCGGGGTTGCATGAGGTGGAGGTGGGGGCGGCGGAGGCGGCAAGTGATTCGACGGATCATGCGGTGCGCGGGGGAGGGGCGACGGCATCGGCGGGCGGATTGGCGGACCGGGTCGCGGGACTCGAACGCGAGATCGCCGTGCTCCGCGCCGCGATGTCCAAGCTCGCGGCGGAGATCGGGGCGGCCGATCCGCTCGCGGCTTCGAATGCGGAGCAAGCCGATACGCCTTCGCCGGGACAGGGGTCTTGAGGATCGCCCTGGTCATCCTGCACGCCGACGTCGCGCGGGGCGGGGCCGAGCGCTACACGTTCGACCTCGGTCAGGCGCTTTGGGCGCGCGGGCACGAAGTGGACGTCCTATCGACGACGCGCGCTGGCATCATCCATAAGATCGGCCACCTGCTGGAGACCGAGCGATTCATCTTTCCCGCGCGCGGGCTGTCGAAGCTGTCCCAATACCTGCACTTTTTAGACGACGTCGATCGCCACCTCGACGCGACCCCGTACGACGTCGTCCACGCGATGCTGCCGATTCGGCGGTGCGACGTCTATCACCCCCACGCCGGCGTCGCCGCCCAGGCGGTGCGATCCGGGCACCTCAAGCACGCGTCGCCGCTCAAGCGGTCGGTGGCCGCGCTCGTCAATCGCGCGAATCTGAAACGCAACCGATTCGCGGCCGTCGAGCGTGAACTGCTCGAAGGCGATTGCCCGCCCGTCGTGCTTTGTTTGTCGGACTACGTGAAGGAAACCGTCCGGCGGCAGTACCCGCGCTTCCCGGAGGATCGACTCGCGACGCTCTTTAATGCCGTGCGGCTGGACCAGTTCGACCCCGCCAATGCCGCCACCTCTGAGCAGGGGGCCGACGTGCGGCGCTTGATCGCCCCGCCGTCCGGCGGCGTGGTTGGCCTGATGGTCGCGCAGGACTTCGGGCGGAAGGGCCTACGCGAGGCGATCGAGGCCCTGGCGGCTACGGGTGATCCGAGGATTCATCTGGCGGTCGTCGGCCGCCCCGACGCGACGGCGTATCGTGAGCTCGCGAAATCGCTCGGCGTGGGCGACCGCGTGCGCTTCGTCGGGGCGACCTCACGCGTTTACGATTTCTACGCGGCCGCCGATTTCTTCGTCCTGCCGACCCGCCACGATCCGTGTAGCCTCGTCGTTCTGGAAGCGCTCGCGATGGGCCTGCCGGTAATCAGCACGAAGCAGAACGGGGCGTGTGAAATTATGACGTCCGGCGAGCACGGCTTCGTGCTTGAAGGTGCGGACGACCGCGAGGGCTTGATAGCGGCGATGCGAACGATGACCCACGGCCCGACTCGCGCGCGAATGCGGGCGAACTGCCTGGCCCTGCGGCCGCGACTGGCATATGAGTCGCACCTCGACACGCTGACTGGTATTTACCGGCGCGTCGCAAGGAGCACGCCGGGCCGCGCACCGTCATCCTGAGGGAGTTTCAACGACCGAAGGATCTGGCTCGCAGTAACCGGCCTCGAACTTGGCGGCCAGATCCTTCGCTGCGCTCAAGATGACGACTACTTAGCCAAGGTTATTCCTTCACGTTACTCCAAAGCTTCTCTTCCATCTGGTGGAAGTTGCTGAAGCTTTGGTCGAGCTTTTCCATCAGCTTTTTCAGCTCGTCGGGGTTGGCCTGGTTGTTCTTCAGGGCGTCGCGCAGTGCGCCGGCGGAGTCGTTCAGGTCGTTGGCGCCTTCGGCGAACTGGCGGGCGGCGTCGTAGAGGTTCAGGTTCGCCATCTCGTTGGGGGCGGGCTTGTAGAGCAGGCGCCAGGGGCTGCGGCGGATTTCGGCGGTGGCGGCTTTGAGGTTGTCACCGGCCGTCTTCAGCGACGCGATCATGTTGTCCAGCTTGGACTTGTTCCCGACGACCACGGCCTTCGCCCCGGCGGCGAGGTCGCGAGCGCTGACCATCGTGGCCTGAACGTCAACCATCGCCTTGTTCACGCCGTCCACGGCCGTATCGACCTTTGCGAGTGCGGCGTCGAGCTTGTCCATGATCGGCGGCAGCTTCTCGCGGACCGTGTCGGTGGCCTTGTGCAGGTTGGCCATGGTGGTGCGGAAGTCGGGCGTGGTGTCGCCGAAGAGGGCGCGGACGGATTCGAGCATGGCGATCGCCTTGTCGGCCATCGCGTGGTAGTGGTCGATGACCGGCTTATAGCTGGCGCGCATATCGGCGGTGAGGGCGGCGGCGTTGTCGCCGGTCTTCTTGAACGAGTCGAGCGTGTCGTTGACCAGCGGCACGGTCTTGGCGCGGACCTCGGCGAGCGTGTCGTTGACGGCGGGCAGGGTCTTGGTGCGCACGTCCCCGAGAATCGCCTGGAGTTCGGGCGCCACGCCGCTCACCTTGGCGATCAGTTCCGCCGTCGAGCTGGGGAGGCCGATGATCGGGTGATCGGACTTGAGGACGTTGCCGTGGCCGACCTCTTCGAAATTGAGCCAGCTCGTGCCGGTGAGGGTGCCGTCGATGCGGATCTTCGCGTCCTCCCGGATGGAATACTTGTCGGGAACCGTGAAGGCGATCAGGATGAAATAGGGGGAATGCGTCTGGTCGTGGTCCTCGCGAAGGGAGATGTGCTTGACCTCGCCAACCTTGAACCCGCCGACGCGCACCTCGTCACCGACCCGCAGGCCGCCGATGTTCGTCTTGAGGTCGAAGGCGACGAGGTAGGTCTTGGTCTTGTCGTTGATCCACGAGAGCCCTTTGATCCCGATGATGACCATCACGATCAGGGCAACGCTGACCAACATGAGGAGGCCCGAACGAAGGGCGGAACGGTCTTTGGGCATAGTGTTACCTTCGGTTCAGTAGGCGGTAGGCAGTCGGGGGTAGCCAGAAGGGAAGCGTCGGATTGGTATCAGGCGGCTCGTCGGAGGAAGTGGGTGGGAAAGCGATCTGCCCAAATCCTCTCGTGCCCCAAATGACGTCATCCTGAGCGCAGCGAAGGATCTGGCCGCGAACTCCAAGTCTTTATGGTTCCAGCCAGATCCTTTGGTCGTTGAAACTCCCTCAGGATGACGGCCTTGCGACGGTCCAGGCAGAATAGTGTGACAATTGTCGCGCGGACTGCGCGACAATTGTCGCACAACCTGTGCGACTAATCCTGTGTCTGCCGAACGGGAGGAATTCTGAGCCAACGTGTTTTCGAGGGGCATCAAGGCCATCAGTCCGGCCCCCCCAGCAAATCGTCTACATACGCCCCGCCCCGCCGCCGCGCCGTCAGGGGGCCTTCGGTCAGCCCGTACACGAACTGCCGGACCAATGGGTCCTGGCTGTTTTTCATCTCGTCGGGCGTCCCGGAGACGATGAACTTCCCGCGATCCAGCAGCACCATTCGGTGGGCGATGCGGAAGGCCGAATCCATCTCGTGCGTGACGACCACGCTGGTGACGCCCAGCTTCTGGTTCAAGTCGATGATGAGCTGGTCGATCTCCGCGCTGGTGACGGGATCGAGGCCCGCGCTGGGCTCGTCGTAAAAAAGGATCTGCGGGTCGAGGGCGATCGCGCGCGCCAGGCCGGCGCGCTTCTTCATGCCCCCCGAAAGCTCGGCCGGCATTTTCTCGGCGTGCTCGCGGAGGCCGACCAATTCCAGCTTGATCTTCACCATGATGTCGATCGTCTCTTCCGGCAGATCCGTGTGCTCGCGGAGCGGCAGGGCGACGTTATCGGCCACCGACATCGAGTTAAACAGCGCCCCGGACTGAAAGAGCACACCGATGTTCTTGCGGTACGCCGCCAACTCCGCATCGTTCATTTTCGTAATCGACTTGCCGAGCGAGACGATGTCGCCGCCGTCCAGCTTGACGTTGCCGATCATCAACCGCAGGAGGGTGGACTTGCCCGACCCCGAGCCCCCCAGGATCACAAGGGTCTCCCCCTTAAAGACGTCCAGGCGGATCTGATCGAGGACGGTCCGCCCGCCGAACTTCTTAATCGCGTCAAGAACTTGAATGGCAGCTTCGGGCATTCGAATGGGGAACTCGGCAGAAGGCTAGAATCCCAGGAAATAAAAGGCCGACGTGAACAGCAGGTCGACGGTGATCAGCGCGACAATGGTGTACACGACCGTTCGCGTCGTCGCCTTGCCGACGCCCTGCGCCCCGCCCGTCACGCCCAAACCCAGATAGCAAGCCTGGCCGGCGATCAGGCTGCCGAAGACGGCGGCTTTCACCAAGCCGGTTACGAAGTCTTTCAGCTTGAGGATGTCGAACGTGTGCGTCACGTACTGCTGGTGCCCGATCCCGAGGAACACCTGGCTGACCGACAGCCCCCCGAAAATCCCCGCCGCGTCGCCGATAATCGCGATGCAGGTCATCATGATCGTCGTCGCCACCACCCGCGGCACGACCAGGAACCGGATCGGGTTGATCGCGTGAGCTTCCAACGCCTCGATCTCCTCGCTCACCACCATCGTGCCCATCTCGGCGGCGATGCTCGCGCCCGCAAACCCCGTCAGCACGATGGCGCTCACCAGCGGCCCCAGCTCGCGGAAGATCGCCACCGAGATCACGTCGGCGACGCTGTCGATCTTCCCGTAGTCGCGCAGGATCGGCGCCATCTGCAGCGCCAGGATCGCCCCGATGCAGAACAGCACCAGGCAAACGATCGGCACCGACTGCACGCCCACCCGGTCCATCTGAAACCACAGGTTCTGCCACCCCAGCCGCCGCCCACGCTTGGAAAACAGCGCCGCCGGCAGGGTCCGGGCCGTGTCGAGCAGGAGGTACGTCAGACCGCCGAGGAATTCGATGACCGCACGGATCGGGCGGAGGGGATTGAGGGCGGGTGTCATGGTTAGTCCGTGGTGCGGTCGTCTCCACCGTTATTTTCGGGTAGATCGGGGCCGGATAATGAGATGTTCGGACAGACCGTTCGCGGCTAACGGTCGCGCGGCCCGCGAGGCCTTACTGCTTCGCCAGCGCGTCCGCCTCGTCCTTGGCGACCACGAAGATCGAATCCAGACGCGCAATTTCCAACAGCCCCTTCACCCGCGGCTGCAGATCCGTGAGGAAAATCCGCCCACCCGTCTTGCGAATCTTCTGCAGCGCCTCGACCAGAACCGCAATGGCGCTGGAATCCATGTACGGTACCTGGCTCAGGTTGAGCACCAGCCGCTTGGGCTCGTGCTTGGCGAGCAACTCAAGGAGCGTGCCGCGGAGGTCGGGGCTGTTGTGGAGGTCGATCTCGCCGCGCACCGAGGCGACGACCGCCTTTTTTGACGGTTCCACCCGCGTGCCGTGGACGAGGTCGAGGCTGGGATTCACATCGCTCATGGACGCGCTCCGAAATCCGATCCGCGTCGGAGTTTGGGGTTTTCCTTCTTCATCACCAGGAGCATGCCACCGCCGCCGTCTTGCGGCTGCGGGACGTACGACACCTGGCTCATCATCCGCCTCAGGCAGATCAAACCCAATCCCCCCGGCTCGAGGGGGTTGAACGGTTTGGGCGGCAGGGTCGCGGGATTCACCCCGTTGCCCCAGTCCCTTATTGTAACCACCAGCGAGGCGTCTTGGCAGTAGCCCGACACGACAATCGGCCGATCCGTCGCCCCGCCGTACGCGTGCCGCATCACGTTCGCCAATGCTTCGTTGACACAGAGGCCCACCTCCGCGACGGCCTTCTCGTCAAGCCCGAACGATTGTGCAAGGTTTTCGACGGCGCGGCGGACGTCAGCGATCTCCGCCGGATCGCTGTTCATTTTGACGTCCACCCTTTGGGATGTCGGCCGCACGGGTTGCATTGGGGTTCAGGTGGTCATCGTGACCGGGGCACTGCCACGTTTCCAAAGTTTAGCCGGCCCGCTTGCGGGCCGTGTTTTCGCGAGAAACCAAATGAATCAGTCTCCCCGGGTTAGTCATTTCTGCGCTTTCAGCCACTCCCGCCACCTCTCCAGCGACGGTTTCCGCTCGTCCTCATCCAAGTAATACTCGTATCCGAACCGATCGCCCGCAAATTTCTCCAAGGCGTGGATGGCAAATAATCGAACCGCCGGATCGTCGCTGTTCAATTGTTCCACCAGCGCCGGCAGCGACGCCCGATCGGCGCGGGCCTCCGCCTGCTTGATGCCCGCGATCTTCACCTCCGGATCGGAGTCCCCAATGTTGGGGGCCGGTCGAGGCGCAGTACACCCCACGCCCGATAAACAGGCCGTCGCGAGGGGCACGAGAATGACGAACGCGAATCCAGCCTTGCGGCCCATGCTCCTGTCCTGACGGTTCGGTGGCGCGCCATCGGGCGGTGCACCGCGCCGGCGCAACCTGGCCCGGTCCCGGACACGCCGCCTTTGGGTTATCGGCGCCTTCGTGACGCCTTCTGCAACCGCCGGGCCGAGTCTACCCGCCGAGCGAGGCAGGGGACTAGGCCGCAAGTGCAATCGGACGCGCCCCCGCGCGAAGTGGGAGGCGCGTCCGATTACGCGTGACCGAAGGCCCATGGAACTTGTTCCATGGGTCGCATTCCAACATTTGCTAGATGTCCCCGTGCTCGTTGATGTAGCCGAAGACGACATTCGCGAGACTCCGCAGCGCCGCGTTCCCATTAAACGCGTCGAATTGCGTCGTCCCCTTGCCGCCGGCGCTCAGACGATCCGCCGCTTTCAGCGCGTCCATCACCGTGATCGTGGTGTTGTTCTTCACCCCGAACGCCGCGCCGCCCAACCCGACGTTGATCGTGGCGGCGCCCGTGCCCAGGGCGGTGACCTTGAACCCGTAATGCGCCGCGACGTTGCCCGCCAGCGAGGCGTTGGTCACGTAGCAGGCGAAGGCTGCGCCAAGCATCTGCGCGTCGAGCTTGACCCCCTTGACGTTGAACTTCGTCACGAAGAATGCGGCGACTTGCGCGTTGGTCTTACCCGCCAGGTTGTTCTGGCCCGCGTTCTTGCCCCACAGGTTGGCAAAGTTCGCGGCCAGCCAATTGCCGAGCTTGGTGGCGGTCGCGCCGCCGTTCAGGCCCTTCAGCAGCGCCTGGCCATTCTTGTTCTGCCAGAATCCGATGGTGGCGGTCTCCCCATGCGTCAGCGTCATGCACGGCTTGGGATTGCAGGGAGGCGGCGGATTGCACGGCGGCTGGGTCGCCGGGACTTCGAAGACCTCGTCCTGGTCCGTCGGGCTGGCCATCGCGGCAAGGTTCGCCTTGGCGCCAGTGCCGTCCAGCGCGTCCAGCCACGCCTGCGCCTGCGTCTTCACCGCGGCGGTCGCCGCCGTCGACGCATCCGCGACGAACGCGCCGGCCGACAGGTTCTTGCCCGCGTCCGTCACGATTTCCCACACCGCCATCTGGAACGCCGCGGCCTTCGTCGCGTCGGTGCCGATCGTGCTGCGGAACCGCCCCCACAGTTCACTGATCTGGTCGGCCTTGGCGGCGCCAAGCGTGCCGTCGTTTGCCGATGCGAGATCCACCACCGTGTACCCGATATTCGCGCCCGACGGGAAATCCTGGTTCGGGTCAAGGCAAAACGCGCCGAACGTCTGCCCCGCCGCCGGCCGACCGGCGTAGGTGCCCGGGTTGGTCGCCGAACGCGTGAAGTTGTAAACCCCCGCCTCGCCGACGTCCTTCACGCCGTTGAGCGTGTACGACTCGAGCACGAACGGCGACGTCCCGCCGTCGGCGACGTTCATCGTCCCCATGGCGGCGAACATGCGACGCTCTTCAAGGGCCTCGACGGCGTTCGACGCGGCGGCACTGATCTTCTGTGACTTGGTCATGGTGCGATGTCCTCGATGGAGATTCGTCGGTCCGACGGGTCAGCAAGTGCGCGGAATCTCCGCGGTGGGATACCAATGGAGGTGTCCCGCGAACGCTTCCGACGACGATGTCAAACGGTAGTGAGGGAGAGTCCCGCTGCCCGACGCCAAAACTCTACCCCCGATTTCGAGGCAGGCAAAAAAACTCTTGACAAGAGGAAAACCCCGCAATTGGAACGCCCGCCGCGTGAGATTATCGGCGGCATCGCGGAAATTGGCCCGAAGAGCGCTTGCGGTTTCGCACCGCCCCCTCGCCGCTTGCGTCGTCGCGCGGTCCGTCATTCGACGTGATCAGGCAACCCGACTGCGCCGAACGTACGCATTCGGCTCGCGCGCGATCGCATCCAAAAGCCGACGGGCCATGGGCGACGGTTTGCGCGTACCCGCTTCCCACGCTTCGACGAGCTTGCGCGAGACGCCCAATAGTTTCCCGAACAATCCCTGACTCAGTCCGAGGCGATCGCGCAGTTTGTGGACGGATCGGGCGTCGTATTCAGGCGGCTCGGGAATGTCAACGGTTTTCACCGTCAGCTTCGTCGTTCGCCCCCGCGCGGCCTCGCGCACTTCAGTCAGACTCTGAACAAGGAGATCGCCGAGGCTATTTTTCGAAGGCTTCCGCATGATGCGTCCTGTTCGATGACGGACTTCAACCGTCCAGTGTGTCCTTAATCTCTCGCGACAACGCTCGACACGCCCGTTCCTGTTCGGCCGAAAGACTCGGCTGTTCACTTTTCGGAAATATCAGGACGAAAAACACAAGTTCGTGCGCCGGATAATGCAAGTAGCAAACGCGAAACGCCGCACTCTTTCCCGACCGGCGGGACGGCGGGGCGAATCGCGCCTTGCGGACACCGCCCGTATTCCTCATAACCTTGCCCGCGAGTGGATTCTCCATGACTTGCCGCTCCAGCGCTCGCAAGTCGTTATCGCCCAGACCCCAGTGTCGCCACAGTGAGACGAAGACGGCGGTCTGTGCCAAGGTCAATTTCACCCGGCCGTCAATGATACCCTACATTGTAGGGTAATCAATTCGTGACCTCACGGCGCCAGGACAATCTTCCCATGCGAGTTCCCTTCCAGGATCTCCCGATGCGCCTTCGCCGCGTCGGCAAGGGGTAACTTGCCGTCGATGATCGGACGCAGCGTCCCGTTCTCCAGCGCCGCCCCCAGCGCGCTGTGGATCGCGACAATGTCCGCGTCCGTCGCCAGCATCAGCGTCATCCCGCGGATGTCGGCATCCCGCGCCATCGTCTGCCGCGGGTCGATCTCGATCCGGCCCCGATTGCCGACGACGACGACTCGGCCGAACTTCGCCAACACGCCCAGATCCTTGTCCAGGTTCACGTTCGCAAGCATCTCGATGATCGCGTCCACGCCCCGGCCTCCCGTAAGCTTCATGACCTGGTCGAGATAGTCAGGGGAGGCGTGGTCGAGCGCATGGTGCGCGCCTTCTTTCAGGATCAGGTCGCGCCCCGCCTTCGATCCGCCCGTGCCGATCACGACGCACCCGTGCGCCCGCGCGAGCTGAACGCACGCCAGCCCGACCCCGCCGGTCGCCCCGTGGATCAGGATCGTCTCCGCCGGTTGCACCCGACCGCGAAAGAACAGCGCCTTGTACGCCGTCGCCGCCGGAACCCCCATCGCCGCGCCCTGCTCGAACGACACCGCCGCGGGAAGCGGGAAGATCTTCCCCACGTCGGCCAGGACCAGTTGCGCATAGGCGCCCGAGATCGTCGAAGCCGTGTAAACCCGATCGCCCGCCTTGAACCGCGTCACACCCGCACCGACCGACCCGACCACCCCCGCCACGTCCGTGCCCGGGGTATACGGGAAGACCTTGGGCCCGTACTTGCCGGCACGAACGTACGTTTCGACGGGATTCACCCCAATCGCGTGCGCCTTGATCACAACCTGGTTCGGCCCGGCAACCGGATCCGGCACCGTTTCGAACTGAAGGACGTCCGGCTCCCCAAACTGATGGACGCGAATGGCCTGCATCGGGAAATCTCCTGTTGCTTGTGAACGACCCACGCCCATCTTAGCCACAACCCGCGCCGGACCGGAGCGCGACGTTTTTCGCCCCGGCGCCCCAAACCTCGCTTCGCGGTTTCGCACCCGCGCGCCACCACTCATCTGCACGTCGAAAAAAGAATCGTCGCCATCGCTCGCGTCGCGCAACTTCCGCGCGAGCGACCCGCGCCCCGACCGTTTTTCCAGTATTGATAACGCCATGACCGATATCAGCACTGGCATCGGGCGCGGGCAGGAGCGCACCCTTTGCCGGGCCTGTAACCGTTGATTTTATTTGCATGGACCCCACGGTTTGTTTAGACTCTGCCGCTCTTTGGCGGACGAGTCGGCTAGTAGTGGCGTGTCGCGGCCACGGACGTCCGCCAGGTACGCCGGTCGAATGACCGGTTTTTTTGACGCGAACCCGCATTGACCGGCGGGTTCGTTTCAGACGGCGCCCCGGTTTGAATGATCCGGGAGTCTGACGACCGGCACGGGTAGGGTCCGGCGGCCCTTGTCGCGAAAGGAGTAACCTTTCGCCTATAAGGTTACCCCCGGCTACATTGACCGCTCGCCGTGTCGTTTCGGACCAGGGTGCTGGAACAACCAAGAGTTCGACACCAGGAGCCTTCTTCAAGAACGTCTTCCCCGCGCATGTCCTCACGGTCTTCCGATCGCCTTCCGCCCGACCACGCCCTTAAATCACGGGACGGTGCACCCACACCGCCAGGGGTCGGGGTACGAAGCGATCGCGAAACCGAAATGAATCGGCCGCAGTGGCGTGCGGCCGGATGGCACGTCGCGGGAGACTAGTCCTTCCCTCCAGGAGGAACGCTGTGTTTTTCGATCGTCCCC
>Ga0207674_10003622_pt1 | contig 18833 bp, 19 predicted proteins | sample KBSCornC72_FD_184303 | JGI IMG/M metagenome (GOLD analysis project Ga0207674, IMG submission 184303) | Corn rhizosphere microbial communities from Kellogg Biological Station, Michigan, USA - KBS Corn C7-2 (SPAdes) (version 2) | ecosystem: Host-associated > Plants > Roots > Rhizosphere > Soil ... | reverse complement strand
AGATCTTCCCGCATGGGGATTAGGAATCGTTCAGGGTATGCCACGTTCTCAATGTAGCAGGAATCGCTTTCGTGTATCATACCTCGCAGGAGAAACTATGAAATGCATCCTGGCCGCCACCTTGTTTGTGCTGTGCCCGTACGTTGCCACCGCGCAGACTGTTCCCATTCCAGTATTCGCATCCAATGGCGTCAAGGCCGCGCTCGAAGCCTTGAAACCGGCAGTGGAACGTGCCGCTGGACATCCGCTGAACATTACCTACGGGGCATCCGCGGGGCTAAAAAGGCAGATCGCGGCCGGTGAAGCGTTCGACCTGGCGATCCTGACACCGGAAGTCACAGCCGACTTAACCAAGGCCGGAAAAATCGCGGCCGGTAGTGCGGCGGATCTGGCGCGCACGGGCGTCGGCTTCGGGATTCGGGCGGGCGCTCCCAAACCCGATGTTTCTACGCCCGAGGCGGTGAAACAGACGCTGCTGAAGGCGAAGTCGATCTCCATCGTAAAGGAAGGCGCGAGCCGCGCCACTATCGACAAGATGTTTGAGCGGCTGGGAATCGCGCAAGCCGTGGCGTCAAAGACAACGTTGGAAAGCGGCACCGAAAAGTCTGGTGAGAGCGTGGCGCAGGGCCGCAGCGAAATCGAAATTGTCCCGCTCAGCGAAGTTCCACTGGTGCCCGGAGTGCAAATTCTAGGACCGCTGCCGGGAGACCTGCAAAACTATCTGCACTTTCAAGCCTCCGTCAGCGCAAGCGCCAACAATCCGGCGGCCGCGAAAAAAGCCATTCAATATCTGACTTCGTCCGCGGCCGGGCCGACCTTCAAAGCGAAGGGAATGGAGGCAGGGCGCTAGGCACCCGCCGCCATCGACGACCGCACCGGTTCGGCTGCGCTCTCTTTGTAAACCGCTGCGCCCGCTAGCGCCGCGACTACGCACTCGACGATTCCCGCCGCCGTGGTCAGGATCGTCAGATTGGTGGCGAACAACCCGTTCACGCCCATGAATCCGATGTTGGGTAGCAGGACCCCGGCAACCCACAGAGCTAACCCAGCGCAGACCGCCGCCTTGGGGCCGGCGCCATAGCGCGGACGAATGGCTGCGTAAAGCCATATTGCGAAGACTCCGTTGGCGAGACCCAAAATATTTAGGCTGACGATCTGGTTCACCGTCAACTCACCACTCTTGCCGAGCGCCGTCATCCCCGCGGTCCACTGCGGAGCGAGCAAAATCCCGTCGACGAGATATCCCAGAATATCGAGTACGATTCCCGCGACGATTCCGCCGAGGATGATCCGGCCCATATTGGTTTTGGTCATTGTGACCTCCTGGGGCAGAAACTATATTCCCATTGGAGGCCGCGCGCAAGGGGGGTGGAAGAAGGGCGGCTAACTTGCCTGGGCGCTGCCCTTCGTCAACTGCGACGCTACGACTGAAAAAATTTCGCTGATGCTTGAGCCCACGCTGGGGAACACCGCGCCGGCCGCGACCGTGAAGAAACCGGCCAGCAATGCGTATTCGATGATGTCCTGCCCACGAGCGTCCCTCCACTGTTGCAACCGATTCAGAAAGTCCATGGTTAAGCGTAAGAGCTTCGTGCGTGAAGCGCACTCGGCGAAGCTACCCTGAACACCCTACGACCCATGGGGTAGGACGCAGTTATTTCAAGCCGTAAAGCTTGCGTGCATTGTCATGCAGCACCATGCGGGCCAGCTCCCCGGCGCGCTCGCGGGTGATTTCGCGGTCGCGAAGCATTGCGGTGAGCGCCAGGCCGAGGGCTTCGCGTCCGCTCGCATTGGCGACGTAGCCGACCTCTTCCCAGCCGACAGCGGGAGGCGCGTAGGCATAGGCATCGGTGGCAAACAGTACTTTTTCGGGAACGTATTCCAGCCAGGCGCGCAGGTTTTGAGCGACATCGCGCGGATAATTCATGAAGGTCTGCGCCGAGAAATCGAGGTACGCGTTGGGCTTGGTGAGCAACGCGGTTTCCTCGTGAGCGAAGGGCCAGCCACCGTGCAGCATCACGAAGTTGGTCTTGCGCAGCGCGGGATCGTTGAAGAGGGGCTCGAGCAACATGGGGTTCGAGCCGCCCACGTTGAAATATCCACCTCCGCCGGCGCCGGTGTGAAAGTGCACAGCCATGCCCAAACGTCCACATTCGAAGGCGATGAAACGGAAGATGTAGTCCTGGAGCGCGCGGTAATCGCCGGTGCCGGTCGCGTAGACTTTTTCAGCAGCGGACTTTGCAGGATTTCCGATGGCCAGTGGGCGCAGATACGCCATCTCGAATTTCTCGGCGACTGCCCCGCCCTGCTTGTGGCGTTCGAGCGTCGCGCGGACAACTTTATCGAGATATTGATCGAGTGTCGCGGGTTTCGTTGCGACTCCGGATTCCGCGTAGTAGCGGGCGAAGAGCTTGGCTTCCAGAGCGAAGAACGCTTTCTGATCGGAGTTTTGGACCAAGGAATCGGTGGGGAGCGGGTACATCAGCGCGTCTGCGAAGGGTACCCATAAGAATCGCGGCGAGGGCAGGCCAGGCCCTAGCGCCACGCGGTTGGCTAGCATGGTTTCAATGTTGAGCTGATCGAGCACCTTCAGCGCGTAATCCTGGCCGTAGGTTTTCGCGGCGGCGGCTTTGTCGCCCTGAAATAAGGCGCGATGGGCGTCGAGCAGCGCTGGCGAACCGGTCCGGCTGCGGACGTAATCCGATTGCGCTTCGAGTGACTCCACCGGCAGGGCGTCGTATTCAGTGTCGGGTTTTTCGCCGGCGGCTGTGGGGCGAACGGGATGCGCGTGGTTGTCGATGGCTTTGATGCTGGCGATTTCCGCGGCGATTTGCGGGTCGACTGACTCGACCTCTTGGGGAGCGCGCGCGCAGGCGGTGAGAAAAGTCGCTAGAACCAGCAGTGAACGAAACATCCGATCAGTGTAGCGCCCTGATTTGGCTCACAGAGGGACACAGATACTCAATTCTGGCGCGTGCTGGGGGATGGTGGTGCGCGGCGGGGCGCTGGAGCAAATACGATTCCGCTAGGATGGCCGGAGTCGTCGCCGGTGACGATCGGGACCAGCGCATCCGGCCGCTTATTGGTGCGCAGGTAATCCGTGATCGCGCGAATGTAAAAGCGCAGGGCTTTCTGCGTGCGCGGCAGTTCGCGAGTGAAGAGCGGGTCCACCGATTCCAGATATTGCCATACCGGTCGACGCCGGGGATCTCAATCGAAGCCGGGAGCAGTGGCGTCTCATCCACCAGCGTGAGTTGGAGAACCACACGCTGCGGGTCTGCGAGCGATTCGTAGTTGTAATCCACGCTGCGGATCAGGCCCGATTCGAGCATGCGAGCGATGGCCTTGCGCACCGCCACTTCGTCGATCTGCACACCGGGCCGCAATCCTGTCAGGATCTGGATGGAATGCTCAGTGAAGCGAGTTCCTTGCACGGTGAGCTTATCGATGGTGACCACTTCCCGCGACGGAGGCGCAGCGGATTGCGCGAGCAGCGCGCCGGCCAAAAGAGCGAAGGTGAAAAGCCGCAGAATACCCATCATCCTAGCAAACGGCTCCGTTACACTTGAGGCACGTGGAACGAAAGATCTTCTGGATCATTTTTACGCTATTGGGCTTGCTCGCGGACTTTGTGTTGCCCATGTGGTGGGCGCTAGGAGCCACGATTCCCATTTGTTTTCTAAGCTGGTGGATCGCGTACCGCAGCGATTGGTTTTAAACTGGCACGGCAAGTGCTCTATAGATTCCGGAGCGGGTGTAGACCCGGGAAAGGAGTCCACATGCTTTACTACGCGCTGGTTTTCCTGGTGGTGGCCTTGTTAGCGGGCCTGCTGGGTTTCGGAGTGGTGGCTTTTGCGGCAGCTGAGATCGCAAGAATTTTCTTCTTCGTTTTCATCGTGCTGTTCCTGGTCAGCCTCATTTCGCATCTTTTTCGTCGGAGTAGCGCCTCGTAACGGAAAAAGAGAAGACGAAAAGTGAAGACGCCGAAACCTGCGGTAGATGTTGCAGGAGGCGGGAAAATATGCCGGGCATTGGAAATCGAGCTGCAAAGGAAAATGACATGACCACTAAATCTCTGCCAGATCAGATTACGGACGCCGCCTTCTTGGTGAAGGATAAGGTCAATGACCTGAGCCGTTCCGCGACGGAAAAGATGGAAGCGACGCGGGTCGCGGCCGCCGGAGGACTCGATTCAACCGCTTCGGCACTGCATAATAGTGGCGAAAAAGTGGCCGATTTGGCCCACGGGACTGCAGACAAACTGAATTCCGGCGCAAAATACTTGCGCAACAAGGATGTGCCGGGGATCTTCAGCGACCTTCAAGGACTGGTGAGAAAGAATCCGGGGATGTCGCTGTTAGTAGCTGGATGCGTGGGGTTCGCTATGGCGCGCGCTCTCACCAGCGATGACTGAAATGGAGCGGGAGACGAGAATCGAACTCGCAACCAACAGCTTGGAAGGCTGTGACTCTACCATTGAGTTACTCCCGCGCCTGTTTCTATTTTACACGGCCACGGTGTCTTGGTACTGAATCAACTCCAGCTCCACGGTGAACTGTTCGCCTTGGGCCGTGCAGTTCATCACCTCCGCCACATAGGCGTTTTCGGGTAAGAAAACTGTAACGGCACGCTCGGGCTCGACTGCATGATCGACCAGAGCCGAAACGTGACCGTGGCTGCGTTCCAGCAGGCGGCCGACCGACGAAAAATATTCTCCGTCCATGGGTGAGATGATGACCGGGGTGTCAGTATCCGGCTGATTAGTGCGCAGTAATCTGCGAACCAACTGCTGGAGTTGGCTATCGGGAATCTTCTTTGGCGAAAGTGTCTTCATTGCACTCCGGTGGGGGCGGTCAAACTTCTCTCTTAAACTTTATAACGGGAGCCCGTATTTGATTACGCGTGAAATCGTGAATTATAGGGTAATTTGAATCGCCTGGTAGGCGAGATCTAGTACTCCCCGGGGTGGTGGTACCCAAGGCGGTCGCTATGATGGGCGGAGTGATGTTAGACTTAAGCCCTTGGCACCCCGGACTCTGAGTATCCGGTTGCGGCTGGAGGCTTGCCCTCCAATGAGCCGTTCCCGCTGCCAAGGTTCCCAAAAAAGGACCTTTGACGATCCATTTAATCAATCCCAGCGATTCCGCATTCGGAACCGCCGTCATCACGCCGCGTTGGCTGTACGTGTTGGCGACCGCGACGCCAATCGAATTTGGCGATCCGGAAATTTGTGACGAAACTTTAGAAAGTCTGCTTCCTGAGCGCATCTCGCCCGGCGACGTCGTCGGTATTGGCATCCACACCGGGAATGCTTTGCGGGGTTATGCGGTGGGCCGTCTGGCGCGCGAGCGCGGGGCCTACGTGGTGTTCGGCGGCATTCACGCATCGCTGTACCCCGATGAGGCGCTGGAATTGGGGCACGCGCATTCTGTTGTGAAGGGCGACGGCGATCTGGCATGGGGCGAGGCACTGCGGGATTGCGCGCGCGATGCGCCGAAGAAAATCTACGAGGGCGGGCGGGTCGCGCCGGAGCAGTTCAAGGCTGCGCGCTGGGATCTGCTGCCGCCGGACCGTTATATGTGGGCTTCGGTGCAGACGGTTCGCGGGTGTTCGAAGCACTGCTCCTTCTGTTCGGTGTGGCGGACTGACGGCCAGAAGCCGCGGCAACGCGCGTCGGACGTGGTGATCGAAGAAATCGTGGCGCTGCGGCGTCTGGGATTCCGTTTCATCGCGCTGGCCGATGACAACTTCTATCCTGTTTCGCTCACCGATATCAAGAACGCAGAACGTCAAGGTAATCAGCAGAAGGTTGATGAGTTGAATGCTATTCGCGAAGAGCGCTTCGAGTTGATGGCGCGGTTGGCCGACTTGCCGAGCGACCTGACGTTCTTCACGCAGATCACTATGGAATCCGCCGAAGACGGGCGCTTTCTGGACGCGATGCGTGCGGCGCACATTCGAGGCGCGCTGGTAGGCGTGGAAGCGGTGACGGCGGAAGGGCTCAAGGCCGTCTTCAAGGACTTCAATTGCTCTGGTGAGAAGCTGGTGCATCAACTACAGGAATTTCAGCGGCACGGCGTGCACGTGCTGGGGTCCTTCATTTTTGGATTGTCGACAGACCGGGCCGACACTTTTGACGCTACGCTTGAGCTGGCACACAAGTCGGGATTGACGTTTGCGCAGTTTGTCATGTTGACTCCGTTTTGCGGAACCGTCGATTTCGAACGCTGGGAAAAGGCGTTTGGCGATAGCGTGCCGATGGTGGAGGGGACTCCGATCACGCGCTATTGGCTGATCCCGCCGGATTTGCGGCCCAAGATGTTCATGCCGCATCCGACTATGAATTCGGAAGAAATGCGGGCTCGGACGCAGGGTGTGTGGGATCGCTTTTACAGTTTCAGCGCGGTGTGGAAGCGGTCGAATTGTACGCCGAATTTGCGGGCGCGGCTGGCTTTCATTTTTATTTCGAAGTTGTACCGGCAGATGTATGCGAGCACGGGTATTGCTACCGATAGTGCGCGCAGGAATCGGGCGAACCGCTGGGCTCGCTGGCTGGCGGTGCCTTGCAGAAAGCTGTTTCAAGGGAAGCCGATGCCGGGTTTGCAAGCGCCTCCACGAAAAGTCGTGGCCGCGACGACTGGCAACGGTGGGTTGTTGAACGTGATTCAGTAGCTTACGCCGTCGGCGTCATTTCGACGCGCACCGGCGGATTGTAGTAGAGGAAGCGGCCACAGCTTTCGCACGTCATTAGCTGCTCGCCTTTTTTAAGATCCTGCAAATATTGTGGACGCAACACGATCTGGCAGGCGGCGCAGCGGCCGCTGGTGGCTTCGGCGATCACGACTCCGTGCCACTTTTTGCGGATGCGCTCGTACTCGGCGAGCGTGGCCTTGGGTAGCTGGGCGGCGGCGGCCGTGCGTTCGCCATTCAACTGTTGGAGCTGAGCCTGATCGGCTGCGGTGCGTTCGCGGGCGCGGGCCTTCTCGGCCTCGACCAACTGCTTTTCTTCCTTGAGTGCGGCTTCCGCTTTCTTGACGGCGACGTCGAGCGATTCCGATTCGCCCATGAGTTCCAGAATACGGTCCTCGGCTTTGCGGATTTCGTTCTGTGCGTATTCGATTTCGTGCTGGAACGCGCGGTATTGCTCGTTGGTTTTGGCGCCGAGCATTTGATCCCGGAGCTTGGAGATCTTCTGCTCGTTCATCTGGACATCGCCTTCCAGTTTCTTGCGGTCCTTCTGATTGGCGGTGAGGGCGGCGCGGTCGGCTTCCAGGCGGCGCTGATGGGATTCGAGCGTCTTCTCGATGACGGCGATATGTTTGGGAAGCGCGGCGACTTCTTTTTCTAGCTCTGCCATCCGCAAATCGATGGCTTGAAGCTGACTCACCAGACGCGTATCTGGGTGCATGAAACATCATCTTAGCACGCGTGCCGTGGAGGGGTTTTCGTGCGATTCTGAAAACGATGTCTACACCTGAACATTTGCCGCCGGTTGCCCCGGCAGTTCCACTGACGCTCGAGGGGTCGAGCATGCTGCACCAGATGCTGAAGGTCCGCTGGGCGGACTGGCGCGCGCTGGCCGCGGTGCGGCGCGATGAGATTCTGGGGGAAGCTGCCGCTGCTTTCGCAACCATGGAGGGCGCCGGCAGCGGGATATTTTCGCTGCTGGGCCACAAGGGCGATCTGCTGCTGGTGCACTTCCGGCAAAACTTCGAGCAGTTGGGCGAAGTGGAGCGTTGTGTGCAAAAGCTCGCGCTGTGGGATTACCTGGAGCAGACGTCGTCGTATTTATCGGTGGTCGAGTTGGGATTGTACGAATCGACCGCGAAGGTTTACAGCGGGCTTGCCGAGCGCGGAATTGAGCCGTTCACTGCCGAGTGGAATGTGGAAATTCAGGAGACGCTGGCGCGCCAGCGAACCGCGATGCATCCGCGGCTGTTTCCCGAAATGCCGCCGCACAAGTTTATTTGCTTTTATCCCATGGACCGGCGGCGCGGTGAAGAGAAGAACTGGTATACGCTTCCGTTGGCCGAGCGCCAGCGGCAGATGGGCGAGCACGGCGCGGTGGGCCGGCGCTACGCGGGACAGGTGAAGCAGATTATTTCGGGCTCGATTGGTTTCGACGATTGGGAATGGGGCGTGGATCTATTCTCCGACGACCCGCTGGTGTTCAAGAAACTGATCTACGAAATGCGCTTCGACCAGGTGAGCGCGGTGTACGCGCTGTTTGGGACGTTCTATGTGGGCGAGCGCACGCCGGGGGCTGAGATCGGGAAGCTGCTGTCTATTTCTTCGCGCTGAGCGCGAGACTGCGATTGTGCAGCGCGTTGGCGTAGGTGGGGTTGAGGCGGATGGCTTCGTCGAAGTCCGCCAGTGCGTGGGCCGTGTCGCGCATTAAATAGTAGGTGAAACCCCGCGCGTTGTAGGCCAGCGCGAGATCCGGTTGGGCATCAATAGCGGCGGTGAGTTCGTCGATTGCTTGTTGGTAGTGGCCCAGATACATCAGTTCCCTGCCCCGCTGATTGTGTAGGGCGGCGGATTTGGGATCGGCTGGCCGCGGAGCGGTTGCTACCGGCGCCGGCTTTGGTTCAGGCGCCACGGCGGGTGCTGGTGTGGCCTCTTCGGCGACTTCGACCGGCGCTTCCTCGGCAACGAGACCGGATTGCGGCGTCAGTTCGTGCCGGGCCTTCACTAATACTTGGCTGGCTTCCTGATAATCCGGCTTGAGCTGCAAGGCACGTTCGAGATCGCTGGCCGCCTTCTCGAATTCTCCCAACAGGAAATAGGCGCTGCCGCGGGCGCACCAGGCTTCGGCCAGCGCAGGATTCAAGCTGATGGCTTCGCTGCGATCGGCAAGCCCTTGAGCATGCATGCCTAGCGCGTGATAGCTTCCGCCGCGAGCGAGCAGGGCTTCAGGAGATTTGGGTAACAAGCGCACAGCCGCTTCGCGATCAGTCAGAGCTTCGCGATTCCGGCCGTCGGCGGCGTACAGAGTGGCGCGGGCCAAATGCAGTTGCGCATCATTCGGGGTGAACTCCAGAGCGCGCGTGAAATCATCGGTAGCCTTCGCTGACAGCCCGAGCTTCGCGTAAGCGGCGCCGCGCAGGGTCAGGGCGGGGGCGTTGGCGGGGTCGATCCGCAGGACCCGAGTCAGATCCTCGCTCGCCGAGCGTAAATCACCGGCTTGTCCGAAGGCGTAGCCACGCTCGAGCAGCGGTTCCACCACGCCGGGTTCGAGACGTACGGCTTGATCGAAATCCTCGATGGCGTCGCGATAACGGCCGAGGGTCACCAAAGCCCGGCCGCGGCCCATCCAGGCGTCGGGATTGTCCAAGCGGAGTTTGATGGCCTGCGCGAAATACGGCAAGGCCTCTGCGGGGCGTCCGATATGGACCAGTTCGGTGGCTCGCTGCAGGTGATCGCGAGAGGTCGACGGACCCTTCGCCGGGCCTATCGTTGGATCGGCCACGAGCAAATACAGAAACACGACAAACAGACCGCTCATGGGGGTTTTATCGGCAGAAAAACGGTGAAGTATTAGAGGGTGGTTTTCCGCCGGAAACGGCGGCTAACTGGGCGGGTGAAGGCGCTGATGGCCATGTCGACTTCGTGCACTCCAAGGGCGCGGCACATGCCGTAGAAAATGAGCAGGCCCAAGGGGATCGAGACCGCGAGATCGGCTAGGCGGGCCAATTGCGAAACACCCAGCCAGCGTTCCATTTCGTGACTCGATAGCGCGGTCGCGGCGGCCATTAGTGAGGACGCGAGCAAGACTTTGCCGATTCCGCCAGCGAGTTCGCGGCCATAAACTCCACCAATGCGGCGGCGGAGAATTTCGAAGAGCAGGAAGAAGCCGAAGAGCGCGACTACCGATGTCGACAATGCCAGGCCAGCGTGGCCCAGGCCGGCGAAACGGATCATAGTGGCAGCCGTCGCGAAATTAATCACGATGGAACCGAGGCTAACCAGCATGGGCGTGCGCGCGTCGCCCAACGCATAGAACGCGGGATTCAAAACTTTCAGTGCTGCGTAGCCCGCGAGGCCGATCGCGTAAAAAGACAGCGCCAGCGCGGTTTGTTGGGTATCGTAAAGCTGGAAGCGGCCGCCTTGGTAGATGGCTCCAATGATGGATTTCCCCAGCACGGCTAAGCCCACCGACGAAGGCAAGGTGAGCAGGAAGACCATGCCCAGGGATTTCGACAGCGTGCGGCGGAATTCCTCCATATTGCCGGCGGCGGCGCTGCGCGAAATAGAAGGCAGCGTGGCGGAGGCCATGGCGACTCCGAACAATCCCAAGGGAAGCTGCATGAAGCGGAAAGCGTAGCTGAGCCAACTCACCGGGCCGTCCATACCGCGTATGGGATCGGCGATGGTGGACGCGAAGTTGGTGTTCACCATTACGTTGATCTGCACGGCGGCGTTGCCCAGGATCGCGGGGACCATCAAGCGGAAAATGCGCACTAGGCCTGGATGATTCCAATCGAACGCGACGCGGAAACGGAATCCCAGCCGATAGAGCGCAGGCAACTGCCACACCAGTTGCAGCGCGCCGCCGAGCACCACGCCGATGGCCATGCCTTCGATTCGCGACAAGTGGAGGGCGGGGCCTAACCAAATTCCCAACACCACGCCGAAACCCACTGAGCCGATGTTGAAGAACGTCGAAGCCATCGCGGGGACGCCGAATTTGTTGGAGGCATTCAGCACTCCCATGGCCTGCGCGGCGAGCGCCACCAGGAGCAGAAACGGGAACATGGTGCGCGTCATGCTGACGGCGAGTTCGAATTTTCCGGGCACTGCGGCGAAGCCCGGCGCCATTAGGTGGACCAATTGCGGAGCGAAGATTACGCCTAGCGCGCAGACCGTGCCTACGACGATCATCAGCGCCGTCGCCACCAGGTTCGCCAAACGAGCGGCTGCTTCTTTGCCGCGATTGGCCAGATATTCGGTGAAGGTGGGGACGAACGCGCTCGAGAGCGCGCCTTCGGCAAAAAGATCGCGGGTCAGGTTGGGAATGCGGAAGCCCAACATGAAAGCGTCGTAGATTAAGCCGGCGCCGAACAGGCGAGCCATCACGCTTTCGCGCAGCAGGCCAGTGACGCGGCTCATCAGGACGGCGACTGATACGACGCCTGCCGAACGGACGACGCTTTCGCTTTGACCGGCGGAGCGCGCTGGTTCGGCGGTCACGCTGGCCGCGGGTTCACTGCCCGTATTGTTCGAAAAAGTGGGCAATCGTCATGATCCCGGCGTAATAGTTCGCCACTTTGTACTTCTCGTTGGGCGAGTGCAATCCATCGTCGGGAAGTCCGAAGCCCATGAGGATGGTGGGAATCCCCAAGTGTTTCGCGAAATCTCCCACGATGGGAATCGATCCGCCGCTGCGAATGAAAACGGTTTCCTTTCCCAGGATATCGCGAAAGGCTCGCGCGGCCACGTGGATCGCAGGGTGATCGGGATTCACCATGATGGCCGGGCCCCAGCTAAGCACGCGCACTTCGATCTGGATTCCGGCGGGCGTGTTGTCGGCGACGAATTTTTTATAGGCGGCGATAATTTTCTCAGGGTCCTGGTTGGGGACCATGCGCATACTGACTTTGGCGGTGGCACGCGCGGGGATCACGGTCTTGGCGCCAGCTCCGGTGAACCCGCCGGCGATGCCGTGAACTTCAAGCGTGGGCCGCGCCCATGTGCGCTCGAATACAGAATAACCGGGCTCTCCAGTGAGCCGGGTCGAGCCGACTTCGTTTTTCAGGAAATCTTTTTCGTCGAAAGGCAACTGTTCCCAACTGCGTTTTTCGGCAGGCGTGGGAGGGGCGACGTCATCATACATGCCGGGGATCTGGATCTTGCCGTTGGCGTCTTTCAGCTTCGCGAGAAGCTCGATCAAACCGAACACAGCGTTGGGTGCGGCGCCGCCGTACATGCCCGAGTGCAGATCGCGCGACGGGCCGCGGGCTTCGATCTCGGTATAGACGAGGCCGCGGAGACCAATGCATAAGGTCGGCAAGCCTTCGGCGAAGAGTTCGGTGTCGGAGACCAGCGCGACATCAGCCTTCAGGCGCGCGGGATTTTCGGCGACGAATTTAGCGACGGACTCGCCGCCGACTTCTTCTTCGCCTTCAATTAGGAATTTCAAGTTCACGGGCAGGGTTCCGGTGGTCGCGAGCAGCGCTTCGACGGCCTTGATGTGCATGTACATCTGGCCCTTGTCGTCGGCCGAACCGCGCGCGTAGATGTTGCCGTCGCGCACGGTCGGCTCAAAAGGCGGAGTGATCCATTCGTCGAGGGGATCGGGCGGTTGCACGTCGTAGTGGCCGTAACACAGCACTGTGGGCTTGCCGGGCGCGTGCAACCAATCGGCGTAAACCAGCGGGTGCTTCGCGGTGGCAATGATCTCGGTATTTTCGAGACCCGCGGTCTTCATGCTGTCGGCGACGAATTGCGCGGCGCGCAACACATCAGGGACATGCTCAGGCAACGTACTTATGCTAGGAATTCGCAGGAAGGTCTTGAGTTCGTCGAGAAGGCGCGGCTGGTTTTTTTCTACGAAGAGGTTAGTGGCTTGAGACACACACTATTATAGAGCCGCTCGCGTAATCTTTCGACGGCAGGGCGCGTCTGAGTTTTATGCGCCGCGACTTTACGCTGGAAGTGCCGCGCCCCCGTTTTGTCGTGGTGCACTATCATTTTTTCAAGAATGCAGGAAGCACTATTGAGTCCATTCTGGAGCGGGAATTCGGTGGAGAATTCGCCACACTGCACGGACTTACGGCCGACACTGAACTCGATAATGATGAGCTAAGTGTCTTTTTATCAACTCATCGCGATATTAAAGCGGTGTCGAGTCATCATTTACGGTACCCGCTGCCTAATATCAAGAACATTGTTGTATTTGACGTATGCTTTATCCGGCATCCGCTGGATCGTTTGCAGTCGATGTACCGGTATTTACGCAAAGAAAATACAGGTGGGGCATTATGTCAAATGGCGTGCCGTTGCTCGGTGGCGGAATTTTTGCGGAATCTAGCGGATGAGGCGCCGCACTTAGTAAGCAACGTTCAAGTCCTGCAACTCGCCAGATCGGGTAGGTTCACGCGTCCGGCCCGCGAAGAGGACTTGAGCCGCGCGATTGAAGTGGTGCGCAAGATGGCGGTGCCAGGCGTGGTGGATCTGTTCGACGCAAGTATGGTGGCAGCGGAATATTTTCTCAAGCCGGCGTTTCCGCGAATTAGTCTTCACTACACCAGGCGCAACGTCACGGCAGCACGTTCTGAAACCGCACACCGCGAAAAGCGCTACGGCGAGTTGTGGGGCCGCGCGGTTTATGACGATCTCTCTGCGCTAAATCAATTCGATTTGCAATTGCACGCCGCCACCGTTGACGAAGTGTACGGGCGTCTCGCAGTGGTTCCGCAGGCGCAGGAAAGAATGGATGACTTTCGTTCCCGTTGCGCGGCCTTGCTGAATTCTGATGACGGATTACATCTGGTGCCACTCGAACGCGGTAGTGGCTTACTCCGCGTGGTGGGACAGAAGTTTACGGACTAGTAGATTTCTTGCCACCCGCTAGAGCGATGGCAGCTCCCGCGCCGCCCCCGGCCACTGCTGCTACGATGGCTACTTTCGCTCCCGTGGACATCCCGGCTTTCGGCGCGGTGGGCGTGGGCGCTTGTCCGGGCGCGGCGGCGGGCTGGCTGGGAGCGGCGGCAACATTGATCGGTTCCGTCTGCGCATCGAGGGCGGCGGCAACACTGAGACAGCCACCGGTCTGCTGCAGCACGACGGCATTCACGTTTAGAACACTGGTGGCGATTGCAATGGCGGGACGCAATGCGCTAACGCTTCCAGTAGCGGCCACGCGATTGCCCACGTTGGGGGCGAGATTGTCGCCTCTCACTTCGACAACTTCCTGCGTGTTCTGATCCTGCATCAAGAAGCGACCGTCCTTGGACAACAAACATCCGGTGCGTGTGACTACGCCTGCGGCAGCGGCTTGCATTTGGAAAGTCATCTGGCGCCCGGCCGGAACGGAGGCGAGCAGCAAGCCGGTGCGGTTCGCGACGCGCGCGGCGCCGCTCATGGCGGTGACCTGCAGATTGGCGCCGGAGAGCCAGGCAACACGAACGCGGCCGTTGCCGGCGGCCGAACGGATCGACAGATCACCCGCGCTGACTTCGTAGCTCTCCGGCGCAGCCACTTGTCCCACACCTTTGGTAAGTGTCAGGTGATTTTCGCTTACATTTGCGCTGGACGCGGAGCCCAGTTGAATTTTTACGCCGTTGCGCAGGGACGCTTGTGAAGACGCGGCGTTGGTTTCGATCTGGGCGCCGTCGAACAGAGTAGCGTTGCCCCAGACCTCCGAGCGGTCCAACGTAAAATGTCCGCTGGCGGTGACCATACCGATGGCGGGCATCTTGGTTGCGCTGGGAGTAGCGGCGAAACTGAAAGCCGTGAGCGCCGCGGCCATGAATAAGATTCTGGTGTGCACTGATCCGAGTATACTTTTGGTTCGCACCTTCATCAAGAGAAATTATTTCGTCATTCAGGTGTATTACGTGAATCGTGTTGTCACTGTTGCTGCGCTGTTGCTGTTGATCGCCGCTGCGGTTTACTCGATCTGGCTGGCGATGGCGGACGCGGCGTTTCGCAAGCAAACACCGGAAGGCGTGGCACGTGCTCTGGAGATTTTGCCGGATCGCGCGAGTTATCTTCTGCTGCGCGCGCTGCAATTGGATTACGACGGCGTGGATTCGACTGCGCTGCTGGAACGCGCCGCTCGCGTGAATCCGCTCTCTTCGGCTCCGCGGATTCGACTCGGGCTAGCTGCTGAAACGCAGGGCGATTTTCCGAGGTCAGAAACGTGGTTGCTGGATGCGGCTCGCGTGGATCATCAATTCGAGCCGCGTTGGACGCTGGCTAATTTCTATTTTCGCCGGGAGCGCTGGGATGAGTTCTGGAAGTGGATGCGGGCGGCGCTCGAAAGCTCGTATGGAGATCGGCGTTTGGCTTTCGATTTGTGTTGGCGGGTTACACAGGACGCGGACGAAGTATTGAGACGCGCGATTCCGGATCAGCATGACGTGCTGGTGACATATTTGTATTACGTGATGGATCAGCACCTCGATGCCGTGGGCCCGGTGGCATTAAAGTTGGCGGCGCTGCGGAATGCGGCGGATGTTCCGCAACTCGAAAGTGCGTGTGACGTACTGATCGATTCCGGCAAGGTCGCAGAGGGGCGTGAGTTGTGGAAGCAACTGGGGCATCGGGATACGGCGTTGATCACCAATGGCGATTTTGCGACGGAGCCGGGCGGGCATGGCTTCGATTGGCGAATGGCGCATGCGCCGGGGGTGAGGGATATCGCGTTCCCCGGTGCGCATCGCATTTTGTTTTCGGGCAAGCAGCCGGAATTGTGCGAACTCCTGCGGCAATTTGTTGTGCTCGAAGCGGGCAAGCGGTATTCGCTCCATTGGGACGCGCGAACGCGGGGCTTAGGAATGCCAACGGGCGTCGAATGGCGCGCGGGCAAGGCGCGGGGTGTGGTCGAGGGCGCGGATGAGTGGCGCGGCGGCAGCCTAGACTTCACGGCAGGTGCGGTGTTGACCCCGCTTACGCTCGCCTATCAGCGGCCAACGGGCGAAGCACGGGCGGAGGGATCGATGGAGATCCGCAACGTATCGTTGGTAGAGTTGGTCGAAAAGCGTTAATCGACGAAGCCGGATTGTTGCAGCGAGGGCTGCGGCTCGGGCGCATCAAAATGCGTGAGGATGCTTTTCACGCGGCCGTTATCGAGCACCACGCCGTAGGGCGGCGAGGTGAATACAAACAGTTTGCGCAGCAATGCCGAGTCGGTGGAGGTCTTGGCCACCAGTTTCGTGTCGTGCAGGAACGAGGCGGCCCACTGAGGATCGTTGGTGGGCAGTCCGATCACGGTCACGTCTTTCTTCCAGCCGTAGGTCGACATGTGGCGCGCGGCTTCCTCGCAGTGGCTGCAGGATGGGTCGTAGAAGAAGAGGAAGATGTGGCCTTGGCGAAGGTTGTAGGGCTGGCCGTCGACGGCGATGGTTTCCGGCACCTGAATGCCGCTCTGATGCATGGTGTTGTAGCCGAAACTCGCGCCGGCGAAGACCGCGATCACTACCAAGGCGATCAACGGGAAGCGCAGACTGGTGGGCTTGCGAGAGAACCATCCGGCCACTAGCGCGGCTAGCAGCATGGCTCCGTCTTCGGCGAAGAGCGCAGGGGTGACAGTGCGCTTCAGCCACGGGAAGCAACTGCAATCGCGGCCGACCAGGGCCGAATAGCGCAATCCGATATATCCCATGAATGCGACCAGCATCAGTGCGATGAGCCACGCGCCCCAGCGGCGGTAGCGCGGCATCAGCACCAAGATCCCTCCCAGCGTTTCGAAGATGCCCAGCAGGATCACCAGCGGCATGCTGCCCCAGACGGGCACCAGCAGTTGCTCGAACATGGTTTGGACCAGAAAAGGAACCAGCATTTTGGCGATGCCGGTGGCTAGAAAGATGATGGCGACAGAGATCGCGGCGACGTGGCCGACTATGTTTTTCCACGCTGGCAGGTCGAAGCTGCTGTCGCCTAAATTGGCGGTGGTCGTAGCGCTCATAACTGCAATTCTAGCCGGATTGGGGGGCTCCGTGTCAGAATAGCTGTTTGGCTTTCCGCAAACTGCGAGTCCCTGCATCCAGCGCTAATCTTGGTCCCGCCTTCGACGCGCTGGGGCTGGCTTTGGGAATTTATCTGGAGTGCCGCTTCCGCCCGGCGGACAAATTGATTATTCGCGTAAGCGGGCGCGATGAGGCGCTCATCTCGAGCGGCGATGACAACCTTATTTGGCAGACAGCGGTGCGGATTGCGAGCGATCTGCAGCGGACCATGCCGCCGATCGAACTGCAGCTCGACAATCAGATTCCCTTGGGCAAGGGGTTGGGATCGAGCGCTGCGGCGTTGACGGCAGGTGTGGTGATTGCAAGTGCGCTGTTGGGGCTGCGCTGGCCGCGCGGCCGGATTTTGGACGAGGCCGCGCGCATCGAGGGGCATCCGGATAACGTCGCGGCTTGCGTGCACGGGTCGATTGTGGCCAGTGCGACGGATGAGCGGGATGTCACGCACGCAGCGCGGTTGGAGTTGCATCCACGGTTCGGAATCGCCGTGGTGGTGCCGGATTTTCTGTTGCCGACGGTGGAGGCGCGGCGGGTGCTGCCGCAGAGCTATTCCCGCGCGGATGTCATTTTCAACATTCAACGCAGCGCGCTGCTGATCACGGCGCTGGCTACCGGAATCACCGATGCCTTTCCGACGGCGCTCGAGGACCGGCTGCATCAGCCGTATCGCGCACCGTTGGTGCCGGGCCTGGCCGAAATTTGCGGGCTGCGCATGAAAGGGTTGCTGGGGTGTGCGCTCAGTGGCGCGGGGCCATCCATATTAGTGTTCTATGAGCGGGGTTATGAACACGTGTGCCAATCCGTCCAGCACGTGTTCACGGCGCACGGGAAAGACTCGGAAATCATCCTGACGGATTTGGCTACGCGCGGTTACGAATTAAGCTAAAGAGGTGCCGACGCCTCAGTCCACCAATCGCCTGGCTCTGGAAAAGAGCCCATACCTTTTGCAGCACGCCCACAATCCGGTGGATTGGTATCCCTGGGGCGATGAGGCGTTCGAAAAAGCACAGCGCGAAGACAAGCCGATGTTTTTGTCGGTGGGATATTCGACTTGCCACTGGTGCCACGTGATGGAGCGCGAGTCCTTTGAGAGCGAAGAGATCGCGCGCGTATTGAACGAACATTTCGTTTCGATAAAAGTGGATCGTGAAGAGCGGCCCGATGTGGACCGCATGTACATGCTGTTCGTGCAGGCTTCCACGGGCAGCGGCGGGTGGCCGATGTCGGTGTGGCTGACTCCGCAGCGCAAACCGTTCTTTGGGGGGACTTATTTCCCGCCGGACAACCGCTATGGAAGGCCGGGGTTTAAAGCCGTGCTGGAGCAGTTGGCGAAAGCCTGGCGGCAGGATCGCGCGCGGATCGAAGATTCGGGCGATAAGGTGATCGAGCAGTTGCGCGAGTACGCGAGTTTGGGCGCGCGGTCCGACGGCGCGGGGCGCGAAGTGCTGGATAGGGCGTTCCAGGGTTTCCGACGGATGTTTGATGCGCGCCTGGGCGGGTTCGGACGCGCGCCCAAGTTTCCGCGCCCCAGCATCCACAACTTTCTGCTGAGATATTACGCCGAGACCAAGAACGAAGAGGCGCTGGAGATGGTGCTGACCACTCTGCGCGAGATGGTGAAGGGCGGGATGAACGATCAGATCGGCGGCGGATTTCATCGCTATTCGGTGGATGAACGCTGGTTTGTGCCGCACTTTGAAAAGATGTTGTACGACCAGGCGCAACTGGCGGTGTCGTATCTGGAAGCGTTTCAGATCACTCGCGACGGGCAGTATGCGGCGGCGGCTCGCGACATCTTTACTTATTTATTGCGCGATATGACGGACCCCGGCGGCGGGTTCTATTCGGCGGAGGATGCGGATAGCGCTACCGATCCGGCGCGTCTCAGCGAAAAAAGCGAGGGCGCGTTTTACATTTGGCGCAAGCAGGAAATCGAGGACGCGCTGGAGCCGCGCCTTGCCGAGATGTTCTGCTATCGCTACGGCGTCGAGGCGGGCGGCAACGTGGAAGAAGATCCGCACGGCGAATTTCGGGGCGCGAATATCCTGTATCAGGCGCACGCCGTCGAAGACACCGCGGCGCGCGCTGAGTTACAGCAGGCTGCGGCGAAGCTGCTGGAGATTCGTTCGCGCCGGCCGCGGCCGC
>Ga0207674_10003621_pt1 | contig 18833 bp, 19 predicted proteins | sample KBSCornC72_FD_184303 | JGI IMG/M metagenome (GOLD analysis project Ga0207674, IMG submission 184303) | Corn rhizosphere microbial communities from Kellogg Biological Station, Michigan, USA - KBS Corn C7-2 (SPAdes) (version 2) | ecosystem: Host-associated > Plants > Roots > Rhizosphere > Soil ... | reverse complement strand
CGACCGTCGGCCAGGCGCACGCTTACCTGCGCGCGCGGGGGCTCCCAATTCGGGACAAGGTCGATGCCGTTGCGTGACCCCGGGCCGCTGCTCGCGGCCGTCGCGTTCGACGCGGACGGGCTGGTGCCGGTGATCGCGCAGGAAGCGCGCACGGGGATGGTGCGCATGCTGGCGTGGGCGAACCGTGACGCGCTCGCGGCGACGCTGGCGACCGGCGCCGCGCACTTCTGGAGCCGGTCGCGCAAGGAATCCTGGCGCAAGGGCGAGACGTCGGGAAACACGCTGGCGGTGCGCGAGGTGCGCATCGACTGCGACGGCGACGTGGTGCTGTATTTGTGCGATCCCGCGGGGCCGTCCTGTCACACGGGCGCGACGTCGTGTTTCTACCGCCGCGTCGGCGAGACGGACGACGGCGCGCTGGTCGCCGACGACGGACCCGCCGATCCGCCCGCGCTCGTGCTCGCGCGCGTCGCCGACGTGATCGCCAGGCGCCGGCGCGAACGCCCGGAGAAGTCGTACGTGGTGTCGTTGCTGGACGCGGGGGTGCCGAAGATCAACGGCAAGATCGCGGAGGAATCGCGCGAGCTGACCGACGCGCTGGTGGAGAACGACCCCGGGCACATCGCGCACGAAGCGGCCGACCTGATCTTCCACGCCCTGGTGGGCCTGGAGGCCACCGGCGTATCGATCGAGCGCAACGGGCCGAAGCGCTGCTGGAGCTCCTTGGTGGCGCCGAACGCGCCGCCCTGGCGGCCGACGTCCTCGCCCAGCACGAAGACGCGCTCGTCGACCTGCATCTCGTCGTGCATCGCCTCGCGGACTGCCTCCAGGTAGGTCAGCTCAGCCATGAATGCTGCGCTCCTCCCAGCCCGGCTCCGCGAACACGCCGATGTGGGCCTCCTTGGGATCAGCGTAGTCATCGTCATCGGCCCGCTCCACGGCTTCCTTGGTTTCGTCGCGGACACGGTTTCGGATGCTCTCCAGCCGGCTCTCGTCGATCGCCAGATCCCGCAGCAGCGCATTCTCCAGCCGCTTCAGCGGATCCTTGTCCGTCCACTCCGCCAGCAGCTCCATCGGCATGTAGCTCTCGTACCGGTCGTGGGCGGCGTGCCCGGCCATCCGGTAGGTCTTGCACTCGAGGAACTGCGGCCCCTGGCCGGCGCGCGCCGCCTCGACCGCCCTGGTCATCGCGGTATGCACCGCCAGTACGTCGTTGCCGTCGACCTCGACCGCGGGGATGCCGTAGCCGATCGCCTTCTTGTACAGATCGGTGACCTTTGTCTGCTTGCTGATCGGCGTCGTGTACGCCCAGCGATTGTTCTCGGCCACGAACACGGCGGGCACCTCGAGCACCGCCGCGATGTTGAGGCCCTCGTGGAAGTCGCCCCGCGACGTGGCGCCGTCGCCGAACGAGGTCACCGCCACCAGATCCTCGCCGCGCTGCTTGTACGCCAGCGCGGCGCCGACCGTGAGCGGGATCATGTCCGCCATGTGCGACACCTGGCAGGGGATGTTCCACTCCCGGCCGCCGATGTGCAGGTTGCCGTCCTTGCCCCGCGTCGTCGACCCGGCCTTGCCCATGAACTGGGCGAAGATCCGCCACACCGGCACCCCATGGACGAGGTAGGAGCCGAGGTCACGGATCCAGGGCGACAGCCAGTCGCCGTCAGGTCCGTGGCGCAGGGGCATCGTCATGCCCACCGAGATCGCCTCCTGCCCGCGGCCCGTGTAGTACGACCCGGGCAGCTTGCCCTGCCGGTAGAGGTTCAGCGCCCGTTCCTCGACGGAGCGGGTCAGCACCATCCAGTAATACGCGTCGAGCGCGACCTCCTGGTCGATGGCCGGCGCGGTCTCGGGGGCGGGCGGGGGGACGGCGGAGATCTTGCGTGCGGGGGTGCTCATCGGGCGCGCGTCAGCTCCTCGGTCTGGTCTCTGAGAGGAATCGGGCTGCGTCATGGCCGTGGTATCGGCCGGGACGGCCGCAAGCCTGAGCGGGGCAGAATGGCCTTGCGACCCTGGACACAACGGGTTCCAGTCTAGCCATGGGCCCGGTCGTCCGAGCCACCCCTTAACGCCCCCTCAATCTCGCGGCGCGGCGGACGATGACGGGTCCGATGCAGCCGTCCCCTGCACCTGTACCCGACCACGCCGGCTGGCGAACGCGCGTCGACGACGTCACGCTGCGTGCCGCCGCCGCCGTTCCGGCGTCCATTTCGGGCCGCCAGATGGCGGCGCTAGTTCGCTGCTGGGCAGGCGCGCACGCGCAACGCGGAGCTCAAACACCCGTGGTCACCGCCGCTGGTGGCCTGAAGCAAGAGTGTCAGACACACGTTTCCAAGCTCAGGGGTCTCCCCGACGCCACCGATCCGCCCGCGGGGGATGATGGGCACGTCGAAGGAGACTTGCAGAGATGCGCCGGATACACATCGTGTGGGCACTGCTCTTCGCAGCGGCCGTGCTGGCCGGTGCGGCCGCGGCGGTGGCCGGCGACGGCGAGGCGGCCCACACCACCGCCTCGACGGGGCCGGAGCCGACATCCGCGGTGTCCACCTCGGAAGCTGTGAGCGAGCCGGCGGTGACCGAACCCCCGCCGAGCGAGCCCGCGCCGCCGGCGACCGGGACGCTGCTCGTGGACCACTTCACCGCCAACAGCCGGGACTGGCCCGAGAGCACGAGCCCATACTCGCGACTCGTCGTTCGCGGCGGGGGATACCGGATCGCCGTCACCACGCCGAACGGTTTCGAGCAGCCCACGACGGAGCTGTCCGCACCGGCGGCGGGGGTCGAGCTCGATGCGGTGCTCGAGCAGCACGGCCGGCTGGCCGGCGCCGGCCTCAGCTGCCTGGACGGTAGCGGCACCGGCCTCGCCTTCCTGATCGACGCGCCGACCGGAAGGTACTCCGTGTGGGCCGCCACGGCCGACGCGGCCTTTGAGGTCACCCGCGGACGCAGCGATCGCATCCACCGCCAGGGCCAGAACCGGCTACATGCCGTGTGCGGAGCGCCGGGAGACGCCGTGGTGCTGGCGGTGAACGGCAGCCGGTTGGCGGTGGTCAACGGTGCGGCGGAGATCGAAGAGCTGACCGGCCAGTCGTACGCGCCCGGCCCGTTCGCCACGGCTGCGCTGCCGGTTGAGGCCGGGCGAACCTCCGGCGCCGTGGTCTACGACGACCTGGTGGTGCGGACGACTGGCTAGCATCCTGGCGGATGCCCGAGGAGGTACCCGAGGTCGGCTTCGCCACCGCCGCCGAATGGACGGCCTGGCTGGCCGAGCATCACGAGCGGTCGCCGGGCGTCCGGCTGCGGATCGCCAAGAAGGGCACCGGCATGGAGTCGGTCACCCATCCCCAGGCGCTCGAAGCGGCACTCGCCCACGGCTGGATCGACGGCCGCGCGAACCGGGTGGACGAGACCTGGTTCGCCCAGTGGTTCGGGCCCAGGCGACGGGGCAGCAAGTGGTCTGAGATCAACCGGCGGACTGCCGAGCGGCTGATCGCCGAGGGCGCCATGACCCCGGCCGGGCTGCGGGCGGTCGAGGAGGCGCGGGCCAACGGCAACTGGGAGGCGGCCTACGCCGGCCCCCGCTCGATCACCGTGCCGGACGACCTCCGGGCCGAGCTCGACCGCCGTCCCGACGCGGCCCGGATGTTCGCTGCCCTCAGCGGTCAGAATCGCTACGCGATCCTGTACCGGATCCAGGACGCCAAACGGCCCGAGACGCGCATCCGGCGGATCGCGAAGTTCGTGGCCATGCTGGAGGCCGGCGAGACGATCTACCCGCAGTGAAGGCCCACGCGGTCAGACGGCGCGAACCGTTGCCGGCATCCCTCCCCGCGGCCGCAGGGTGAACCGGGCGTCGATGGCCGGGGCCGGGTCGTGGGGGATCACCCGCCAGCGGCGGGCCAATGTCGCCAGCACCAGCACGCCCTCCAGCGAGGCGAAGCGCTCCCCGATGCACAGCCGCGATCCGGCGCCGAACGGGAAGTAGGCGCCGGCCGCAGGCGGCTCGTGCGGCGGCAGCCAGCGGTCGGGATCGAAGGCCAGGGGACGGTCGAAGTTGGCCGGGTCGCGATGCACGACCCACTGGCTGATGACGACGGTGCCGCCCTCGGCCAGGGACAGCCGCCCCAGCCGGACGTCGCGGGTGGCGATGCGCGCCAGCGCCCAGACCGGCGGGTACAGCCGCAGGGCCTCCTTGAATACGGCCTGGGTGTAGGGCAGCGCGGCCGCATCGGCGGCGGTGGCGGGCCGGTCGCCCAGCACCTCGACCAGCTCGCTCCGCAGCCGTTCGGCCGGCTCGGGGTTGCGCGCCAGCAGGTGCCAGGCCCAGGTCAGCGCCTGGGCGGTGGTCTCGTGTCCCGCGAGCAGCAGCGTCACCGCCTCGTCGCGGATCTCCTCGTCGGACAACGCCCGGCTGCCGTCATCCGACCTCAGCGCCAGCAGGTGGTCGATCAGGTCGGGGGCTGCGGCCGGCGGCCCCTGGCGCCCGCGGATCAGGCTCAGGATCATGCGGTCGAAATCGCCGCGGGCGGCGTTGAACTGCCGCGTCGCCGGCAGCGGCAACCGCCACATCAGCTCGCCGCCCGGCAGCAGGAACCGGTGGAACACCCGCATCCCCGCGTTCAGCACCCGGCGGATCTCGGGCGCCTCCGACTCCACATCGGCATCGAAGATCGTGCGGCCGACGATGTCGAGCGCCAACCCTGTCATCTCCGCGTTCACGTCGACCACGGCGCCGTCCCGCCAGCGGACGGACGTCCGCTCTGCAGCGGTCACCATCGCCTCGCCGTAACGGTCGATCAGCGCCCGGTGGAACACCGGCTGGATCAGCCGCCGGCGCCGCAGGTGATCGGTTCCCTCACTGGTCAGAAGCCCGTCGCCGAGCAGCCGTCGTGCCGCACGCAGCGCCCGGCCCTTGACGAACGCCGAGCCCTCGTCGACCAGCAGCCGGCGGATCAGCGCAGGCTCGCTCACGAACACGAAGCTGTGACCGCCCGGGAAGGGAACGAACGCGATCTCGCCCGACCGCCGCCGCAGCGACTCCATGTAGCCCAGCGGATCTCGCAGGTAGGCGGCGGCGTTCTGCCACCCCCGCCCCGGCCGCCGTGCCGTGCTCACGCGGGGCTGCCGGACGCTGGTCATGCGTCAGTGTACGGCGGGACGGAGCCGCCAACCGCACGCGTAGTCGGGAATGTGATCCGCCGGCTCGTGATCGTGGCGTTTGCGGGAGCACTGCTGTCGGTGGCCTGGGCGGTCGAGCCTGCGCGCGACGGCGTCCGGGCGGCGGGACAGCCCGACGGCCGGGCCCGGCCGGATCCGGCGCAGCAGCGGCCGGCGGCCCCAGGGCGGCGGCCGGGACACGCCGGTGGCCAGCACCGGCGGATCCGCTGGCGGGCCTCGGTGGCGGTCGGCAGGCCCGACGCCGGCCGGCTGATCCGGGGCGTCATGCTGCCGTCCCAGGGCTCACACTTCTTCACCTGGGATCCGGTGCTCAGCCGCGCCCCCGATCGGTGGTGGCGGCGATTCGGCACCGCCCGGCTGATCCGCACGCTGCTCTCGGTGATCGATGCCTACGCCGCGGCCCACCCCGGCGCTCCGCGGGTGGGCGTCGGCGACCTGTCGCGGCCCCGCGGCGGCGACTTCGGGCCGGCGTATGGCGGCATCGGGCACGCATCCCACCAGAACGGCCTCGATGCCGACGTCTACTACCCGCGGCTTGACCGTCGCGAGCGCTCGCCCGCAACCGCCGCGCAGATCAACCGCCGGCTGGCCCAGGATCTGGTCGACCGGTTCGTGGCCGCCGGCGCCCAGGTGGTGTTCGTGGGGCCGGCCACAGCATTGCACGGGCCGCCGGGCGTCGTCCAGGTGCTCACGCACCACGACAAGCACCTGCACGTCCGGCTGCCGCCGGGATGAGCTACTTGACCGACCCTGCCAGCAGCCCCTGCACGAACGAGCGCTGGAAGGCGAAGAACACCGCCAGCGGCACGATCAGCGAGATAAAAGTGGCCGGCGCGATCAGCTCGATGTTGCCGCCGAACTGTCGCATCTGGGAGAAGATCGCCACGGTGATCGGCACCGTGGAGCGGCCGAAGGTCAGCGCCACGAGCAGGTCGTTCCACGTCCACAGGAACTGGAAGATGGCCAGGGAGGCGATCGCCGGCCGGCCCAGCGGCAGGATCAGCCGTAGGAAGATCTTCATCTCGCCCGCTCCGTCGATTCGTGCCGCCTCCATCAGGTCGCGCGGGATCCCGATGAAGAAGTTGCGTAACAGGAAGATGGCAAACGGCAGGCCGAAGGCCGTGTGGAAGAGGATCAGGCCGAGCACGGTGTCGAACAGGCTGAGGTCGTTGTACAGCTGGAACATCGGGATCAACGCCATCTGCAGCGGGACAACCAACAGCGCCACCACCACGATGAAGATCCAGTCGCGGCCGGGGAACTCGAGCCACGCGAACGCGTATCCCGCGAGGGCGCCGATGAACACCGGCAGCAGCGTTCCTCCCACCGCAACCAGCACGGTCGTCCAGAGCGAGTCCATGATCGCCTGGTTGTCGAATACCGCCTGATAGTTGTTGAAGGTGAGCTCACCGGGCTTGGTGAGGAAGTTCCACCACCCCTCCTTCTGGAAGTCGGTGGGCTGCATCAGCGACGTGATGAACAGTCCGAACGTCGGAACAAGCCAGAGCAGGCCGACGAAGATCAGCAACAGGTGGACGGGCGCCTTGCCAAGCGCCGCCGCCAGCCGGGCTCCCAGACCCCGCCGCTCCGATGGCGCCTCCGTTACGAGGGGACGATCGGCGGTCGCAGTCGTCATCACGCCTCCCTCTTGAATCGGCGAACGTTGAGCAGGAGCACGGGGATCACGAGGACGAAGATCAGCACGGCGATCGCCGAGCCCACGCCGAAGTCGTTGGTGCCGCCGAACGCGGTGCGCCACATGGCCAGCGCAAGCACGGTGGCATCGTCCTGGGACGAACCGGGGGCGATCGAGATCACGATGTCGAAGACCTTCAGCACGTTGATCAACATCGTCACGAACACGACGGTCAGCACGGGCGCCAGGAGCGGCGCCGTGACACGGCGGAAGACCTGGAACTCGGTCGCGCCGTCCGTGCGGGCGGCCTCGAGCACGTCACGCGGGATGGCGGCCAGCCCTGCGGCGATCACCACCATTGCAAACCCGGCCCAGATCCACAGGTAGGCGATCATGATTGACGGCGTCACCAGGCGTGGACCCAGCCAATCCACACCGCCAAACGGCTTGGCGAAGGTCGATGCCGCGATGCCGACCGTGTAGCTACCGCCGCCGACGTTGTCGAAGGCGAACGAGCCGTCGTCCCCGCTCGTGGCTGAGGCGACTTTCGAGCCGCTGTCGTCCAGCAGTTCGAGCGACACGCCGGGCAGGCCCAGCTCCCCCGCCTCCACCTTCCCCGGGGTGCCGCCTCCGGGCTTGAAATCGCGCCAGACCACGCCCGCAATGCCGCCATCGACGGGCTCGGGAGCCTGTGCGTCCACGGCGCCCGTCGGCACATCGGCAGGCGGGATGCCGGTCAGTCCGAGCTGGGCCACATCCCCTGCCGAGATCGGGTTCTTGAGCTGGATCCCGCCGTTCTTCTGCACCAGGGTGGGACTGGACGGCAGCGCACGTGTCAGCACGCCGGAAGACGTGAAGACGCCCTCGACCGACTTGATCATGGCGTTGGCAACGCCAAGATTCGGGTCCTGCTGATAGACGATCCGCCAGGTGATGCCCGCGGCGAAGGCGGAGATCGCCATCGGCATGAAGACCGCGGTGCGGAAGGCCACGGCCCACGACACACGTTCCATCAGGACGGCGAACACAAGTCCGACGGATACGACGAGCGCCGGTACGACGGCAACCCACAGCAGATTGTTCTTGACCGCCGTCAGCAGGATGTCGGAAGTGAAGATCTCCCGATAGTTGTCGAACCAGACAAAACTCGACCCGTCGCGGTCGTAGAAGCTGCGGATGATCGTTCGGATCGTCGGATAGACGACCCAGACGCCGAGCAGAAGCGCAGCCGGCGCGAGGAAGCCCGCGGCCAGCAGGTACTTACGCCAGCCCTCGTCCCCGCTCGCTGACTCCGGCGGCGGGGCAGCCGATTGCTGCCCCGCGACCGCGCTACTGCTGCTCATGCGTTCACCCGCCGTACGCCTTTGCCGCGGCGGCCTCGAGCTTCTGAGCGGTGCCGTCGATGTCACTCGGGTTCTTCACGAAGTCCGTGAAGATCTTCCACTCGCCCTGGCCGGTGGTCGCACCGAAGGAAGCCGGCTGCAGGTCGGACATGTCGAACCGGAACGCCTCCGCCTTGGCAAGCGCGCCGGCCGTCGTCTTCTCGATCTCGCTCGGATAGATGCTCGGGTCGAGACCCTTGTTGAGCGACGCGAACCCGCCCTGCTCGGCCCAGATCTGGGCGGCCTTGGTTGTCGTCAGGTACTTCATGAACGCCTGCACGGCAGGGTTGTCCTCGAACGTGATGGCGATGTCGCCGCCGCCCACGATCAGGTTGGCCGTGTCACCGACCTGCGGGAACGGGAACACGTTGTACCCCTCGACCGGCTTGAGGTCGGTCGTCACCGAGCCGGGGACGAAGTCGCCCTCCATGATCTCCGCACCCTTCGCAGGGTCGGTCAGAACGTTCGTCGCGGAGGTCGGGAAGTCGGTCTGGAGCGCGCCGTCGGTGCCGCCGACGATGTTGTCACTGTCGCTCAGCACCTGCGCCATCGTCGTCAAGGCGTCCTTCACCGTCTGATCCGTCCACGGGATCTCGTGCTTGGAGAGCTTGTCGTAGTTCTCCGGCCCCGCCTGGCTCAGATAGATGTTTTCGAAGATGTCGGTGATCGGCCAGCCGACGTCCACGCCGATCGAGTACGCCGGCAGGCCCGACGCCTTGATCGTCTCGCCGTTCTTGATGTACTCGTCCCACGTGGTCGGGGCCTGGACGCCGGCATCCGTGAACGCCTGAACGTTGTACCAGACCAGGGACTTGTTGGCCGCCTTGTAGAGGACGCCGTAGAGCTTCCCATCGACGGAGCCGATGTCCACGGCCGACTGGCCGAGATTCTCGAGCACGTCGGGCTTCGCATAGTCGATCGGCTTGACAGCACCCTTCTTGACGAAGTCGCCGATCAGGCCCGGCTGGGAAACGAACGCAACGGTCGGTGGGTTGCCACCCTCCACCGCGGTCGCGAGCACCGTCGGGAGCTCGTCACCGGCAGAGGTGTACTTGACGCTCACGTTCGGGTTTTCCTCGGTGAATCCGTCGAGCACCTTCTGGAACGCCTTCTGCTCAGGACCTGACCAGATGCCCATCACCGAGATGGAGCCCGAAATATTGCTCTGTGAGCTGCCGCCGGTACCTCCGCTGGTGCCGCTGTCGCCTCCGCCGCACCCTGCCGCCACACCGAACGCCAGAACCACAAGCGCCAGCATCCCGAGTCTCACCCTCATGACGTGCCTCCTGATCCGTTTTTCTCGTGCCCGTAGATGCCGAGCCCTGTGTCCTCGTCAAAGAAGTGCAGATTCCGCGTATCGACCACGGCCTCCACGGTGTCGCGCTCCTTCACCCTCGAGCGGGCGTTGAAGGCGGCGGTCACCAGCACTCCGTCGCCCTCGAGCACGCGGCCACCTTCGGGCGTGCCGCTGTCGGCGGCGAGCTCCCTGGTCATCTCCGTCCTCGCCGGAACCGCGTTCATCATGATGTGGGCCATCACCAGCGAGCCGAGCGATTCACGCAGGCGCACAACGCCGTGAAGCCGGTTGCCCGGCGCCGCGTCAGGCTCCAGCGCTGCATCCTCCAGATCTTCGGGCCGTATGCCGAGGATCACCTTCCGTCCCACGTAGTCGCGCAGCGCCGGTCGCGACTGAACCGACTCGTTGCCGACCTCGATCTGATCGTCTCCCAGGTTGGCGACGACCTTGCCGCCCGACTCCTCCAGCGTGGCCTCGAGCATGTTCATCGCTGGGCTGCCGATGAAGCCGCCAACGAAAAGGTTGACCGGCCGGTCGTAGAGCTCCTGGGGCGGCGCCACCTGCTGCAGCTCGCCCTTGCGCATCACCGCCACCCGGTCGCCCATGGTCATCGCCTCGACCTGGTCGTGGGTGACGTAGACCGTGGTGGTGCCCAGCCGGTCCTGGAGGGCGCTGATCTCGGCCCGCGTCTGGACGCGCAGCTTGGCGTCGAGGTTGGACAGCGGCTCGTCCATCAGGAAGGCGGCCGGCTCGCGGACGATCGCGCGGCCCATCGCCACGCGCTGGCGCTGCCCGCCGGAGAGCGCCCTCGGCTTGCGCTTGAGGAACTCCTCGAGCCCGAGCGTGGCCGCGGTCTCGTGCACCCGCTTGTCGATCTCGGACTTGGGGGCGCCGCGCAGCCGCAGCGAGAAGGCGATGTTGTCGTACACCGTCAGGTGCGGGTAGAGCGCGTAGCTCTGGAAGACCATCGCGATGTCGCGGTCCCGCGGCGCCACATGGTTGACCACCCGGTCGCCGATCCGAAGCACGCCCTCGCTGATGTCCTCCAGGCCGGCCACCATCCGCAGCGCCGTCGTCTTGCCGCAGCCCGACGGGCCCACCAACACCATGAACTCGCCGTCGACGATCGACAGGTCGAGCGACGACACAGCCCGGGTGCCGTCCGGGTAGATCTTGGAAACGTCGTCAAATGTGACGCCAGCCATCGCTTCCTCCCGCTGTCGACCGGCCGCTCATAGGCGTGCCAGGACGGCCCGATGCTCGGTTGCTCTCTGTGAAGGGACGATTTCCCCCGCAGGCTACACCGAAAACGTGTTGTCGAAAAGGACATCACGATCGAGGCCGGTGCGGGCTTCGATAACATGTCGGCGATGGCCGAGGTCACCTCCACCTCATGAGCGACGAGCGGTCAGGGGACGGCGGGCAGACGGTCCCCAGCACCACCGAACCGGCCCGGGTGGTGCGGCCGGACCCGCCCCGCGGCCGGGCGCTGATCGCTCAGTGGAGCTTCGCCTCGGCCGTGGCCGTGCTGCTGCTGGCCGCCATCTTCGTGCTGCAGAACACCGCCGACGTCAACATCGAGGTCCTGTTCTGGACGCTGACGATGCCGCTGGCGGCCGCACTCCTGCTCTCGCTGGCGGTAGGTGGGCTGATCGCCTCGCTGATCGCGCTTGTGCGCCAGCACCAGTACCGCCGTGCGCTGGAGCGGCGGCCGCCGTCGACGTGAGCTGACCGCGGCCCATGCAGCTGCGCAGCCGGTCATCGTAGAAATCGATCCGGTCGCGCAGCGTCCGCCGGATACGGGACAGAAGCCGGGAGACCTGGGATTCGCTGACGCCAAGAATTCGGCCGACCTCGGCGCCCTGCAGGTGGTGGACGTACAGCAGCATCAGGATCTTCTGCTCGCGCTCGGAGAGCGAGGCGATCGCCGACTTGAGCACCGACGCCCGCTCGCCGGCCAGCGCAGCCAGCTCGGGGTCGAACTCACCCGCCGGGGCCTCCAGGGTGTCGCCGACCTCGACCGGCATGGCCTCCTCGTTGCCCCTGGCCGGGGTGTTGAGGGACAGCACGTCGGCGCGTGACAGGCCTTCGATCTGCTCATTCAGGTCATCGACGGTGATCTCGAGCTCTCGGGCCAGCTCCTGGTCGCTGGGGGCGCGGCCGGTGCGCGACTGCCACCCCTCGCGCGCCCGCTCGATGGCGCGGCCCGACCGGCGCAGCGAGCGCGGAGCCCAGTCCTGGCGCCGCAGCTCGTCCATGATCGCGCCTGACACGCGCGTCCAGGCGTACTGCTCGAACGTCGCTCCCCTCGTGGGGTCGAACCGGTCGACGACCGCGATCAGCGCCAGCAGGCCGCACGAGACCAGGTCGTCGAGCTCGCAGTGAGCCGGCAGCTCCCGCATCTTGCGGCAGGCCAGGTACTTGACCATCGGGGCGTACGACAGCACAAGGCGGTCGCGGGATGCCACATCCTGGCGGTCGTGCCAGGCGCGCCACAGCGCCTCTGCGCTCTCGGCAGTGGGCCGACTGCTGCTCGTGAACGTTTCTTCCATAGAGGAACCTCCAACTGGGACGAAGGAGCCCTTCAAGGGATCTGAGCCCGTCAGGGACTAGATGAACCCTGCGTAGAACATATGGCCATCTGCGCAAGGCGAAGGTCGTATCGGCGTCGCAAGTGCTGGCTTCCTCCCCCGTTCGCAGTAGCCCAGCCTCCCCGGCCTGGGTACCCAAGCTCGCCCGGCTCACGATGCGCAACCTGAAACCGGCACCCCTGGTCGGCAGTGACCTCGGAAAATTCGGATCCGAGGGTGTTCACAGTAGGCCTCTCGGGTAAGGATCTAGAAATCGCTATCCGGAGGCTCGCACGCCTCGTTTGCAGGCCCTATCCGACACGATCACATCCCGCCTTGAGCGCTCCGTGGCGCTCCTATCGTTCAGCGGCGCGAGTGCCGCTGTGGCATGGGCAGGGCCAGTAGGCGAGCAGCGGTTCTTCACAGCGTGCGCTGTACTGAGTGCCCTGGCCACCGCATTCATGCTGATGGCGACCGAGTCGGCACGCGCGGACCGCGAGGAGACGCTGGACGAGTTGTTGCTCGCCCATAGCTGCTGCGCTGAAGTCAAACACCACGCCCAGCGACTGTCCACGATCGGGCGGCGCCGCTCACTCGCCCGGCAACTCGAAGGCATCGTACGAGACGCACAGACCTGTTCGATCGGCCTGCGACTGATGTTCAGCGCCCCGACTATTCGCCGATTCGCCCCTCGCCTGCACCGCCTGGGTCTCCTGCTGCGCGACCCGAGTCGCTGCGTGCCCGGCGAGGCGATCGCCCTCATCCGCCTGCTGCTCACGCCGGGCCGCAGCCCGTTGACCGACCGCCACCCCGACGAGCATGCGGCCGAGCGACTGCTCGACCGCATCGAACAGGAGATCTCAGCCGAGCTCGACCGGGCCGCCTAAAAGAGCGCAATTCACGTCCGGCAGCCTGTAGACAATTGGGTGGCCATACACCACCCGGATTCCGGCGCGTGATCAGTTGTTGCGTGTGATGAAGCTTATTTCGCCGTTCGTTTCGAGCACTGCGAAGCGGACGTCGTCGATCGAGGAAATCTGCTGAAGGCGGGCCGCCGCACGCAGCTCCTCCGGTGTGATCCTCTCACGCCGCATGTTCCGCTCGATCGGCCGTCCATCCTCGACCAACACGATCGGCTCGCCGTCGAGCACCGGTCGCAGTCGGGGCAACCGGAAGTTCAGATACGACGTCAGCACGGTCATCAGGCCTAGAGTGGTTACGACGAGGATCGCGCCCATCACCGAGTAGTCATCCTGGGTTACGCCCTGTTGAACGAGGTCGCCGATCACTACCAGGATGATCAGGTCGAACGGCTCCAGTTGGCCAAGCTCGCGGCGCCCCATCACCCGCGTCAGCAGGAGGATGAACAGGAAGATAACGATTGTGCGGAGGACAAGGTCCACGGCCTAGGGCAGCACCGTCAGTGTGCGGTAGACGTTCACGAGCACGGTCTGGCCATCCATCAGCGCGACGTTCTGCGACTGCCGACCGACCGCGGTCGGGTTGACCTGGTACTGGATGAACACTGTCAACCGGCCCCCCGCAGGCACAGGCAAGAAGGTGAGCTCAAGTCCACCGCGCTTCCACGCCTCGTCCGTAGGCGATGGCTCGAGCGTGTTCAGCGTTAGGTTCTCGAGCCACCCGCCGGCCAGGTGGAGCACCGGCTTCTCAATCGGCAGACGGGCGTCGATGTCGAACCTCGCCTGGAACAGCAACCCGCCGCGGACGGTTTCCGGCGCGCTCACTCGCAGGCCGGCCGCGGTGCCTTGCCCGCTGCTGGTAGACGGCTGCTGGCCGAACACGTTGAGCAACGCCAGCAACGGCAACAGCGTGAGCAACGCGAGCGCGGTCCGGCGAAACCACGGCTGCTTCTCCCGCCCTTCGAGATTCCGGTGGCGCGCGGCATCGAGGCCGATCTGCTTGGGCATCTCCAGGATGGTCGCACCCGCCTCGGATGGTCAAGGCAATAGGTGATCGTGGCAGCCGCCCGCATCGCACCTCCGGCCATCCGTAGTGCACCGCGCTGGATTGGAGGTCATATCGCCTCGTCCACCGTCCGCACTCCGCCGACCAGCCAGCGCCGGCCGCGCCAGCGGGCCATCCCGCCGGCCAGTCGGACGACGATGAACAGCGACAGCCCAGTCCACAGGCCCCGCAGGCCGAGGTCGAACTGAAGCGTCAGCAGCGTCGCCGGCAGGTAGCCGCCCAGCGCTGCGACCACGGTCACGTTGCGCATGAAGCGCATGTCGCCGGCTCCGAACAGCACACCGTCGAGCGCGAACAGGAGGCCGTTCAGCGGCATCATGCCGGCCAGGAACGGCCACAGCACCGCGGCTTGGGCGAGCACGTCGCGGTCGGAGGTGAACAGCCGGGGGATGATGTCATGGCCGGCGCCCAGCACCACGGCGAAAGCGCAGCCGAGCGCGGTGCCCGCGATCAGCAGCCGCCGGGCCAGCTCCGCGGCCACGTCCCGTGCGCCGGCGCCCAGCAGCCTGCCGATCAGGGCCTGGGCGGCGATCGCCGTGGCGTCCAGGAACAGCGCGCAGAAGATCCACAGCTGCATGCCGACCTGGTGGGCGCCCAGCTGCGGGTCGCCCATCCGCGCCGCCACGGCGGCGGCCACCGTGAACGCCACGAAGAAGGCGCCGGTGCGAACCAGCAGGTCGCGCGCCATGCGCAGCTGGGGCCGGATCACGCTCCAGTCCGGCCGCAACGACGGCGGCCGGCGTCGGAGCAGCATCCACAGCAGCAGCAGGCCGCCGGCGCTCTGGGCGGCCACGTTGGCGATGGCCGACCCGCGGATGCCCAGGTCGAGCCCGAACACCAGGAAGGCGGAGAGCGCGATGCTGACCGCATTGGCGCCGGCCAGCACGATCAGCGGCGTCCGCGTGTCCTGGAACCCGCGCATCCAGCCCTGGGCCGCGGCGGTGAGCAGCACGAAGGGTGCCCCCAGCGCAGCCACCCGAATCCACTCCAGCCCCTGGTCGCGGGCAGCCGTCTCGCCACCGGCCATCGCGGTCAGCGCGGGCCCCGCCGCCAGCTCGACCACCACCACCAGCAGCAGGCCCAGCGCGAGGGCCAGCCAGGTCGCCTGCACCCCCACGCGAAGCGCCTCCGCCCGCTGGTCGGCGCCGAACAGCCGTGCCACCTTCGACGTGGTGCCGTACTCCAGGAACGTGCAGAACGACAGCACCTCGCCCAGGAGCAGGCCGGCCAGCGCCAGGCCGGCCAGCTGCGTGGTGCCCAGGTGGCCGACGATGGCCGTGTCGCCGAGTACGTAGAGCGGCTCGGCGATCAGCGCGCCCAGCGCGGGCAGCGCCAGCCGCAGCACCTCGCGGTCGCGGGGCATGACGGCTGTGGGCGAGGGGGCCATCGGCGCAGTCTCGCATCACGGACGCGACGACCCGTCGCGGGTCATTGCCGCGCACCATCGAGAGAACCGGCTGGGCGAGCTGGTTCGCCTCGGCCAGCATCGAGGTGCCGGCCAGCTGTATCACCTCATGAAACCAACATCTCCGCCACCCACGTCCATGGCGCGGGTGCGGCCTCGGAGCCTGCGCGTTCCCCTGGTGCCGGACGGATTTGTTGAGCGTGTGCTCGATGCACTTCTGCCCGTCCCGACGCCCCCGGCGGCAGGACGACGCGTGGACTACGCTCACCGGCATGTCCGGAGGGATCCATGTCCGCGTTGCCGGCGAGGGCGACCTGGCCTGGCTGGTCGAGCACGACGGTCATCTCGCGGAGTTGGATCTGCGGCCGAAGGTCGCGGCCTCCGAGGTGTTCGTCGCCAGATCGGCAGCCGTCCGGCCGGCCTGGTGCGGATCGATCTGTTGTGGTCGCGGATCCCGTTCGTGGCGCAGGTGCGCGTGCTCGAGCGGGATCGCCGCCGCGGCGTCGGCCGGGCGATGATGGAGTTCGTACGGGCCCGGGCGCGGGCTCATGGCGTCGGCTTCGTGCTCAGCTCGTCGGCGGCTGACGAGGCGGAGCCGCAGGCGTGGCACCGAGCCGTCGGGTTCGAGGAGTGCGGGTTCGTCGCCCGCCTGAACCACGACGAGGTCGGCGAAGTGTTCTTCCGCCAGGACACATGACCTCCGTTAGGGTTCGCGGTTCCTGATCGAACGAGAGGAATCCCCCCGTATGAGCACACCATCGGAGTCCGGCAAGACCCTGGTCACCCTGATCCTCGGCGACGGCATCGGCGCCGAGGTCTCGGGATCGGCGCGGCGGATCGTCGATGCGACGGGCGCGCCGATCGAATGGGAGGAGCGCGAAGCGGGCGCCGAGGTGTTCAAGCGGGGGCTGCCATCGGGCGTGCCCCAGGACACGATCGACTCCATCAACCGGTCGCGGGTGGTGCTCAAGGGCCCGCTGGAGACGCCGGTCGGGTTCGGCGAGAAGAGCGCCAACGTGACGCTTCGCAAGCTCTTCGAGACCTACGCCAACATCCGCCCGGCACGGGAGCTGCCGGGGGTGGTGACGCCGTACACCGGTCGCGGGGTGGATCTGGTCGTGGTGCGGGAGAACGTCGAGGACCTGTACGCCGGCATCGAGCACATGCAGACGCCGGGCGTCGCCCAGTGCTTGAAGCTGATCTCCCGCAAGGGCTGCGAGAAGATCGTGCGGCTGGCGTTCGAGTTCGCCCGCTCGGAGGGCCGCACCAGCGTCGCCTGCGCCACCAAGTCGAACATCATGAAGCTGACCGAGGGCATGCTCAAGCGCACGTTCGAGGAGATCGCTGCCGAGTACCCCGAGATCGAGGCCTGGCACGTGATCGTCGACAACTGCGCCCACCAGCTGGTCAAGCGGCCGGAGCAGTTCGACGTGATCGTGACCACGAACATGAACGGCGACATCCTCAGCGACCTCACCTCCGGGCTGGTCGGCGGCCTGGGATTCGCCCCCTCGGCCAACCTGGGATCCGATGTGGCGATCTTCGAGGCCGTCCACGGCTCGGCGCCGAAGTACGCCGGCAAGGACACCATCAACCCGACCGCGATGATCGGGGCGTCGATCATGATGCTGCGCCACCTGGGCATGTTCGACCAGGCTGCGGCGATCGAGAGCGCCATCCTCTTCACCCTCGAGAGCGGCGTGGCCACCCGTGACGTGGTCGGCGACGAGCGGGCGGTCGGCACCACGGCGTTCACCGACGCGGTGATCTCGAACCTCGGCCGAAGGGCCGCGGCCTACCAGGAGCGCGCCTACCGGCCGATCGAGATGCCGTCGTTCTCCCCCGATCCGGTGCGCGTGCGGCCGGCCCAGCGAGCGGTGGTCGGGGTCGACGTATTCGTGGAGTCCGAGCTGCAGCCGGATCAGCTCGGTCCCAGCGTCGAGCAGCTGGCCGAGGGGTCGCGCCTGCGGCTGAAGGTGGTCACCAACCGAGGCACCCGGGTTTACCCGTCGACCGGCACCATGACGGACTGCGTCGACAGCTACCCCTGCCGCTTCGTGCCCGCGGCGGGCGGCGAGGTGACCGATGCCGACGTGATCGACCTGCTGGGCCGGATCGGGGCCGAGCACCGCTGGAACCACATCGAGAAGCTGTACGAGTTCGACGGCGAGCCCGCCTTCACGAAGGCGCAGGGCGAGGACTGACCGATCGGCGGCCTGCTCGCATCCGACGACGACCGGGAGCGAGCGACCCAGCGGCTGACCACGGCGGCGGCAGACGGGCGGCTGACCATCGACGAGCTCTCGGACCGGCTCGACCTGGTGCACACCGCGCGCACCGAGGAGGAGCTGCAGCGGGCGGTCGCCGGCCTACCGGAGCTGGCCGGTCGGGGGCCCGGGTATCCGCCGTCGAGCATCGCCCTCGGCGCCCTGCTGGTGCTGCTGCCGGTGCCGCTGGGAAAGCTGGCGGCCTTTGTCACCGCGCTCGTCCTGCTGCGCTCGGAGAACGTGCCCCGCCGCCGCGAGGAGCTGCAGATCTGGGCGGCGGCCGCCCTCGTTCTGCAGCTGGTGGAGGCGATCGTGATCTGGCTGGTCGCCTTCTGACGCCCGATCCGGTTCCGTCTGGACGACGGCCGACGCCGGTGTCAGGCTACGCGGGTGCCGTCGCCGCCCGCAGTTCCCGGTAAGCCCGCCGGGCGCAGCCTCCGCCGCCGGATCGGCCGCTTTCTCGTCCGCCTGTTCGCGCTCGCCGCGCTGGTGGCCGCCGCCGGCGCAACCGGTTACGTGGCCCACGATTCGCTGCCCAGCGGGACCGCCAACCAGGCGGCCGTCTCGCCCTCCACCGAGGTGATCGCCGAGCCGCTGCCGCCGCCACCACCCACCAGCGCCGCCACGTCCGTGCCGCCGCCGCAGATCGGCGGCGACGCCGGCATCCTGCCACCGCTCGACGGCTCGGGGGCGGCGTCGGTGAAGGTCCGCGGCACCGCGGCCCGCGCCCTGGTGCTGCTGGACGCGGCGGACGGCCGGGTGCTGCTGGCACGCCACGAGCATCGTCCGCTGCCGATCGCCAGCCTGACCAAGGTGATGACCGCGGTGCTGGCGGTGCGCGGAGGGCACCTGTCCCAGGAACTTCGGATCCGCAGGCAGTGGCTGGGGATCGGCGGCTCCAGCATCTACCTGGTGCCGCGCCAGCGGATCACGGTACGGATGCTGCTGTACGGCCTGCTGATGGTATCCGGCAACGACGCCGCCAACGTGCTGGCCACCTACCGGGCCGGCTCCGTGCCCTCGTTCGTGGAGGCGATGAACGCCGAGGCGCGGCGGCTGGGGCTCGACGACACCCGATTCTCGAGCCCGTCTGGCCTGCTCGATCGGGG
>Ga0207674_10003619_pt1 | contig 18837 bp, 14 predicted proteins | sample KBSCornC72_FD_184303 | JGI IMG/M metagenome (GOLD analysis project Ga0207674, IMG submission 184303) | Corn rhizosphere microbial communities from Kellogg Biological Station, Michigan, USA - KBS Corn C7-2 (SPAdes) (version 2) | ecosystem: Host-associated > Plants > Roots > Rhizosphere > Soil ... | reverse complement strand
CTGCCTTGATGGCGCAGCAGCACGAACTCGACCTCGCCACTGGACGCGCCGCCGGTCACCTCGATCGCGGGCGCAGTCGTGAGCCGCCGTGCCGCCACGCGGTAGAATACCGGCGTGGATGCAGGCGCCTTGATCCCTAGCTCCTCAAGCTCCCTGATATGCTTGAGCTGCGCCTCTTTGTCCCGACCGGTCCATCCGGCGATGATCGCCTGATCGATGGAGAACTGCATATGCTGACCAAGGACGAGATCGAGAGTTTGTGCGGCCGAAGCCATGCTGCTTTTCCTTATTGCGATTGGTACAGGTTCAGGCTTCGACGCCTTCCAGCGCCGCATCGACCAGCCGCCCGGCACGCGCAAAATCATAATTGCGGTACATCGTCGTTTTAACCAGATAGGATGCTCCTCCGTAGAATTTTTCATACTGCTGGTGACGGCTGGCGAATTCCGAACCGATGAAATCCCACGCAAGCCGCATCAGTTGAATGCGTTCCCGCGCGCCCATTTCGCTCGACACATAATAGCGCTCGATGTCAGCGAGCATCTGCGGATTGGCGAAGTCGGCGCTGGACGACGGTAGCGAGATCATCGCCGCGCCGGTCAATTCGCGCACGATGTCGATCATGTGCGCGTTGATCTTCGATTGCAGCGCCATTACCGAATAGAGCGCAGGCTTGGATGGCCAGATCACGCCGTTGTCATCGACCGTCGCCGACACCTCATGCGCCAGCAGCATCTGCTCGACGATCGAGGCATAAGCGGCCAGTTCGCCCATTTCGACCTGCACCGGCGGTGCCTTGTCGTTGCCGGTCGCCTGGTTCATGCGATGGGCAAGACCGAGCAGGAAGCGCAGTTTCGTCGCATAACGCGCCTGCGCCTGATAATTGCCGTAAGCGTGCGCGGGCGTCTTCCACCATTGCTGGAAGCACGCCTCGACATTGCGATAGATGAATACGCGTTCCCAAGGCACATGCACATCGTCCAGCACCACGAAGGAATCGGTCTCGTCGAAACGCGACGTCAGCGGGTAGTCGGCAACACTCGTAGCCTGCGCCGGAAAAGCGCGGCGCGAGTATAGCTTGAGGCCCGGCGCATCCATCGGGATCGCGACGCTGATCGCGTAATTTTCGTCACCGGGGCGCAGCGGATGGATGCAGCTCAGGTGCAGATAGTCGGCGAACACCGCGCCGGTCGCGAGCTGCTGCCCGCCTTTTACAACGATACCGGAATCCGTTTCGCGCACCACGCCCGCGTAAAGCGTGGGGTCGGCCTGCTGATGCGCCGGGCGGCTACGGTCGATCTGCGGCGGAACGATCGCATAAGCGACATATTTGTGGTTGTCGCGAATGTAGCGATAGAAGTTTTGCAGGTTCGCAGCATAGTCTTTGCCGCAGGCCTCGAACAGCTCCGGCGCAGCGGCGAAGCCGGCGAAGAAGTTCGCGACATGGTCGGGCGTGCGGCCCATCAAGCCGAAGCTGCGCTCCGCCCAGCCTTCGGCCGCGAGCCGCTTTGCACGAAGGTCGGCGTGGCTGCGCGGGATCTGATAGGCGCGCCATACCGGGCCGCCGGTATCGGGCGAGGTGAAGGTCATGCGCTCGCGATTTTCCGGTGCGGCGGCATAATCGAACAGTCCGGCGACCGTGCGCGCGCCACCGGAGAAGGCGGGATGATCCACCACATTGGTGACGCGCTCTCCGTTCACGAAAACGGAACGTTCGCTGAGCCGGAGACCGGCGAGAAAAGCCTCACCGGTGCGAAGCGGCGTCGGCGGCGTCTTGGCTGCGACTATGTCGAGCTGCTGCAAGGTCATAAAATTCTCCTGCTGCCGGGTCGATCCGTTTCGGACGTACCCAGCTTTGATGGACATGTGTTCCGTAATCATATTAAAGTTGTATGTAAATTGTTTCGCTGTCAACCCCTGTTGCGGTGGATGACAGGGTGCGTTGCTGCATTTTAAGCAGCAGCGCACCCGTTCGAACCCTGATCAGAACTTCTGGGAAAGCATCAGGCCATAGGTCCGCGGCGGCCGATACTGGATCTCGATATATCCGCCCGGATTGCCGCCGGTCGCGACGACCTTGGGCGCGTGCTCATTGGTGAGGTTCTTTCCGAAAGCCGCGATGCGGGTCGTGCCATTCTTCAGCGTCAGCCCGATCGCTCCACCCAGATCCACGAAGGATTTGGCAGGAATGGCCGCGCTGGGCTCGTAGGTGTAACCGCTATTGTAAGAAAAGTTCGCATTGGCATCGATGTCCCCGAAAGACGTCGGTGCATCGAAATAAAGCGCGGTCGTGAAGGTCGCGTCGGCTGTGTAGGGGAGCGGCTTTCCTTTCAGGTCTCCCGTACTCCTGACCATCCCACCACCCTGATCGAACGACTTTGGCTCTATGATAGGACCGCTGGGATATTTCAGGAATTTGTGATCGAGCAGTTCCCCGTTGAACTCAAAGCGGAAATGGTCCGAAAGCTTGAGATTGAAGGCAACGTCCAATCCCTTGATCCGGGCCTTCGCTGCATTGTCGGTAATCGCCGTCGCTCCGTTGATGATGGTGACCTGCAAATCCTTATATTGATACAGAAACGCCGAAATGTTCAGGGTGGCTCGGCCATCGAACAGCGTGTTCTTCATGCCGATCTCGTAAGCGTCGAGATACTCCGGATTGGTCGGCTTGGCAGTGGGGCCGCCCGGAGGGATCGAGTTATATGCCCCCGCCTTGAAGCCTCTGTTGTAGGACAGATAGACCATCGAATCGGGTGAGAGATGGTGGTCGATGCCGAGCCGCCAGGTGAAGGTGCGGAAGGTCTTGCTCGCGTCGGTCAGACCTGCGGGGATGATTATCCGGTCAGAGAGGTCGAAATTCGGCCCCACGGGGCTTACCTGCGGAACAGTCTCGATGTCGCCGACGATAGAACGCTTGTCGATCGTGTAGCGCAGGCCGCCGGTGACATTGGTCTCCCCCAGTGCCTCGATCGGAGCGGTGAACTGGCCATAGAGCGCCGGGGACTGGATCTTCTGCTTCATATTGAACTGCTGCTGCCGGGCGGGGTTTGTCTGGCTCAACCCTGTTATGAATAGCGGATCATAGCTCACCTCAGCCTTCAGGAAATATGCGCCGAGAATCCATTGCACTGGACTGCCGGATTTGGATGCGAGCTGAAATTCCTGCGAGAATTGCTGCTCGGGTTGCCACCAGCCGATGAAGGTCGCGTTGGTCGGTATAGGCACCGAATTCCAGCCCTGCTCGATCTTGCTCTTGCGGAAGGCGGTGAAGCTGCTGAGCGTCGCCCATGAGAAGTCGTGTTCATAGGTCAGGCTGACGCCCGCCGCCCACTGGCGATAGAAGGGATCGACCGCATGATCGATGTCCCAATAGCCGCCTTCCGCCGGAAAATTATAAGGTCCGCCGAACTTCTTGCTTGGGTCCGGATCGGTGCCGCCCCAGCCAACGCTAGTGCCGGGGTAAGGGCGATAATTCTGCCCGGTGCTTTTCAGCTTCGAATAATCGGCAGCGAGCGTGAACTTGTCCTCGTCACTCGGCGTGAACAGGATTTTCGAGCGGATAGTAAAGCTCTCATCCTTGTTAATCTCATTGCCCGTGGCGAGGTTCCTGCCATAGCCCTGCCCCTGATGCCGGTAATAGACCGCAAGGTCAGCGGCGAGCGTGTCGCTGATCCCGCCGGTCACATAGCCGCTGCCGACGAACGTCTCGTAGTTATCATATTTGATCGTCGCGTTTCCGCTAAAGCTGTGGGACGGCGTCTTGGTTTTGATATGGATGACGCCGCCCGTCGCGTTGCGCCCGAAGAGCGTGCCCTGCGGCCCCTTCAGAACTTCGATCGATTCAATGCTGCCGAGATCCAGCAGGCCGCCGTTCATCGATGTGAGATAGATATTGTCGATATAAGTTGAGACGGAATTCTCGTTGCCCGCCGCAGCGGTCGAGGTGCCGACACCGCGAATGAATGGTCGGAAACCCGACGCGGAATCGTTGACATTGAGGCCGGGGACGAGCGTCTGCAGCGCCGCTGTGGTTTCCGCGCCCGCTCGCTCTATGGTGGCTGGCGTCAGGGCTTGAACGGAGACGGGAACGTCCTGCAATCGTTGCGAGCGTTTCTGCGCGGTAACGACAATGTCGGAATAGCTGCCCGGATCAGAAGGGGGTGGATCAGCCACCGGTTTTTCCGGCGCCTGCGCCATCGCTTGGCTGGTCAGCAAGGCTATGGCCGATACTGTGATCCCGAGAAATAGTGACATGTCGCGTTGCATGATTTCCCCCTTCAGTATGTGTTGGTGCTTGGACGTTCCTTCATTCGACTTGGGTATTTGCGAGCAGCAATGGTCGCAGGGATGCGGGAGCCCCTCCTCTTCCGCGCATACGGAAACAGTTGAAAACAGGGGGAATCCACAGTATTTGCCTTAATAAATTAGATTAAAACTGTACTTAAATATGTCAAGCGCAAAAAATGCTCGGCGGCATGCGGCTACGGTCCGGCCGCAGCCCACGTGCCGATAAAGCCAACTCGGGCAGGCGTTAGGGCAAGATCGACGATCCCCAGCGCGCGAGGATCGCCTGGCTTTCCTCGATGCTCAGCGCCGAAGTGCGGGGATAGCTCGCGAGATGTTCGAACGGGATGCAGGCGTCGATGATCATTTTCGAATTTGACGTGCGCCCGGAGTCGCGATCGGCCATCGATATGCGCGGGTCGAGTGACGAACTCCATGCGTTGCGAATGATATCGACATCCTCGCTCGGCTCTGCCCGAGTCGCCACCGCCCACATGACATCGGCAAGATTGGATGGATCGACATCCTCATCCACCACAACGACCACCCGCCCCATATAGCTGTTCGCCGCCGCGATCAGCGCGGCGCGCTTGGCATGGCCCGCATAGCCCTGCTTGAGCGAGATCACCGTCATCAGCTGCGACACATGCTGCCACACGCCGACGACACCGGTGACGCCCACCGCCTCAAGATTGGACCAGAGGCCCGCAGCGCGAAACGGCAGGCCGAAGTGAAAGCGCGGCGGCTTCAGGGGAGGTGAACCAAGCAGGATCGGATCGTTGCGATGATAGATAGCGGTGATTTCCATCACCGGCGCGGGGCGCTTGTCCGCCGCATAATAGCCGGTGAACTCGCCGAAAGGCCCCTCCGGCAAGCTGTTGGCGGGAAAGGGCAGCAGCATGCCTTCCAGCACGATTTCAGCGCGCGCGGGGATCGGCAGGCCGGTGTGCGGCCCCATATGAATGGGCACCGGCGCCCCTTTGATACCACCTGCGAAGTCCAGTTCGCTGACACCATCGGGAAGATATTCGAAGCCCGCAATGAACAGCGCCGGGTCCTGCCCGCAGACGATCGCGACCGGGCAAGCCTCGCCGCGATCCCAATATTGCCGCGCCATCATCGACCCGTGGCGACCGGTGTGGTCGAACTGGATCGTCACATGGCGGGCGTCGTGCACCTGCACGCGGTAGATCGAACTGTTGACCCAGCCGCGCTCGCGGTCACGCGTCATCACCAGCGCACCCGAACCGATATAGGGTCCGCCGTCTGCCGGATGCCAGATCGGACATGGCAGCATTCGTACGTCGATGTCCGCCCCCTCGATTATATTTTCGAGGAAGGGGACATCGTCGGTCAATTCCGGCGGCACGAATGAAAGGTCGGCGCGGCGCGCCATCCATGCTCGCAGCGCGGCCAGCGGGGGCAGTTCCGGATCGATGCCGAGCGCGAGCAACGCGCATTTCCTCTCTACGGTGGTGTTGGTAAGAATGCGATTTCCCGGCGCTTGCCCTGGAATATCATCGAACAGCAATGCGGGAGGATTGGGAAGACCCGCTGCGACTTCGGTAATCGCGCCGATCTCCTGATCCAGTGCCGCGCCGCTCACACGCTTCAACTGGCCCGCCGCTTCGAGCTGGTCGATAAAGTCCCTGAGGTCGCGATAGTCTGGTTTCATGCCGTCATCTCCATGGGCGCCCGAGAATCGGCACGCGGCCGGGCCTTGACAATGGCACGGAACGATAGATTATGTACATATCGTATATGTAACAGCTCATCGAAACCGGTGCCAGGCCGGTCCGGAGGAGGATTGGGCCCCGATGTTTCGCAAATCGCAACGACCATTACCGCCGCTCCATTCGGGCCACCGCGCGTGACTGAGGAGGCTTGGCGCCGCCGGATGATCATCGGCATTTCCGGAGCGTCCGGAATCGTCTTCGGCATGACTGCGCTCCGGACTTTGCGCGCGCTGGGCTATGAGACGCATCTGGTGATGTCCCGCTCTGCGCGACAGGCGCTGGTTCACGAAGGGCCGTATGAAGCGCAGGAGATAGAAGCGCTCGCCGATGTGGTGCACCAGTTCGGCGATATCGGCGCGTCGATTTCCAGCGGATCGTTCCGCACGCGCGGCATGCTGGTCGCGCCCTGCTCGATCCGCAGCCTGTCCGAAATCGCATACGGCACCACCTCTAATCTGCTTACCCGATCTGCGGACGTTATCCTGAAGGAACGGAGGCGGCTGGTGTTGATGGTGCGGGAAACGCCGCTTCACTTAGGACACCTCAGGGCGATGACGATGGTGACGGAGGCAGGCGGCATCATCATGCCGCCAGTCCCCGCCTTCTATCCGCGTCCTGAAACGCTGGAAGATATGATCAACCACACAGTCGGCCGCGCACTCGACCTGTTCGATATCGACTGCGCCAACTTTCCGCGGTGGGGTGAATAGCGTCCCTCAGTGCTGATTTATAATACAACTTTTATGTTTGTTATGTATCTAAATTGCGCATATGCTGCGTCTCGGTCCGTTCAGAAGCCCGATTCGATTTTCGACGGAAGAAAGCAGGACTTCACGCCGCACGATATGTCGGCAGCGCGAGCCAACGGACCGCCCGCCAGCAGGTTGGAACAAGCGGCGGAAACACGCCGCACAACGAAGCAATCGGAAGAAGGGGAAAATTGATGAGGGAAGCAAAGCAGAAGTGCCTATTGCGCGCCAGCCTGATCGCCATGACGGTCTGTGGCTTGACCAGCACGGGCCACGCCCAGGAACAGCAAAGCTCTGACACCTCGGTGGGCGAGATCGTCGTAACCGCACAGAAAATGGAAGAGCGCCTCGCCACCGTGCCGTTGCCGGTCGCGGTCGTGCAGGCCCCCGACCTCGCCTCGCGCAGCCAGTTTCGCATTCAGGATTATTATCTGACGGTGCCAGGCCTGTCCTATACCGCCAATCAGCTTGGCGGCGCGGCGACCATTTCGATCCGTGGCCTTGCCAGCAGCGACTTTGCCGCGCCAACTGTGGGCATCACCGTTGATGACATGCCGTTTGGCTCTTCCACGCTGCTCGGCGGCGGCTTTCTGGTTCCCGACCTCGACCCTTCGGATCTCGCGCGGATCGAAGTGCTGCGCGGCCCGCAAGGCACGCTCTACGGCGCGAGCAGCATCGGCGGCCTGCTTAAATATGTGACGCAGGACCCTTCGATGCGGGGATTCTCCGGGCGCGTGTCAGCGGGCCTCAGCGGCGTTTCCGGCGGCAATGACGTGGGATATAATGTCGGCGGAACGATCAACATTCCGCTGGGCGAAAAATTTGCGGTGCGCGCGAGCGGCTTCGCGCGGTTCGATCCTGGCTATATCGACAATCTCGGCTATGCGAGCAACACGCCTATCGAGAAGGACGTGAACGGCACGAAGGTAAAGGGCGGGCATCTTTCGGCGCTGTGGCGGCCGGAAGAGACGCTGTCGGTGAAGCTCAACGGTTTCATCCAGTCCAACCGCATCCAGGGTTCGCCTTATGTGCGGTTTGCGCCGGACACCGGCCCGCTGCAGCAGCGGTTCCTGCCGAATACCGGCTACACCTATCGCAATTTCAAAGCCTTTTCGGCCAACATAACCAAGTCGTTCGGCAATGTGGAGCTGGTTTCGGTTACTGGATATAGCGTCACGAAGCTGTTCGATTCCTATGATGTGACCGAGCCGACCGGGCAGCTCACGGCTGTGGCATTCCCTGAGGAGCCGGGCGGATACACCGACAATATCGACAAGACCAAAACGAAGAAGTTCACGCAGGAATTGCGCGTCACCGGGTCAATCGGTGAGAATTTCGACTGGTTGATCGGCGGCTTCTACACCAAGGAAAAAACCGGATGGAAGCAAGACTGGTTCGCCACCGACATAAACAATAATCGCATCGGCAGGTTCGCCAATTTCGATTTCGGCAGCACCTTTCGCGAAGTTGCGGCCTTCACCAACCTGACTTATCGGTTCAGCGAAAAGTTCGATGTTCAGGTGGGTGCTCGCCAGTCGTATATTCGCACGACCTTCTTCGAAACCGATACGGGACCTTTTACATCGCTATTCGTAACAGCAGACCCCGATACATTCGAGCCCGGCCCCGATGTGCTGGTCTATCCCGATAGCAAACTCACCGAACGAGCCTTCACTTATGCGGTTTCACCGCGTTTTAAGATGACACCGGATGTAATGATCTATGCTCGGCTTTCGTCAGGTTACCGTCCTGGCGGTATCAACTCCGCCGCCTTGCTGACGGGTGCCAATCCGACGTTCCTGCACGATGACACGATAAATTACGAAGTGGGCGTCAAAGCTACGATGCTGGGAGGACATCTGTTTCTCGACGGTTCGGTCTATCGGATTGACTGGAATCACCTGCAGATTCAAGCCAATGATGAGGCGGGCTTAAGCTTCTTTTCGAATGGTGGCAGAGCGCGCAGTCAAGGCGTAGAACTCTCTTTTCAGGCAAAACCGGCAAAGGGCTTCTCTCTGTCGGGTTGGTTTGCATATAATGCTGCTGAGCTGGCAGAAGACTTCCCATCAACCGCACCTGTGATCGGCGCGAAAGGTGATCGATTGCCCTTCTCCAGCAAGTTTTCGAGCAGCATCAACGCGGACTATTCTTTCCCAATTGGGGCTGCGACAGGATCAGTGGGCATTGGCTTCAGTCATGTCGGCAAGCGCTTCGGTAATTTCGCCAAAAAGCATGATGCTCCTCAGCCCGATGATCCGCGCCAAATCTATCCGTCATATGAGAAGCTGGACTTAAACGCGGGCATCGAGTTGTCGGGTGTCAAGCTCGCAGCGTTCGTCAACAATGTAACCAACGAACGCGGGGTGGTCGGCGGCGGATATGGTACGCTGATCTCAAATTCCGCATTCAACCTGATCCAGCCGCGCACTTACGGCTTCAGCATCTCGAAGGAGTTCTGAACGCGGATGAGGGAGATGGTGCTGCCATGGCGAAAACGTCAGGCGGCACCACACTTTCCCGATTGCTTGGGTTCGCTATACTATCGCTTGCGTCTCGGTTCCGGAAAACGAGGCGTGCCCACAAAGGAGATTGAGGAATGTTGAAAAGGTGCGCGCTGATTTCTCTGGCGCTGGTGACAACGACCGCCTGCGCTGCCGCCGCAACGAGCGCACCTAAGCCTGCGCCGACCTCCACCGCCGCCGCGATACCCCCTAAGAGCACCGGGCGTCCGGACTTCTCCGGCATCTGGGAACGCTTCCCCGATCCTTATGAGGGCGGGCTCGATTATCCTGCCCCGCCCGGAGGCCCGCCGCCGCTGCGCGAACCCTATCTCAGCACATACAATGCCGCGATCAAGAAGCGCGACGAAACCCTGAAGAAGGGCGAGCTGGTCGATGACGCCAGCACGCGCTGCCTGCCCGAGGGCATGCCGACGATCATGGGCGGGATCTACGCTATCGAGTTTATGCAGTCGCCCAAGCAAATTGCGGTACTGGCCGAGTTCCTGACGCAAACCCGGCGCATTTACATCGACGAGAAGATGCCACCTGTCGATGAAATCTTCCCCAGCTATAACGGCTATTCGGTCGCGCATTGGGAAGGCGACACGCTGGTCGTCGAAACGCGTGGGGTGAAGGACAGCGTGCCGTTCCTCAGCATGCCGCATTCCGCCGACATGGTGCTGACCGAGCGCATTCGCCTCACCGCGCCTGACCGACTGGAAGACCAGATCACGATCACCGACCCCAAGGTTTTCGCGAAACCCTACAGCTTCGTGTTCGGATACAAGCGCCTCGAAGGCTATAAGATCCAGGAGAATGTCTGCGACAACAACCGTTATTCGATCGACGCCAAATCGGGAGAGCCGGTGCTGAATACGGACACGCAGAAAACGCCGGTCGGCAAATGATGCGCCCCCTTTCAAAGCGCCCTCATGGAGATACCGTAATGAGCCAACGCACTCTTGCCGGGCTTGCCTCTCTTGTCGCGATGCTGGCGTCCGCAAGCGCGATCGCGCAGCAGGCCGAACCGCCATCTGTTCGTGTCGATGAAAAAGGCACGGTCCATATTCCGGAGCTTAAGGTTCCGCTGTCTCCTTATATGAGCGAGACCGCGCGCAAGTCGTTCATCGAGTCGGTGGGTGGGCCGCAAAACCCGGCATGGTCGACGGTCAATTCGCCGATCGAGCAGTTGCGCAAGTTGTCGGAAGGCCCTGCGCTTATGGGTGTCGATTATGCGCGCAAGGAATTCGCGGTCGATATCCAGGAGCAAGTGATCGGCGGCGTACAGACGCGTGTGATCACGCCCAAGACTGGCGTGGCGCAAGCCAATCGCAACCGGGCGTTGATCGAGCTGCACGGCGGCGGGTTCTTCACCGGTGCGGACGGTCAGGCGCAGCTCGATGCGATTCCGATAGCGGCGGTCGGCGGTTACAAGGTGATCGCGGTCAAATATCGCCAGGGTCCGGAACATCGCTATCCGGCGGCAACCGAAGACGTGGCGGCGGTCTATCGCGCGCTGCTGAAGCAGTATAAGCCCGAAAACATCGGCATTTATGGCTCCTCCACCGGAGGCAGCCTGACCGCAATGGCAGTCGCGTGGTTCCAGAAGGAAAAGCTGCCCCGCCCCGGCGCGATCGGAATTTTCAGCGGCGGTGCCTTTGCCGGGTTCGAGAATCTGCCGGATTCGCCGGGCGCCTGGGGCGGCGACAGCCGTTACACCGCGCCGCCTTTGATCGGGGAACCGATATGGCCGATCGATCCGGCCAAGGTGTCACTGCCCGCCGCGACCGAAGCTTATCTTAAGGGCGCGGACCTCACGAGCCCGCTTGCCTCCCCTGCCCTTCATCCCGATGTGCTGGCCAAGTTCCCGCCGACGCTGGTGCTAAGCGGCACGCGCAGCTTTGGCATGAGCGCGGCGGTGCAGACGCATCGCGAGCTGGTGAAGGCTGGTGCGGACACCGAGCTGCACCTGTGGGATGGTCAGGGTCACTGCTTCTATTATGATTTCAGCCTGCCGGAATCGAAGGAAGCCTTCGCCACCATATCCGAATTTTTCAACAAGAAGCTGGGGCGCTGAAGGCGTGACCCTCAGCCGACGCGAGTTGCTGCATCAATGCTGTCTTGCCGGGCTGTCGGTGCCGCTCGCTTTCTCCTCGGCGTGCGCAGCGCCGTCTTCGAAGAGCCGGGCCAAAAGCCTCATACCCGTTGCCGCGCGACGACGTGAAGATACGGTCCTGCGCTTCGGGGGACTGGGCGACGGATACAAGATGAGCTGGGCCGCCGATGGCCGCCATTATTTCGGCGTCAATGACGGCTCGGGCTGGCTCGACCCGCCGAAGAAATTCTACAACAGCCATATGTGGAGCATGGGCGGCGATCCCGAGGGCGCGACGTTCGCCGATGTGACGAGTTATCCCGACCTCGACAAGATGGCGCGGCCCGACGATGCTCCAAGCTATTACGGCCACGGCACGTTGGCTGTGGACGGAAAGCTCTACCAGTTTCTGGGCACGCTCGACCGTCGCACCGAAACGCCGAGGCACTGGACCGGCGCAAAGCTGGTGCAGTCGGCCGACATGGGCAAAAGCTGGAGCAATCAGGACGGCTCCACGCCGGTCATATGGGAGGATTGGGCAGAGCAAAAACAGCGGCTCGCTTTTTTCGAGGAGGCGCAAGGCGCGTTCTCGCTGATCTCAATCCTCCAGATGGGCCGCGATTATGCGCTCAATCGCGACGGCTATGTCTATCTCTACTCTCCTAACGGCAGCATCGACGGCCAGATGAACGAGCTGGTGTTGGCGCGTGTGCCGAAAGGACGGATCGCCGACCGCACGGCTTATGAGTTCTACGCAGGAGAGCGCGCGGGCGTGCCGCAATGGAGCAGCGACATCGCGGCACGGCGGCCGGTGCATCGCTTTCCGCTCGGTTGGGTGAACAGCACCAACCTGTTCGAAGGCGATCTGGTGGTTGAGGCGTGGCTGCCGAGCGTGACCTTCATCGAACCGCTTGGCCTCTATCTGATGGCTGCGAGCGGAACCGGCTGCGCGCCGGACGGCACCGAATTCGGCAAGCCGAGCTATCTGGGGCTGTGGGCCTCCTCGACGCCTTGGGGTCCGTGGACGCAATTCCATGAGGAAACCACGTGGATGCCCGCGAACGACGGCAAGGCGTGCGCTTATGCGCCGCAGATCGTGCCGGGGTGGGTCGCGCAGGATGGCCGATCGTTCTGGCTCACCTGGGCCGATCTTCAGGGCATGCGCGATTTCACCCGCGACCGCGCGCAGCTGTTTACACTGTTGGGGAAGGCGAAGGATGTGCACGAACGCACTGCGGTGATCGCCGATTTCCATCGTCGCAAGCTGCCCTTTTATGCGCTCAATGCGCAGCGCGTGGACCTGGTTTTCAAAGGTAGTTCGACATGAGAATATTGCTTGCCGCTGGGTTGATGGCCGTAGCGGCCACCGCCATAAGTGCCCCTGCTCGCGCCGCAAGTCCGTTCGACGGGACGTGGATATGGGATGCGTCAGCGACCGAGCTTCCCGCTAAGCCGGATGTCTATCAGCTGGGCGGCGGCCGTTTTCGCTGCGTGAGCTGTCCGCATCCCTATGAGGTTGCTGCCGACGGCAAAGCCCATCCGGTTGCCGGGCAGGGCAGTTTCGATGCCGCAGGGGTAATATTGGACAGCGCTGAGCGCGTTCGCCTGATGACCACCAAAAATGGCAAGCCTGCTTTGCAAATCACTTATGCGCTTGCGCCAGGCGGAAACGAGCTTTCGAGTGAGATCGCCGATCTTTCGTCGGGCACTGCAGTCACCTCGCGCATCATATCAACCCGTGTGGCTAAGGGTGCCGCTGACGAGCATGCCCTTTCCGGATCGTGGCGGCAGACCCGGATAGAGGCGGCATCCGAAAGCGCAACGACCGTCCGCCTGAAGGTTACGGAAATCAGCGTCGCGTTCAGTGACCCCAGCGGCTTTTCCTATGATGCGCGGTTCGACGGCAAGGATTATCCGGTAAGCGGCGTTCCGGCGGGTCGCACCGCATCGGTCCGCCGGATAAGCGACCGCAGCTTTGAGGAAACGCAAAAGCAGGACGGCAAAGTCGCCAGCATCATTACCCTGACGGTCGCACCTGATGGAAAAACGGCAACCTATGTGTTTCAGGATCTGGTCGAAGGCGTGACGACGAAAGGCACGCTCAACAAACAACCCGATCCCAAGGACAATGCAATGAAGGCGAAGGAGGACCCCACGCTGTGAACCGCTTCAAAACGACCCTGTCCGCAGCAGCGCTCGCGACTGCCGCGATAACGCCGCTGCATGCGCAGACCGCGCCTGTGTCCGTCGATCCCTCCGGCACCGTGACGGTCAAGGATCTCGCCGTGCCGCTTTCACCCTATATGAGCGAGGAGGCGCGCAAGGCCTTCCTCGCCACGGTGAACAAGACGCCGCAGCCCGAGTGGATGGACCTCGATGCGCCGATTGAAAAGCTCCGCGCACTTGATGAGGCGGACCTCAAGCCGGTGGTCGCCAAGGCGCGCGCACGCTATGCCGTGAAGATCGTCGACAGGAAAATCGGCACCGTGTCGACGCGGGAAATTACCCCGGCGGCGGGCGTGGCGAGCTCAAAGCGTAAGCGCGTTTTGATCGAGCTGCACGGCGGCGGCCTTTTCACAGGTGCAGGCGGGCAGGCCTTGCTGGAATCGGTGCCGCTGGCGGCGCTCGGCGGGTATAAAGTGATCGCAGTCGATTATCGTCAGGGTCCGGAATATCGTCACCCCGCCGCGACCGAGGATGTCGTGACAGTGTATCGCGCACTGCTGCGTGACTATGCGCCGCGCGATATCGGCATTTACGGTTGCTCGGCGGGCGGCAGCCTGACCGCGATGGCGGTCGCAACCCTGATGCAACAGGGCCTGCCGAGACCGGGCGCGATCGGCCTTCTGGGCTCTTCGGCATTCGCCGGGTTCTTCGACCCGCCGGCCGTCCCCGGAGCCTGGGGCGGCGATAGCCGTTTCATCGCGCCAGTGCTCAGCGGCGAGCCGCCGCAGTCTCTCGGCAACGACCTGCCGCCCTTTCCCAAGGTCGCGATGCGCTATCTTGAGGGCGTAAACCTCTCCGACCCGCTGGTGTCTCCGGGCAATCATCCGGACGTTCTCGCGAAGTTCCCGCCAACGCTGGTGCTGACCGGCACACGCAGCTTTGACATGAGCGCCGCTGTCCAGACGCACCGAAATCTGCTGAAGGCCGGGGCGACCGCGCAGCTCAATTTGTGGGACGGGATGGGCCATTGCTTCTTCGTCGATCCGGACCTTCCGGAATCGAAAGAAGCCTTCACGGTAATGGCGAAATTCTTTGACCACTGGCTTGGCCAATAGGCCTGAGTTCATGTTTCGAGCCTATGCCGGTGGCGTAGGCTCGGATTTTCACGATTTGGTCTTGGTCTCGCGCGCCAGCACCGCCGCGACCTTGCGCGCGTGGGAATAGGCTTCGGCCGAGTTCGCGACGATCTTGTTGGCGACTATATGAGTGCTGACAAGGCTTTTCACCCCGACATTCTGAAACAAAATATCATTGGTTTCGCGCACCACCGGGCTGATGCGACCGACCTTTTCTTCGCCCTTCGGCGTCAGCGTTACCAATATGCTTCTGCGGTCCGCGTCGTTGCGGCGCTTTGCAAGCAGGCCCTTGCCTTCCAGCCGCCCGATCTCGGTCGTCACATGCGTCGGAGCCATCGAGAGATGCTCGGCCAGATCCTTGATCGTCACGCCATGCTCATGCTGCTGCGACGCGACGCCCATCAGCACCGCAAACTGGGATGGCGTAAGGTGCAGTACGCGCGCGAAAATACTCCGGCATGCCAGCAGCTTTTCGACGCTGAGCGCCAAAGAATAGATCGCCTCGCGAAACAGCTGGTCCGAACCGTCCGCCAGAAATTCCGAACGCGAAGTCGTCAGCTGAGGATTAAACGAATTCATCCATCACTCTCTTACATATCGATCAGGCAAATTATGAAGCTCGCCCCTGCTGGCAGTCATAGCAGCAAAAATTGGCTTATGTACCGGGAAAATTGCTGGGTAATTCCGCACGGAGACGCACTGCGCAAAAGCATGCAAACTCAGATGAACAGAACCTTGGGATGCCTATTCACGGCGCAGCATATCGCCATGTTCGCCAAGTACGGGCGGCGCTACGACATCGCCGCGAGCGCCATTGATGCGCAAAGGGTTGCGGATGCCAACAATCCGGCCCTGCTGCTCATGCTCCGCCTCACCAAAGGTGCCGAGATGTTGCACCTGGGGGTCTGCGATCACATCGGCGATCGAATGAACCGGGGCGAAGGGAATGTCATGATCAGCAAAGGCGCGCTCCCAATAGACGCGCGGCTGCCTGACGATCACCGCGCCGAGCAGGGGCGCGAGCACAGCATAATTGCGGATACGGTCCATCGGACTTTGAAAGCGCGGATCGCTGCCCACTGTCGCTCGCAGATCCATCGCATCGAGCAGGGCGAACCAGAATTTTTCCGGCACCGAAAGATGCACCGCGATCGCCTGGCCATCCGCGCAGGTCCAGGCGAAAGATTGCGAGGTGGCGACACGCGAAACCGGGCCATATTCCACGCCCAGCTGAGAGAAATAGGCAAAAGCGTCAGGTACGAAAGCGATGGCGCTTTCGAGCATGTTGAGTTCGACGCGCTGCCCCAGGCCGGTGCGATCGCGCGCATGAAGCGCGGCGAGAATGCCACCGAATGCGTAGAGCCCGGTCGCATTATCGGCGAGCGTCGGCCCGTGGACCTGCGGCTGATCGCGATCGAGATACATGTGAAGTATGCCAGACAGCGCTATACCAACCGTGTCATAGGCGGGACGCGTTGCATAAGGACCATCTGTGCCAAATCCGGTGATCGAGCAATGGATCAACCTCGGGTTAGTTTCTTCGAGCTTTTGGCGCGTGAGGCCTAGCCGATCCATCACACCGGGGCGGAAATTATCCACCAGAACATCGGCGTCGGCGAGCAAGCGAAGAACGTCCTGATGCCCCTGCGGCGAGGCGAGATCGATCTGCACGCTCTGCTTGTTCTGATTATAGGCGATGAAATTGGGACTGTAGCTGTCCCCGGTCGATTTCCGGAAAGGGTCTCCCCCTTCCGGATTTTCGACCTTGATCACTGTCGCGCCGAGCTGCGCGAGCAGCATGGCCGCTAGCGGCGCGGTCACCATCGTGCCGATTTCCACGACTGTCAGGTCGGCAAGCGGTTGACCGGCACTTTGCATCAGTCGGCTTTTGTCGTTTCGCGGGGATAAGCCTCGAACCCAGGCCGATAGGCTTTGGCGTCGATGAACTTGGAAATGCCCTGGAAATATCCGCCCTCTGCATCGCGATGCGAAAGCTGGCCGTTCTTGGCCATCAGATATTCATGCGCCTGTTCCGCAGTCATGTCGCGGGTCAGCTTGATCGCCTGCTTGGTGGCGCGCACTGCTTCCGGATTAAGCGAAGCAAGCTGGCGCGCAAGGGTCATCACCGTGTCCTTCAGCTGGTCATCGGGCACGGACTCATTGATCAAGCCCATGCGAGCCGCGACCGGGCCATCGAAAGGCTTGCCTGTGATCGACCAATAAAGCGCATCGCGATAATTGACTGCCACGTTGACGGCCTTGCTGACAAGCCCGCCGGGAATAACGCCCCAGTTGACTTCGGACAATCCGAAGACCGCGCTGTCGGCCGCAATGGCGAAATCGCAGGCCACCAGCTGCGTGAATGCGCCGCCGAAGCAGAAGCCGTTGACCATCGCGATCGTCGGCTTGGGGAAGGTGTAGAGGCGATACCAGCGCCACTGATGCGTTGCCCATTCGGTGCGGACATGCTTGGCGGCGTTCTTGGGATCGCCCTCCAGCTCGCGGAAGTAAAGCTTCAGGTCCATGCCTGCGCACCAGGCGGGACCGGCACCTGCGAGAATCAGAACCAGCGTTTCCGGATCTGCTTCCAGATTGAGGATGCAGTCGAGCATCTCCTCGTCCAGCTCCGGGCTCATCGCGTTGCGCTTTTCCGGGCGGTTCAGGGTGACCGTGGTGATCCCATCCTCTTTGTCCACCAGCACATGCTTATAATTGTCGTAGAATGCCATGATTTCCTCTTTCTCGACGAAGAATAATCCCTCTTAAATAGATACATATTGTAGCTGTCAAGCGGTGAAATATATCGTATTTCCGCCAATGTCTCGATATTGTTCGGACCTCACACCGCTGCTCGCATCACAGATCGAGTTTTCGCGCGGTCGAAAGCGCCAGCCACACAACAGCGCCTGCTCCAGCGATGCAGGCCGAGGCGAAGAAAGGCGTGTCGAACGATCCGGTTCGATCGACCAGCCAGCCTGTGATCGCAACGCCGATCGCTCCGGGCAAAGACCCCGCAGTATTGCTGAGGCCGACCAGCACGTCGGCATGCTCCGGCGCGATCTCCAGATGATTGGGGGAAAAGCCCGCCCAGGACATGCCCAGCGCGCCGAGCGCGACGCACATCAGCGCCATCGCGTGCCCCGGATCGGTCACGCCGCGCACCAGCAACAGGGCGACGGCGGCCCCCGCCAGCGCCGCGACCTGGAAAGCCTTGCGCACCAAAGTGACGTCCGAGCCACGCTTGATGAGCGCATCCGCCGCTGCGGTCGCGACATTCCCGCAGATCACCATCGTCAGCCAAGGTGCTGCCGAAAACAGCCCGGCATTGATAAGGCTGAGATGCTGGACCTGGGTGAAATAGCTCGGCAGCCAGGTCAGCAGGACGTAGAGAATCCAGTTGCAGCAGAAATGGTTGAAGATCAGCGCCCAAACAGCGGGTTGCGACAGCAGCTTGCGCCACGGCGTGACCTTGACCCCGCGCACCGCCGCGCCGCCCTGCTCCAGCAAATCGCGCTCGGCCGCCGATATGCCAGGATGCTCCGCTGGACTGTTACGAATGAGTGCGATCCACACCAACGCCAGGATGATACCGATTGACCCGAAGAGGTAAAACACTACCGGCCAGTTCCATGCGCGCACGATCGTGCCGGTGGTCATCAGCGCGAACAGCGTGCCGACCGGAATGCCGCTCAGCAACACGCCCACGAAACGCGACCGCTCTGCGGGAGGAAACCAGCGTGCCCCCAGATTATAGGCAGCGGGAAAAGTGGCAGCCTCGCCCAGCCCCATGCCTGCCCGCACCAGCAACAGCAGCGGCAATGAGATCATCGCGGCAAGCGGCGTCAGCATCGTGAACAGCGACCACCAGATGATCGCCGCCGCCATCACATAGCGCCCCCCGAAGCGGCTCGCCAGTCGTCCACTCGGCACCTGAAAGATCAGATAGCCGACGAAGAAGGACGCAAGCACGAGTCCTTTGGTGGATTCGGACCAGCCGAACTCCCGCTGCATCGCGATGACCGCCACCGACATGTTCACGCGGTCGAGGAAGCAGACGAACGTCGCCAGAAAGCACAGGACCAGAACGGTAGCGCGCTTGGGCCAGCGGGATGAAGGGATGGAAGCTGAAGTCACGATGGCTGTTTCTCCAATAAACGACGTCTACCCCCA
>Ga0207674_10003617_pt1 | contig 18840 bp, 10 predicted proteins | sample KBSCornC72_FD_184303 | JGI IMG/M metagenome (GOLD analysis project Ga0207674, IMG submission 184303) | Corn rhizosphere microbial communities from Kellogg Biological Station, Michigan, USA - KBS Corn C7-2 (SPAdes) (version 2) | ecosystem: Host-associated > Plants > Roots > Rhizosphere > Soil ... | reverse complement strand
TCGCCCGGCCCGTAGATCATCGGGAGTCGCAGGACGGTTCCCGGTAGTGATGGGTGGCCGAGCACGGCCTGCTCGACCGGGATCTTGTCGTACTCGTCGTCGAGCCAGCCGAAGATCTGCTGCAACGCAGCGATCTGCGCCGGCGGATAGGTGGCGAGCTTCGTCCGAAGCGGCGAGTCCTCCGTGAGCGGTACCGGTTCGAGCGGTCCTTCCTCGAGCCCGTGCAGGATGCCGCACGCACGGTAGACGTCAATGCTGCTGATGGCGACGACGCGACCGGTGGCTCCGTGCAGGACCGACATGAGCTCGCGTGCCTGTGTCCCCGAGCTCAGCACGAGGTCGACGACGACGTCGGGCGCGAACGCGCGGATGCTCGACAGCGCATCGCGGAGGCGCTTCCGGTCGCCGATGATGCGCGTTAGGCCGTCGGCATGGGCAATGCGCGACCGGCCGCGGGTGAGCGTCCCGACCTCGGCGCCCCGCCGCTGCAGCTCGGGTGCAAGGAAGGAGCCGACGAAACCGGTGCCGCCAATCAACAGAATGCGCATTCGACGCTCGGCCGTGATGTTCGCCGCGGAAAGCTACGAGAAATTGGGGTCAGACTCGGATCAGAGTTGCTTTTCAAGGTTTTCAAGGGGTCAGGGTTGAAAATCCTTTTGAAAATCCGACGCCAATAGCTCGAATGGCCTAGGCGGCGTGAACGAGTTGCCGCGTTCCAGCGGCGACTGCCATCTTGTGGTCATCCTGTCGGCCGAAGGGCGCAGCAATGACGCTCGCCATCGCGACCGACGATCCGGAGCGAACGCGCACATGACGAAAGGGCGGCTGGAAGCGTTCACCGACGGCGTGATCGCCATTCTCATCACGATCCTGGTCCTGGAGCTGCGCGCGCCGCACGGGGCGACGTTCGAGGCGTTGGCGCCGCTCGCGGCGGCGGTGGTCAGCTACATCCTGTCGTTCATCTATCTCGCCATCTACTGGAACAATCACCACCATCTGATGCACGCGGTGCGCCACGTGGATGGCCGCGTGCTCTGGGCGAACGTCCACCTGCTGTTCTGGCTGTCGCTCGTGCCGTTCGCCACGGCGTGGATGGGCGACAACCACTTCGCGCCGCTGCCGGTGGCATTGTACGGCAGCGTATTGTTCATGGCGGCGGTGGGGTTCACGATCCTGGTGCGCGCCCTGATCGCGCGGCACGGGCCGGACTCACCGCTTGCGCGCGCGGTCGGCGCGGATCGCAAGGGCTGGGCGTCGCTCGCGATGTACGCCTCGGCGGTACCGCTTGCCTTTGTGAGCCGTTGGATCGCGCTGGGCATCTACGTCGCGGTGGCGATCATCTGGCTCGTGCCCGACACGCGCATCGAGCGCATCCTGATCGATGAGTCGGCGTCGCCGGAGCATGCGGATGCCTGATGACGGTCGCGAGCGACACTCGATCGACAACCGTGCCTAACGCAGACGAGGGAGCATGTGCCGCAACATCAAGGTGCTCGCGAACTTCGAGCCGCCCGCGACGTCCGACGAAATTCGCGCGTCGGCGCTGCAGTTTGTCCGCAAGCTGAGCGGAACGACGAAGCCCTCCAAGGCCAACGAGGAGGCGTTCAACCGCGCCGTCGATGAGGTGACGGTCGTCGCGAACCGGCTGATTGCGTCGCTCGTGATCCATGCACCGCCGCGGAACCGCGAGGTCGAGGCGAAAAAGGGGCGCGAGCGCGCGATTCGCCGCGGCCGGCCTGTCAGCGCCGTCGATCCGTCGCTGCGCCCGGGCTGACGCCGATCGCGACGTCGCGGCGTCGCATACCGAGGGTCTCGCCTGGACGGCCAGATTCAGACGTTCCGAACGGCTGCGGCGTTGCCGATTCGCAGAACGCGCCCGCGTGCTTCTAGCGGAAGAGGCTGCCTGACGCGCCTCAGCAAGTTGATCGGAATTCGTCGCGCGCGACTTCCCCCTGCGCCAAAATGGAACGAGTATCCCCGGCGTCGCTGCAGGAGGAGTTGGTGTCGGTCAGAAGGGCTTGGAAACAATGACGCTGCTGCTTCGCACGCCTCTCGTGCTCGATGCAGCAGCCCGGAATGCTGCGACCGCGAGTCAGCTCGAGCATCCGCCAGGAACGCCCGTCGTCATCGTCCTGCGCGACGGGGTCGCGCGCACCTATCACACGACGACCGTCGAAACGCTCGTGGACCGGCTCGCCAAGCTGCCGAAAGCCGGGCGACTCGCCGACACGCTGAAACCCGCGCAAGCCGCAGCGACGATGCAGGTCGGCGATTGGAAGCGCTCGGCCCTCGGCACGTTCAACGGCGTGCTGCTCGACGGGTATCAGGTCTACGCCGTCGTCGGTGAGCCCGGGCGCGCCGCGCCGCCGGGCTCACGCGGGGGTCCTCCCGCTCCGCCAGCGGTCCGCGAGAGCATGGCGCCGCCACCGCCCCCACCGCCCCCACCAGCGCCGCCAGCGCCGGCGCCTGTCGCCGCTGCGCCTGCTCCGCCGCCCGCCGAGGTCGTTCCGCTCCCGCCGTCGCGCGCCGGCGGCCGGAAGAGCGCCGCTTCGCGTCCTGGCCAGCGAGCGAAGCCGCCGGAGCGCGAGCCGGCCCCCCCGATGAGCGGCGCGACACCCGAGGAAGCCGCAGGTGCCGCGGCCGGGCGCCTAACGGGACACGCGTTCGTCGACGCTCCCGCCGCCGTGCGCGAGGAAGATTCGATCGACGTCACCATCGGGCTCGCCGCGAAGCCGTCGACGGGCGTCGAAGGCGGTGAGATGTCCATCGAATACGCGGCCGGAACCACGACGCTGACGCTCGACGTCCAGGTCGCGGCCAGCGGCTTCTCTGCGCCCGCCGGATGGCGTCGCACGCTCGATGTCGAGGTCGCGAATCCGTACGCCGCCCGATGCTCCGTCAAGCTCACCGCGCTTCGCCTTCCGGCCGAGGAAGACGATCCGAGCGTGTCGCTGCTGACGGTGCACTACTCGTACAAGGGCGTGCCCTGCGGCGTTGCCGTCCGACGAATCGCCATTCAGCGCCGCGCCGGCGCGCGTGTGGCGGCAGTGCCCGCGGACACCACCACCGTCACATCGCCCGTGGTGGTGGACGCCGCCGCGGTCGCGAACCGGCCGGACGTCGTCATTCGCATAGCGCCGCGCGACGACACCGACTCCGGTCGCTACCTGCTCACGTTCGACCCGTCGCCCGACCTCGCCTTTCCCGCGGAGCCGATCCCGCTCACGCTCGGGAAGGATCCCGCGTCGTTCGCGCGCGGGTTCATCAACGAGGTCACGCAGAACGAGGGACAGCCGTCGCTGGACAATGCCATGCGCGGGCAAGGGGTCCACGTTGCCGACAAGATCCCGGCGAACGTCTGGCAGGCGCTCCGCGACGCGTGGACGGCGGTGCAGGCGAGGACCGGCCGCATCCCGACGCTGCTGCTCATGAGCGCCGAGGCGCACGTGCCGTGGGAGCTCGCGCGCTTCCCCGAGCCGGTTCCCGACAAGACTCGGCCGCCCTTCCTCGCGGCGCAGTTCGCGATGGCGCGCTGGATTCTCTCGCCTAACGTGGCACCGAGCCCGTCGCTCAAACACGATGTCGATCATATCGCCGTCGTGATCGGCGAGTACGGCAAGTTCGGCCGCCTGCCGAACCTCAAGTTCGCGCAGGACGAAAAGACGTTTCTCGAGACGTCCTACAAGGACGACACGATCGCGCTCACGGCGAGCAACCTGGAGCTGACGCAGCTCATGGCCGGGCAGATCCCGACGGCTGGCGGCCCGGCGCGCAGTGCCGAGATCGTACACTTCGCCTGTCATGGCGACGTGACGGGCACGAACCCGCCGGCCGCCGTGCTCTATCTGAGCGACGGCAAAACGTTCTCGTCGACGCTGTTCCTCGACTCCGACCTGGGGCGCGCGTCGAAGCCGTTCCTGTTCCTCAACGCGTGCAAGGTCGGCGCGGCGATCACGCAGCTCGGCGACTACGCCGGGTTCGCGGGCGACTGTCTCCGCGCCGGCTTCAGTGGCGTGCTCGCGCCCCTGTGGTCCGTCGAGGACGGCATCGCGCACGGCATCGCCGAGGAGTTCTACAAGGCGACGCTGCCGGCCGCCGGCGAAGCGAAGCCGGTGGCGGAAGTGCTGACCGGAATTCGGGCGCGGTATGCCGCCGACCCGGTGACGGCGCGGCATTCGACGTACCTCGCGTACGTGTTCTACGGCCATCCCAATCTTCTGATGGCCCGCACCTAACGTTGGAGCGGCGCAGGCCGCGTAGGAGGCAGCGATGACCGACTTTCAGCTGGATGGCTCGAGCGCGCCGATCGAACTCGGACTCGGCGTGCGGCTCACTGCGCCGGGACTCGTGGGGCACGGTCGCACTCACGAGGCGCGGCAGCCCGGCTTCCGCGACGGAACGCCGGGCCAGGAGACCGCGGCGCTCGACGACGCGCTCGCGTCGGCCGAGATGTCGGAGGCGATGAGCGTCGAGCTCGACGCGACCGAGGCGCCCGTGGCCGGTCCAGCGCCCAACCTCCGTGCGCCGGGCGGCGACGACGCGCTCATGCTCGAGGTGCCTGACGCGGGACCGGAGTGGGAGCACGTGGTCCTCGAGATCGACGAGGGCGGCGTCATGCGCTGGCACCTGCCCCTGACGGACGACAATCAGGTGGCCCCACCGGCGACTCGCGGCGCGGGGGCCATGAAGCGCTTCCGGATTCCGCGCGCCGTGGCGCCGACGCCTGTCGGCGACGGTCAGACGCGCGGGCTCGTCGGCCTGGTCGGCAAGAAACTCCTGAAAGTGCTCGTCTATCCAGTCACCGACGTGCTGCTCGGGCACGCGGTCGACCTATTCGCCGCCAAGTGGGAGGCGAAGAAGCGCCCGTACGGGCTGCGGCTCATGACTCCCGACAACTACGCGACACCCGGTGCGCCGCAGCTCACGGCCGACGACTGGCAGCGACTGTCGTCGGGGCGCGCGCTGCTGATGATCCACGGCACGTTCAGCACGGCGCACGGCGCGTTCTCGGGACTCTCACGGGAGGACGTCGACGTACTGAACGCGCGGTACGGCGGCCGCGTGTTCGCGTTCGACCATCACTCGCTGTCGCACGATCCGGCGCGGAACGCGAAGGAGCTGGCGTCGCGCATCCCGCCCGGGATCTCGCTCGACGTGGACATCATCTGCCACAGTCGCGGCGGGCTCGTCGCGCGCGAGCTCGCGGAGCGCGGGGCGACCTACGGCCTGACGCCGGACCGGTTCAAGGTCGGGCGCGTGGTGTTCGTCGGCGCCGCGAACGCCGGGACGATCCTCGCGCAGCCGGATCACATGGTGAGCATGATCGATCGCCTGACGAGTGTGTCGAATCTCATTCCGACCGGCTTCGTCTCGGAGCTGCTCGACGGGCTCATCACGGTCATCAAGGTGATCGGGCACGGCGGGCTCAAGTCGCTCGACGGCCTCGCGTCGATGAACCCGGACGGACCGTACCTCAAGGCGCTGGCGGGCGCAGGGAAGAGCGGCGCGACGTACTACGCCATCACCGCCGACTTCGACGCGTCGGCGCAGGAGGCCACGGCGCCGCTCAAGTCGCTCGTGAAGGACAAGCTGATGGACAAGATTTTCGAGAAAGCGGCGAACGACCTCGTGGTCCCGACGGAGGGCGTGTTCGCGCCTAACGGCAGCCTGTCGTTCCCGATCGAGGCGGTCGCGCGGCTCGAGATCTCGCCGACGGCCGGCGTGGTCCACACGACGTATTTCCTGAGCCCGGACGCGCGAAAGAAGATGAAGGAATGGCTCACGGCCGACGCGACCGTGGCGAGCCTCGAGCCCGCGCCGGCGGGCGTATAGCGGATGTCATTCCGAGCGGAGCGCGCGAGATCCCGCGCTCCCACTCGGAATGACGCGAATTTCTCGGAGGCGATGTTGCGATGAGAAGCGTTGCACTGCGCATCGGAGTGAAGGGCGAAGGCGGCGCTGCCGGCTACCCGCTCTCGCTGTTCGTCGGCGACGACGCCGACGTCGTTCGCCAGCTGGCCGACGGGTCGCCGCCGGCGGCCTCCGACCTCATCCCGCCCGATCTCGCCGTCACCAACCCGCCACTGCATCCGGTCACGAACACACCGCTCGACCCGACGCAGGCCCGGGACTACCTGCTCGGTCCGACCGCCGGTACCGAGCTCCTCGAGCGCGTCGGCACACTGCTGTTCGACGTGCTCAACCGACCGGGCATCGCCGCGCTCTGGAAGCAGGAGCGCGACGCTGCCTGGGCAAACCGTGTGCAGGCCGAGCAGGCCCATCGGCCCGCGCTGCGCCTGCTCCTGGACATCCGCGATCCTGGCCTGCGTCTGCTTCCCTGGGAGCTCCTGCGCACCGGGCCTAACGCGCTCGCGCAGCAGTCATGGTGGCCGGTCATGCGCTGGCGCGTTGGGGAGACGCCGACGCCCGAGACGGGAACCCTGCCATGGCCGTTCCGCGTCCTCGTCGTGATCGGATGTCGCGACGACGACAAGGCGATCCAGTGGCGCGACGAGATCTGGGCCGTGCTCGAGTCGGTGAAACAGCTGCGACGCGAGGCGGCGGCAGAGGGCGAGGAGATCGACCTCCTGTGGCACAAGATCGACGTCGAATTCTTCGAGTGCCGTCTCCCCCAGCGCCTCAAGGACCACGACGTTGGGCCGAAGGAAGCGCTCGAGCAGCGCATCAACGAATTCAAGCCGCACGTCCTGCACTATCTCGGGCATGGCGTTCCCGGTGCCGGCGCGCAGAAGCCGGGACTCAAGCTGTTCGACGCCCGCACGGAAGTGCTGGACGACGAGCTCCTCACGACGAAGGAGCTGTACGGCTGGCTCGCCGGCGCACCACCGCGGCTCGCCATCATCAACGCATGCCGCTCGGCGAACCTCCCGGAGCTCGAGGGGGCATGGGCCATCGCCGATGCGCTCGTGGACGCCGAAGTCGCTGCGGTGGTTGCCATGCAGGGCGATGTGCGCGGCGACGCGGCGGCGCGATTCGCGACCGGGCTCTATGTGGCGCTGACGCGCGGCATGACCATCGACACGGCCGTCGTCGAAGGGCGCAAGCGCATGCTCACGGTCGCGCCTGACGACGAGCGCGACTGGGCGCTTCCCTCGCTTGTCCTGCGCACGCTGCCCGAAAAAGTCCTCGACATGGAAGCGGACTCGCCGCTCACGATCAAGCGCCAGATCGTGTCGGACCCGTCGCTCAGGAACGTCGCCGGCTTCGTCGGCCGACGCGACGAGCGACGACGACTCCGCCAGGGCGCCGAGATTCGCGCGCTCACACCGCAGCTCAGCAAGCTGCTGCTGGTGCTGGGCGAGTCGCAGGTCGGCAAGACGTGGCTCGTGTGGCGATGCCTCGAGGGATGTCTCCTGCGCGGCCATCTCGTGGTTCACGTGAGCTTCAAGGATCAACGCGCGACGTTCAATGCGATCGATGTGCTGCGCCTCATTCGCGGGTCGGAGAACGAGCCCGCGGGCGTGCTGCGGCCCAACATCCACCAGCACTTCGATCCCTTCAACGCGGCGCTGTACCATCTGCTGCGCGGCAAGGTGGTGCCCCTCACGCCCGGACCCGAGCGGGACGACGGCCTCGACTTCAAGCTGGGCGTGGCGCATCAGGACACGCTCAAGCAGGCTGGCGAGCTGTTCCGGCAGTGCCTGCGGAAGCTCGCGACCAACCAGCTCGTGGTCATCGTGCTCGACCACATCGCGGACACGACGGGCGTCGGCATCGTGCCTGGAGAGCTCAAGCCGGGCGGCGACCTGCGCCGCGAGCTCATCGAGCCGATCGCGAACGGCGACGTGAAGAACGTGCGCCTCATCCTCACCGCCGGCGCCACGCAGCTCAAGGCGCTCGGCCTGTCGGACCTGTCGGCGTTAGGTGCGGACTGCCAGCTCGAATGGTTCGCGCCGGCCGATTGGGAGCTCCTGGCCCGCGAGTTCTCCGTGGACCGCGGATTCGACCGCCAGCGCGCCGAGGAGCTCATCGGGTGGGTGAGCAAGAAGATGAGCGCCGCGCCGCACGACAAGCGCTGGGGGCGTAGCGAGCTCGATGCCATCGGGAAGATCATGGCCATGGGTATCGGCCCGTGACGACCAGCCCGAGTTCCGACTCGCTGACGGCGCTTCGCGCGCTGCTTGCCCGATCGAGCCACCTCGGCAGCCTGACCGAGATCGCCGATACGCTCGTGCCGGAGCGGCGCCACGTCCTGCTGCGACGCGCGGCGATTCCCGTCGTGTTCGACGAAGGCATGGTTCGGGATGTCCTGCTGCCGAACCTCCCGGCGATTCCCGATTCGACCGATCACGAGCCCGAGTCGGACGTCGGCTGGCTGCTCGGCCACTCGGACATCGAGCGGGTGGGAGGTGCGCTGCCGCTCTTCCGGATGCGCGCCGACATGCGAGCCGCCCGACTGGAAAAGTGGTTCGCGCCGAACGAGAAGGCGCCCGGGTACACGGACGCGGTCACCGGGGTGTCGCTGAGTCAGGCGATCGTGGCGCATCTGTCGATGGCCGATGGTGCGCCACGTGGCGGCTGGGAAGCCGAGCAGTTGTATCACCTCGCCTTCGCGGATCCGGATCGCGCCGGGAAGCGGCTCGACCAGATGTACCGCACGGCCGATGCGGAGTTCGACGTGCCCGCCTGCTTTCGCGTGCTGCAGACGATCGGCGGCCAGCGCGCACTACTCGTCAGGCACCGGGATCAGCGCGACCAGCCGACGGAGCGTCGTCAGGCGATCACGCGTCTGATCGAGATGCACGATGCGCTGCAGCAGTACTACGAGGCACGCTGCGCGTTCGCCGGCGATCTCGCGAAGAGTGCGCATGCGCTCGAGCGCGAGTTCATGAAGGAGGAATGGGACCGGATCCAGCGCATCAACACGACCAGCTCGGCCTCGATCAACACCGCGGAGAAGGAGTGGATCATCGACCTCACCGCGCAGGGCGGGATGGGGAAGACGATCTTCCTGCAGTGGCTAGCGTCCCGGAAGTGCGTGCCGAATCGCGTCCCGTACGCGCGGATCGACTTCGACTTCACGGACCCGACGGTGCTCCCCGAGGCGCCCTGGCTCGTGCTCGTTCGCCTCGCCGAGCAGTTGAACACCCAGATTGCGGGTCGGCCGTTCTCGGGCTTCATCGAGAAGTACGACGAGTACGCCTCGATCGCGCGTGACCTCGCGGTCGAGGGACGCGCGCAGCACACGGGCGAGATCCTCGACGTCACCGGCGAGCAGCGGCTCGGCCGCCAGGTGACCGATGACTTCGCCGACACGCTGCGCGACACGGTGGGCGGCGCCGTCGTCATCGTGCTCGATACGATCGAGGATGTCATCCGTCGGCGCACGACGAATCTGCTCGCCGTCATCACGTGTCTGGCGAACGTCCACGACGCGTATCCGAACCTGCGACTCGTACTCGCCGGCCGATTCGACCTGCGCGACGATACGAAGCTCAAGGGCTTCAACGCGGCCTTCGGCGGCGTCACGCGCGAGGTCGAGGTCCATCGCTTCAACGTCGTGGAGAGCGTCAACTACCTCGTCGCCGTTCGCGGCCTCCCTGACGGCGATGCGGTTCGTGCCATGGCGGAAGCCTCGCGCGGGCTGCCGTTCGCCCTGTCGCTGTACGCGGATGAATGGCAGCTCGGCGGCGCGATGACGGCCGAGCAGGTGCGCGCGTCGCCGAACCCGGAGCTCAAGTACCTCGTCAATCGCGTGCTGCGGCGGATCGAGGCGTCGGACCAGGCGCTCTGCTGGCTGCTGCGCTACGGCGTCGTCCCGCGCCAGCTCACGAAGAGCTTCGCGCGGGACGTGCTGCTCCCCGAGATGGAGGCGGCGCTAGGCGGCGAATCGAAGCACGACGACCCGAGCCGCGATGCCGACCCGTTGCATCCCTTCTATGCGACGCAGCACACCAGGCCCGTCCCGGTGCTGCTCGACATGGACGACCTCTGGGCGCGACTCGAGGCGTACACCAGCACGTTGTCCTTCGTCCGCGCGGATGCAGACCGCGATACGGTCATCTTCCACGAGGACGCCGTTCGGCCGATGCGCCGCGAGCTTCAGCGGCAGCCGGTGTATCGCCGGCTGCAGCAGCGAGCGGCGTCGTACTACGCGCGCGTCGCGCGCGAGATCGAGAGCCAGGATCCGGGCCGCTGGGTTCGCGCGACCCGCGCGATGCTGTTCCACAAGTTCCAGCTCGGTGGGCCTGATGCCGAGCGATCGTGGCGCCGCGCGCTGCATGCCGCGAGCGCCAAGAACGACGTGCGGCTCGTGTTCGACATCGCGACGGAGCTCACGCAGCCCGAGTACCTCGACGACGACCGTCGCCCCATCGTTCGCGAGGACGGCACGCCCGTGGTGTCCGCCGATCTGCTGCGTGACGCGCTGCTCGCGAAGACGCGATCCGCGTTGCAGCTCGGCGCCACGACTGGCGGCGCTGCGGACGTCGACTGGTGGTCGGAAGCCGAACGCTCCCTCGATGATCTCGACGCGCTCCAGCGCCGCGACGAGACGCTGGAGATCAATCGCGGCACCGTGGCGGTGCTCCGCGCGCAGATCGACGCCCGGTACGGCAACGCCGACGATGCGCTCAAGCGGCTCGAGGAAGTGCGCCCCTCCATGACCTCGCGCGCGGACCGCATGGAGCTCGCCGTCGCGCTCGGAGGCGTGTTCGCGACGCGCGAAGAACCGGAGGCGATCGATCATCTCGCCGAAGCGATCAAGTTGGCCGAGGACGACCCCGGGATCGCACCGCGTCAACTGCTGGAGCTTCGCCAGCTCCTGGCGGCGCACTGCACGCTCCATGACCGGTACGACCTCGCCGCGGAGCAGCTGCTGCTGGTCCGAGCGCGGCTGCGTCGCGCGTCCATCGACCGCTGCCAGGTGACCGCGCGCCTCGCCGAGACGTGGCTGGCGAGCGACGAGCCGCGTCAGGCGCTCGGCGCCGTGCGGAACGCATCCACCGAATGCGCGTCGGCACTGGCAGCGTTGTCGAACCGCGCGCCGGTCGACGAGCGCGCCCTGTGGCTGGCGACGCGTGCCGAGCTCGAGGTCCTGGAGGCAAAAGCGCTTGCGGGGGTCGGCGACCACGCTCCCGCGCTCGGGCGGCTGGACGCCGCACTCGAGACGGCGAGCGAGCTCTCGGCGCTGCAGGCGGGGAATTCCAGTGTCGAGATGCACGCGGCCGTCGCGCAGGCGCGCGCGCGATCCGCGCGCGGTGGCGTGTTGTCCGTGATGGGCCGGCACGGCGCGGCGCTCGACGAGCTCGAGACCGCGCGTCAGCTGTGGGCGCAGAGCGTGAAGCGCGTCGAGCAGAGCGCCACGGACCTCCACGAGAAGGTGCTGCTGCTGCTCTATCGTGTGGGCAACCTCAACATGGCGCAGCAGCACCTGAACGAGGCCGAGCGCATCTCACTGCCGCCGCGCGGTGATGCGTGGACGTGTCTGCGCGCGGATGCGGTGCGGCTCGATGATGCGCGGCACGAGTCGGCGAATGCCGCGAATCGCCTGCGGAGCTCGTGCCCGCCTGAAACGCGGCGGATTCCGCGCGTCGATGTGCGCGTGGCGGTGGCCGCGCTGGCGAGTGATCGCGGTGATGACGTGCCGGCATACGTTGCACTGCTCGACAAGGCGATCGACCGTATCTCGCCGCCCGGCGCTGCTCGGCAGGCCTTCTCGGTGGCGCTTCCGGGCTTCGCGCCGCTCACGCCGCTCGCGGGGCTCGGGGAGGACGGTCTGAAGTTGGCCCAGCGGCTCGGCGTCACGTACGACACGGCGTCGGCGTCGAGCCGGTCGCTGTGCTCGTGGTCGCGACTCGACCGCGCACGCATCGCGTTCGCGCTTGGTGCGCGTGACGACGCGCGGCGGTGGCTCGCCAGCGTCTCTGCTCGTACGCTCTCCCGTGCGCCGGCGACGACGGTCGCGTTCGCGCACTACCTCGAGTGCGAGCTGCAGGTGCCGGACCCCGAGCGCCAGGCGCGGGAGGCGTCGCTGGCGTTCATCGCCAGCCCGGGCGACGCGCGCGTGCTGGCCGGCGTGGTCGCGAGTCGCGAGGCGGCACTGCTCGCTCGTGCCGGCAGGAAGGATGACGCCCGCGCGATGGCCGATCTCGCGGCGCCGCTCTTGTCGGGCCCTGGCGACATGCCGAGCATCTGGGCGGCGCGGTGCGACGAGCTGCGCGCCGAGCTCGCGACCACGCCCGACGATCGCCAGCACTTTCTGGCCGAGGCGATCTCGCGCTACGAGGCGCTGGGCCAGCGTGATGCAGCCGCGCAGCTTCGCGAGCAGCGCGGTCCGCCGAAGTTCGAGGCGTCCGTCTCGCGCGAGCGCCCGCCGATCGTCGTACGGCTTGGCGTGTCAGGAATGGATGTCGCCGGCGAGATCTGTGTCGAGGGAGAGGAGGCGGGCTCGGTCGCGTTCACCGAGGCCACCGAGCGCACGCCGGCCCTCGTCCATCTGCGAAGCGATCTCGAGGCGGCGCGATCGCAGGCCATTCCGTATCAGGTGTCGCGTCTGCTCGCCGACGAGTGGGTCGGCACGATCCGCGAGCTCGGGCGCTTGTTAGGCCCGCGCGAGCTGTGGGATACGCGTCTGTGCGACCCGAGCCAGCGAGACATGCCGCCCGTCGACGTGCGGCTCGAGGTGAGCGCGCCGATGCTCGACACGCTGCCGATCGAGTGTTTCGCGGAGCAGACCGACGAGCCGGCGTATTTCACCGTCGACCGGCGCATTGGCACGCTGTATCGCAGCGTTCGCGTGGTCGACGCACGTCGGACGCACGTCACCTGGGTGCAGCGTGCGCTGGCGACGATCACCGGCACACGCGTCTTCGCGGACGGAATCGACGGGCCGCAGACGCGCGTCGCGGTCACGGCGTTTCAGGCGAGCGTCGGTCTTCCGGCGACGGGACAGGCGGACGGGCCGACGTCGGCCCTGCTGTTCGATCGTCTCCGGCGGCTGCAGCGCGGCGACCAGCGGTTGCGAGCGCTCGTGCTTGCGCCGGCCGCGGATCTCGCACGGTCGACGGGCGCGGAGGAAGAGGCGGCGGCCGATCGTCTCGCGCGCGTGTACGAAGAGGCGGGCTTCGAGACGACGGTGCGCGAGGGCGTCGCGGTGGCCGAGCTGCGCCAGATCTGCACGGAGTTTCATCCGGACGTGATTCACGTCCGCGCGCCGCTGCGCGAATCGGCGTCGCTGGGCGGCATCGTGCTGGACGCGCGGGCCACGGGTTCCGGCGACAACGTTTCGGCGTCGCGCGGTGATGCGCTGACGCCGAGCGGCGTCACGCGCGCGTTAGGCCAATCGCGCTGGCCGGACCGTCCGATCGTGGTGCTCGATCCGTCGCGCGGTCGGGGTCGCACGCAGGCGATGCATCAGCTGCTCCTGCGGAATGGTTTCGCGGCGGATCTGTTCCGGCAGGGGACGGCGGTGGCGGTCCTGGGTGTGGGGCTCGGCGAGCCGGACCTGCACGCGCGGGTGACGCGGACGATCGCGGAGTCGTTCGCGCGGGGCCGCTCGCTCGCGGCGCTCGCGGCGGAGCTTCGCGAGACGCCGGGGGGGACGACGGTGCGGCCGGTGGACATGACGCTCGAGTCGATGCTGCCGACGGTGGGCGTAGCGCTGTGGGCGTACGATCCGTCGCTGGTCTACCTGGCCCCTCCGAGCGCGACCGCGTAGGTCATTCCTCGCCTTCGCCTGCGCTTCGCGCGGCTCCGCTCGGAATGACAACCTTACCCCACGGAGCGCGTCGGTCCATCCTGGTGGACCACGATCTCGAAATGGTCCACCGTCGTCTCGCGCCTAACGAGATAGGCGTCGTCCTCCGGGTAGAACACCGCCCGGGACGGTTCCGGGCCGGCGAAGCGCTGCACGGCCTCCATCGACTCCCAGAATGAGATCACCAGGAACTCGGTGCCCGGCGCGCCGTCCGCGTCGACCGGGCGGCGCATGAGCAGCGCGCCCAGGTTGCCCGGGGTTTCCGAGTACGCGCGCAGGCCTGTCGCCGCGACGTAGTCCGCGTAGCGGTCGGCGTCGGAGGCGCGCGTGACGCCGCGCCAGGTGCGAGCAATCATGATCGTTCTCCGGAAGGAGTGCGCCTACAGCGCGGCCGCCTGCTCGAGGGCCGCGACAAAGCGGTCGGGCGCGTCGAGCATGATCCAGTGCCCCACGTTCGGCACGAGGCTCGACGTCAGCGCCGGAACGAGCTTGTGCAGGCTGTTCGGCCAGGCGTTGGCCGGGGCGAGAATCGCGTGCGCCGATGCGCCCGGCGCCGCCAGGTAGCGCTCCAGTGTGGCCGATGAGGGATACGCGAACATGCTTCGGTACATCGAGAGCATCGCATCCCGCGGCATCGTTGCGAAACGCGCCCGCACCGACGCCGCCGCGCCGGTGGGACTCCCGAGCAGCGCCTGCTCGAACGCCTTCTCGACAATGTCATGCCACTTGTCCGTTTCGAGCGCCGCCAGAAACGGGAGGAACTGGCTGTTGCGGACCTCATCCGAGACGCGCGTACAGTCGAACGGAGGGTCGACGAGGATGAGTCGCCTGACCAGGTCCGGTCGGTCCACTGCGGCATCGATGGTGACGAGCGTACCGTAGATGTGGCCCACGAGCACGATCGGTCCGAGCGCGAGCGCGTCGACGACGGCGAGCACATCGCTCGCGCATCCAGCCACCGAGTAGTCGCCATTCCCGGGCGCACTCGAGTTGCCGTGGCCACGAAGGTCGACCGCGACGGCGCGGCGGCGATCCGCACAGGCCGCGAGCGCGGCGTTCCAGAAACCGGTGTGGCCGACCATGCCGTGTACGAACACCATGGGCAGCGCGCTGGAGGGCTCCGGACTCTCCTCGCGGAGGTCGACGACGTGAAGGCTGCCGGCGGGGCCGGGGATTGAGAACGTTGGCATCGGATGGTCTCGGTATGACATGGGAGTGTACGTCATCCGGGCCCGTCCTACAAATCACCAGTTCGAGGCTCTTCGGTGATGAGACGGCGTGTTGCTGCGTTAGGCATGCCGTCGCGTGGCTTTCCGGGCGGACCCGCGCAGCGGCCGGGTTCGTACGACCGCACTCTGCCGTGATTGCACGCGGAGCGCGCGGAGCCCGCAGAGAATGGCCTGAGCACCTCCTCGCCGCGCCGGACGCCAGGGACGACTCCCAGCAATTCTGCGGGACACAACGCGCCTTTTGAAGTGAATGACGAACGGCGATGCTCCGTTGGGCGGAGCGTCCCGGGGTCGTTCACAACGGCGGCCGGTGAACGGCTGGAATGTGCGGTGAACTACAGCCACTGCAAACTGCCAGACAGGATGGACAGGATGAACAGGATGAACAACGACGAGCGCAGGTGCTGAGCAAGGAACAACCGTGGCAGTCAACTCATCTCCCTCGTGGCTGTTCATCCTGTTCATCCTGTCCATCCTGTCTGGCAGTTGTCGCCCGGTGCGGTCGGGAGATTACCTCCGCGCGCTCCGCGGTGAATCAACCACCGCTCGACGATTCCTCATCGGCCCGCCGGGTGCCCCGTGCTCGGAATGACACCCGCTCCACTACCGACTGATGACCGCCGAGTAGATCGATCCCCGGTAGCGCGACGGCCTCGTTGCCAGAAGCTGTGGCGTCCCGAGCTCACACTCGCGCGCCAACCTGACAAGCGCGTCGAACCCGATGGGGAAGGGCACATACGGGTTGGCGACTCGTCGCTCGTATTCGACGACGATGATCGGCGCACGCTCCGTCAGGTAGAGCGCAACCTGCCGCAGCACGCGGGCCTGATCCGCGTACGGCACGAAGTGCAGCGTGTTCGCGAGCACGACGCCATCGAGCGGCGGCAGCTCGACCGCCTCGGTGAAGTCGCCCACGACCGTCCGAATCGCCGCGTTCGCCGCATCCTGCGGCGCTCGGTTCAGCGTCCGCAGCGCATGCGCGTCCTGATCCACGGCGTACACGACGCCCGATGCGCCGATCAGCGAGGCGATCGCACGGGTGAACGTACCCGTGCCCGCGCCAAGATCGGCCCAGGTCCCGCCAACGTCCCCCACGGCCGCGCCAATGAGCGCGACGGCTTCCTCCTGCTCCATCGTTCATTCCAGCGTTGGGTCGTGTCGACGGCAGCGCCGCTAGGATTCCCGAATCGCCGCGGGGTGCAACGCTTCGTGGACGGCCTGCGCGAGCTTTCGGCGATCGTAAGGTTTCGCCAGGAATCGCACGTCCTCGCCCCCGTGCGCGCCGAGCTCGATGATCTCCTGCGAGTACCCCGACGCAAATAGCACGGGAAGATCGGGTCGCATTCGTCTGATTTCCTCGGCGACCCGTGGTCCGCTGAGCTGACCCGGAAGCACCACGTCAGTCAGCAACAGGTCCAGCTGAGTGTGCGGCTTCACCAGGGCAAGGGCGGTTTGACCATCCTTCGCCACCAGGACGCTGTAGCCGAGCTGGGTGAGGAGCCGTTCAGCCAGTCCGAGCACCACCGGCTCGTCCTCGACCAGCAGAACGACCTCGCCCTGGCCGCGCGGAGCGTCGCCCGGCGCGGGCGTCGAGACCGCCGGCGTCCCCGTCGACTCCGGAAAGTAGATCCTCACCGACGTCCCGTGCCCGACTTCGCTGGACACCCTGATGTGCCCACCCGACTGCTTCACGAAGCCGTAGACCATGCTCAGGCCAAGTCCCGTGCCCTTGCCCGGTCGCTTCGTCGTGAAGAACGGCTCGAACACCCGGGGAAGGTGCTCCGCCGGGATTCCGCTTCCGGTGTCGCTCACGGTGATCACCGAATACCGCCCGGGAGCGACGTCGCCGGCGGTGCGGGCGTACTGCGCATCGAGCGTCGCCCTGCCCGTCTCGATGACGAGGGTCCCTCCGTTCGGCATCGCGTCGCGCGCGTTGATGCACAGGTTGAGCAGCGTGGTCTCGATCTGGACGGGGTCCACGTTCGCGAGCGCTTCGCCCTTCGTCGTCACGAGCTCGAGCGTGTTCCCGTCCCCCAGTAGGCGACGCAGCATCGGCTCGGCGCTCTCGACCGCCGTCGTGAGGTCGATCACGCGAGGAAGTAGAGGCTGCCGCCGCGCGAACGCGAGGAGCTGGCGTGTGAGTTCGGCCGCACGCTTGGCGGCACGCTCGATCTCACCTAACGACTCATCCTGCGACGACGGGCCACCCTGCGCCGTGACCGTCTTGAGCAGCGACACGTTCCCGAGCACGACGGTGAGCAGGTTATTGAAGTCGTGCGCCACCCCGCCCGTGAGCTGGCCGAGCGACTCCAGACGCTGCGACCGGATGAGGGCCTGCTCGGCCGCGTGGCGTACGTCCATCTGCCGGTAGAGGACCATCAGGAACGCGGCGACGGCAACGATCAGGAATACGCCCAGCGTGAGCGACCTCGAGACATCGCGGCTCCAGTCCGCCAACAGCTCCGGCTCGCTCAGGGAAACGGCGACGCTGAGTCGCGGCTCGAGCGAGCGAAATGCGGTGCGCAGCATGGGCGCCTCCGCTCGAACGCGCCCGCGGAAGTATCCCGAGTCGCCCTGGGACTTGGCCGCCGCGTCGAGCGGACTGCTCGTCGCCAGCTCGCCGAGCGAGCTCCGTTCGAATGGCTCGCGAAAGAGCACGGCGCCGGCGTCGTTGAACACCGTCACCGCGCCCTGACGCCCGACGTCCACCGTGCGGAAGAACTCGCGGAGCGAGTCCGGGAAGTACGACGCGATGACAATTCCGTCGAACCTGCCCGCCGCGGTCCTCAGCTTCCGTGCGAGCGGGATGACGAAGGGCCCATCGCCTGGCACGGTGCGGACCGGTATGCCGGCGACAAGGTGGTCGGCCGAGTCGGAGGCGAGCCGGGTGAAGACGAACTGGTCGCGACCCGACTGCCCGACGATGACGGGCTGGGTCGAGTGGCGGATAATCCCGGAACTGTCGACGATCGAGATCGAGCCAACCCCTGTGAGCCCCACGCCGCCCGCCTCGAGCGCGGGGAGCCACTCGCTGCCGGCGGCGTTGGCTCCGCCAATGTGCCGCCCGTGCAGCGCGAGCTGGCGAAGCGCGGCATCGGTCGCGGCGAGCGTCTCTCGCACATAGCCCGCGAGTATGCGCGCGAGATCTGCTGCACGCCGGTCGCCCGCCTGCAGGATCTGCTCACGACGCGCCCGGAGGTCGAGGCCTCGCACCGCGATGAGGGACGCCAGTGCGATCGCGGAGACGAGGGCGATCGCCAGCTTGCGTTCGCGGACCGACAAGAGTTTCAGCACTTCTCTGAGGGAGCGGTTTCAATAGCATACCGCCAACGAGTTCCTGCCGCACCTCGCTGTTCACGTTTGCGCATGACCGGAGCCATCGTCCCCCGGAGGGGTGGATTTCTGTCGCCTCGATTCGTGTCGTCCAGGCTCGAATCGCCTTGTCACGCTCACGTTGTAGCGGACGCGTCCCTGCGACACCCTACCCTCACATTGCGCGCATGGGAGCGTCACGTGAGGCTGTCGCTGGATGCATCACGAGCACGTCGGGCGCTGCGATCGCTCTGGCCGGTCATCAGCGCCTGTCTCCTTTCGGCATGCCTGAGCGGGACCCCGGCCGGACCGCAGCTCCTCGGCGAGGGCACGCGAATCCTGTTCATCGGCAACAGCCTGACGTACGTGAACGACGTGCCCGGCATCCTGCAGGCGCTCGCCGATTCTGCGGGGGGCGAGAAGCTGGCGGTCGCGAGTCGCACGCTGCCGGACTACGCGCTCATCGACCACTGGACGGACGGTGTGGCGCAACGGGAGATCGCGAAGGGCGGTTGGGGGTGGGTCGTCATGCAGCAGGGGTGGACACCCGCCGGCATCTATCGCGACACGCTGCGGCTCGCC
>Ga0207674_10003616_pt1 | contig 18845 bp, 22 predicted proteins | sample KBSCornC72_FD_184303 | JGI IMG/M metagenome (GOLD analysis project Ga0207674, IMG submission 184303) | Corn rhizosphere microbial communities from Kellogg Biological Station, Michigan, USA - KBS Corn C7-2 (SPAdes) (version 2) | ecosystem: Host-associated > Plants > Roots > Rhizosphere > Soil ... | reverse complement strand
CACCACGTCCATGACGCTCAGATCGCGTGACAGGAGTTTATACGGGTCCACGCGAACCATGATCTGCCGGTACTTCCCGCCAAATGTCGCGGGGATGGATACACCCGGCACGGTCACAATCTGATTGCGAATGGCGAACTGGGCGAAGTCGTGAAGCTGAGTTTCATTGAGGCCTGCCCCGCTGACTGCCACCAGGCATACCGGCAGACTCGAAGCGTCGGATTTCAGCACTACCGGCGGAAGTGTACCCGGCGGGAGGCGTTTCAGATCCGCGAGCGCAAGGTTGGATAACTCCGTCACGTCGGCATCGGCGCTGGTGTTGGGCTGGAAAAACACCCGGATCATGCTCACGCCCAGAATGGAATGCGATTCCATATGATCGATTCCGCTGGCCAGAGTAAAGAAGCGTTCTAGCGGCGCCGTGATGTTGGCTTCGATATCCTGCGGCGGCATTCCTGAATAGAACGTCGCAACTACTACCTGCGGCAGATTTATCGTCGGAAAGAGATCGACCGGCATGCCGCGTGCGGCGACAACACCGAGGACGGCAATCGCAAGGCAGAGAACGATGATGAAGTAAGGATTACGAATCGAAAAGGACGCCATGGCGATTACTCTGGGGCGCTTCCTTCATAAGAGACGGACTGCAGCGGCTTCGGCTTTATGGTCTGTCCAGCCTTTAATCCGCTGCGATCACTCACAACGACCTGCTGGCCGGCCGCTAAACCGCTGGCGATGGCCACATAGTCCGGCATTTGGAGGCCCAGCGTGACCTGCTTGATCTGGATACGATGATCAGTATCTACGATCAAAACGGACGTCTGATCGCCTTGATGATCGATGGCTTGCAAGGGCACAACCAGCGCGGCAGGATTGTTGCCCAAGGTGATATCGGCTTCCGCGTAAGCGCCGGGGATCAGTTTCCCGTCGACGTTGGGAATATCTACCTCGGTATGCATGGTGCGCGTGGCAGCGCTCACGTCGATGGAAAAACGCGCCACCTTACCACGAACGGTCAGATTGTTTAACGCGGGTATCCGGACCGCAACCGGATCGCCGACATGGATGTATTTCACATCCGACTCCGGGACCGGGATCACCAGCCTGTAGAGATTTTCGTCAGAAAGCCGGACCAGGGGAGTGGCTTGGGTCGAAGTAGTTCCCGCCTGCATGAGCGCGCCCAGATTCGCAAACCTCTGGGTGACAACCCCGTCGAAAGGCGCCGTGATTTTCGAATAGTCGTAGAGCGCCTGATCGTGGCTAAGCTTGGCCTTGCTCACTATCAACTGACTCTGCGCTGCCTGATACGCACCCTTGACCGCTTCCATTTGAGATTCGGCCGCCAGATCCTTACCTTCGGCATCATCTACTTCCTGTTGAGCTACCAAACCCGCCTGCGCTTTAGCGACGCCCGCCAGACGCTGGTACTGCAGATGCACCATATTGTGTTGGGCTTTTGCGCGGCCGACTTCACTCTCGGCTCGCGCGACCTGATCTTGCTGCGCGCGAATGGCCGCCTGATCCTCATCCAACTGCGCTTGCAATTCAGGCACTTCCAGCACCGCCATGATCTGGCCCTTATGCACATGAGAACCAAAGTCGACATTCAATTCCTTGACGTAGCCAGCCTCCTTGGCATAAACGTCGATTTCCTGGAACGGTACCAACTCCGAACTAAGGGTCAATCGCTGGGCCACCGGCCGCAGCTTTACAATTGCTGTTCCCACCTCTTGTGCTTCGGAGCTTGCTGCGTCGTTGGACTTGGCCGCTACGTCTCGCCGGGTACACGATGAGCCGAGCCCAAATGCCAGGAATAACAGCGCTATTGGGGTGAGAAGGGGCGGGCGAAGTCTTAACATACAGGGACCGGTGATCTCCGGTGCGCACAGCGATCGATAAAGTACCGCATAACCGCACTTTATCGGTTACGGCGAATAGAGGGAATACAGTAGCCACAGGATTTCACCCCTGAATCCCTGACCCTGCAAGCGGTGGCGCTCCGAATACCATCGATATAATGGACGACAGAGGTAATGCCGTAAAAGATGGAAAGATGGTCGTTGCTGAAGCTACGCCAGGGATCGTCTCATCGCCAAACGAGATTTCTCCTCTTTGCGGGCTTCGGAGGGCTTTTGCTGCTCTTAGGCTTCTTCGGTCTGAGCGCGATCTCTTTCTTGTCGCGGATCAAGGTTCGTGAGGAGCGAATCCGCCAGGATTACGTCTCTCGCGACGGTGTTCTGCAAAAGCTCCGCTCGACGATCTACACCTCCGGAACTCATGTGCGCGATTTCCTTCTGGATTCGAGCGACCTACGGGCTAAAGAAGACCGGCGCCAATTTCTCGAATCCAAGCTGCAAATCGAAAGCGCAATTGCCGAGTACCAAACCTTGATCCGGCCGACCGAACGGGAGCCTTTTCGCGAACTTTCGCAGGGGCTGGTTGCATATCTTAAGGCCATCGAGCCGGTATTGGATTGGAGCGAGAGTGAACGCCATGCCCGCGCCCCAGCGTTCATGCAAGACGAGTTGTTACCGCGCCGGATGAGCGCCCTCAGACTGGCCGATCGAGTTCAACAAATTACCGAAGCCCAGTCGGAGGCGAGCAGCGCCGCGGTCAGTGTATTGCTTTCGTCATTTCGGGTGAAATTGTTGGTTCTCCTGGTGCTCACCGTATTGGGCGGCACCGCCCTCGCAGGAATTACGCTGTGGTGGCTCCTGCGCCTGGAACATGAATCGCAGCTTCGATTTACTGAGGTGATCAGTGCACAACAGGAATTGAAGCGCCTTTCGGCGGAGCTTGTCTCCGCACAGGAGGGTGAGCGCAGAAGAATCTCCCGCGAACTCCATGACGAGGTCGGGCAGGTACTCTCGGCAATTATGCTGGGCTTGGGCAACCTCCGCTCCGCAGTGCGGGAGGGGAACGCCGACGAGGCCTTCCGTCAGCTTCAGCATGTGGAGGAGATGACGCAACGCAATGCCAGCGTCGTGCGCAATATCTCCTTGCTCCTGCGGCCGACTATGCTTGATGACTTGGGCCTCCTCCCTGCTTTGCGGTGGCTCGCCCGCGAAGCCTCGCGCACTGGTTCGATGGCCGTAGACATAATGGCCGAGCCGTTCGTCGATGATCTTCCGGATGAGCACCGCACCTGCATTTTCCGTATTGTTCAGGAAACCGTGCGCAATGCCGCCCGCCACTCCGGCGCGCATCAGGTTCGTATTTACATTGCAGAGCGAATGGAAGAGGAAAAGGCAAGCCTAAGACTATCGGTGCAGGATGACGGTAAAGGGTTCGATCCGTTACAGGAAACAGGACTGGGGATTCTGGGTATGCAGGAGCGCGTCCTGCGTCTCGGAGGGACGTTAGAAGTAAATTCCAAATCGGGCAGAGGAACCATCGTCACCTTCGAACTTCCCCTGCCCGCTGGCCACCCATCCTCGCCGGTTGATAACAGCTCAGGAGAGCATAGCTCTGCCATTGAGTTTCAGGACACCAGGCCTTTACGGACAGCGTAGAGGATTAATTCCGCTAGGCTGTGCAGATTTAGTTTTTGGAAGATATTGGTGCGATGCGTCTCTACGGTTGATATGGAAATATAGAGCAGGTCGGCGATTTCCCGATTGGTCTTTCCCGAAGCCAGAACCCTAAAGATCTCCTTCTCCCGCCGGCTCAGTAGGTCATAACTATCCTCGACCCCTTGTCTCTGGGCTTCGACCACATACTCTTCTACCAGCAATTTCTTAATGCCGGGGCTGAAGTACGTTTTTCCTGCAGAAACGGCTCGAACCGCCTCTAAAACGTCAGCCTCGGGCGAAGCCTTAAGCAGGTATCCTCGGGCTCCGGCCTTCAATGCCCGTAGAACATAGGCTTCGTCGGAGTGCATGCTGAGCATGACGATGCGGGCTGCCGGCATCTTTTGTAAGATGTTCTGCGCAGCATCGGGCCCGTTCAGCCTCGGCATCCCGACGTCAAGAAGAATCACATCAGGCTTGTGGAGGACCGCCAAGTCGATCGCTTCGTCGCCATTGGAGGCCTCCGCAATGACCTCAAATTCCCCGTCTCTTTCGAGCAAACTGCGCAGCCCGCCGCGCACCAATGGATGATCGTCGGCGATCATTACACTCACGCGGGAGTCCATAGAGCTTTAGAATACAACTCGGCAGAGAAGCATTGCATCACATTTAGAAATTGCTGACGGCCGCCCTCACTGCAAGCGAAGAATACAGCGATAGCAGTATTCCCAGAATTCCAGCATTTCGTTACATTCAAGCCAGGCTCGTGAAGCGACGATTATCTCGCTTCCGGAAAGGCGCAAGGAACACACGTTCACACTGCCATGCGGCTTCCACGTTTTGGAAGGAAGCACGGAGTATCACAGACTACCGCGCAGACGGTAGAACCCCGAGTTGTGGCGGACGACGATTTGATCGTTCGCTTTATCGTCATCACTGCAGATGAAGACTTTTACGCGCGCCTTCAGCAGATTGCAGTCACCTACGACTGGCGAATCGGGCGGGCATGGTCTACTGATGTAGCTGCGAAGCTGATTAGCGCCAAGCCGACTCCGATAGTCATTTACGACAGTGATTCAAACGGCGGAGACTGGCGTGGCGCCTTGAGGAGCATGAACGATTTGCCCGTGCAACCCTGCGTCTTGCTTGCGTCGCGGGTCGCAGATGACTATCTCTTGCAAGAAGTCGTACGAAATCACGGGTACGACCTACTTCCGAAATCGGCACCAAACGAAAAACTTATTCACCGTCTCAAATTTACATGGTTTTGGGCGCGCGAGAGATTTAATCGCGAGGACGCGAGTCGAAGTGAATGACTCGACAGAAGGTCTGGGCAACCCCATGCCGCGCTAGCCAGACTAGTGCGAAGGCGATGTTCTAATGTCAGCGAGTCAAATCGGCCTGTCGGTTTCCAGTCAAACCAGCGCGGATCGAATATCATTCAGTTCGCGCCTGGCGCTGCTCATCGGGTTTGGTGGTCTCCTGCTGATTATGGCCCTTGCCGGAATCGATGCCCTGCGGGTGTTTCAGCGGTTCCGGCAGAGCGACGAACAGATCCGAGGCCGGTCTTTCCGGCACTTACGTACGGGATTATCTCCTTGAGCCGGATCCGGTGAGGGCGGAAGTCTACCGGACCAGCCTGGAAAACGTTCGAAAACACATGGAGTCCGCACTCGAATTCTACGGCCGCCAGACCTCTCCAACAGAAGTCCAACATTATTCGGCACTTCGGACTGAGCTGCTGGACTACTGGGGCATCCTGGCTCCCATTTCGCCTGGTATCTCTGAAGACGTGACGCTGGTAAGAAGTGGCTACAGCCTTCCAAATACCGATCCAACGTGGTGTCAAATACCATCCGACTTGGGTGTATAGTTACCGGCTCTTCGGTATTTTCACCCAGCGCTTGCGCGGGTTTACTCGCGCCATGTCCCTGCGGATGTGTGGCGCGCACGTGCGTACCCGCGGTGTTCGGTTCACTTCGATCGTCGCCATGCTGTATTCCTCGTCGATGCTTGCTCAATCGGGAACGCTTGGTTCGCAATCGATACTTCCTGACTATACGCACGGACCGGGTTGGTAAGCCGTACCGCCAAGCGCCTATCGCTCCGCTTGTCATCGAGAACTCACCGCGGTTGCACGACCTGATTCACAACGGGAAACTGGAGCTGTCTCTGGCAGACGCCTTGAGTGTTGCACTCGAAAACAATCTGGATATCGGGGTACAACGGTATCTGCATCCGGTGGCTGAAACCGGCACGCTGCGGACGCTTTCGGGGCAAGCAGCGCGCGGCGGGAAACCACCAAGAAGTCCTCCTTAAGCCACTCTGCCTTTGAAAGACTCCGCTTCTGCACGAAACCCAGAGGCAGCGGCGAGCTAGGTCATCAACGCACAGCTTTGAGCGGATCAATGAACCAAAACGCTGGAGCACTGGGGGGCAGCGCGTTGATCCCACGGCACCGAACTGGCGGACTGCTCGCGGGCGACCGCTGACTCGACAAAAGGGGATGCCCTAAATATTGCGTCGCGGCGGGTTTGGACTGCCAGCGAGTTTCCCGATCCGAGCTCGCGCAACTCAACAACCTCGCCCAGGCCGTTCATCGAAATGATGGTGCCAATAACGCCCCGAATCCCTCCCATGATAATCACGGCAGCGCGAATATCGGGAGATACTGCAGCGCGTCTGCCCTGAACATAGACGCGGTCACCGATTTTCAAGCGGGCCCAGGCGCTCGCGACGCCCTCTTTGCCCACCTGAGCCTGGGACGAATAGTGGAGGAACATGGCGGGATCGCTGGCGTCCACGGTGGCCTGTTGCGAAGCGCCGCCGGCGAGTTCTTCTTTTAGCCGAATGGTTTGGTTTTCAGGGTTCAGGCCGGTCACCACTCCAAAGGCGCTATTGCGCGCCCAGGTTGAAAATACCTGCTTCTGGTGTTGCTGGATTTCTAAACGTTTCATCACGAGAACCTGGGCGGCGGTTTGAGCTTGAGTTGCAGTGAGCTGGACGCACAAGCGATCCCCCGCTTGGAGCTTTTTCGGATCGAATTCCCCTGCCGGTTTGCGTTCCACGGTCACCCGGACGAACTGAGTCCGGTTTGAATGGATTGGTTACATATACTTCACCGAGGAGATTGCATGTACCTTGCGCCGCAAGCCTCGCTGCAAGCAATATCAACGTGACGCTTCGAACGCAGAAGATTGGGTTGAGGGAGTCCAAAAGAAAGCCCATCACTCCTAAGCTACGGCAAACCTTACCGATGCCCCATACCGAGCGGCTGGTATTTACGGGCGGAGTCGCATGGTAGGGGGGAACCGCGAGGCTCGTGAGTACCACGTCCGCCAGCCCAAAGTTACTAGACTGCTGGTATAGCTCACTTTGCCATGCCGGGGTAACGTTGAATCAGGACGAACTCGCAACGCAGAATGCCAATCTTATGCTTCTCCTCTGTGTGTGTTCACTGTTGATCATCTGTGCAGCTTTTCTGGTTTCTAACTTTCACCGACGCGTAAGTCACCGGCACCGTCTAAACCAACTTCGAGCGGCTCTGGATTACGGCTCGCGAAATACCCATCGGAACCAGGGATTTATACCACATCGCAGCTAGCAACTTGGGATTATAGGACCACATCCCATAGTTGGAGGCTTAGGAACATTATGAAGCGGTCAAGATGGCAAGCTCGGATGGGCTTCTTTCTAGCTGCGCTGATAGGTAGTCCCGCTTGGTGCGCCGTACCTCCACAACCCGGAACCATCAATTACATCGAAGGACAGTCCTCGATCGGCGGGCAAGCTCTGGGAGAGATTTCGGCTGGGTCAGTCCGATTGCGGGCCGGCCAATCGCTGTCCACGCAAGACGGCAGAGCGGAGGTTCTCCTTACGCCCGGCGTCTTTCTCAGAATCGGCAACAACAGCAGCGTGGATATGATATCGCCGGATTTGGCGAACACCGTACTACTTCTGCAGAAAGGCCGTGCCCTGGTTGAAGTGGCTGCGATCCGGCCCGAAAACAACATTCGCATCAATGTGAGCGGCGCCAGCACCCAACTACTCAAGCCGGGCTTGTACGACATTGACGCGGACCACGGCCAGATTCGTGTATTCGACGGAAAAGCGGTAGTTCAAACCAACGACCGGCAGGTGGAGGTGAAGGGCGAACACCAGTTTAATCTCAAATGCTCAAGTCGGGCACAAGGCGCGAAAATTCGAGCGCAAAACGTATGAGGATGACTTCTATCGCTGGGCCAGCCTGCGTTCCTCTTACCTGGCCGACGCCAACGTAGATGCCGCTAAAAGGTATGCCGGCGGTGGCGGTTGGTCTCCAGGCGTCTGGCCGATGCCGGCTGGTATTGGGACCCCGGATTTGACGCATATACGTTTATCCCGGGCGACGGGATTTTCTACAGTCCTTTTGGCTGGGGCTATTACTCCCCGTGGTTCGCGTTTGGCGCGCCGGGCTTCGGGTATTTCGGGGGTTACTACAATCACCTTGGCCCGCGCTATCGTCCAACACATGGCCCCAACTCGCGCTTCCCCGGACACGCCTCGCATTTTGGCGGAAATAGCTTCGGTTCCGGTGGCTTCGGAGGCCTCCACAGTGGTGGAGGATTCCATGGTGGCGGCGGTGGTTTCCACGGAGGAGGCGGTGGAGGACACGGCGGCGGTGGTGGTGGGCATCGTTAATCGAGAAAAAGCATCTGTAGCAATTCCTACCTAACTCGCAAGGTCAAAAATCCTAGCTCCCTGGTATAGGCAAAAGTCGGTTTTGAGTCTCATACTCCAGCAGGGTGATAAGAGAAAGCTAGGCTGACTCAGACCAAGGCGGCCTGGCACACCTCCGCAAAGACCCCGACTATCTACCAAAGGAGAGTAAGCGTTCATGGGTGCATCTTCGAAGGCGATGCTGTTGCTGTTATTCGCAGGTCTATCGTGCGTGGGGCAGGATTTCCACAAGTGGACATTTGAGGGCGGAGCGGGCCCGACCCTTCCGGCCGGCTCGTCAAAAGACCGGTGGAACACGGGATGGACCGTCATGTTCGGAGGCGGATACAACTTCACGCCTCATGTCTCCGGACTCATCGAGTTTCAATATGATCATTTCTCACTCTCCAACTCCGCGTTGCAGGCCTTCAATCAACCGGATGGCTTCATTCGTTTCTGGAGCCTCTCGCTGAGCCCCCGCTACGATTTCAATCCGAAAGGCCGGTTTGACGTGTACGCGACCGGAGGTTACGGGCTCTACGCACGCGAATTGGCCTTCACCGACCCGTCCCAGATCCAGCAGGTCTGCGATCCTTATTACGGCTTCTGCGAATCGTCTGGGGCCCCTATTATTGCTTCCTTCACGAACTATAGGGGCGGTATGAACCTCGGAGGAGGCGTTCTTACGCCCTGGGAAGCTCGGGTCTTAAGGTCTTCACTGATGTGCGTTACAACCGATTTTTATCGCACACCAGCAACGAGTTTGTCACCTTGACCTTCGGCATCAAATACTGACGAGGTGAGCGACAATGGCCTCCGTACAAAGCTCGGTTCATTCCCACGAAGACGATCTCGAACTTTACGTTCGTGGGCGGTTGGAACCGGAACGCATTTCTGCAGTAGAGTCCCACTTGTGGGAATGCCAAGCCTGCCGAGAGAGACTTTCTCAGTGCATTGGGCTAAAGCGAATATTTCAGAACGCAAGAGATATGAAATCGGAGGAGAAGTACGAACCATCCGAGCGACGCTCTATTACCGCAGATGTCGCCATCTTCCAGGAACTTCATCCTTTTTCATTGGCTCGGTGGAGGGCTAAAATTCTGGACGCCTCAACGCATGGCCTCGGCATCCTAGCTCCGAAATCCGTATTACCTGGAACAATTGTGCAGATCCGAATAGAGGATACCGTCGAGATTGGAGACGTGCAGCATTGTTCGCCCTGGGGAGATAAGGGATTTCAGATCAGCCTGCGGCTGCACCCATGATACTAGCCGTCGACTTCGAAGGGGGTTTGTCGCACACGTCAGAGGGCGATGGGTCTAAAATACCAGCGTTTGCCGTCCGGAATTACCGACAGCTGGTATGGTCGGCCTGTCGGTGTTGAGATAGGTTTGGGTTTGAGGGGCAGCCGGATCACTAAAGATGAACATGAGTAGACCGAATTTTGATGGCGTGACGCCTGGAAAACCTTGTCGTTTTGGCGTGGCGATGTAGGTGGCAATCCTCCTTCTGCCTGCTGCGGCCGTGGGGTATTCGCCCCAGAACTCCTCTCCCCAAGGCGCGCCTCTGGGGGCGCCGATGTCACCTCAGCAGCTGGATAAGCTGATCGGCGGATTCGGCTTGGTGGCGTGGCCCGCTGAATATGAAGTGACCGGAATTCACACCTTCATCGTGAAGCAGGACGGCGTAGTTTATCAAAATGATATTGCGCCATCTGCGGGCACCCCCCCACTCCCGATCACCCGCTTTGACCCCGATCGCTCCTGGAAACCGGTGGGGTGACGGCGGGCCATGGCGATCGAGGCTGCGGCACCGCCGATGGCCTTGGCCGCATCGTCGGAGCGGTGTTGGTTTGCGACTCGTTGCAACGCTGGAGTCGATTCGCGTGTGTGGTTTAGTGGTTAACGGTTGCGTGGGCGTGGGCCGTAATTGGTAAATAGATAGTCGAGCAATCCGGCCCGGTCCTCGTCTTTCACCTTGGCGCCCCAACCGGCCATTTTGTTGATTTCCCGATCCCACTGCGCGCGGGTGAGGCGTTGCTGGCGAATGACGTCGTCATCGTGGCAGACTGCGCAAGGACCCTGGAGCGCGGCCGGCTGTGCCAAGTTGGAGCGGGAAGGCGGCGCCGGCTGGGATGCGGCAGAGAGTTCCTTCACGACGTCCACGCCGACGCGCGGAACCACGTTCCATTCGTACCCCGAAGGATTCCACTCTTGATCCAAGGGTTGGGTGTTGCCGGCAGCGTCGCGCGCCCTGGCTAGAATCGTATAATAAGCTTCCTGGGGCGGCGTCCATTTTAATTCCCACTGGCGCCAGCCGAATGGGGTGCGCTGCTCTGCGCGCAATGTCGCCGGCTTCCAAGTGCGCCCGCCATCGACGCTGACGTCAACTGCCGTTACGGGTCCCGCGTCACCGCTCCAGGCTACGCCCCGGATCGCGAGAGGTTTTCCGGCGAGAGCTTGCGCGCCGTCGAGTGGCGCTGCGATTACGCTCTTCACGCGCAGACTGGTCACCGGCTGCATTTGTTCCATTGGCACGGCGGCCCCCGGCGCGACCGGCTTTCCAGGGTGGCGGTAGGAACCCTTCATCCAGAAGCCGTCAAATTCTTTGTCGAGGACGCGAATCGACGTTAGCCATTTGACCCATGAATCGCTGGCCCAGCCGGGAGCCACGACGCGCAGAGGGAAACCATGCTTCACCGGCAGCGTCTCGCCGTTCATTTCGTAAGCCAGAATGGTATTGCTGTCCAGTGCCTTTTTTACAGGGATCGACCGTTGGAAGTCCGGCATGGCGCCTAGCGGGACATCCGCGCCATCAAAGAGAATTTCCTTGGCGGCATCCTTGATCCCGGCCGGCTTCAGCGCATCCGCCAGGCGAACGCCTTTCCAGCGCGCATTGCCCACGGCGCCGCTGCCCCATTGCAGACCCGGAACCGGGGGTTCGTAGAACCCGCGGCCGTTGCCCGCGCACTCGACGACACTCACCAGTTCCACCGCTGGCAGCTTTTTCAAGTCCTCCATGGTGAGCGTGAGCGGCACGGCGACTTCGCCTTCTATTTTGAGCCGCCATGAATCCGGGTTCACTTTGGGCACGTAAACATGGGTGCGAACGAAGAAATGTTCGATGGGGGTGATGTAGTCCGAGAAACCGGAAAAAGGCATTTCCAGATCCTCCGGGCGAACGGAACGCACCAGCATGTCGAGCTTGGGGCGGTCGTCTCCGCGCAGCAGGCTGGCGCCGGCGAGAAAAAGGAAATTTCTGCGGTGAAGGTTCATGCCACTCCAATCTAATCTGGCGAAAGTCGTCGCCGGCGCCGCCGTTCTTGTATCAGTGTACGGCCGGGAGAGGAGTCCGTTCCAGCCCCTCTTGTAATCCTTCCAATGTTTCCTCTCACGAACGTCCGAAAGGCCGAACTTCCAGTTCTTGTCAGGATCATTAATGCGCTCGAGGAATCGCTTTCGTCGACGATGGAGCGATGCCGCTCCTTCCAGATATTCTTCTCATCCGCTAACTCTTCCGGAAGCCTTGGCCGCGGGGGATATCCGGATGCACGCGAACGACCAGCACCTCCTCATCAATACGAGCGGTTGAAGATGCCGATCCGCCCTCGTTCCGGCAAACGGCAGGCGGTACGCGAGAGAATCGTGCCCCAACTGCCGGCGCCCGGCTGTTTGAAACTGAAAACCTCGCAGCCTTGCGGATTGACCCCAGACATGACGTGCCGGATAGCGCCGTCCTTGCTGGCAGCGTCTATTCTGAAAAATCAGCCGCAGCGCATAGCGGTTAGACGCATAGTGAAGCTGTTGCCGAGAACTTAGCTCTTTCACGTGCTCCTCCAGCAGTTCCTTATATTGCTTTTTCGATTTGCAGAAAAGCTCCACAATTGTCGGTCACTCTTTGAGGTTGACCTTTTCTCCAGGCCGCACACGGAAATCTTTTGAGTTAAATTTCGTCATTTGTGGGGTTCATCCTGGCGAATCTCCTGCTCCGTTTGTTTCCAGTCCTGAACGGTCCGGGCGGCCTCCCTTCTCGTACAGTTCCTAGGCACGTTTGGCGATCTGCGGGGTCATATTGACCGGCTTCCCGGCGACCGTGTCCACAACGCGCGATTTGATCAGCGCGACCTTCACGGCGTCGTTCAGGACCAGGCATGCGGCCATTGCATAAATGAATATCGCGAGAGTCTGCCACCAGGGTAAAGGCTTGAATCCCGGCAGACCCACCAACGCCCACAATGACATCCACAGTCAGGGCCGACAGGAAGGTCTTGCGGGGCAGCGTCGCCCAGAACCAACTGCGCTCCCGCGCGGACACGACGGAGAATACGGCAAAGTAGAGCAGCATAAGAAAGCTGAAGGTGTAGAGGGCGCTATCGTCGGTTGCTAGACCGAAATGCCACCATCCGAACCACAAGAAGAGGAGCGTTTCAAAAACCATCGCGATCCCCAGCACCACCGACACCGTGATGAAGCGTCCGATGTTCCAGGTTTCCGGCTTCTTCGACGACTGGACATTATCGGTGGCTAGGGAGATTTTCGCGAAGTCCGTCATGAAGGTCAGCAGCAGCATCGCCAAGGCGGGGACGGCAAACTTGCCGGTCACCACGTAGGCGACGGCCACAAAGGCCGCTTTCAAAATGGTCCGGCTGATTTTGTTGATGACCCACGTCAGGATGCGCTGATAGATGGTCCACCCTTGCTCGACCAGCGCCACGATGTTCGTCAACCCGGCTTCGGTTAGAACGACGCTCGCGGCGCGCTTGGCCACGTCGGTCGCCGAACTGACGGCGATGCCGACTTCAGCTTGGCGCAACGCGGGCGCGTCGTTGACCCCGTCGCCGGTCACATGCCCTGCGGCCTGCAGGTGCTTCACTACGATGTATTGGTCCTCTGGAAATACCTCTGCCAGACCGTCGGCGCCGGCGAGGAGATCGGCCGCGTTGTTGCCCGCTTGCGTATTTTCCGCTTTCAGGTCGGCTACGCGCCGGATGTCCGGCGCCGACTGCCGGAATCATGCACGCGACGCGTTGAAGACCGTGAAAACCCGATGAATGAGGTGGCGCTGATTTTCCTTGATGGATTCGTCGCTGCCGTTATTCTCCGTTCCTCTCCTCGGGCTTCGCCTTCAACTCCCAGAATTCAATGTGGGTTCCCTCTTCGCCCTTTCGGACCTGCCAGCCATTCTCGGCAGCTTGCTTGTAGGTCATCCATCGTGGATCTTCATACCCTTGCGACAACCCAGTGGCCATGAGATGAACAGCCTTCCAGCATTTTGACGATTGCGTCCGTAACTTCCTGACGATGGTCACGCTTCGCTGGCGTTCCCGAACTTGATTGCTCGCGCGGATTCATTGGCCGAGGCCCTCCTCCGCATACCTTCGTCTGATACAAATCCACTTGCCGGGCTCTCGGCCTCGAAGCCCGCGTGGCTATTCGGCTCAGAGAAAGGAACGCCGATGAGGCAATATCTGGCGAAAGTGCATGCATCCGAAGCTCCAGCCGGTTGGACTGGAATGGGCAACCTTCCAGGTCATGCGCCGGACGTTCGCGACGTTATCGAAGGCGGCTGGGGTGGATGTCCATACTCGGTCGGCACAGATGGGTAATACGGTGGATGTGAATGAAAACGAGTACGCGGTGGCGAGCTTCGAACAGAAACTGGCTGCCGTCCGCAAATTGGAATCAGTCGTCATTCAATGACGGCGCGGGAGCTTCTCGAAATATGAGGCTTTCTAGAACTGAGGCTGCGCGAGGAGATTTCAGGTTTGGTTGGAGGGTGCTACTAACACCCCCCAACCGGCTCCGCGAGGTGATCGGGAGCTTAAAACAGTAATCGCATTAATGCTGAGACCGGCAACATGCCCCAAATTATTCAAAAGTTGGAGCGGGAGACCGGGGTCGAACCGGCGACGTCCAGCTTGGGAAGCTGGCATTCTACCACTGAATTACTCCCGCTCACCACACAACCCCACGATACCAGAAACACTGATTTGGGAGCTACACACCCGCCGGCGCGCAGTTGATCCACGGAATGCTGAAATGGTCGACTAGCAGCCTAGTCGCGCCGCGAAAGTCTGCTACTCACCGTTGCGCCGTCCGCCATAACTCGAAACGCGTTCCCCGCTTCCTCCGGCGTTGCCGGCACATCCGAGCCATGCTTCCCCCAACGCTTCCGCGTAGAATTTGAACGCAGCTCCGCAATCTCGTTCTGCGCTCTACGCTACCATGACATTCTGTGACCAATCATGCCAGTTGGGTGGAATCCGCGAACCAGTCCCACACCGATTTTCCTTTGCAGAATCTCCCCTACGGCGTGTTTGGCAGCGATGCGCGCATCGGCATAGCGATTGGCGATTCGATCCTCGACCTACGCGCCTGCGCCGAGACTGGATTGCTGCACGGCCTCTCGCACGAAACCACGCGCGCCTGCACCACGGATTCCTTGAACGCGCTCTTTGCCCTAGGTCCGGACCACTGGTCGCCGCTCCGCCGCCGCCTCACCGGATTGCTAGAGACCGCTTCGTCGCAACGCCCGCAAGTGGAGCCGCTGCTGATCCCGCGCGCCAGCGCAGTGATGCATCTGCCCGCGCAGATCGGCGATTATACAGACTTCTTTACCTCGCTCCATCACGCCACCAACGTCGGCAATCTCTTCCGCCCCAGAAATCCGCTGGCGCCGAATTACAAGCACCTGCCCATCGGTTATCACGGCCGGGCGTCGTCGATTGTCGTCAGCGGATCCCCCGTCAACCGCCCCGCCGGCCAGACGCAGGAAGGGCAGTTCGGCCCCACACGCGCACTCGATTATGAACTAGAAGTAGGCGTGTTCATTGGCCCCGGCAACCGCCTTGGTGAGCCCGTGCCGATCCATCAAGCCCGCGCGCACATCTTTGGACTCTGCCTGTTGAACGATTGGTCCGCTCGCGACCTCCAGGCCTGGGAATCGCAGCCGCTCGGCCCTTTTCTCGCCAAGAGTTTTGCCACCACCATCTCTCCGTGGGTCGTCCCGCTGGAAGCGCTCGAGCCGTTCCGCGCCCCGGCATTTTCCCGGCCCGTGGGCGATCCCACGCCGCTCCCGTATTTGCATTCGCCCGACGATCAAGCGCGCGGCGGCATCGATATCACCGTGGAAGTGTGGCTGGCATCACAGCATATGCGCGAAATCGGCGCCCCGCCCCTGCGAATCAGCCGAGGCAACTTTCGCGATACCTACTGGACCATTGCGCAGATGCTGACCCATCACACCAGCAATGGATGCAACCTGCGTCCCGGCGATTTGTTGGGCAGCGGAACCGTCTCCGGCCCCACGCGCGATTCGCTTGGCTGTTTGTTAGAGCTAACCCGGCGTGGCACCGAGCCCTTCCGCTTGCCCACCGGCGAAGAGCGCCGCTACCTCGAAGACGGCGACGAAGTGATCCTGCTCGCCTACTGCGAACGCGAAGGCTGTGTGCGCATCGGATTCGGCGATTGCCGCGGTACGATATCCGCGGCTACTTAATCTCCACCAACTCCAGCGCCTCGCGACTGGGCCCCTCGATCATTACCGCCCGCGCATCGCCCATCTTGTAAGTCTTGGTGAGAAACTTCACGTGTTCCGCACGCAGCTTGGCGATCCACGCATCCAGATCGTGCACGCTCAATCCCACGTGATCGTAGAGATGTCCGCGCGTTGGCGCCAGCGGCCGCTCGTCCTGCTGCACATGCCAAGTCAGCGCAACATCGTCGAAAGTGACGCCGGCCGGCTGCCGCAACATGCCCGAGCGTTCGAGCGAAGGCCACGAGAGTTCGGGCCGCGCCACCTTGCAAGTGGCTTCCGTATAAGTGGAGCGGCTGGGTGCATTCAAGTGCTGGTGATACCACAGCTCCGCGCAATAGGGATCCTTCTGGAACATGTGCACGTGATTGAAACGCTCGGCCGGCATATTGCCCTGGTATTCGATGATGGCGCCGTCGGGAGCTTCGAGGTACGCGAATCCCGCGCCATGCGTCGGCTGTACCCCTTTCGCTTTTGCATCCCCGATCTGCGCCTTGGTCAGTCCCAGCGATCCTCCCACGCCCGGCCAGGTGTCGCTGCTCACGAAAACCGATCCGCCCTCCTCGGTCGTATACAGCGGCAACAGCTTCACTTTACGTTCCAGGTACTCGGCCTTGTTCTTTTGCACGTCCACCACATGCCAGCCGAAGTGCCAGATCGCCGTCTGCGGTGTAGTCGGCGACGTCGTCTTCACCTTGCTGAACAATACGTACACCTTGGCCGATTTGAGCACCGGCGCGCCCGCGAACGTCGACTTCTCCGTGCTGGGAAACTGCCGCGTGTAAAAGTCGATGGCCTTTTCCGGATCGACGGAGTTCAGATGCAGATGATGAAACCCCGGCGGTGGAAGCGTCTGCGCGCTCGCCGCCAGCGCCAGCAGAAAGTAGGCGCCGGGCGTCCTCATGGAATTGGATGCAACACCAGCTTCTGCACTCGCCAGTTGGTGAGCTCACCAGCGAAGATCTCATTGGGATTACGGCAGTCGATCTCATGCACCGTCCCCAATTCCTTGATCAGTTTCCCGGCCTTGCCGAACTTGCCGATGATGCGCCCGTCGAGTTCCATCTTGTAGATCTCGCCGTTGTCCATCGAAGTGCTGGGATTCGAATTGGAAGTATACAGATAAGGATGCGCCCCCGAAGAAATGCAAATCGCGTAAGGTGCGCCGACGTTAGTGAACTGCGTCTTGAAAGTTCCGTCGTTGTCGAAAACCTGGATGCGTTTATTCGACCGGTCACCGACATACACGTTCCCTTGCGGATCGACGGCGATGGTGTGCAACAGATCGAACTGCCCCGGCCCCGTGCCCTTCGATCCCCACGACTTAAGAAACAGACCGTTCTTGTCGAACTTCGCCACGCGCGAATTTCCGTAGCCGTCGGATACGAAAATGTTGCCCGCTGCATCCCATGCCACGTCGGTAGGCCGGTTGAAATTATCGCCCTTGACACCCGCGCCCGGAAGTCCACCGCGGCCGCCCGGTGCACCGCCTTCTCCTGCCTCTCCTGCCGGCACGCGAACCGCTTCCGGCTTGCGGCCCAAGGTCAGCAGGATGCGCCCCGTCGGATCGAACTTAATCACCATGCTGGATCCTTCATCCACCACCCAAATGTTGTCCTGCGGATCGATGCGCACCACGTGAGCGAAAAGAAAACCGTACACGCCCTGCCCAATCTCGCGCATGAAGGTCCCGTTCGGCGCGAACTCAAACAGTCGCGCGCCGCCGTGCGTGAAGGTGCGCGATCCGCCCATGACGGCGTTGCTCGACCCGGTACGCGTATAAACGAAAATGTTTCCCTTGGAATTGGTAGCAACCCCCGCCGCCTCGCCCAGATAAATATGGGGCGGCATCTTCAGCAGATTTGGTGCCGAGTCATAAGGGATCTCCGGAATGCTCTGCGCCGAGAGCGTCGCGACAAACAGGAGCAGTGTGATCAGTCTCATGGCAGTCTCCTACTTCGCAGCCTTCTCGGGATGCAGCGTGAGCTTCTGCACGCGCCAACCGGTAATCTCGGACACCAGCAATTCGTTTTCATTGCGGCAATCGATTTCATGCACCGTAGTGAACGACCCCAGTTGCTTGCCTGCCTTGCCGAACTTGCCCACCACCGTACCGTCCAGTTCCATCTTGTAAATGTCGCCGGTCACTGCGGCAATTTCCGCATTATTGTTATCGGGATTCGAATTGGAGCTATACAAATATTGATGCGGCCCCGGCGTAACGCAGAGCGCCCACGGCGCGCCCACGTTGTCATAAATCGCTTTGAAGGTCAGGTCGTTGTCAAAAACCTGGATGCGCCGGTTGCTGCGGTCACCCACGTACACATAGCCCTTGGCATCGGTAGCGATCGAGTGCGGCAGATTCAATTGCCCCGGCCCCGATCCCTTGGTTCCCACTGATGTAATGAAGCGCCCATTCTTGTCGTACTTCACCACGCGCGAGTTCCCATAGCCATCGGAGACGAAAATATTCCCAGCCGCATCCCACGCCACATCCGTCGGCCGATTGAATAAATAAGATTGCGCCGGTGGCACTGGAGCATTCCCCGCCGGCGTGCGCTCCAACCCTTCCACCGATTCCGGCCTCCTGCCCAGCAGCATCACCACCTGTCCCGCCGGATTGAACTTGATGACCATGTTGGAACCTTCGTCCACGGCCCAGATGTTGTCGTCCTTATCCACTCTGACCGCATGCGCAAACACGAATCCATACAGCCCCTCGCCGATCTCGCGCACGAACACGCCCCTCTGGTCGAACTCAAACAGCCGCGTCTCCTGGCTGCGCGTATAGACGAAAATGTGGCCCTTCGAATTGGTAGCCACGCCGATGCCCTCACCCAGATACAGGTTGGGTGGCAGCTTCAAAAAGTTTGGCGCCGAGTCAAACGGAATCTCCGGCACGTTCTGCGCCTTGGCCTTTGCGTTCATTTGCGCCGGCGTCAATTGCTGCGCGACTGCGGGCAGCCCAGCGCACAGCATCGCGAGTGCGAGATGAAATCTCATTGTGCACCTCCTCGAAAGTGTCGAACGGAATCGGAAGTTTATCACGCGCCGGGCTGGCTTTGCACCCCAGCCTGCGGTATACCTAACGGTTATGGCCAACCT
>Ga0207674_10003614_pt1 | contig 18852 bp, 14 predicted proteins | sample KBSCornC72_FD_184303 | JGI IMG/M metagenome (GOLD analysis project Ga0207674, IMG submission 184303) | Corn rhizosphere microbial communities from Kellogg Biological Station, Michigan, USA - KBS Corn C7-2 (SPAdes) (version 2) | ecosystem: Host-associated > Plants > Roots > Rhizosphere > Soil ... | reverse complement strand
CGGAATTGTGGGGGCGGGGGGCGAGTTCGTTGACGAGGAGCTGGTTGGCGTCGGTGAGGAAGAATTCGACGCAGAGGACGCCGACGACGTCGAGTTTTTCGAGGACGCCGCGGGCGATGTCGATGGCGTCGCGGTGGACGGGGTCGGGGACGCTGGCGGGGGCGATGGAGCAGTCGAGGATGTGGTTGACGTGATCGTTTTCGATGACGCCCCAGTGGGCGAACTGGCCGGTGATCGAGCGGGCGGCGACGACGGAGACTTCGCGGTCGAAGCGGACGAAGGATTCGAGGACGGCGGCGGGGGAGTTGCGAGTTGCGAGTTGCGAGTTGCGAGTGTTGGTTACGCCGTCCCATGCTTCGGCGGCCTGCGATGGGTCGGTGATTTTGAACTGGCCTTTGCCGTCGTAGCCGAAGCCGGCGGATTTCAGGATGGCGGGGGCGCCCTGGTTTTTCAGGGCGGTGTGAAGGTCGTCGAGTGTGGCGATGGGGGCGAAGGGGGTGACGGGGAAGCCGGCGGAGCGGAGGAAATTCTTCTCGCGCAGGCGGTGCTGGGTGGTGTGGAGGACCTGGCCGGCGGGTCGGACGGGGGCGTAGCGGGCGCAGGTGTCGGCGGCGGCGGCGGAGACGTTTTCGAACTCGAAGGTGACGACGTCCACGCCCTGGGCGAACTGGCGGACGGCGTCGAGATCGTCGTAGTCGGCGACGACTTCGAGGTCGGCGATTTGGCCGGTGGGTGTGTCGGTGTCGGGGGAGAGGGTGTGGACGCGGTAGCCCATTTTGCGGGCGGCGATGGCGAACATGCGGCCGAGCTGTCCCGAGCCCAGGACACCGATGGTCGAGCCGGGGAGGATGGGTCGCAGGTCGATCGCGGTCATAGGGGGAGGGAGTGTATCGGAAACGGACGGGGGGGCAAAAACCGCGGTGCGCCCCTTGGCGGTCGCGGCCCGCGAACGCTAAGCTCCTCTCACCCCATTTCAGAATCGAGGGAAGATCATGCCGTCAGCCCGATTGTCTTTGGCGTACTATCTCCTGCCGATTTGCCTGGCGGCCTTCGGAGGCTGCTGCTTTGCCGCCGACAAGCCCGCCAAGAAGCTCATCGAGTTCGGCTGGGACGAGCCGGACACCGCCTTTATGCGCGTCCACGTCGCGGAGATGGAGAAGACGCCGTTCGACGGCACGGTTTTTCACATCAAGGGGGACGCGCAGTGGAAGGCGTGGGGGACGACGGCGATCAAGGAGGCGGACGTTCGCGCGGCGGTGGAGGACCTCAAGGCGACGAGGTTCACGCGCTTCACGGACAACTTCCTGCGCGTGAACACCGCGCCGGCCAAGCTCGACTGGTTCGACGATCACTCGGTTGTCCTCGCGAACGTCAGGCTGCTCGCCCGCGCGGCGAAAGATGGCGGGTGCAAGGGGGTCCTCTTCGACACCGAGCAATACGAAGGCCAGCTCTTCGACTATGCCAAGCAGCGCGACGCCAAGACCAAGTCGTGGGACGAGTACGCGGCGCAGGTGCGCCGGCGAGGCCGCGAGGTGATGGAGGCGTACCAGGCGGGGTATCCGGACGTGACGATCTTCCTCACGTTCGGTTACGCCCTGCCTTACCAGGAGGCGAGCTACGACTTGAAGAAACGGGCGGCGGCGCACTACGGCCTGCTGGCCCCGTTCCTCGACGGCATGGTGGACGCGGCCAAGGGGAAGACGCGCGTCGTCGATGGCTACGAGCAGTCGTACGGGTACAAAGACGTGACGCGCATTCCCAAGGCGTACGAGCAGATGTCCAAAGGCGTCCGGCCGTTCGTCGGCGCGGATTTCAAACGGTACGGCGAAGTCTTCAGTTTCGGATTCGGGGTGTGGATGGATTATGACTGGCGCAAGAAGGGGTGGGACGCGCGGGATACGTCGAAGAACTTTTACACGCCCGAGCAGTTCGAGCGGACGGTCGCCGCCGCGCTCGAGACGGCGGACGAGTACGTTTGGATTTACACCGAGACGCCGAAGTGGTGGTCCGCCGAAGGGGTGCCGGTGAAGTTGCCCGAGGCGTACGACGCTGCCCTCCGCCGCGCCGCCACCGCCGCCGAGGGAAAGAAACTGTGACCGCCTGATACCCCTGCAATTCGCGTATTGCACGCCCCCGACTGCCGATCGGCATACCCGGTCCGTGGGGGTTATCCCCGCGCACGGAAAGCGATTTCCGGCAACTCGCCCACGCGGTAATGGGGTGGCGGGGGCGCGGTCGATGCCACGTGTGTCAGTGAGGAGCGGGGGCGACGACCGCGCGAGCGAAATCGGGGACGACGTCAGTCCCCGCCGCCGCCGCCGCCGCCCGCCCCGCCATACTTCGGCCCACGGGCCGACGAAAGGATTCACCGTGTCAGCGATCAGCAGTGTCAGCAACGACTCAGGTCTGTTCCAGTTCTTCCACCAGGTGGCCGGGAACGGCGCCGCTCAGAGCACGGCGTCCGCCGCGCCCGCGCAGGGGACAACGGCCACCGACGCGAGCGACACCACCGGCGCCGGGCAAGGCGCGCAAGCCGCCGGCGGACACCACCACCATCACGGCGGCGGTCACGGCGGGCTCTTCAAGAAAGTGGAATCGGCCGTCACGGACGCGCTCCAGGCCGCCAAGTCCGATCCCTCCGCCGACCCGAACAAGGTCGTGCAGGACGCGATCGCCAAGGTGTTCAAGGATAACGGCGTCACGCCCGGCGCCGGTGGTGCGCCCGGCCAAGGCGTGGGCAAATCCGGGGTGCCCGACGGCGACGGTGGCGGGGACGCCGGGTCGGCAGCCGCGAGCGGCGCCGCCAGCGCCCGCGAGGCCTTCGCCCAGACGCTGAAATCCTTCGGCGTCAGCGAAGACCAATTCCACAGCGACTTCCTCGCCGCGGTAAAGGACGCCCAATCCGGCGGCGGCGCCGACTCCGCCGACGTTTTCAAATCGTTTCCGCCCGGCAGTTCCGTCGATACCACGGCGTGACGGCGCGGCGGCGGCGGGCGCGGCAAGGGCGGTGCGCACGTGCCGGCCGCGCCGGCGCCGGCGCGGCTACGGCGCGGCCTTGCGCGGCAAGCGGTCGTCACGGACGGCGGCGTCGTAGACGAAGGCCGCCAGGATCGTGCTGGCCTGTTTCAGATCGTCGGCCTGCGCGCGGTCGTAGAGGTCCTGGTTCGAGTGGTGCGTCCGCGACCAGTATTCGATCGGGTCCTGGATGAACTGGAACGCGGGCAGGCCGATCGCGTCGAACGACACGTGGTCCGTGCCGCCGGTGTTGGAGAGCGTCAGCGTCTCGGCGCCCAGGTCGGCGAAGGGGGTCAGCCACTGGCGGAAGATCGGGCGCACGGCCTCGTTGCCCTGCAGGTAGACGCCGCGGATCTTGCCGCTGCCGTTGTCGAGGTTGAAGTAGACGCTTAGGCGTTCGTACTCGTCCTGGCGCATCAGCCGCCGCGCCGGCCGGGATGTCGGTGCCGACGTCGGGCGCGCGCCCGCAACCCGCACGGCTTGAGTGGTCGGCCGGGTCGTCGCCGGCGCATTTTCGAACTCACCGAAATGCTTGGCCACGTACGCCTTGGACCCGAACAGCCCCTGCTCCTCCCCGGTCCAGAGCGCGACGCGGATCGTGCGTCGCGGGGTGACGCCGGTCGCCTTGAGGATGCGTACCGCCTCCATGCACGCCGCCACGCCGGCGCCGTTGTCGGTCGCCCCCGTGCCCGAGTGCCACGAATCGAGGTGCGCCCCCAGCATGACGATTTGATCCTTGAGGTCCGTGCCGGGGATCTCGGCGACCGTGTTGTAGGCCATCGGGTCGGCGTTATGGAACTGCACCTGGAGGTCGATCGTCATGCGCGGGCGCTCGCCCTGCTGGATCATGCGCACGAGGCGGTTGTAGTGCTCGCTGGCGACGACGATCTGCGGCAGGATCGCCGGGGCGTCGACGGACCAGACCGATCGCGTCGTCGGACCCGTGGCCGGTGTCGATGCCGCGCCCCCGCGGCCGCCGGGTGGCGTGGGGACCGAGGCGTTGGCGACGAAGAGGGTCCCGCCGTCGCCGCGCGGGCTGGTCGTCACCAGCACTGCCGCCCCCTCGCGCGTCAGGAAGTCGTTGAGGCGTCGATCGAACGCCAGCGCCCGCGGTGAGCCGGGCGGCGCCGGCAGCGTTGTCGAAGGGCCCGTGCTGGCGCGGGTTGTCCCGCCGCCCGGACGCGTCGTCGCAAATCGCCGCCCGCCGGGACCGGCCGGCGCGGTTGTCGGCGTCAACAGTTCATTCCGCGGCGTCACGCCGGGTGTCCGCGTCGTCCCCGGGAAGGGCGCGTTCCCCGCGCCCGCGTTTGCCAGCTTCAGCATCTCGGCGTCGGTGATCCTCAGGGCCAGTGGCTCGAAATGCGCCGCCGTCTCCCGGACCGGGCTCACCAGCACGATCGCCCCTTTGATCTTCCCCTTGTACTTCTGGAAGTCGGCCTCGGTCTTGGCGTCCACGAACACCACCGGCGCCGTCAGCGGCTGGTCGAACCCCGGCGACCACGCCTTCGGGTAGGCGATCAGCGGGATGGTCTGCGGCTCGACCACCTGGGCCGAGAACCGCTTGAGCGACCACCCGCGCCCGAACGGTCCCCACGCCTCCTGGTGCGCGTTCTTCAATCCCCAGCCGGTAAAGCTCGCCTGAGTCCAATCGTTAGCCCGCCGCAGATTAGGCGACCCCGTCAACCGCGGTCCGATCACGTCGGTCAGGTAGCTGAGCGTCTTCATCACCTGCGAGTGGTTCATCCCCTCGTCCCGAATGCGGCCGACCGGGTCCGACGGTGCGGTTGTCGGCGCGGCGGCCTCGGTCGCCGGCACGGTCGCCGACGGACTGGGCGCGGTTTCGACAGTGGCGGGGGTGTCGGCGACCGCGGGCGCTTCCGGTGCCGACGCCGTATCGACGGGCTTTGCCGCCTGCGGCGTGCACGCGATGGCGAGCAGCGCGAAAACCGGAAGACTGAGTAACGCGGCAATGCGCATGGCGGGTCCTCTTTGCTCGGGATCAGGTCCAGCAAGCTCGAGCGCGGAGTTGTACCCGAGCAGACGAGGCCAACGCAAAAAGAGGATGGCAAAAACAAAGAGAGTCGCATCGCTGCGACTCTCTTCGGGAAAAGTCTGATTAACTACGGGTCGAGGCGATTAGTAGCGGCCGCCGCGGCCGCCGCCGCCGCCACCACCACCGCCGTAACCCCCGCGGCCACCGCCGCCACCACCACCGTAACCACCGCGGCCACCGCCGCCGCCACCACCGCCACCGCCTCGGTTTTCCTTCGGCTTGGCTTCGTTGACGGTCAGGGCGCGGCCACCGTGTTGCTGGCCGTTGAGCGCGGCGATGGCGGCTTGAGCCTCCTCGTCCGTGCCCATCTCGACGAAGCCGAAGCCCTTGCTCCGACCGGTGTCGCGGTCCGAGATGATCTGGGCGCTCTGGACGCTGCCGTGTGCGCTGAACAGCTCTTCCAGTTGCGAGCTATCGACATCGTAGCTCAGGTTTCCGACATACAGCTTCTTGCCCATTCGTGCTCCTTATAAGTTGGGCATTCGACTTCGCAGTTTTACTTTCCGAGTCGCGGGGAAAGAGGCCAAGCGTTTGGCCCAGACGGTAGGAGGCGTTTGAGAAAAAGACTGCGGGCAGAAACAGAACTGTCGCGCACGATCTCATTCAGACACGGCGTACCAACCAATTCGCATCATAATCCGCAAAAACTTCCATGTCCATGCCCCCTGGGGCGAGCTTTTCAAGGGTCTAATCCACCGTTCGCGCACCGCTTCGCGTACGGACGAGCACGTTCGCGCGTGCAGTGGTGATAAATGGACTAAACGCGTTGTAAGTGAGCGCCAAAACTCGTAAACTTCCGAAATCCCTTACTCCCGGCACCGCCTTGGCAACTACACGGGGATTCTTTGTAGGTGATTCATGGATGGCCAAATGGAAACGCTCGGCACTCAGCAAGAGGTATTGCGCGGAATGGAGGGTTTTGTCGGCGAGAATCTCACATTTCTGGCCCCCGTCGAAAAGGCTTGGCAGCCCACCGACTACCTGCCTGATCTCACGGCGGAAGACTGGCGGGAACAGCTCCAGCAGTTGCGCGAGCCCGCCAAGGGATTGTCCGACGCGGTGCTGGTCGTGCTGGTCGCCGACATGGTCACCGAGGAGGCGTTGCCGAGTTACTCGGTCTCCCTCAACCTCCTGGCCGAAGATTTCGACGGGACCAGCGACCGCCCGTGGGCTAAATGGCTCCGGGGCTGGACGTCGGAAGAGAACCGCCACGGCGACCTTCTTAACGCGTACCTCCGCCTCACCGGGCGGGTGAACATGCGTGCGGTCGAGGTCACGGTCCACCACCTTCTCAACAATGGCTTCAACGCGCGCGCCTACCCGGACCTGTACGGCGGGCTGGTTTACACCGCGTTCCAGGAACGCGCCACCAAGATCTCGCACGCCAACGTCGGCAAGCTCGCGGGCGCCGAAGGCGACGCCACGCTGGCGAAGATCTCGCAGAAGATCGCCGGCGACGAGGCCCGCCACGAGGCCTTCTACACCCGCGCCATGGGCCACGTCCTGGACCAGGACCCGAGCGGCGGCATGATCACGATCGGGGCGATGCTCCGCCGCGTCATCGCCATGCCCGGCCGCCTGATGTTCGACGGGAAGGACCCGGACCTGTTCGAGCACTTCGCGGTGGTCGCCCAGCGGCTTGGCGTCTACACGGTGGACGATTACGCGTCGATCGTGGAGCACCTGGTGAGCACGTGGGACGTGGCGCGCCGCTCGGTTTCCGGCAAGGCCGCCCGCGCCCAGGAATTCCTCTGCAAGCACGCCGAGAAGTGCCGCGCCGTCGCCGCCCAGACCGCCGAGGCCGTCGCCAAGGCGTCGCCGGTGTCGTTCAGTTGGATTTACGATCGTCAGGTGTGAGGGCCTCTGCCGACCGCTGTGGGGTCGGATCGATACTGGTCAAACCGCCGACGCATCGCCGCGCGCCAGGGCGACGATCCGTCCCGCGATTACTCCCGCCCCCCGCGCGTCACCGATCGGCACCGTCCCCACGGGGATGCCCGCCGGCATCTGCGCGATCGAGAGGAGCGAATCCAAGCCCGCCAGCGCGTGGGATTGAACGGGCACGCCGATCACCGGCAGGATCGTGTGTGCCGCCACCATGCCCGGCAGGTGCGCCGCGCCGCCCGCGCCGGCGATGACGCATAACAACCCCCGTCCCGCAGCCGACTTCGCGTACTCCGCCATCAGGTCGGGCGTGCGGTGGGCGGAGACGATGCGCGACTCGTGCGGGATGCCGAGGTCGGCCAGGGCGTCGCTGGCGGCTTTCATGGTGGGCCAGTCGGACTTGGAGCCCATGATGATGCCGACGAGTGGATGCGCGGTAGAGTTGTCAGCGGGCGGCATGACGACGAGTCTAATGGATCGGGCCGAAACCAGAAACGGAAGGGCCGACGCATGACAAACTTGGCGGATCATGAGGAGCGGATGTCGCGCGCCCGCGTGGCGCTCGACGGTTTATCCGTCGGAGATGCCTTCGGGGAGCGGTTTTTCGGGCCGGCGAGCTTCGTCGAGGTGCTGATTCGCCACCGCGAGCTGCCGCCGTCGCCCTGGTGGTATACGGACGATACGGAGATGGCGCTGGGGATCGTCGAGGTGTTGGATGCGCACGGCCGCATCGACCAGGACGTGTTGGCGACGACGTTTGCGCGGCGCTACGCGGCCGAACCGCGCCGCGGCTACGGTGGCACCGCGCACCGGATTCTGCGCGAGATCGGCGCAGGACGCCCGTGGCGCGACGCGTCGAATGAAGTATTCGACGGAATGGGCTCGATGGGGAACGGCGGCGCGATGCGCGTCGCGCCGGTCGGTGCGTACTTCGCCGACGAATACCCGATCATCGGCGAGGAGGCGTGCCGTTCCGCGGAAGTGACGCACGCCAGCGTCGAAGGGCAAGCGGGCGCAATCGCGGTGGCCGTCGCAACCGCCTGGACGTGGCGACGTGGGCAGTACGGTGCGGCGGCCGACCAAGCGGAGGTGACGGAGCTGTTCGCACGCGTGCTCGAACACACGCCTGACAGCCTGACGCGAGCCGGCGTTGCGCGGGCCGCGGACTTACCACTCGGTTTCGACGTGCGAACGGCCGTCGCCGCGCTGGGAAGTGGCCTTCGGATGACGGCACAGGACACGGTCCCCCTCTGCATTTGGCTGGCCGCCCGACATCTCGATGACTACGTCGAGGCGATGTGGCAAACGGTTGGCGCGGGTGGCGACATCGACACCAACTGCGCCATCGTTGGCGGTATCGTCGTTATGGCGATGGGCGCGGCGGGCATCCCGCCGGCGTGGCTGGCGGCGCGGGAGGAATTGAAATGGTGACCGCAATGACCCGTCAGAGCGTGTAGCGGTCGGCGGCGGCGTCCCACCGCAGTTCCCGGTGATGCCGGCGGAGCCAGTCGAGCAGGGGGGCCGGGTCGTCGGTGGCGGCCGAGCGGCGAAGGCGCCTCGGCAGCGGCAGGACAAGCCGCAGGGCGGAGAGGTTAGCGGCCGGCGCGGGGGCGTCCGCGAAGCCGGCGAGCAGGGCGTCCGTCGCCTCGGTGTGCCGGCCGGTGAGGAAGAGGCCCAGGGCGCACAAATGCCGACGGGCCGGCGTGATCGTTGCATCCGCAAGTTTCGCCATGAATGCCGCCGCGGGCCCGAACGCGGCCAGATCCGCGTCGTCGCCGGTCAGGCCAAGACCTTCCTCGATCAGCCGCCGCCGCGTGGTCGCGAGCGCGAGCAGGCGCTGTGGCTCGGCGTCTGCGGGAAACGGGTTGTCGAACCACCGGAACATGGCGTGCAGTGTACCGTCGCGCTCCGCGGCGGCGGGCGGGCGAGTGCGCATCGACTCGGCCGACGCCGGGCGGGGCGGAATCATTGTGGCACTCCTTGCTGCGTGCTGACGGGGTGCGCCGGTGCCGTTGGCGGCGGCGGCGGCGCGGGGAGGGTCGGATGCTGATGTCCGAACAGGTCCAACTTCGCGACGTCACTCCGGAAAACCAGCGCCACGGTCCAGTCGAGCATGATGCGGAATCGGCGGCTCCAGCGCGGCATCTGGAACAGGTAATACGTCCGCCAGACCCACCAGGCGAAGAATCCCTTGATCTTGAACTTGAAGACCCGCCCGACGCCGCGGTAGTGCCCCAGGCTCGCGAGCATGCCCAGGGTTTGATAGACGAACGGCTCGAGCGGCGCGCCCGGCGTGCGGATGGCGGTGGCGATGTTTCGCGCCAGCACGCGCGCCTCGCGCAGGGCGTGTTGGGCGAGCGACGGGTAGGGGTTGCCGCTGGGGTCGGGAATGTGGGCGCAGTCGCCGACCGCCCAGATCTCCGGCCGCGTTTTGCACCGCATCGTGCCGTCCACGACGATCCGTCCCTTCTTGTCTTTTTCCAGGGGCAAATCCGCCAGCATCGGACTGGGCGTGACGCCGGCGACGAGGACGATCGTGTACGCTTCCAGCGTGTGGTTCGCCGTCGCGCCTTCGTAGGGCGGCTTGTCCGGCGGCGGGGGCGGGAGGTGAACTTTGCCCGGCTCGATCTGCTTGGCGGGCGTGCCGGTCAGGATCTGCACGCCGCGCTTCTTCAGAACCTCGCCCGCATAATCGGCGAGTTCCCGCTCCATCTCCGGCAGGATTTTCGGCCCGGCCTCCAGCAGGTGGAACTTCAGCTCCGACGCGTCGATGTTGTGATAGGTGCGGGTGAGATGGCTGGTGAACTCGGTCAACTCGCCGGTCAACTCGATCCCGACCAGCCCGGCGCCGATGATGACGAACGTGAGCAGCTTGCGTTTGCGGTCGGGGTCGGCCTCGACGTCGGCCTGTTCGAACAAATCGATGATGTGGTTGCGGAGGAAGATCGCGTCGGCGAGCGTCTTGAACGTCATCGCGTGCTGCGAGCCGGGGATCAGCCTGGTGTTCGTGACGCCGCCGAGCGAGAGCACGAGGTGGTCGTACTGCAGCGCGTACGTTTTGGCGGCTGGCGAGTGTCGCGCGTGGACGACGCGGGCGTCCAAGTCGATGCGTTCGACGTCCGCCTCGACGAACTGCGCCTTTTTGAGCAGGGTGCGGATGGGCGTGACGGCGTGCCGCGGCTCGATCACGCCCGAGCCCGCCTCGAACAGCAGCGGGGTCATGAGAAAGTAATTGTCGCGGTCGAGCAGCGTGATGTAGACGGCGTGCGCCTTCCTGAAGATGCGCTGGAGGTGGAGTGCGGTGTAAACGCCGCCGAATCCACCGCCGACGATGACGATGCGCGTGGGGGAACCGGGCTGGGGCATGGTGCGAGCGTCCTTGCGGTTAGCCACGGGCAGGGTAGCCGAAGAGGCGGCGGGTGGGAACGGTCGGGTTTTTGGAAGGGTTTAATCGAGCCATCCCGATGGGTGGCAATGCTTGTCGTGGCGGGTGGGGCCTGCCGACGTGAGCCGCACGGGGACGCGCAGTTCCCGCTCGATCGCGCGGACGAACGTGTCGGCCGTTACTTGGGAGAGAGCCGTGAAGACCGGGCGGCAACGTCGCAGGGCGTCGGTCAGGCGGCGCCGTCGGGCGAAGTCGTTCGGGTCGACCGGACGGATGTCGGTCGCGACGCCGAGGGTGGTGGCGAAGAACGAATCGTCCTCGCCGGCGATCTCGTACGCCGTACAGAGTTCGGCCGGCAGTCGCGCGGCGCGATCGAGGTGCGTGACGGCGAGCGCGTCGACCGGGCCCGTGGCGGCGACGGCGTAGCGCGCCGCGACGGCGTCGAACCGACCCACGCGAAATGCGCCCTGCCAGCCGCCGGCGTCGTTGTGGGGTTCCGGAAGGCGCGATTGCATGTCGGGGTCGGCGCCGCTGACGAACGGCCCCGCGCCGTGGCGCGTGAAGTAGCACCGCAACACGCCCAGACGCGTGCGCCGGGCGCAGTGCCCGGCCTCGGCGAGAAGGGTTTGGGCGTTGGCGAAGGTGGTCGTGCTCCAGGTTGTGTGCGGGTGAAAGCCGACCCACTCGTCCAGCAGCACACCTTGTGCGCCTTCGAAGATCGTCACGCCGGGACGACTGAGGATCGAACGCACGCGGGCTTCGTCGACGAGGGCGACGAGGGCGGCGAGGTGGGCGTAATTATCGACGGCGGCGTCGATCCAGGACGGGTCGCGCAGCGTCCGCACTGCGAGGTCGGCGGCCGGATGGCGCGACGCGATGCCGTCGAGGATGTCGCGCAACGCGTCGTACTTGACGTCGCGAATCGCGCGGAGCTTGGCGTGGACGACGTGACGATCTGCCAGCTCCCCGGCGCGGATCGTCAACTCGGGCCGCTCGATCGTATCCGCCACGGCCTCGCCGACGCCCATGCCGCAGGTGCCGTGCGCCCCGGCGCCGCGGGCGATCTCGCGGATTCGGTTGGCGGCCTGGTGGGCGGGCGTGATGACGGCGCAGCGGCGATCGATCGAGACGCCGGCGAGCGGCTCGCGGACGCCGAGCGCCGCCAGGTGGCGCGCCTCGTTGAGCATCGCGTACGGCTCGATGAGCGTGAAGCGCGAGAGCAGCGTCCGCACGCCGGCCACGAACGCGCCGCTGCCGATCTGGGAGAAGGTGTGGTGTCGGCGGTCGGGCGTGACGACGTTGTGGCCCGCCTGAGGCCCGCCGTTGAACCGAACGACGGTGTGCGCCCCGTGCGCCGCGGCGAGGTAATCGACGATCGTGCCCTTGCCGCAGTCGCCGTAGGCGAGATCGACGACGACGATCGCGTGCGGATCGGGTTGTTTCATAGGCGTCGCGCTCGTCCGGCGCCACTGCCGCTGCCGTCGGTCGGCCGAACGTCGCGGCCCGTGATGACGGACGACAGGGCGCTGGACAGCCGGTCGATCGTGCGACCGACGACGCCGCGGTCGCGCATCTGCCGCGCGCCGTCGGCCACGGTGATCACGCCCTCGTTGACGCCGATCGTCAGCGCGATGGATTCCGACGTGTCGTTGGGGTCTTCGAGGCGGATGACGGAAGCCTCGCCCAGGTGGTGGCGCCAGAAGTCGAGGATCGTGCGGTCGTTCCCGTGCGACGCGCCACCGGGGATGACGAAGTAAACGTGGTAACGCTGGCGGACCTCGTCGATCAGTTCGGCCAGCGGCAGGTCGGCCTGCAATCCGGCCGCCTCGCCGAACAGGCGTCGCACCTGGCTTTGGGAGACGACCGGGTATGCCGCCTCGTCGCCGATGACGAAGAGGTATCCCTTTCGGCCGCGTTTCTCCCAGCAGTCGGTTTTCGTGTGTCGGGCGGCGACGTAGAGCATCAGCTCGTACGATTCCTTGGCGCCGCCGCCGCCGCCCCCTTCGAGGATCATATTCTCGAGGTTCTGGTCCATGCGATTGTCGGACTCGAACTGCCCGACCTGCAGCGGTACGCGGTCGCAGGTGGCGTCGCCGACGGCGGCGAACATGATCTGGGGGTCGGGGACGTAGTTGTGCCCGAGGAGCAGCTCGTGCAGTCGCGGGAGGTTGGCGTGGATGCCGCGGACGACCCGCCCCATCGACCCCGTGACGTCCAGGCCGATGACGATCGCGGTCGAGTTGGGGTGCTCGGCGCTGTCGCGGCTTTCGCGGAATTCCACGCCACTGGGGTCGAGCGTCTGGTGCGGTCGCAGGTTGCCCGACTGGTGGGCGCTCTTGCTGTAGTCGAAGACGTCCTTGCCGCTGGCGGCCTTGGCGTCGGCCCGTTCGTGATACGTCGTCGGAGACCATCGTCCGCTTCCCATGGCTTTTAGACTCCTTGGCGCGGCGGGCGCGCCCTTGCCGGCATTTCGAACGGCCGGAACGTTCGCGGGCCCCAGAGCACTTCGATCAGGCGGTCGAAGTCGTCGAGCAGCCGGGGCGCGTCGACGCGCGCCGGCGTGTCGATGCAACGCCCGAAATAGCGGCCGATGGCGGGCTCGACGGCGGGCGGCAATTCGCCGCGCACCGCGTCGCCGCCCATAAGTTCGATCATGCACCGCGCGCCCAGGGCGACGTCCAGCGCCGGGACGGGTGGCCGGTCGGAGGCGGCCTCGCGGCGGTACCAGTCGCGGTGGCCGCCGTCGGTGGTATACGGCGCGATGGCGGCGGTTCTGACCCCGCCGCCGTCCGACTGGCGGGCCGCGAAACACCAGTCCGCCAGCACCAGCTTGTGACCGGTCGGCTCGATCAGCACGTTGCCGGGCAGCACGGCGCGGTGGACCACGCCGCTGGCGTGCGCGAAGCCCAGGACGGACAAGAGCCGCCGCCAGATCCAGGCCATGTCGCGCGCGTCGATGCCGGCCGGGTATTGCGCGCGGACTTCCGTCAGCGTGAAGAGTTCGTCGGGCGAATGGATCTCGGGATGATTGCGAAGGACGTTGGCGGCGCGGGGCGGGGCGCCGGCGTTGTCGGTGACGTTCAGCGTCGCCTCGAACGCCGGAAGGAACGGTCCGGCGCGACCGTCGTTGTCGGCGCGGTGCAGGTGTTGCAGGATCGCCGCTTCGTTGGCGAGCAGCGGGTTCACGCGGGCGTCGCGCGCGATCTTGAAGACGCCTTCGACCGGGGCGCCATCGTGACCCGCGCGAAAGCGACAGCGATAGACGTTGCAGATGGTGCCCAGGGCGATGCGATCTTCCACGCGGTACGTCTTGCCGTCGCGCGAGACCAGGTCCAGCGGCGCGGTGTCGCCGGCGGACTCCTTGACGTCGATCAGGCCGCAACGCGGGCAAAAGCGACCCGCGGCCGCAAGCGGCGCCGTCCGGAAACATCGGGGGCATGTGAAGACGGTGTCGTCCACGATGCGGCAGGCCTCCATCGCGCCTGCCGCCCAATCATAGGCGGGCACGACCGTGCGAGAAACCCGCGGCGGGGGACGCCCGTGTTTAACGGGCCGCGCCGTCGCGGGTTACGTCGGACGAAATCGCGCGAGATTCATTGCTTTTTCGCGGCGACGTTTTTGCTCAGCAGGAACGTCAGCAGGTTGTTGAAGTCGTCGGCCGGGATGATCTCGCCGAAGCCGGTGGGCATCAGCGAGAGCTTGGAGACTTCGACGGATTGGACGTCGGACTTGGGGATCGGATTTTCCTTGCCGGTCAGGTCGATGAGGACGAGGTTCTGGCCGACCTCGCCGCGGGACAGGCCGCTGATCGTGTCGCCGTCCTTCAGGGTGACGTTGCTGTAGCGGAACATGGGATCGACGTTGCGGTTGGGGTCGATGACGTCTTCGAGGAGGCGGTCGAGGCCGCGCGCCCCGACGCCGTCGAGCTGCGGGCCGACGAGGGCGCCCTGGCCGTCGATCTGGTGGCAGATGGCGCAGGTCTTGGTGAAGACTTCCTTGCCCTTGTCGACGCTGGTCTTCGACGGGTTGTAGGCGGCGCGCTTGGCGGCGATCAGCTTGTCGAGCTGCTGGCTGGCGGGGGCGAGGTTCTTCGTGACTGCGGCGATGCGGGCGTCCAAGTCCTTAATCTTGGCGGCGGCGAGCTTGTCTTTCACGGTCGGCTCGAGGAGCAGGCGCGGGAGGATCGTGTTGCGCTCGACGGCGTCGAGCAGGGTGGCGGCGCCCTCGGGGCGGCTCGCCAGCGCGACGGCGAGCTTGGCGGCCATCGCCTGCGGGGCGACGCGGATCGGCATGAGGAGCGACTGCCGCGCCTCGGGTGTGTTGACGTCGGCGAGCGCGCGGGCGGCGGCCTCGCGGACGTTGGCGGGCTGGTTCGCGTCCGCGACGATCGCGGCGACGGCGGGCACCGTGCCGGGGTCGAGGGCGCAGACGTTCTTGATCGCCGCCAGGCGCACGACGGGGTCGGCCTTGGCGTCCGACATCACCCCCGCCAGCGGCGCGGCGCACTCCTTGAGCGACAACGCCTTGGCGAGATCGGCGACGGTTTGCAGCCGCTGCGCGTTCCTGAGCGACTGCTTCAGCGACGCCGTCACCACGTCCGCTGCCCACGTCCGGGCGGCATCGTTCAGCTTGCCGCCGCGCTGGCTGGCCCCGTCCTGGATCGCCTTGATCGCGTCGAGCTTGGCGTTGTTGGCCTGGATGTGATCGCGGGCGAAATCGGCGGCGGCGGCGGTTCCGGGGTCACCGCCAAAGCGGGCGGCGTGGCGGAGCAGGTCGTCGGTTGATCCGCCCTGGAGCTGTCCCCGCTGAAGCTGCGTGATAATGAACGCCGCGGCCTGCGGCGTCTTGATCGCCGGGATCACGTCGTTCACGGCCGCGGTGTCGGCGTCGCTCCACTTCGATTGCGGCAGGGCGGCGAGGATCGCCGGCACCTCGAGATGATTCCGCAGCGCGATCCGCGCGACGTAGACGAGGTGCGTGTCCGCCTTGTCGGCCGATTCGAGCAGGTCGAGGGTGGGACGTATGCTTTCGGCCGCGGGATGCTGACCCAGGGCGTCCAGCGCGTTCCGCGCGACGAGCGGATCGGTGTCCTTCAGCATGGCGTGCAGCAGATCTCGCTGCTCGGGGCTAAGCGTCTTCAGCTCCGATAGGAGATGCCCGGCGTGCGCGCGGAGGTTGCGGTTGCCCGCGTCCTTCGCCGCCGTCTCGATCTCGGTGGGTGTGATCGCGTTCAAGCGGAACAGCGCCCACATCGCGCCGACCTTCTGCAGTGGCGTGCCGCCCGCCAGCGCCTGGCGCGCCGGCGCGACCGCGTCCTGGCCGATGCGATCCGACAGTTGATCGAGCGCGAGCATCCGCGCCGTGATGTTCGGATGGTCCAGTGCCTTGATGAGTTGCTCCACCGGCGCCGTCGAATAATCGGCGACCGTCTCGTCCCGTGGCGTGGGCGGCACGATGCGCCAGATCCGCCCGCTGGTGTGATCCCGTCCCGGGTGCGTCAGCGGCACCTCGTAGTGCCCGATGATCTTGTTGTAAAAGTCCGCGACGTAGATGCTGCCGTCGGGCGAGAACGCGAAGGCCACCGGCCGAAACCACGGGTCGTCCGACGCGACGAAATCCGGCTTCTCGATCGCCGTCGGCGTCGAGCCGTGCCACTCGAGGCTGTCGCGATCCACGCGGCTGGTCACGGGGTTGCCGCAGATCAGGTTGCCGCGGAATTCGGCGGGCCAGCGGTCGTCGTCGATCGTCACCACCCCGCCGATCGCCGTCGAGCCGTGCAGGTGTCCCATGATCTTCGGGTAAAAGCCGATGCCGTCGTGCGGGCGGCCGAAATGTTCGAACCAAGCGCCGCGCAGCACCACCTGGAACGGCTTGGTGTGACAGTCGGCGACGTACAGGCTCCCCGCCGTATCGAACATCAGGCCGAACGGGTTCACCGGTCCGTGTGTGATCAGATCGACGTGCGAGCCGTCGAGCGTCATACGGTAGATGCTGCCCGATTCCATGTAGATCGACGAGCCGTCGGTCCCCTTGATCGTCGAGCGGTTGTTGAACCCGTGCGTCGCGTAGAGGTAGCCGTCGTAGCCGCGCGTGAAGGAATTGGTCAGGCCGTGCGTGTCGCGCGAGGTGTCGAACGGGCCGAACAGGTGTTCGCGCTTGTCGGCCCGGCCGTCGCCGTCGGTATCCTCGAAGTGAATGATGTTCGGGATCGAATAGCTGATCGCGCCGTTCTTGTACGGGTAAACGCCGGTCGGGATGTTCAGGCCGTCGGCGAAGGTGCTGACCTTCTTCGCCCGCCCGGTCGCCGTGTCGATCTCGATGATCTTGATCTCGTCGCGCCCCTTGCCGTTCTCGACCTTGGCCAGCGGATACTCCACCGTGCTGGTGACCCAAAGCCGTCCCTTGGCGTCGAACGCGATGTTGATCGGCTTGTGGATGTCCGGCTCGGATGCGACGAGCTGGATTGTGAACCCCGGCGGGAGGTGGAAGCTTTTGAGTTCCAGCTCGGGCGTGAGGGCGTTGGTCGGGCGCACGTTTTCCGTAAACGGATTCACCGCCGGCGCGGGCGCGGCGTGGGCGACGACACCGCCGCCGGCGAGCATTGCGACCAGGCCCATGCATAACGATTGCGAGACGCGAGCTGTCACTCAGACCTCCGATGCGCTGTGATGGATGACGTGTCGAGAGGAATTACGTTTACAGGATATCGATGTTGACCGCCGGACGCGATGCGGGCGGGGGTGGAGGGGGCGGGGCCGTTCTTCGGCGGTGAAGATGCTCCACCCATAATGCGTCCAGTGGCGCGATCAGTAACCCGAGCGCGATGAGGATCGTGAAGGCCGGATGCTCCCGCCCCCACCGAAACTTCCACCACGGCCCTTGCGGGCGCAATTCCGGATCGCGGTCCGGTCGAGCCTGGTAATCAAGTGGTGGTTGGCGCGGCGCGTCAGACATTCCCGGAAATCCTACCGAAAACTTACGAGCGCCGCTGAGTTCGCCCGTTCCATCTTAACGAAGCGCGTCATACCCTCGTCCCGATGGCTCCCTCACACAGGAGATCGTCATGACCAATACACGAGAGATGCAGCAGTGCATCGAGAACTGTACCGCCTGCCACGCGATCTGCATCGCCACCATTCAGCATTGCCTGGGCAAGGGCGGCCGACACGCCAGCCGCGACCACATCCGCCTGCTGGCCGATTGTGCCCAGATCTGCCGCACCAGCGCCGATTTCATGATTCGTGGTTCGGATAACCACCCGCTGACCTGCGGCGTCTGCGCCGAGATTTGCCAGCGCTGCGCCGACGACTGTGACCAGATGGCCGACGGCGACGCCGAGATGCGGCGTTGCGCCGAGACGTGCCGCCGCTGCGCCGAGTCGTGCCGGCAGATGGCGCACGCGCACGCATGAGCGGGCGGGGCGGGGCGCGCGGATAGCCGCGGGCGCGGTCGGGGCGCGGGTCGCCTTCGCGCGACCTTGCCTTTGCGCCGGGCCAAAGCGAACATGCGCGGCTGAATGGACGCACTCAATTACGCACCGGCGCGCCCCAAGGCCGCCCCCGGCGCCAGGCTTTCGCTGGCGCTGCTGCTGACGATCAACCTGTTCAACTACATTGATCGCTACGTGCTGGCCGCGGTCGAGCCGGAGATTCGCGGGCACTTTTTCCCGGAATCGGTGGGTGCGTCGGCGGCGTCGGCGAAGGATCAGTTGATGGCGTCGATGGCGAAGACGGGGTCGCTGGCGACGGCGTTCCTGCTGTCGTACATGATCGCCGCGCCGATCTTCGGGTGGCTGGCCGGGCGGATGTCGCGGTGGGTGCTGGTGGGGATTTCGGTCGTCGTCTGGAGTCTGGCGAGCGGGGCGTCGGGGCTGGCGCAGACGTTTTCGATCCTCGTGCTGACGCGCTGTTTCGTCGGCGTCGGCGAGGCGGGGTACGGGCCGGCGGCGCCGACGATCATCTCGGATCTCTATCCGGTCGAGCGGCGCGGGGCGGTGCTGGCGTGGTTCTACATGGCGATCCCGGTCGGGAGCGCGATCGGGTTTGCACTGGGTGGATTGGTGTCGAAGCATTCGGCGTCGGGGTGGCGGGCGCCGTTCTTCTGGGTGGTGCCGCCTGGGCTGGTGCTGGCGGCGTTCTGCTTCTTCATGAAGAATCCCAAGCCGCTCGGGACCGACGCCGCCGCCCCGCAGCCGAAGGCGAAGCTGAAGGACTACCTGGGCATCCTGAAGATCCCGTCCTACCTGCTCGACACGGCGGGGATGACGGCGATGACCTTCGCGATTGGCGGGATCTCCTTCTGGATGCCCGCCTACCTCTCCGATGCCGCCCACGCGGGGGACCTCGCGAAGGTCAACACCTACTTCGGCGGCATCACCGTCATCGCGGGCATTACCGCGACCCTTTTGGGCGGCTGGCTCGGTGATTACTTCCGGCGGTACAACTCCGGCTCGTATTTCCACGTCTCCGCGGCGGGGATCCTGGTCTCGGCGTTCTTCATCGTGCTGATGATCCAC
>Ga0207674_10003607_pt1 | contig 18867 bp, 16 predicted proteins | sample KBSCornC72_FD_184303 | JGI IMG/M metagenome (GOLD analysis project Ga0207674, IMG submission 184303) | Corn rhizosphere microbial communities from Kellogg Biological Station, Michigan, USA - KBS Corn C7-2 (SPAdes) (version 2) | ecosystem: Host-associated > Plants > Roots > Rhizosphere > Soil ... | reverse complement strand
GGTAGCTCGAGCAGGGCGAGCGGGTTCCCGTCCGCCTCGGCCAGCACCCGGTCGGCCAACCCTGGCGGCAGGCCGGGGGCGCGCTCAGCGAGCAGCGCACGGGACGCTTCGCGGCCGAGCCTGCCGAGCGGCAGCTCGGGCAGGCCGGGGGCTTCGAAGCCATCCTCACGGGCGGAGATCAACAGGACAACTCCCTCGGATTCCAGCCGCCGCGCCGCGAACAGCAGGGCGTCGGCGGAGGCCCGATCGAGCCAGTGGGTGTCGTCGACCACGCAGAGCAGGGCCCCGTCCCCGGCCAGTTCGGACAGCAGCGACAGGGCGGCCAGGCCGATCAGGAACCGGTCCGCGCCCGGCGTCCCGGCCAGGCCGAACGCGCCACGGAGCGCCTGCGCCTGCGGCGGCGGCAGCAGGTCCAGCCGGCCGAGCCCGGGCCGCAGCAGCAGCTGCAGCGCGGCGAACGGCAGCTCGGCCTCGGACTCGATGCCGGTCCCGCGCACTACCCGCATCCCGGCGGCCGCCGACGCATAGTCGAGCAGGGCGGTCTTGCCGACCCCGGCCTCGCCCCTGATCACCAGCGCGCCGCTGCGGCCGTCCCTGGCCGCCGCCAGCAGTTCGTCGATGCGCGCCGTCTCGGCGGACCGGCCGTGAAGCATAGGGCTGAACGTAGCAAATAAGGAGGGAGGTAAGCCGGAACGGCTCGCGCCCCGGGTGAGCGCGAGGGTCAAGGTGACGCCGGCCAGGACGAGGGCCAGCCCGGTCAGCTGCCCGGCCGCCGGCCACTGCTGCCGGGCCGCGTAGACGTAGCCGAATCCGCTCACGGTCTCGAGGTTGACCAGCAGCCCGGCCACGGCGGGCGATAGCCGGCTCGAGGCCAGGTTCCACAGCCACGTGCCGGCCCAGGAGACCACGACGCCGAGGAAGACAACCCCGGCGACCAGCCTGGCCGGACCCGGGTGCGCGCCCGGCGGCGTGGTGAGCTGCCCGGCCAGCGCGGCCACGGGCAGCCCGGCCAGCGCCACCGCCCCTGTGGCGACGCCGACGGCCGTGGACCAGGCCGCCGGCGAGACTGCGCGCTGCCGGGCCAGGAACCGGGCGTTGGCCAGGGCATACCAGGTCCACAGGACGACCGCGGCGCAGGCGGCCAGCAACCCGGCCGCTTTCTCGGCGGGCGGAACGGCGAGGTAGGCGTGGACTCCGGCTATCTCGAGCGCGCCGACCAGGACGAGCCCGGCGATGACCAGGGTGAGCGGCAAGGCCAGCCGCCACCACGGCACCGCGTCCGCGGCGGGGATGAGTACGTTGCCCGCCACCGCGACCACGACCGGGATAGCGCCGATCACCATGTCGGTCAGGGGCGCGCCCGCGGCCCGGACCCCGATCACCAGCAGAAGGTAGTACGCGGCGTTGCCGGCCAGGGCGAAGGCCAGCGCGGTGCGCCAGTGCTCCCGCAGCACCCGGCGCGGGCCAGCGCCGCCGAGCGTGAACAAGATCGCGGACAGCAGCCCGTAGACGAGATAGCGGCCGAGCGTCACGATGACCGGGTTCCAGCCGCCGAGCAGGACGGGGACCAGGAACGCTGATCCCCAGATCAGGCTGGCGCTGACCCCGGCGGCCGTCCCCGCCGCGCCAGCGCCCGAGGGGCCCGGCGCCGCGGGTCCGGCCCGCGCGTGGGACTGATGCGAGTGCGCGGTGAGCGCCATGCTCGTCTCCTAACTGCCGAAAAGACTTTTAGATGGTTAGATCTACCCGCCGTACGGGAAGGTAACCTGCTAAACTCTGAATTGATGGTTAGGAGACTCCGGTGACAGAGATGCCGAACTTGATCGGGGGCGTGCTCTGCCTGGACTTCGTGAACACGGTGGACCCCAGGCACGAGCCAGGGCGGCGCGAGTACCTGGATGACTATGCCGCGCTGGTCGCGTGGGGCGTCCACGCCGGTGCCATCGAAACGAGCCAGGGCGAGCGGCTACGCGAGGCCGCCGCCGGTGTTCCGGCCGAGGCAGAGCACGTGCTGAGCCGTGCGATCAGGCTGCGGGAAGCCCTCTACCCGCTCTTCAGCCGGGCAGCCCGCGGACAGCCGCCGGGGCCTGACGACCTGGGCGTGCTGCAGGCAGAACTGCCCCGCGCCCTGCCCCATCTCCGGGTCACCTGGTCGCCGCCGGGCTACGCCCGGGAGTGGGAACGCGGCAGTCCCGCGCTTGACCAGGTGCTCTGGCCGGTGGCCTGGTCGGCCGCTGAGCTGCTGGTAGAGGGGCCGCTCGAGCGGATCAGGGAGTGCCCTGGCCAGGACACCTGCGGCTGGCTGTTCCTCGACCTCAGCAAGAACGCCAGCCGCCGCTGGTGCGACATGCGCGTGTGCGGCAACCGGGCCAAGGCCCGCCGCCACTACGAGCGCACGCTGGCGCCGGCGAACAGGTCGCGGAGCAGGGCCGCCTCGGCGGTGTGATGGATGAGCTCGTCGGCGATGTGCAGCACGAACGAGCGCCCGGTGGCGCCGGCGAAGTAGCCGGCCGCCTCCCCCAGCGGCGTGTCCAGCGCCTCGTCGTCCAGCGACGCCACCAGTTCTCGCCACCAGGTGAAGGCCGCCTGCACACCGGCCAGGGACGCGGCCGCGCCGCCTGCCTTCTGGCTAGCTAGCCCCGTCGGCTCGGCCGGGCGGCCGAGCCAGGCGCCGTTGCGTTCCTCGCTGAGCAGCCTGCGGATGTGCCCCAGCCGCCAGCGCAGTGAGATCCGCGGGTCAGCGGTCGGCGCCCAGCGCCACTCCTCGTCGTCCAGGCCCTCCATCCGGCGCCAGAAACGATCCCAGACGTGGTCGAACAACCCCACGAGATCCTCACGCTGCCCGGGCATGGGCCAGGTCTTTGCGGTAGGTTCCCGGGGTGGTCCCGAAGGTGGCATGGAAGGCGGCGGTGAAGGCGCTCGGGGTGCTGTAGCCGCAGGCGACCGCGGCGGCGGTGACCGAGAGGCCGCTGGCGAGCAGGGTCAGGGAGTGGTGAAGCCTGAGCTGGGCGCGCCACTGCGGGAAGGTCATCCCGGTCTCGGCGCGGAAGAGGCGGCTCAAGGTCCGCTCCCCCGCGCCCACGGCGCGGCCCAGCTCGGCCAGGGTGCGGTCGCTGCCGGGGTCTTCGGCCAGGATGGCGGTGACGTCGCGGAGGCGCTCGTCACCGGGTTGCGGCAGGTGGAACTGCAGCGCCGGGGCTGGTTTGAGCTGATGCAGCGCGACCCGCTTCAGGTCGTGTTGCTCCTCGCCGCGACGGGTTGGGTCGTCGGTGATCGCGATGATCAGCTCGCGGAGCAGGCGGGAGACGCTGAGCACGGTGGGCTGGGTCAGGCCGAGCGGGTTGACATCGACCGGGAAGGCCACGGTGCGCACCTGGGTGGCGCCGTAGGCCTGGTGGGCGTGCGCCACCGCGGCGGGCAGCCATACGGCGCGCTGCGGGGGAACGACCCAGGACCCATGCGTCGTGGAGACGATCAGCAGGCCGCTACTGGGATAGAGGAGCTGCTGCTCGGCGTGGTCATGCCAGTCGATGCGTTCGCGGTGGCGCAGGTGCTCCATGGTCGGCCCGAGCAGGGGCCGGCGCGGTAGGCGGTTCATCGACATAATTGTACGGCTTGCAGGTAGCCCGCCAATGGGCGGTCAGCGCATCGTGGAGAGATGCCGACAGATCATCCAGGCCCGTGGCGCCGGATGCGGCTGTGGACCGCGGCCCACGCCATCGATGACATGTACCAGGGCCTGGTTCCGGCCAGCGTCCCGTACTTCGTGCTTGACCGCCACTACAGCTACGTGGCGGCTTCGGGCCTGGCCCTGGCCGCGACGCTGGGCAGTTCCCTGCCGCAGCCGGTTATCGGGCTGCTCGTGGACAAGTGGCGGCTGGGCTGGATGGCGGCCGCGGGCGTCGGCCTGGCGGGCGTCGGCGCGGGACTGTCCGGCCTGGCCCCGGCCTACCCGATGGTCTGGCTGCTGCTGCTGGCCTCCGGCCTGGGCGTGGCGATGTTCCACCCGGCCGCGGGCACGTCCGCCCGGGCCGACGCGGGCGGCAGCGCGTCGGCGATGAGCATCTTCGCCGCGGGCGGCAGCGCCGGGTTCTTCCTGGCCCCGGTGCTCGCCACGCCCGCGCTCGTCTCCCTCGGTCTTGGCGCCACCGCCCTGTTCATCCCGCCGGCCGTGCTGATCGGGCTGTTCCTGCTCCGCCACCACCAGCGCGCCCTGGCCAGAGGGGCACCCAGATCCATAGTCGCCGGGCCTGATCGCTGGGCGCCGTTCCTGGTGATGACCGGGGTGGAGATCGTCAGGTCCGTGGTGTTCTTCGGGGTGAACACGTTCATCGAGCTGTACTGGATCCACCACCTGGGCGCCAGCCGCGGCCTGGCCGGCGCGGCGCTGGCCTGCTTCCTCGTGGGCGGGGTAGCCGGGACCCTGCTCGGCGGGCGGATAGCCGACCGGATCGGGCTGGTTCGTGCCCTGCAACTCGGGACCGTCGCCATGGTGCCCGCGCTGGTCGCGCTCAGGCTATGCCCGAACGCGGGCATCGCGCTGGTAGTCGCCGGGGCGGCCGGCCTGGCGACCAACATCTCGTTCTCGGTCATGATCAAGCTCGGGCAGGACTACCTCCCATCCCGGCCCGGCACCGCCACCGGAGTCACGCTCGGGCTCGCGGTCAGCATCGGCGGCCTGTTCGCTCCGGTCCTCGGCGCCATCGCCGAGGCCCGGGGCATCGCCGCGGTCTTCACCGTCCTGTGCTTCGTGCCCGGACTCGCGCTGATCCTCGGCGCGTTCCTGCCCGATCCGGCGGTGCCGGGTGAGAGCACGGCGGACGCTAGGTCTCGTCGTGCTCCTGCAGGTAGCCGCGGAACTCCTCGATCGCTTCTTCCTGGTCGGAGCCGAGGTCGCTGACCAGGGCCATCTCCCGGCCGGTCCAGTAGGCGCCGGTGTACTCCCCGTCGGCGTCGGGGGGCACCAGCAGATGATGGTGCGCGATCTTGATGTGATCGTGTACCTGCTCCCACGAGATGCCGGGCGGCACCAGGCCGATCGCGGGCGAGCCCGCGTCGTCGAACTCCAGGTCCTCGAGCACGGCTCTCCCTCCGGGTGGGCTCCTGGGATCATGCTGGGGCACGCGCCCGGACCGTTCGGGATAAAAATGAGACGTTGGACGGTCAGCCTTCGCTGCCGACGATCGTGGTGAGGGCCTCGATCCGGCCGCCCCGCTCGCCGCGGGTCATGAACCGGTAGCCGATATAGCCGATGATCGCGATGACGAACGACATGACCAGCATGATCGTGCCGAGCGCGTTCAGCGCGGGGCCGCCGTTGCCGCCGCGCTGCTGCGAGTAGATGTACACCGACATCGGCGTGTTGCCGGAATTGGAACTCAGCAGGTCGACGAGCACGAAGTCGTCGATGACGCCGGAGAAGACCAGGACCGCGCTGGCAAAGATGGCCGGCCTTAGCAACGGCCAGAGCACCCGGTAGATGACCTGCCACGGCGCGGCGCCGAGATCGGCCGCCGCTTCCTCGTACTGCCTGCCCAGCGTCACCAGTCGGGCCTGCACGATCAGGGCCGGCCAGCTGACGTTCCAGCTGACCAGGGCCAGGACCTCGGCCAGCGTACCCAGGCCGATCGGCTTGAACAGCTTGGTGAACACGAAGAACATCGCGACGCCGAAGATCAGCTCGGGAATGACGAAGGACAGGATCATCAGGAAGTTGGCGCTCGAGGCGGTTTTGCCGCGCCACCGGTTGATCCCCAGCGCGAACGCGACGCCGAGCGGCACGGTGACCAGGGTGACGTAGACCGACAACCGAATGGTCTGGACGACCGCGGCGTGCAGGTTCGGATCATGCAGCACCGAGTTCACCGGATCCGCGAAGTACCAGCGCCACGAGAAGCCCTGCCAGACGCTCTGCGACCTTCCGTTGTTGAACGAGAACAGCACCGCGAGCGCGACGGGCACCAGCGACCAGACCAGGTAGAGCCAGGTGAACCCCTCGAGGAACCACGGGTGCCGCCATGGGTTGCGGCGGGGCCGCAGCCTGCGCACTCTCTCCCGGGCCGGGGCGGCGCCGGCGTCCTGGCCGACCGCGGCCGGGGTCTTTGCGGCCGTCATGTCGCCCCCCGCGACGAGCGATTGGTCGCCACGACGTAGTAGATCATGGGGGCGATCAGCACGAGCAGGAACAGCAGCGAGAACACCGCGCCCTCCCCCTGGAGCACTCCTCCGGACGAGCTCAGCTGATCGTCGATCACGTTGCCGAACATCGTGGTTCCCGGGGTACCTGACAGCAACTGGTTGGTGAAGTAGTCGCCGAGCATGGGGAGCACCGTGATCAGCATCCCGGTCAGGATCGCTTGCCTGGACAGCGGGAGGGTGACGTGGACGAAGGTGCGCACCCGGCCCAGGCCGAGATCGCGGCCAGCCTCGATCAGGGCCGGATCGATCCGGTCCAGGCCCGCGTAGAGCACCAGGATCAGGTAGGGGATGTAGCCGTAGACCAGGCCGAGTACGACCGTGAAGCCCAGTCCGCCCAGCCAGTTGACCGGCTGGCCGATCAGGTGCAGCAGGCTCAGGGTCTTGTTCACATACCCGTTGGTCTGCAGCAGGTCGATCCAGGCGAGCATCCGCATCATGTAGCTGATCCAGAACGGCGCGATGAGCAGGATCAGGAACAGGGCCTTGCGCCGGCCGGCGAACCTGGCCACGAAGTACGCGGCCGGATAGGCGATCAGCAGCGAGATCACCGAGGCCAGCGCCACGTAGACGAGCGTCCTGAGGATAGTCGGGCCGACGAAGGCCGACGAGCCGGCCACGTCGTGCCACGCCGCGGAGTAGTTGGCCGAGCTCCAGTGCAGCGGGTTCCACACCGCGATCGGGACCCCGAAGAGGTCCAGCTGCCCGCCCGCGATGGCGAGGATCGCGTAGAAGGGCACGACGAATAGCAGCGCAAGCCAGATGATGCCCGGAGCGGCGAGCGCCGCCCAGAACAGCCGGTGCGCCTCCTTCTGCTTCGGCCGGTCGCGCCGGCCGGCGCCTACGCGCTCTTGACCTTGAGCCATGCCTGCTGCCACAACGCGTTCGTGGCCACCGGGATCTGCAGTTGCATGACCCCGCGCCTGAAGTACGAGGGAAGTACCGCCGTGGACATCAGGTTGGGCGCCAGGATCTGCTCTTTGACCAGGCGCTGCGGGGTGACGCCGTTGATGGGCTGCATGTAGCCGTTGAAGCTGATGTTCGTCATCACGTTGTTGAAGTCGAGCATGTAGTTGAGGAACAGGTGGGCCAGCACCGGGTTGGGCGCGCCTTTGAGCACCGTAATCGTGTCGTTGGCGACCGGGCCACGGCCGTCGGGCGGGAACCAGTAGCCGATGACGTCGGCCTTAACGCCCTTCGGCAGGTAGTAAGGCGCCGCGGCGATGTCTCCCGACCACGCGTGGTGGATCCAGATCTGGCCGCTCGGGATAAGGGTGTAGTCGTTGTTGTCGATGTGCACGTTGGTCAGGTGGGCCAGGTCCTCGAGGGTTTGCCCGGCCGCCGCGATCTGGTTCGGGTTGGTGGTGTTGAGATTGAAGTTGCCGCTCTTCATCAGCCCGAGGCTGATCGACTCCCGTGCGTCGTCGAGTATCGCGACCCGGTTCTTGTACTTGGCCTGCCAGGGCATCGCCCACGGATTCGCCATCGTGTACGGGTTCTCGTTGACGTGGTCCTTACGCCAGGCGATACCCGTCGTGTAGATCGTGTACGGCACCGTGTAATGCCACTTGCCGTCGTAGAACGGGTTGGTGAAGTCCGGCCAGGCCTGCGAGATGTTCGGGATGTAGCTGTGGTTGAGCGGCTGGATCAGCTTCCCGTACACCAGCTGCGCCATGACGTCGACGGTCGGGAAGAAGACGTCGAAGTTGAGCTGCCCGCTGCGCAGCTTGGCCAGCGCGGCGTCCATGTTCTGGAACGTCGTCACCTCGACCTTGCAGTTGTACTTCTTGCCGAAGGCCTTCAGGCAGTCGGGGTTGATGTAGGCGACCCAGTTGAACAGCCGCAGCGTGGCGTTCTGCTCGGGAGCAAGCCCGCTCTTGATCGCCGGGTTGTCCTTGGACAGGGGCCAGGTCACCGGGTTGTTCGGCCGGGGCAGCGGGATCCCGCCGGCGGCGGCGTGCGCTCCGGACGTCGTGGTACCGCCTGAACTGCAGCCGGCCAGGAGCGAACCTGCCCCGGCGGTCAGCAGCCCGGCGGCCGCGCCCTGCTTGAGGAAACCGCGACGGGATAGCCCGCCGGCTCGTCCATCCTCGGTCCAGCCTTCTCGGGGATGCATCCCGGATCACCTCTTTCGCGGCGTTCGCGGCGTTCGCGGCCGCCGGCAGTCATTCCTGACTGAACATTCCGTCAATACAGGTACTCTCGTCTCGCTTCAGCGCGGTGCGCAAGACCTGGCATGTAACGGTTCGCGCATCGACGGCCGACGCGGGCATCGCCGGGGTTGCCAGTGCTGCGCCATCGGCTTACCCCCTGGATTCTGGTCGGGCGGCCCGGGCGAAGACGGCGAAGTTCTCGATCAGGCGGTCGATATCCGCTTCGTCATGCTGCACCGAGATCAGCCATTGCTCGATCTTGCCCCAAGGCGGCAGGAAAACCCCGCCGTTGTGCTGGTAGAGCCAGTGCGCGTGGCTGTACCTGTCGTCCACGCCGAGGAAGCCGCGGTAGCTGGTCACGGTGTCCGCCGCGAACACGACGCAGCCCTTGGCGCCCGCGGTGACCACGTGCGCGACGAGACCGTTTTCGTCTATGGCGTCCTGTATGCCGGCGGCGGCGCGCTGGCGGAGGCGCTCGATGTTCTGGTACGCCTCCGGCGTCGCCACCTCGGTCAGCATGGCCCGGGTCGCGGCCATGGCCAGCGGGTTCCCGTTGAACGTGCCGACCATCTCGTAGCCGCCGTCGGCGACGTGCGCCATCGTCTGCTCGGTGCCGCCGACGGCGGCCACGGAAACGCCGCCGCCCATCGACTTGGCCAGGGTGATCACGTCGGGCTGGACGTTCTCCAGGCGCGTGACGCCCCCCGGGCCGACGGTGAGGCCGGTCTTGACCTCGTCGAAGGTGAGCAGCGCGCCGTGGTCGTGGAGGAGGTCCTTGAGGTTCGCGAGGTAGCCGGGCTCGGGCTTGATGATGCCGGCGTTCATCATGACCGGCTCCAGGATCATGCCCGCGATCTGGCCCTGGTGCTCGTCCAGCAGGCGGGCCACGCTGTCCAGGTCGTTGAACGTGGCGATCAGCGTCAGGTCGGTGATGGCCTTCGGGATGCCGGAGGACGAGGGGGCGCTGTTAGGTTTTTCCCGCGGGCCCGCATCCTCTTCCTCGGGAGCCACGGAGACCTGCACCGAGTCGTGGTGGCCGTGGTAGCAGCCCTCGATCTTGATGATCAGGTCCCGGCCGGTGATCGACCGCATCAGGTGGACGGCGTCCATGGTGGCTTCGGTGCCGGAGTTGGCGAAACGCCAGCTCGGGAGGCCGAACCTGCGGGCGAGCTCGTGTGCCACCGTGACGGCGTCCGGCGTGGGCTGGGCGAAGTGGGTGCCGTTCTGGGCCTGGTCCGTGATGGCCTTCGCGATCGCCGGGTGGGCGTGGCCGGCCAGGGCGGCGCCGTAGCCGCCGTGCAGGTCGACGTACTCGTTGCCGTCGACATCCCAGACCTTCGAGCCGCGGCCGCGGCTGAGCCAGACCGGCTGCGGCACGGTGATCTGCCAGCTCGAGGTGACGCCGCCGGCGAGGTACTGCTTGGCCTGCTCGGCCAGGCGCTGGGACTTGGGCTGACGGCGGACGAAGATTTCCTCCTGCTCCGCGATGATCGCTGTGAGCTTGGCGTCGGTGGTGAGCGTGGTGTCGGTGGACGCTTCGGTGGTCACGTCGGAGGCTCCCAGTCTTGACTGAACGTTCAGTCTAGGCCTGCGGCGCAGCCGCCGGCAAGAGCCTGGGGCGAAGGGGCGTGAAGTGCTGATTGGGGCGCGAAAGCCGCGCGTTCGGGGGCCCGAGACATTGACCTGCGGGCGGAAAGCAGCGAACGGGGGGTTGACCGGGGGGTGTGGCGGAGTTAATTTATCTGGTATTCGGAAATAATATTTCACGATACGGAAGACTGATGGGAGCCGCTGCGGACCGCGCAACCGGCCGATAGCCCGAGTGGAGCTGTGATGTCACTGACCAACGCGCCCGAAGCCCTGCCGCCCGAAACCGGGAACAGGCCGGCGGTTCATCCCGTGGACGAGGTGCTGCCCGCGCCCAGGCTGTTCGTCCTGGGGCTCCAGCACCTGTTCATCATGTACGCGGGCGCCGTGGCGGTGCCGCTCATCGTGGGCGGGGCGCTGAAGCTCCCGATATCCACGATCGGCCTGCTGGTCAACGCCGACCTGTTCGTGTCCGGCATCGCGACGATTATCCAGAGCGTCGGCATCGGCAAGATCTTCGGGGTGCGGCTGCCGGTCGTGGCCGGTGCCACGTTTACCGTGCTCAGCCCGATGATCATCATCGCGCAGCAGTACGGGCTGGCCGCGGTGTACGGGGCGATGCTCTGCTCCGGGGTGTTCGGCCTGCTCATCGCCAAGCCGTTCTCGATGCTGATCCGGTTCTTCCCGCCGCTGGTGGCCGGCACCGTCATCTGTGTCATCGGGCTGTCGCTGATCGGCGCCGACGTCAGCCTCATCGCCGGCGACGACCCGGCGGCCAAGGACTACGGGCAGGTCTCCCACATCGCGCTGGCCGGGCTGGTGATGCTGCTCATCGTGGTGATCACCCGGTGCTTCCGCGGGTTCGTCAGCCAGATCGCCGTGCTGCTATCCATCGCGATCGGCACCCTGGTGGCCTGGCCGATGGGCCTGCTGGACTTCTCCAGCACGCATTCCGCCGCCTGGGTCGGCTTCAGCGGGTTCTTCCGGTTCGGCCACCCGAAGTTCGAGGCGGCGGCGATCATCTCGATGTGCATCGTCATGCTGGTGACCTACACCGAGTCAACCGCCGACATGCTGGCCGTCGCCGAGATGGTCGACAAGAAGCTCTCCCCCAACGACCTGGCCCGCGGCCTGGCCACCGATGCCCTGTCGGCGGTGCTGGCCGGATTCCTGAACTCCTTCCCCGACACGGCCTTCGCGGAGAACGTCGGCCTGGTCGGGCTGACCCGGGTGCGCAGCCGGTGGGTGGTCACCACGTGCGGCGTCATGCTGCTCCTGCTGGGGTTGCTGCCGAAGATCGGCCAGGTGGTCGCCAGCGTGCCGGGACCGGTCATCGGCGGCGCCGCGACCGTGATGTTCGCGATGGTCACGGCGGTCGGCATCCAGACCCTGCACAAGGTGAATTTCCAGGGCAACAACAACCTGCTGATCGTGGCGGTGTCCCTGGCCGCGGGCCTGCTCCCGGCCGTGGCGCCAACCTTCTACGAGCACTTTCCCAGCAACTTCCAGGTCATCTTCGGGTCCAGCATCACCTCTACGGTGATCGTGGTCTTCACCCTGAACATCGTGTTCAACCACTGGTCGTGGCGGCGCCAGGGCACCGAGTCCGCGGTCGAGGTCGCGGTGCGCGAGGGCGCGGTCGCGGTCAACGTGCCCGACGACGGCGCCAGGGTGGACCATGACGCCAGGGTGGACCATGACGCCAGGGTGGACCATGGCGCCGAGGTGGAACATAAGGCCTGAGGTGTCCGGCGAGGGCGCGGGCTGGCTCCGGGTGGGGTCAGCTCGCGCCTTCGGCCGCGATGGTCTCGGAGATCTCGCGGGCGGTGCGCTGGAGCGCGGGCACGATGCGGGCGGCGGCGGCGTCGGTCATCCGCGTCTGCGGGCCGGAGGTGGAGATGGCCAGCGAACCCGGCGCGTCCGGCACGGCCACCGCGAAGCAGCGGACGCCGATCTCCTGCTCGCCCTCGTCGACGGCGTATCCCTGCTTGCGGATCACCTCGAGGTGGGCGATCAGCAGGTCCGGGTCGGTGATCGTGGCGGGTGTGTAGGCGGGCATGCCGTCCCGCTCGAGCAGGGCGCGCGCCTCGCCGGGCGGAAGCTCGGCCAGCAGGGCCTTGCCCACCGCGGTGCAGTGCGGCTGGACCCGGCGGCCCGGTTCGGTGAACATCCGCATCGAGTGCGGGCTGGGCACCTGGGCGATGTAGACGACCTCGTCGCCGTCGAGCATGGCCAGGTTGGCCGTCTCGCCGGTGAGGCGCACCAACTGGGCCAGGAACGGGCGCAGCCAGGTGCCGAGCGTCTGGCTGGAGATCTCGCCGAGCCGGATCAGGCGCGAGCCCAGCGTGTACCGCCGGGACGCCTCCTGCCGGACATAACCCCGGTTGACCAGGGTGCGCATCAGCCGGTGCACGGTGGGCAGCGGGAGGCCGGAGACGGTGGAGAGTTCGGACAGGCCGAGCGCGCCGCCGGCGTCGGCGAGCATCTCGAGCAGGTCGAAGGCGCGCTCGATGGACTGCACGCCCCCCGCCGCTCCCGCGCGGGTGCCGTCGGAACTGGCCGCGCCGCGAGCAGCCGACGCCAGCACGGCGTCCTGGGTCGAATCGTTCACGTCTTCCATGATACAGAAAACGTAATTCACATAACAGAAATGCCCGGGCGTGTGGCGCGCGCCGCTCGTGACGCGGAACCGGCGGGTGACCCGTGGATGCGCCTCGCCCAGCCTGGCCTGACCTTCCACCCGGGACGGGTGGCAGGTCGTTTCATGATCGTGGACAGTTTGCGGGGCTATGTGCCCGAAACTGGCCACGATCATGAAGGTAGCACCCCGGAGAGGGCGCTGGCGAAGGTTGCGACCGGGCGGGCGGTTGACGGGCCGCCGGTCGCGGTCTAGGCTTAAATCCAAGACACGGAAAAGAAATTTCAGGATACGGAAAACATGTCAGATCACTTGCTGCCTTACCTGGCCAACTGCTCGCTGCTGTTCACCGAGGAGCCGCTGCTCGGGCGCCCGGCCGCGGCCCGAGCCGCGGGGTTCGGCGCGGTCGAGTTCTGGTGGCCGTTCGCGGTGCCGGTGCCCTCCGACCGCGAGGTGGACGCGTTCACCACGGCGATCGAGGAGGCCGGCGTGGCGCTGGCCGGCCTGAACTTCTTCGCCGGGGACCTGGCCGGCCCGGATTGCGGCGTGCTGTCGATCCCCGGTCGCAGCGCGGAGTTCCGCGACAACATCGACGTGGTGGCCGGCATCGGCGAGCGGCTCGGCGTGCGCGGCTTCAACGCGCTGTACGGCAACCGGGTCGACGGCGTGGACCCGGCGGCCCAGGACGAGCTGGCGGCGGAGAGCATCGGGCTGGCGGCGAAGGCCGTGGCCTCCTTCGGCGGCACGGTGCTGATCGAGCCGGTGAGCGGGCCGAAGCCCTATCCGCTGCGCACCGCCGCGGACGCGGTGTCCGTGGTCCGGCAGGCGCGGGCCGCGGGCGCCGCCAACGTCGGCTTCCTGTGCGACCTGTACCACCTGGCCAGCAACGGCGACGACATCGACGCCGCGATCGCCGGGTACGCCGAGTACGTCGCGCACGTGCAGATCGCCGACGCGCCCGGGAGGGGCGAGCCGGGCAGCGGGCAGCTCGACCTGGACCGGTACGTGGCCGACCTGGCCCGCCGCGGCTACCGAGGCTGGGTAAGCCTGGAGTACAAGCCCACCGGGACGACCGAGGCGAGCCTGGCCTGGCTGCCCCGGGAGCGCCGCGGCCAGACGAAGGAGCAGTCATGAGCGACACCGACCCCCGCGAGCCAAAGGCCGCCGGCCCTGTCTGGACTGAGGAGCGACGAAGGAGCGACGAGGGAAGACAGGGCCTCAAGGGGCGGCCGGAGGCGAGCGGGAAAATAGCGTTTATCGGGCTGGGGATCATGGGCGCGCCTATGGCCGCCAACCTGGTCAAGGCCGGTTTCGAGGTCACCGGGTACAACCGCAGCCCGGCCAGGGTCGAGCAGCTGGTCGCGGCGGGCGGCCAGGGCGCCAAGGACATCGCCGGGACGGTAGCAGACGCCGACGTGGTGGCCACCATGCTGCCCGACTCCCCCGACGTGCGGGCCGTGCTGGCCGGCGACGACGGCGTCTTCGCCCACGCCAAGGCCGGGGCGCTGGTGATCGACTTCTCCAGCATCCGGCCGGACGTGGCCGCCGGGCTAGCCGCCGACGGCGCCGAGCGCGGGTTCCGGGTGCTGGACGCGCCGGTGTCCGGCGGCGAGGCCGGCGCCATCGAGGGGGTGCTCTCGATCATGGTCGGCGGCGCCGCCGAGGACTTCGCGGCCGCGGCGCCGGTGTTCGACGCGGTCGGCAAGACCGTCGTGCACGTCGGGCCCGCGGGCTCGGGGCAGACGGTCAAGGCCGCGAACCAGCTCATCGTGGCGGGCCACCTGGAGCTGCTGGCCGAGGCGATCGTGTTCCTCGAGGCCTACGGCGTCGACACCGAGGCGGCGCTGCGGGTGCTGGGCGGCGGGCTGGCCGGCAGCACCGTGCTCCAGCGCAAGGGCGCCACGATGCTGGCCCGCGACTTCAAGCCCGGGTTCCGGATCGCGCTGCACGACAAGGACATGGGCATCGTCACCGCCGCCGCCCGCGAAGCCGGCGTGGTGATCCCGCTCGGCGCCGCCGTCGCGCAGCTGGTCGCGTCGCTGAAGGCGCAGGGAGACGGCGGTCTTGACCATTCGGCGCTGCTCAAGCTGGTCAGCCAGCTGTCCGGCCGACACGAACGACAGGAGTAAGAAGATGCCACGGATGACTGCCGCGGACGCCGCGGTCGCGATCTTGCGCCGGGAGGGGGTTACGCATGCGTTCGGCCTGCCCGGCGCGGCCATCAACCCGTTCTACGCGGCCATGCGCCGGGACGGCGGGATCACGCACACGCTCGCCCGGCACGTCGAGGGCGCCTCGCACATGGCCGAGGGCTACACCCGGGCCCGGGCGGGCAACATCGGCGTGTGCGTCGGCACCTCCGGGCCGGCCGGCACCGACATGATCACCGGCCTGTACTCGGCGAGTGCCGACTCGATCCCGATCCTGTGCATCACCGGCCAGGCCCCGGTGGCCAGGCTGCACAAGGAGGACTTCCAGGCGGTGGACATCGCGGCCATCGCCGGCCCGCTGACCAAGATGGCGATGACCGTGCTCGAGCCGGCCCAGGTGCCCGGCGCGTTCCAGCAGGCGTTCCACTTGATGCGGTCGGGGCGGCCCGGCCCGGTGCTGATCGACCTGCCGTTCGACGTGCAGCTGGCCGAGATCGACTTCGACCCGGACACCTACCAGCCGCTGCCGGTGTACAAGCCGGCCGCCACCCGGGCCCAGATCGCCAAGGCGCTGGACATGCTGGCCGCCGCCGAACGGCCCATCATCGTGGCCGGCGGCGGGATCATCAACGCTGACGCCGCGGACCTGCTGGTGGAGTTCGCCGAGCTCACCGATACGCCGGTGGTGCCGACGCTGATGGGCTGGGGCGCGCTGCCCGACGACCACCGGCTGATGGCGGGCATGGCCGGCCTGCAGACCGCGCACCGGTACGGCAACGCCACCCTGCTGGCCTCGGACTTCGTGCTCGGCATCGGCAACCGGTGGGCCAACCGGCACACCGGCGGGCTGGGCGTGTACCGGGCCGGGCGGACGTTCGTGCACGTCGACATCGAGCCGACCCAGATCGGGCGGGTCTTCGCCCCGGACTACGGGATCGTCTCCGACGCCCGGGCCGCGCTGGAGCTGTTCGTCGAGGTGGCGCGGGAGCGCGAGGGCCGGCTGCCGGACCGCGCCGCCTGGGTGGAGCAGTGCCGCCACCGGCGGGCGACCATGCAGCGGCGGACCCACTTCGACGACGTGCCGGTCAAGCCGCAGCGGGTGTACGAGGAGATGAACCGGGCGTTCGGCCCGGAGACCCGGTACGTGAGCACGATCGGCCTGTCGCAGATCGCGGCGGCGCAGTTCCTGCACGTGTACCGGCCGCGGCACTGGATCAACGCGGGCCAGGCGGGCCCGCTGGGCTGGACCACGCCGGCCGCGCTCGGCGTCTGCGTCGCGGACCCGGATACGCCGGTGGTGGCGCTGTCCGGCGACTACGACTTCCAGTTCATGATCGAGGAGCTGGCCGTGGGCGCGCAGTTCAACCTGCCCTACGTCCACGTGCTGGTGAACAACGCCTACCTGGGCCTGATCAGGCAGTCACAGCGCGGCTTCGACATGGACTACTGCGTGCAGCTGTCCTTCGACAACGTCAACGCACCCGAGCTCGGCGGCTACGGCGTCGACCACGTCAAGGTGGCCGAGGGACTCGGCTGCAAGGCGCTGCGGGTGACCGAGCCGGCCGGCATCGGGCCCGCGCTCGAGGAGGCCAAGAAGCTGATGGCCGAGTACCGGGTGCCGGTCGTGGTCGAGGTCATCCTGGAGCGGGTCACGAACATCTCGATGGGGACCGAACTCGACAACGTGACCGAGTTCGAGGACCTGGCCGAACGGCGCGAGGACGCGCCGACCGCGGTCGTCGCCCTGCTCGATTGAGCGGGACTGAGGATGAAGATCGTCGTCGCGCCGGACAAGTTCAAGGGATCGCTGCCCGCCACGCAGGTGGCCGCGGCGATCGCCGCCGGCCTGCACGCCGGGCGGCCCGGCGCCGAGGTAGTCACGATCCCGGTCGCCGACGGCGGCGAGGGGACGGTCGACGCGGCCGTCGCGGCCGGGTTCGAGCGGGTGCCGGTGACGGCGGCCGGGCCGGCCGGCGACCCGGTCCGGGCCAGCTACGCGCGGCGCGGCGAGGTCGCGGTGGTCGAGCTGGCCGGGGTGTGCGGCCTGGCCCGGCTGCCTGGCGGGCGGCCGGCGCCGCTCACGGCGTCCAGCTTCGGCGCGGGCGAGGTGCTGCGGGCGGCGCTGGAGGCGGGCGGGCAGAGGATTATCCTCGGCGTCGGCGGCAGCGCCAGCACCGACGGCGGCGCGGGCCTACTCCAGGCATTGGGCGCCCGGGTGCTCGACACATGCGGCGAGCCGGTTCGCCCGGGCGGGGCGGGCCTGCGCGAGGTGGCTGCGCTCGACCTCACCGGCTTGGACCGGGCCCTGTGTCCGGCAGGGTACCCCGCCGAGATCATCCTCGCGGCCGACGTAGACAACCCGCTGACCGGCCCGGACGGCGCGGCCGAGGTGTACGGGCCGCAGAAGGGCGCCTCGCCGGCCGAGGTCGCCGCGCTGGACGCCGGGCTGCGTCGCTGGGCGGCCGTGGTGGCCGCGGCCGTCGGCAGGGACTGGTCCCGGACGCCCGGCGCGGGCGCGGCCGGCGGTGTGGGCTTCGCCGCCCTGGCCGTGCTCGGCGCGACCAGGCGGCCGGGCATCGAGCTGGTCCTCGACCTGGCCGGCTTCGAGACCGCGCTGGACGGCGCGGACCTCGTGATCACCGGCGAGGGCTCGCTCGACGCGCAGAGCCTAGCGGGCAAGACCCCGGTGGGGGTGGCGCGGGCGGCGGCCCGGCGCGGCATCGCCGTGGTCGCGGTGGCCGGGCGCAGCACGCTCAGGGAGGCCGAACTGGCCGCGGCCGGGATCGCCGCGGTCTACCCGCTGACCGACCTCGAACCCGACCTGGAGCGGTGCCGAGCCGAAGCGGACCGGCTGCTCCGCCGCACCGGGCAGATGATCGCCCGGGACCGGCTAGCCGAGGTGGCGACCGGGGCATGAACGTACCAGCAGACGAGGCAGGGACGGTGACCGGCATGAACAGCGAGGACAAGCAGGCATGGCCCGACCTGGCCGGCCGGGCGCTCGGCGGCAGCGTGATCTACGCCAACGACGAGCTGTTCGCCGAGCGGGAGAACCTGATCAAGCCGGAGGAGCCGGCGTTCCGGCCGCACACGTTCGGCCACAAGGGCCAGATCATGGACGGCTGGGAGACGCGCCGGCGGCGGGAGCCCGGCAGCGACGCCGCGATCATCCGCCTTGGCTGCGGCGGCGTGGTGCGCCGGGTCGTGGTCGACACGTCCTACTTCACCGGTAACTACCCGCCCGAGGTGTCGGTCGAGGCGTGCGGAGCGGAAGGCTATCCCTCCCCGGCCGACCTGGCCGAGGCAGGATGGACGACGCTGGTGCCGCGCAGCCCGGTGGCCGGTGACGCCAGGAACGAGTTCGAGGTTGAGCCGGGGCAGCGGGCCACGCACGTTCGGCTCACCATGTTCCCCGACGGCGGGGTGGCCAGGCTCCGGGTCTACGGCGAGCCGGTACCCGACCCCCGGCTGCTGCCCGCCACCATCGACCTGGCCGCGCTGGAGAACGGCGCCGTCGTGACCGGCTGCAGCAACATGTTCTACTCCTCCCCCGCCAACCTGCTGCTGCCGGGCCAGGCACGGGTGATGGGTGACGGCTGGGAGACCTCCCGGCGGCGCGACCAGGCGAACGACTGGGTGGAGGTGCGGCTGGCCTGCGCCGGGTCCGTCGAGGTGGTCGAGCTCGACACCTCGCACTTCGTCGGCAACGCCCCGGGCTGGGCGACGCTCAGCGGCGACGGGGGCGACTTGCTGCCCCGCACCGCGCTGCAACCGGACACCCGGCACCGCTTCGCCGTCCCGGGCGGGCCGGTGACCGGGCAGGTCAGGCTGGACATCTACCCCGACGGCGGGATGGCCCGGCTGCGGGTGCTCGGCAGGCCCACCGCCGCGGCGCGGGAGGCGCTGGCCGACCGGTTCCTCCGCCTGCTGCCCGAGCCGCAGCTGGCCGGCCTGCTGCGGGCGGGCAGCCTGCCGGCGGCCGAGGCGGACCGGCGGGCCGGAGCCCGGGCCGGGCTGGACGGCCTGCCGGCGGAGCTCAGGACACTGTTCCGGCTCTCATTATCCATATTACGGTAAATCGTTTCCATTTCAGGAGCTAATCATGGCCATCACGTTCGGCGACAACCAGTACGGCAAGGCGGAG
>Ga0207674_10003606_pt1 | contig 18875 bp, 18 predicted proteins | sample KBSCornC72_FD_184303 | JGI IMG/M metagenome (GOLD analysis project Ga0207674, IMG submission 184303) | Corn rhizosphere microbial communities from Kellogg Biological Station, Michigan, USA - KBS Corn C7-2 (SPAdes) (version 2) | ecosystem: Host-associated > Plants > Roots > Rhizosphere > Soil ... | reverse complement strand
GAGGAGACACGAGTCGGGAAGTACACCGCCGTCGTGCCGACACTCGGCGGTCAGGCGTGGATCACTGGTATGGCAACGTACGTCGTCGATCCGGACGATCCATTCCCGGACGGATTCACGGTGGGCGACATCTGGTAGGCGCGACGCTCTGACTCGAGTCTGGTTGCGGGCCACGCCGGGGCGGCGTACCGTAAACCAGACCAAGCATGTCCACGTCAACATTCTCGAGGAGGACCGCTCATGCCGCTCTACTTGGACGTCCACAACGTGGAGGGAGGCGTCTCAGCGAAGGACGTCGCGGACGCGCATATGAAGGATCTGAAGGAGCAGACCATTCACGGCGTCAACTACAAGCGCTATTGGGTCGACGAGAAGGCCGGCAAGATTTTCTGCCTCGTCGATGCGCCGAGCAAGGAAGCCGCGCACACGGTTCACCGCAACGCGCATGGCCTCGTTGCCGACGAGATCTACGAAGTTCAGGAGGGATAGTAGTTCTTGGCGGGAGGTGTGATGGAATCGCGCTGCCTTAGAGCTTCGAGAGAATTCTCTTTGCGAGCGCCAACTCCTTCGGCGCGATCTACAGGATCGAAACGCCCGCGCGACGGGATTCAACGGACGACCTACAGGATTGCCTGCTTTTGAAAGGCCTGGCGAAAGAGTCTTTCGTCCATACCCCACTCACAAGCAGTTCTTCCTGTAGTTGCTCCGTTCAATCCCTGTCGCTTTGTCCCGTATCCAAAGCAGTTTCGCAGTTCAGTCGTGCCCTCCCCTTCAACGCCGGCGCCGAGTGGCGGCTTACGCGAGCGCAACGGCAGCCGGCGTCTCGAGAACGCCCGTCGATTCCGCGGTCGCGAGTGCGCTCGCCGTGAGCACGCGGCTGACCCGACGTCGCATGAGCAGCAGCAACACCAAGCCGACAATCGGCAGCATCGCGGTGAAACCCCAATAGCGCGCCGGACCGAGTGGCTCATAGAACCGCCCCAGCCAGCCGAGCAGAAAATAAGCGAGCGCGCTGGCGAGCTTGAACACCGCCATCATCGTTGCGTTCGCCGAGGGCGGCGCGCTGCGCGAGATCATCGCTTGCGGCGGCGACTCCATCCACGTCGTTGCTAAATCGATGATGACATAGAACCCGAGCCACAACAGGATCGGCGCGAACGGCAAAAGCGCGACGCCGGCGATGTAGAGATAGCCCAACGCGACGCCGACGCACGACACGCCGAGTTTGGAGAGGTCGCCCATCTCACGCCGGCGTTCGGCCGTGCGCTTCCAGTACGCGTTCCCGATGAACACGCCGACGATCGTCATCGCGCCGTCGAAGATGCCGACCCATGTCACCGGCATTTGCCACCCGAAGATGGTTCGGTCGACGGCTTTGTCGGCCCAGACGTACATGATGCCGTAGGCTTGGTTCAGCGCGGCGTTCGTCAAGATGTACGGCACCAGCATCAGGAGCAGCACGCCGATCGTTTGCCACTCGCTGCGCGTGAGCCTCGAGCGATCGACGCGCTTGGTGATCGTGTCTGGCGGCAGATGCCGACGGCCGGAGAGATAGATCGCGAGGCCGATAAGCATGCCGACGCCCGCGGCGCCAAATGCCAAATGCCAGCTGACTTTTTCGCCGAGTGAGCCGATGACCAGCGGCGCGAGCAATGCACCGACGTTGAGGGCGGCCAGATAGAGACCGAAGGCCCGCGTTCGGCGATGGTCGTCGGGCGCGTACAGCTGGCCGACCTGCGCCGCCATGTTGCCGACCAGGCATCCTGCTCCGAGGACCAGCAGCAGCATCGCGACGAGAAAGAAATGCTCGGAGGCCATCAACAGATGCCCCGCCGCCATCAGCAGAGTTCCGATGGTGACTGTCCTCGTCTTGCCGAGCACGCGGTCGCCGAGCCACGCGCCAACGAGCGGCGAGGCATACGTCAGCCCGGAATAGATACCATAGGTTTGCGCGGCGAACGCCAGGTCGGTCATCGGGCCGACCGTCGCGCTCAACGCTCCGCGAAACTGCGCGAGACCGAGCACACTCCGCGCGTGCTCGGGCAGCAGGAGGTACTTGGTCATGTAGAGCATGAGCAGCGCTTGCATTCCGAAGAACGCGAAGCGCTCCCACACTTCGGTGCCGGCGAGGACGGTCAGACCTTTCGGGTGACCGAACAGGTCTTGAGGTTCAGCGCGAGTCACTTCGTCGTTCCTCGTGCAGCGGGCCTGGGCGCAACCGGGAAGGGGTGGCTGCGCCTCTCAACTAACCTGCGGCCGAGATGACGGTCGCGCCAGCTATGGCGACCATTCGGCATCTCCATGCACTGTCGGTCTTGACGCAACGCATTGACACTCACTGTGTCGTCGCGGTACCTCTCGGCAGCCGAAAGGAGGTACAATGAGCGACGACATGGGCACGTTTCGAATCGACTTCGAGATCGCGAACCCGGCGCTCCCAGAGACTCGGCGGGTCGTCAGCAACGCGCTCGTTGACACCGGCGCCGAGCTGTCGTGGATACCCTCCGAGATGCTCGAGTCACTTGGCATCGAGCGATATGCGCGTTCGCGGTTCCGTCAAGCCAATGGCAGAATCCTCGAGCGGTGGACCGGAGCGGCCTTTCTTTATGTTGAGGGCAAAAGGACGGCTGATGATGTCGTTTTCGCCGAGCGCGGTGATATGGTTTTGCTTGGCGCGCGCTCGCTCGAGGGTTTGAATCTCCGAGTCGAGCCATCGAACCGGCGTCTTGTGGACGCTGGACCGGCGCCGGCCGCGGCAGCGCGGTGAATGACGTCGGGGACGCGCACCTGAAGGATCGCAAGTAACAGCCCAGGCACGGCGTCAACTACATCCGCTACTGGGTCGACGAGCGTCGTCAACGCAGCGCTTGTGCTTGCCATTCTACTTTCCTGCTTGTAGATGTGGAGTGACCCGGCAAGCAGGTGTTGATAGTATGGATGCGCGCCAACTGCAGTTGATCGAGCAAGCCGTGGATTCCGCGCAGCGCGGTCGCAAGCCGCAGACAGGCCTGGGAACCGGCGTGCGACTCGCATGGCACGCGATCCTTCTCCTCATCGCCATCGCCTGCTTCGCCGCGTACGGACATCTCAAGGTCGAAGGCCGCTCGACCGCGGCGATGGCGGCGCTCATCGTCGGCGCGGTGTGCGGGTTCGCTCCGTTGCGCGACGTCCTTCGTCTCGTGTTCCGCATCGAAGGAACCGCGCTCCACATCGCGCACGGTTTGGGGGCGCTCGGACTGATCGGCCTCCCACTGTCGGGCGCCGTGCCGGGCACATCCCTCTTCGCGCGCAGCTGGCGGGGGCCGTTCGCGATCATGGGCGCGGCGCAAGCGATCATGCATCAGACCCAGCCGCGCAACGCGCGGCAGGCCGCGGCGCTGCGGACGTTCGCGGCCAGTCTCCCGGAAGTCGCGCAATTCACAAACTCGAAAGACGCCCTGTCGCCGGCGAATGCGAAGCGAGCGATCGCCGTCCTCACGGACATCATCGGCAAAGCGCAGGTACTCGGCGAAACGGAGCTCGATGCCGATCCGGGATTTCAGGGAGCGCTTCGCCAGGTTTCGACGAAACTCGGCGCGAGTCTTGGACTCGACGCCGTCGACCTGGCGCTGCGAAACCTCGCCGGCAATCCCGCGACGGCGAGCGCGGTGCCTGGACTTCAGCGTCAGCTCGCTCAGGCGAGGCAGAGGATCGACCGCTGAAAGCGTTAGCGGGCCTGCCGGCCTAGCCGCGGAGGTCGCATCACGGCTTCGCGTCACCATCGGGCGAGATGGCGAGTGCGGCTGTCCCGCTCGTCGCCGCGACGGCCTCAGAGTCGGGAATCTCGAGTCGGAAGCGAGCCCGCGGCGCTGCTGGTCCGGCCACCGGTCGCTGCCAGGCCCAAATCGCGACGGCGACCGCCGCTAGCCCTAAGCCCGACACACTATAGAAGAGCGCCGGTGATACTCCACGCCGACGCATTCCCCTTCCCCGCCCCGCCGTCCGCTCCGCGCCGTACGCGGGATTCACCAGCGCCTCGCTGAAGGCGCGTGCCGAGTCGAATCGGTCGGCGGGCAACTTCTCGAGCGCCTTGGCGAGTGCCGCGGCGACGTTCGGTGAATCACCCCGCGGTCGTGCGCATAGGCGAGCGCGTACGAGATGCCCGTGACGATTCCCACGGCCGCGGCGATGCTGAGCTGTTTTTCGCGCTCCAGGCGAGCCCGGAGTGTCTCACCCCCGACGAACGGCATGACGTAATACAGAAAGCGCCCACCCGCGCTATCGCGCGGGTCCCCGGCTTCGCCACTGTCGAAGAGCGGCAGCAAATTGGGATGCTGCAGCTGCGCCGTGACCTTGATCTCGCTCAAGAACCGCTCGGCGCCGAGCACTGCGCCGAGCTCCGGCTTCAGCACCTTCAGCGCGACTTTGCGGTCGTGCTTCAGGTCATGCGCGAGATAGACGGTCGCCATGCCGCCCTCGCCGAGCACGCGTTCGATGCGGTACCGATCGGCCAGGGCGCCGGAGAGCGCGTTGTATTGTTGTGCGCCGGCGGACGCGACGTCGTCTGGCATACGGTTTATGGAGCTCGCGCCGCGGACGGATGGTCCTTCGGCCGCAGAAAATTGCACGCCGCACCGGCTTTCGCTAGACCAAATCCAACGGAAGGGAGTTAGGATGTAGTCACACGTCGCGACGATCCTGATCGATTCGGCGAGGTACCGATCGACAATCGGCGGCGCTTCAAGACATCGCTTCGAGGTGGATCGAATGAGCTCGATGTGGGACGACCGTTACTCGGCGCAGAGCTACGCCTATGGCACCGAACCGAACGACTTCCTGAAATCGGTCGCCGGCAGGATTCCCGCCGGCCCCGTGCTGTGCCTCGCCGAGGGCCAGGGAAGAAACGCGGTGTATCTCGCGTCCCTCGGCCACGACGTCCTTGCCGTCGATCAGTCTTCCGTCGGCCTGGACCGCGCGCGGGAGCTCGCCGCCTCGCGCGGCCTGATGATCGCGACCGAGGTCGCCGACCTTTCGAATTTCATCATCGAGCCGGGAAGGTGGTCTGGCATCATCGCGATCTTCGCGCATCTCCCGCCCGCGCTCCGATCCCGCGTATTCGCGGCCGCGGTCCGCGGCCTCGCACGAGGCGGCGCGTTCGTGCTCGAGGCGTACCGGCCGAAGCAGCTCGAGTACGACACCGGCGGGCCCAAGGACGTCTCGATGCTGATGTCGCTCGCCGCGCTGCGCGCCGAGCTCGCCGGGCTTCGGATTGAACATGGCGTAGAGACCGAGCGTGAGGTCCACGAGGGTGAGTACCACCACGGCCACTCGGCGGTCGTTCAGATCCTGGCGTTCAAGCCCTAAAGGGCGTCATTTGCCGGCGAGCTCCATTATGCGTTCGAAGCTGCGCTGATGCGCGGCAATCGCTTCCATCCCGGCGTATTGGGGTGTCGCGTTTCGTCACCGATTCGTAATCTCTGGTTCACGTCGCTCTTATCAGGCGCTCGTATGTTCGGTTCCCGTGACAACGACGCCGTCCGCAACCCCTTACGCCCTTACCTCGATGAACGCATCGACGACACGTAGGATGCGGGGCCGGAGCTCCGTGCGCGCTGCGCTCGCGCCGGTGTTGATATTTTCCGCGGCGTGCTGCGCGGGTTTTACAACGAGGGCGAACTGCCAGACCCTGCCTGGGCAAGCGATCAAAGGTATCGATGCCGTTGATTCGCTCGTTTCCGCCGAATTCGCCAAAGACAGTATCGGAAGCATCACGGTCGGCGTCATCTCGGGTTCGCAGCTGACGTGGACGCGCACTGTTGGCTTTGCCGACATGAAGACCCATCGCCTCGCGAACCGCAATACGGTCTATCGAATCGGCTCGATCACGAAGCCGTTCACCGCGGTCATGCTGATGCAGTTGGTCGCGGCCGGACGGATCCAGTTGTCCGATCCTGTCGAACGATTCCTGCCGGAGATCAAGCAGATTGCGTCGAGACCAGCAGGCGCGGCGCCGGTCACGTTTCTTCAGCTGGCGACGATGACTGCCGGTCTGGCAAGAGAGCCGGAGGAGGTTGGGCCATTCTGGACAGGACCCGTATCTACTTGGGAAACGACACTGCTCTCCGCGCTGCCGCACACGAGCTACATATCGTTCCCCGGCACCGAGTACTCGTACTCGAACATCGGCTACGCGATCCTCGGCGCGGCTCTCGGACGCGTCACCGGGCAACCGTACGTCGAATGGGAGCGGTCGCACGTGCTCAAACCGCTCGGCATGGACCGCACGCGATTCGAGATAGATCCGACGATCGCGTCCGATGTCGCGGTCGGATATGAGGTCAAGCCCGATGGAACGCTCGACGACCACACCGCGGCGGAAGAAGCTCGCAACGGACGCGGCTACAAGGTGCCGAATGGCGCGATCTTTACCACCGTCGACGATCTCGCGCGTTTCGTGGTGTTGGAGCTTGGCCGAGGTCCGGAGAGTGTTGTCCCGCGATCCGTGCTCGACGAAGCGTTCGGCGGGCTGGTGGCAAGTGATCGGTCGCTCGACGGGGGCTATGGATTGGGCTTCATGGCGGCGACTCGCGACGGCTACTCGTACACGGGCCACGGCGGAAGCGTGGCGGGATATCGGGCCGCCATGTACTACGATCGCGTGAGAAAACTTGGCGTGGTCGCCTTTCGGAACGTCGGCGGAGGCAAGGCAAATGTCGATCGCCTCGCTGTCAACATCCTCTCCTTACTCGCCAAGAGGCAACGCGACGAGGTCCAGGCGGACATCGATAAGCGGGTCAAGGCACAAACGGCGTCTCCGGGCAGCGAGGCCGCCGTCCGCAGACTCGTGGAAGAATTGCGAGTCGGAAAACCAGACTACGATCTCATGAATACGGACTTTGCCAGAGATACGCGACGCCAACTCGCGCAGCACAAGGCCACGATCGGGAAGCTCGGCGCACTCCGGTCGGTGACCTTCAAAGGCGTGGGACCGGCCGGTCCGACCATCTATCTGGCGACGTTCGAGAAGGGTTCGTTGGAGTGTCGAATCTGGATGAACCTGGACGGCAGTGTCGACGTTTTTTTCTACCGGGAAGTCCCGATTCCGAAGTAGAGTGGCCGACCAACCAAGCTCATACAAAAACCAGCACTGCACTTATGACAATTACGGCCAGCGCGCCGAGCGCGGCGCGCGATCGGCCACGCGTCAGGACGAGCGCCGGGATACAGAGCGCGACGCAGATCATCCAGCCGATGAAAATGGCCATGGTCGGTTCACCGGCCGGACGCCAGATCGGACGCGGCTTGCTGTCAGCACCCGCCGCCAGGTGAAGTACGACGACGAGAAGGCCGCTCAGACCGGCGATTACGCTGGCGATACCGCGAATACGCGAAGCCGTCGTCGAGGTCATCCGATGTGCTCGGGCTCCATGACGCGCTCGACGACCTTCCCCTCGACGACACTCACGAAGTACACCTTCGCCTCCGGGCGCGTCGACACCACCCGCTTGACCGTGTTGTCCTCGAAGTAGATCCCGGCGTCGTTGTCGCAAGCGTAACCGGGCTTCATCTGCCCCGACCCGATCAGCTTTTGATAGAGCGGTCGCCGGCCGGGCTCGCGATCGTAGTGCGGGCAGTGACTGCCTTTAAGAAACCCTAAACACTGCACGGTCGTGAGCTCTTTGGGCCGAGAGTCGGTCGTCCCTTCCTCGAACCAGCAGAGCGATCCCGCGCTCGCGCCGCCAAGGACGACGCCCTGGTCCCACGCCTTGCGCAGCACGACGTCGATGCCCTGCGCCTTCCAGATGGCTTGCTGGTTGAGCGTGTTGCCGCCGGAGGCGACGATGCCGTCCACACCGAGAAGGACCTCCTCCCAACCCTCCGCCTGCTTCGTGCTCGCGATGAAGCTCTCCTGCACCATCGGCGTCACGTTGAGCGTGGAACACGTCTTGTACCAGGAGATGATTCCGTCGGCGCGATCCGCCGACGCCGTCGGGAGATAGAGCAGCTTGGGGCGCGCTTTTCCGGTGAGCTCCGCCATGTAGCGGACGAACGGCGTGTTGTAGTTGCCACCGGCGATCAGGATCTTGCGACCAGCGGCGCGCGTCGAGGCCGCCCCGAGCGATGCGGCGAACGGAAGCCGGCTTGCCAGCAGGCCGGCGGTCCCGAAGAGAGACGTCGTCAGGAAATCACGGCGCTGCATTTGACCCTCCGTTGGCGTGAGTCTGGGCTACCCCCGCACGAGCGTCCGCGTCGCAATCAATAGCGCAAGCGCGCCGAAAACGATCATCAGCACGAGCGCCACACGTCGGCGCCTCTGCCGGAGCGCAACCCAGGTTGGTTCGTCGAAATAGTACTTTCCCGGCGCCGCTTCCCGAATCACTCCGCGCTCGACGAGGCGGATCCAGGCGAATCGCTCGTGGACGCCCAGATCGCTCGATGACCGCGCACTCGACGGCGACACAGCCCCCGCCGCCGCGAAGTGCTCGACGAGCTCGCGTTCTTTGCGAATGATCACGGCGGCAGCAACGGACGCACCCATGCCGAAAGTTGCACGCTGGGCCGGGTTTCGCCAGCCGCTACAGTTCACTGGTCGCCCTTGCGTGAATCTCGGTATCGCGCGCGGACCCAACAACGCGCCGCGGAGTACTTTTCGGAATGAGACACCCATCTCTTTCTCTTCGCTGCTTGTGGCAGGGCACCTTGGTCCTTTTCGCCACCAGCCCGCTGACAGCCCAAACGGGCGACATGAGCGGAATGCACGGCATGCATCACGCGGGAGCCGCGCCGGCGCCCGTGTCCCAGAAAGCACGTCGTGAAATCGACTCGGTGGCGAAGGCGGTGTCGGGCCTGAGCTCGATGACTGCCGCCGAAAAGAATGGATTCCAACCGCGTTTCGGCTGGATTCCGACAATGGGCGTGCATTTGGTGTCGCGGCAGAAGATGATGAACGGCCGGCAGACGGACCGGACGGCGCCGAGTCAATTGATGTTCTCGAAGATCAATGGGCGCGATTCGTTGGTCGGCGCGGCGTACGGCTACATCACGGCCGACAACGACACCGTGCGGCCCGTGTTGTTCGACGGCAATCCGTCCTGGCACGAACATCCCGACCTCGCGCCCGCGGGCCTCAACCTGGTGATGTTGCACGTGTGGTTCGTGCCATCGCCGGATGGGCCGTTCGCTGGAACCAATCCGAACCTTCCCTTCTGGGCGCTCGGTCTCGCGCCGCCGGATTCGGCGCGCATTCGGCGCGACAGCGCGTTCAAGTCGTTCGTCATGCGCGCGGCCGTCGCGCTCGGCGAGGTGGCGGATAGTACGGCGATCTTGCCGACGCTCAAGGAGCGCCCGGAGGTTGCGGGGGCAATCGCGGTGCATCGCGATTCGGTGCGCGCGCTGCTGCCCGAATTCCGCGCCGCTCAGGCGTCGCGGGACGCGGCTCGCTGGGAGCGTGTTGCGACGAAGGCCGCCGCGCAGTGGAACGCGATGCAAGCGGTCTACCTGTCGAGCGCGAAGACGCCGGCGGGACGCGCGCGAATCGAGCGAGCCATCGCGACGATCCTTGGCGAGCACGGTGAGTGACGATCGCCGAGAATGATGTCCTCGGCGGCGCCCCTCCCCCGGTTCTCATCGTCGGCGCCGGCCCGACTGGACTCATTCTCGCCCTTTGGCTCACGCGCTTCGGGGTGCCGGTTCGGATCATCGATCGCGCGGCCCAACCGGGAACGACCTCACGGGCGCTGGCCGTGCAGGCGCGAACGCTGGAGCTCTACCGGCAAATAGGAATCGCCGACGACGTCATCGCGGGCGGCGTCAAAGTACCGGCGCTCAATCTTTGGGTGAGCGGCAAACCGCGAGCTCGAATCCACATCGACGCCATCGGCGAGGGACTGAGTCCGTTCGCGTTCGCGCTTGTATATCCGCAGGACGCGCATGAGAAGATGCTCATCGAGCACCTCGAGCGCGCCGGCGTTCGCGTCGAGCGCGAGACTGAGCTCGTCCATCTGGAACAACACGCCGGCGGCGTGCGCGCGGCGCTCCGAACGAAGGGCCGGGAGGAAGTGTTCGAGACATCTTACGTCGCCGGCTGCGACGGGGCGTCATCGATGGTACGACACCAGCTCGGAATCGAATTCCTGGGCGGCACCTATCAGGGATACTTCTACGTCGCCGACGTCCATGCCAGCAGCCCGCTCGCCAACGACGAGCTGCACATCGATATCGAGGACGTCGACTTCCTTCTCGTCTTTCCGCTGAAGGGTGCGGGCAACCTGCGCATGGTGGGGCTCGTGCACGAACACGAGAAGCCCGATCGTCAGGTCACGTTCGATGATGTGAAGGGTCGGGCGGTCGATCGGATGCAGCTTGGAGCCGCACAAGTGAACTGGTTCTCGACGTATCGCGTTCACCATCGTGTGGCGCCGCGTTTCCGCGAGGGACGGGCCTTCCTGCTCGGCGATGCGGCACACGTCCACAGTCCGGTCGGCGGCCAGGGGATGAATACCGGTATTGGGGACGCGATCAATCTCGCGTGGAAGCTTGCCGCGGTGCTCAAGGGCGAAGCCGGCGCCGCGATTCTCGATACCTACGAGCCCGAGCGAATCGCGTTCGCGCGGCGACTCGTCGAGACTACCGATCGCGGCTTCACGATCGTGACGCGTCAGGGCAGGTTGGCGCGGCTCGTCCGAACGCGGCTCGTTCCCGCCATTGCGCCGGCCGTGTTTCGGCTACCGGCAATGCGCCGACTTTTCTTCCGGACCGTCTCGCAAATCAACGTCTCGTACCACGACAGCGCGTTGAGTGAAGGCAAGACGGGAGCAATCAGTGCCGGAGACCGGCTTCCCTGGATCAAGTTTTCGAACGGGTCTGATAATTTTGCGCCGCTCACGTCGTTGCGGTGGCAGGTCCACGTGTACGGTCGAGCGCGGAATGACCTCACGGCGGCATGCTCGGCGCTTCGCATCGCGCTGTATGAGTTCGAGTGGAGCGCGGCGGCGCGAGTCGCCGGTGTCCGCGACGGCGCTCTTTATCTCATTCGCCCCGATGGATACATCGGGCTGGCCGATGCCAATGCGGATGTCTCTCGCCTGCGAGACTATTCGAATCGACTTCGAGATCGCGAATCCCACGCTCCGCGACACACGGACAGCCGTCGATGACATCACGCCCTTCTCCCCATACGCTAGTCGTCGACGTCGGCGGCACGCACGTGAAACTGCTCGCCACAGGCAAGCGAACGCCGATCAAGATCGACTCCGGACCGCATCTCACGCCGAGTGAGACAGTGCGCGAGGTATTGGCCGCGACGGCGGCGGCGCATTGGCAGTTCGAGCGCGTCTCGCTCGGCTTTCCCGGCCCCGTGCGAAAGGGTCGTCCGCAGCGCGAGCCGTGGAATCTCGGTAAGGGCTGGGTCGGCTTCAACTTCGAGCGCGCGTTCGGTTGTCCGGTGCGCGTGATCAACGACGCGGCGATGCAAGCGCTCGGCAGCTACGAGGGCGGGAAGATGCTCTTCCTCGGCCTGGGCACCGGTCTCGGGAGCGCGATGGTTTGCGAGGGGACCGTACTCCCGCTCGAGGTCGCGCATCTCCCATATCGGCATGGCAAGTCCTACGAGGCCTATGTCGGTGCGGCCGGCAAGAAGCTGCTCGGCAAGCGTCACTGGCGAAAGCACGTGCTCGACATCATCGACCTATTCATGGCGGCGTTCGTCGTGGACTATGTCGTTTTGGGGGGCGGCAACGCGAAAGACATGACGACCGTCCCACGCAACGTGCGCATCGGCGACAACAGCAACGCGTTCCGCGGCGGCTTCAGGCTGTGGGACGACCAGCGCTCCGGACGCTGAGTGGCAGGCGTGTGTCTTATGGCTTTGGCCGGCCGAACCGACGGCGTCGGCCACGCGATGGACGTTCAGTCTTTTCCGCGGGTGCGGCGCTCGCTGCGGCCGCGCGCGTTTTCTTGGCATTCGCCCGCTGGCGCTCGTCCCGGCGGCGCGCCGAGTGCTCGGCGAGACGCTCGCCCAGCGGCCGCTCGAGACGTCCTTCCGGTTTCGCAGCGTAATCGAAGTCGGGGAGAGTGACGCGCGGCAGCGCCTTGCCAACCGCGCGTTCGATTGCCCGGAGCTCCGCCTCTTCCTGCGGCGACACGAACGTGAACGCGTCGCCGGTCATCTCGGCGCGCCCGGTGCGTCCGACGCGATGGATGTAGTCCTCGGCGGCGAGTGGAACGTCGAAGTTGACGACGTGCCCGAGCGCTTCGACGTCGATGCCGCGCGCGGCGATGTCGGTCGCGACGAGCACGCGGTACCGCCCGGCCTTGAACCCGGCGAGCGCGTCCTCGCGCTGTGGCTGCGAACGGTTGCCATGGATGCGCGCGGCGCTCAGGCCGTGCTTGGTGAGAAACTCCCACAGACGGTTGGCGCGATGCTTCGTTCGCGTGAACACCAGCGCTTGGTGCATGATGTCGCGCGTAATGAGCGTGCGCAGCAGCGCCGACTTGAGCTCTTGCGCCACCGGATACACGGCCTGGGTGATACCGGACGCGGGCGCCGACTTGCGCTCGCGGTTGATCGTCACCGGGTCATGGAGTAGCTCGCGAGTCAGCTGGAGAATCGGCGCGGGCATCGTCGCGCTGAAGAACAGCGTCTGACGCTTGTGCGTCAGGTGCTTCAGCAAACGCCGGATGTCGGGAAGAAACCCCATGTCGAGCATGCGGTCCGCTTCGTCGAGCACGAGGTATTCGACCTTGTCGAGCCGCGCGTAGGGATGCTTGAGGTGGTCGAGCAGGCGGCCGGGTGTGGCGACCAGCACGTCCACGCCCGAGCGAAACGCGTGCTCCTGCGGCCCCATGCCGACGCCGCCATAGATCGCCGCGCCGGTGATCGGCGTGTGCACCGCGAGGGCGTTGAGCTCCTGGAGGATTTGCGCCGCGAGCTCGCGCGTTGGCGTCACGACGAGCGCGCGCGTCGTTCGCCGCGGCTTGTCGAGCAGGTGCTGGAGGACGGGGAGCAGGAACGCGGCTGTCTTGCCGCTCCCGGTCATGGCACACGCCAGGATGTCGCGACCGTCGAGCGCCGCGGGGATAGCGTCGGTCTGAATGGGAGTCGGCTTGGAGAAGCCGAGCTCCTTGATTCCCTTGATCAGACTCGGGTGCAATTTGAGCGCGCCGAATAGCATGCTGGAACATAGACGCGTATCCTCTGGCGAGGAGTTCCGTTGTATCCACTTGGAGGCTTCATGCGTTCGAGTCATGCCCTGCTTCTGCTCGTTCCGATTCTCGCCGACCGCGCCATTGCGCAGCAGACGCGGCTCCGCGCTCCAGCCGGCATTCGCGTCGAGGACCTCACTTGGGTCCAGGCCGAGCGTGTGCTCGACACGAACACCGTCGTTGTGATTCCGCTCGGCGCGGAAGCGAAGGAGCATGGACCGCAACTGCGACTCAAGAACGACTTCGTGCTCGCCGAGTATTACGCCGATCGCGTGTTGAAGGCATCGAGGGTGGTCGTGTATCCGACGATGAACTACGGGTTCTATCCGGCATTCGTGGACTACCCCGGCTCGACGACGCTTCGCCTCGGGACGGCGCGCGACATGATCGTGGATGTCGTCCGGACGATCGCGCGACACGGACCGAAGCGATTCTACGTCCTCAATACGGGCGTCTCGACCCTGCGCGCGTTGGCGCCGGCGCGCGATTCACTGGCGGCATCGGGCATCGTGATGACCTATACCGATATTCTCAATATCGGCAAAGCCGCTGAGGAATCGGTCGCGCGACAGCAGGGCGGCACCCACGCCGACGAGATCGAGACCTCCATGATGCTGTACATGCATCCCGAGCTCGTGGACATGTCGAAGGCGGTCAAGGACTATCACCCGGGCGCGGGCGGACTGACGCGCGATTCGGCCGCGGCGGTGCGCGAGAACAAGGTCTGGTCGCGCAGCGGAACTTTCGGTGACGCGACGCTCGCTACACGCGAGAAAGGGCGTGTCGTGGTCGAGGCGCAGGTGAAGGGCATGCTTGCGGAAATCGAAGCCCTGCGCCGAATGCCTATTCCGCCGTGAGGCGCCCCCCCCGCCTTTCTCACTCTGGATCGCTACAAGGCATGAGGGTTGCTCACGAAGGCGACGGATACCCGGCCCTATGCCAGAAGCCGAATCGAAGCAATCGGGAACGTCTCAGCCCCTCGACAGCGATCCAGCGCCACTCCAACCGACCTTGGAGCGCGCCGAGTCGAGGCTGAAATCCGCACTCGACGAGGCCTGCCAGACCGACGTTGAGCGAGTGAACACGGGTGAGCTCATTCGCGTCGAGGAAGTGTTGGCCATCGCCAACGAAGCGGCCAAGGAAGCCGTTTCGGTGCGGCGCCGTTTGCGCGGCCAAAAGCGTGGTGCGTCGCGTCGGACGCCGGCTCCTGCGACACCGCAGCCATCAGTTCGGGACGCGACTGATCCATCCGGGGTCTCCATTCCGGCAGATCAGAGCCGCATGCGCGAGGTGAGCGACGGCGACCGCGTGCGCTGGACGGTTTTTGCGGTTTATCCGGACAGCCCCGGAAAGGCGACCGGCCGGCACAGCGTCGTCCGCGAGCCATATCGGCAGGGGTGGCTGGCATTCACGTCGACCACGGAGACACGCCGACTCGCCCCGATTCCCGAGGGATGGCTTACGGCTTCGGAGGCCGAGCTGGTGGTGCTCTGCAAACGGGCGGAACTCGCACCCCGGCGCGCCAAATGACGGCGGTCCGCGTCTCGGGCGTCACTCAGCGAGCGATCGCCGAATAGACAGAACCCACCAACCTCACGCTCGCGCGCGATTGACGAGCCGACATAGCTGTAGTATGTCTACATCCACCATGTAGACGGACTACAGCCATGCCACAACGCGGATTGTCCCGAATCGAGCTCCTCCAGGGCACGCTCGACCTGATCATTCTTCAGACGCTGCGCTGGGGACCGCGGCACGGCTACGGCATCGCGCAGATCATCCGCTCGACCTCGAGCGAGACGTTCCAGATCGAAACGGGATCGCTCTATCCCGCGCTGCACCGGCTCGAGAGGGCGAAGTTGATCGCCTCCAGCTGGGATACCTCTGACAAAGGCCAGCGGGTCAAGAACTACGAGCTCACGGCCGCCGGAAAAAAACAGCTCCAGGCCGAGCGGTCGCGCTGGGAGCAGCTCGCGTCGACGATGGCCACTCTGCTCAACACGCCGCTGGGGGCCGACTCATGAGCCGTCGCGATCGCGACCTCGACGACGAGATCGCCGCGCACCTGCGGATGGCGATCGAAGAGCGCATGGCGCGGGGCGAGTCTCGCGCTGACGCCGAGCGCGCGGCGCGACGGGAGCTCGGGAACGTCGCGCACGTAAAGGAAGTGACGCGAGAGCAGCACGCCGGCCTCTGGCTCGAACGCCTGGGTCAGGACGTACGCTACGCAATTCGATCCTTCGCGAAGAATCCAGGGTTCACAAGCGTTGTCATCGCCACGCTGGCGCTTGGCATCGGAGTCAACGCTGCCATTTTCACGATTGCGCATGGAGTGTTGCTGCGGCCGCTCGACTATCCAAGACCCGAGCAGCTGATGTATCTGACCGCGGAATCCCCGGTCACCGGCAACACCCAAAATGCGCTCTCGGCGCCGGAGTACGCGGAGTTCCGCCAGATGAACCGGTCGTTCGCGGAAGTTGGCGCGTACGAGACCGGCGGCGCCGCATACACCACTGGCGAGGTCAATCTCGCCGCGGGCGATCGACCCCTGCGGGCACGATCGATCTCCGTCGATGCGCACTTGCTGAAGGCGCTCGCTATTCAACCCGAGCAGGGAAGGCTCTTCACTGACGAAGAAACCGCGCGTTGGACCGGGACGCTACCGCCACCGATCGCAATGCTGTCGCATGAGTTGTGGCGAACGGCATTCGGAGGACGACCCCTTGTCGGACAAAAGGTGGAAATCGAGGGCCGCCCCCACGAGATCGTCGGCATCATGCCAGCTGGAGCCGACGTCATGGATAACCATACCCAGGTTTGGTTGCCCCTTTGGCTACACCCGAACATGGCCCGCCAACGCGGGTCCCATGTCCTCTATGTGATTGCGCGACTGAAAGACGGTGTCACCGCGAAGCTGGCACAGACAGAGTTGAGCACCTTTCTCGAAAACTGGGGCGATCATGCCGGCACTAGAGACCATGTGCCCACGAACCGCCCGCTCCGCCCAACAGACCACAGCCTCCAATTGCGGACGTTGCAGGACGCGATCGTTGGCGGCGCTCGCCGGCCGATCTGGGTTCTGCAGGCTGCCGTGGGATTCGTGCTGCTCGTTGTCTGCGCGAATCTCGCGAACCTGATGATCGCTCGCGCCGCGTCACGCAGACGTGAGTTCGTACTGCGCGCTGCTCTCGGCGCCAGTCGCGGCAGGTTGCTCCGGCAGTCGATAACCGAAGCTGCAATGATGTCCGGAGCCGGTGGCATTCTAGGTGTTTGGCTAGCCGACGCCGGCGTGCGTGCGCTGATCCACGCTTACCCGACCAGCGTCCCGCGGACGAGTGAGCTTGCGATCGATTTGCCCGTTCTGCTGGTTGCGCTCGCCCTTTCGATTGCGACTGCGCTGCTTTTCGGATTCGTGTCGCTCGGGGGGTGGCGCGTGAGAGCGAGCAGCATGGCGACTGCACTCAAGGAGGGGGCACGGGGCGCCAGCGGCGGCCAGCGTCACCGCGCCCGCCGTGCACTTGTGATCGCCCAAGTTGCTTGCGCGGTGATGCTGGTTATCGGAGCGGCCCTACTCCTTCGCACCGTCTACAACCTCACACGATTCGACGCAGGATTTGACCGGTCGCGGCTCGTGACGTTCTCGATGACATTGCCCATGGGAAGTGGAGAGCCCGAGACGCGTGCGCAGGCTTATCAACGCGTCCTCGACCGGCTTCGCTCCGTACCAGGCGTGCTCGGAACGGTTGCCATGTCGGGCCTGCCGCCGAATCGAAGCCCGGATGCGATCAGTACGCCCATCGAGAATTACACATCCGACGACGGTAGGCATTCTGAAATCATCGACTACTACCAGTTCGTCATGGGGGGGGGCGACTATTTCGCGACTATGGGCATCCCGATCGTCGCCGGGCGCGGCTTCGAGCCAACCGACAACGCGTCGCAAGCCAAGGTAGCCATCGTCAATGAGACTTTTGTGAAAAAGGTCTGGAAGACTCAGAGCCCGATTGGCCAGCGTGTGCGGCCTCCGGGTTGGACCTTTGGCGCGAACGATGACGTCTGGCATACGGTGATCGGAGTAGCCAAGGACGTCAGGCAGCGCGGGGTGGATCGTCCGGCAGGAGCTGAACTTTACGTATCGCTCGACCAGCACCGCGTCGCTCCGCCGAGTATGAATGTAGTGCTGCGGACGACGCTGCCACCTGCCGCGCTGTCAGGAACGATCGAGCGAGTCGTTCGGGAAGTGGACGCCGCGGTTCCCGTCGTGCGGCTACGCGACATGGATTCGGTGTTCGCCGAATCGATTCGCCGGCCGCGTCTCCTGGCGCAGCTATTGGGCGCGTTTGCCGGACTGGCGCTGCTACTGGCAGCGCTCGGCACTTACGGCGTGCTTTCCTACACGGTGACGGAGCGCCGGCGCGAGATCGGTATTCGGATCGCCTTGGGTGCAGCTCGTTCCCAGGTGCTCACACAAATCATGAGGCAAGGGCTTCAAGTCACGGCGTTGGGTGTCGCCATTGGTCTTGCAGGCGCGCTTGCCGTAAATCGTCTGATAGCGTCCCTGCTGTTTGGTGTGCAACCGACGGATGCGGTGACGATGGCCTTTGTGATCGCGACGATTACGACCGTGGCGCTGGTCGCCAGTTGCCTGCCGGCGTGGCGCGCATCGCGGGTGGACCCCAACGTCGTGCTCAGGGATGAGTAAAAGTTGAGGCGCTGTCTTAGATCCACGCGAGCTCGAGCGATCGAGGCATCGTGGCCCATAGCATGAGGGGACGAGCGGGCACTCACGAATCGAAATTCCCATGATCGCGCCGGCCGTGTCGCCGGGGACCGAATACACTATCGTCGACGGACTGCGTGCACCGATTATCGGACCAACGCCTCAGAGTCCGGCTGCGAGAATAGCGCAGGCGCGCCACCGGTATGGAGAAACATCACCGTCTCCTCCGGCGAGATCGCGCCGGCTCGCACGTCGTCGATTAACCCCGCCATTGCCTTTCCGGTGTAACACGGGTCGAGCAGGATGGCCTCACTCCGCGCCAGCAGCTTGATCGCCTCGAGACACCCGGCGCTCGGAATGCCGTAACCCTCGCCGATGAACCGCTGGTCCGTGACGAGCTCCGACGGATCCACACGAACGCTCAGCTCGAGGAGCGTCGCGGCGTCGTTCACGAGACGAGCGGCGCGCCGCTGCTTCTCGTCCTCTCCGGCGCTCACGGCAATTCCATGCAGCCGATACGCGGCGCCGAACACTCGCGCGCCGAGCTCCAGACCGGCCTGTGTTCCGCGCGATCCGCTGGCGTAGTACAGGCGATCGACCGGGGTTGCCGACGCGGTTAGCTGCTCGACAATCTCGCGCGTTCCATCGACGTAGCCGAGCGCGCCGATGGGACTGGAGCCGCCGATCGGAATCACGTACGGCCGGCGGCCGCGTCGCGTGAGGTCGTCGACGACCTCGGCCACCTTCTCGACTTCATCGGCGGCGACGGCGAAGCGGGGATCCGGATTCGCTCGAATGAAGTGAATTGTCGCGCCGAACAACCGATCGAGCAGCAGGTTCCCCTGGAGTGGCGGTTCGGCAGATCGTGCCGAGAGCACGAGAACGCAGTCGAGGCCAACCGCCCGCGCCGCCGCGGCGGTCATCCGCGCGTGGTTGGACTGCGTGGCGCCGCTCGAGACCACGACGTCGGCAC
>Ga0207674_10003605_pt1 | contig 18878 bp, 21 predicted proteins | sample KBSCornC72_FD_184303 | JGI IMG/M metagenome (GOLD analysis project Ga0207674, IMG submission 184303) | Corn rhizosphere microbial communities from Kellogg Biological Station, Michigan, USA - KBS Corn C7-2 (SPAdes) (version 2) | ecosystem: Host-associated > Plants > Roots > Rhizosphere > Soil ... | reverse complement strand
CACGGGCCCGCCGGCGGACGAGAGCTCGACGTTGCATTGGATCGGCACGTCGATCTCGACCTGGAGATCGGCCGGCGCGCCGGCGGCCGCGCCGCGTTGGATGCGGACGTGCACCGCGGGGCCCGTGTGCGCCACGGTGACCACGCAGTCCGCGCAGTGCCGCCCCCGCTCGCTCACGTGCACGCGGATCGTCTTCGTCTCGGCACCGGTGATGCGCACGACGCCTCCCGTGCCCAGGTCGACGGCGAGGTGCGCACGCGACGCCACGGCGAGCGTGGTGTCGAGGGGAACGCCGTGCACCGTCGTGTCCGCTCGAGTCAGCGATTGGGCTCCTGTCGCGATCAGCAGGAGCAGCTCGAGGAGGCTGAACGTCACCGTCTGGCTCTCGGCAAAGGTGCTTGGATGCTGCGTGCGAGGGACCAGGCCCGGTGGTCGGCCACGCTCGTCTGCGCGTGGCCGATGTGCCTCGATCAATGTTGTGCCTGCCGCGGCGCGCGTCCAGCGTGATGGGCCCGATCGTCCGCGATCGGTTCGAACCATCGGCTCCGTGTGAAAAGCCCCCGGCCGACTGGCCGGGGGCTCACCCCTCACCGTCGCGCCGCGCTCTCCGTCGGCTGCCGCCCCGCCGCCATCCGCATCCCCGTCAGCAGGTGCTGCACGAACTCCGGCCGCTGCCACGTGTCGCGGAAGTGGCCCAGGATCGTCGCGAACACTCTGCCCTGCCCGTACGTCCGCGTCCACGACACCGGATGGTCGCTGTTCTCCGGCGCGGGAAGTCGGCCCATGTTCGGCGAGCCGAACGACGCGTTGTCGAGCGAGAGCAGCACCTTGCTCGTCGCGCGCGGGCTCTTGTCGAGGATGTAGAACTCCTCGCGGATCCAGAACCGGTCGTCCATGTGGCGCGTCGCGGGGTTCGACTTCGCCTCGTTGATCACGCGCAGGTGCGCCGTCCACGGATGCGCCTCGAACAGCCCGCCCCCTGCCATTTCGCGATATGCTTCCCACCCATAGTTCGCGTCCAGTGCCGCGTGCGCGAGCACGACCCCCTTCCCGCCGCGCACGAAGTCGATCACCGCCTTCTGCTGCTCCGGCGTGACGGCGTTCGGGATCGGCGCGCGCAGCCGCACCGCGCGCAGCGCCGCCTGCGTCGTGTCCTTCGGATTGATGCGGAGCGTCGAGTTGGCGAAGAACAGCAGATCGTACTTCGCCAGGTTCGCCGAGTTGAGGTTCGCCAGGTTCTCCGTCGTGTCGACGCGGAGCTCCGTCGTCTTCTCCAGCTCGCGCATCAGCTCGACCGCGCCCTCGATGCCGTACGTGTGCCGGAAGCCGTGCGTCGCCGTCACCATCAGCACCTTGATCGGCGCGCGTTGATCGTGATTCGCCACCAGCTCGCCCACACTGTTCGGCGCGCTCGTCACCGTGCGCGGCGTGACGCGCACGTTGCGAAAGCGCACCGAGAAGTCGGGCGTCCGGTTCACGAGCCCGATGTACCCCTCGGTCGCCTTGCGACCGAAGAAGTCGTTCACCTTCTCGCCGTTCACGTAGATCGTGTACCGCTGGCCCACGGCGTCCACGCGCAGCGTGTTCCACTCGCCGGGCGCGCGGCTCACGAACCGGCGCGGCGACATCTGGTCGCGGTGGTGCATCGAGTCCGCGCCGACGAGATTGATCGCGCCCGTGAGGTACATCGACCGCGTGTAGTGCACGGGCTCGCGGAATGCGGGCGGCTTGTCCTCGCCCAGCTTCACCTCGTATGCGCTCCGCTCCGCCGCATCGAGCGTCGCGGGCTCCTGCGGCAGTCGCAGGAACACGCCGGCCGCCGCGCTCCCCGACTCGGGGAGATAGTCGAGCTCCAGCGTGAAGTCCTTGAACGGCCGCGCCGAATAGAGCAGCAGCCCCTTGCCCCGCTGGTTCGCCACGCTGCCGTCGGGCAGGAGCGCCATGTTCGGCGTCTCGATCGGCTTCCAGCCGTCCAGGCTCTTCCCGTTGAGCAACACCACCGGCTTGCCCGCCGGTGCGCTGCGGGTGGCCGCCTGCGCCTGTGCCATGTGTGCACCGCCGGCGAGCAGCAGCAGCGCGGCGACGGTGGAGGGGAGCTTCGATCGCGGAATCATGTCATGCTCGGGTGAGGGGCAGTGTGCGTCGTCCTCGCCGAGGGTGCGGCGATGATGATGGTGAGCATGCGGGTTGGAGAACCCCGACGCAACACGGCCGGGCGGGGGCGCATCCGGGGCGGGCCCGGTCCGAGCTGTTCCCGCCGGCCGCGTCAGGCGTCCTAGCTCCAGAGGTTCGCGGCTCAGGCCGATCCTCGAGCGAAGAGTGGCGCGACGCGGCGCCGTCGGACCAACACCCGTCGCACCCCACACTCGCTGCACGAGGCAGCCGGCACGATGACGAAGCTCAGCGTTCTGCTTTCACTGGCAAATGTCGACAACGACTATCAGCGCGAGCAGGCGAGCGCTGCACAGGCGGCGGCGAAGCAGGCCGGCATCGACCTGCGCGTGATCTACGCCGACGGCGATGCCATCACGCAGACGAAGCAGCTCCTCTCGGCCGCGCAGCTGCCGGCCGGCGAGCGCCCCAGCGCGATCGTCGTGCATCCCGCCGGCACGACGATGCCGCACGTCGCCAAAGCCGTCGTGCAGCAGAACATCGGCTGGATCATCGTCAATCGTGCCGCGGAGTACATCGACGAGTTGCGCGCCGTCCGATCCAGTGCTCCCGTCGCCGGCATCGAGCTCGATAACATGGAGGTGGGACGGCTCCAGGGCCGGCAGTTCGCGGCGCTCCTGCCGGCCGGCGGAACGGTGCTCTACCTCGAAGGGCCATCGAACGCCGTGAGCAAGGACCGCCGCGCCGGCGCGCTCGAGACGCTGCCCTCCAACATCGAGCTGCAGTCGGCGCGTGGTCGATGGACCGCGGAGAGCGGCGCGCAGGCGCTGCAGATTCGGCTCGGCCTGCGAGGGACGAAGACCCCCGATCTCATCGGCGGCCAGAACGACGACATGGCCATCGGCGCGCGCCGAACGGTCGAAGCCCTGCCGGCCGGCCCGCAGCGCGACCAGTGGCTCTCGATCCCCTACACCGGCGTCGACGGCGTGCCGGCCACCGGTCAGACCTGGGTGCAGCAGCAGTCGCTCGCCGCGACGATCATCGTCCCCGCGTTGGCCGGGCTGGCGATCGAGCTGCTCGCCAAGGCCATGCTCAGTGGACAGTCGATGCCCGCGCGCACCCTCGTGCAGCCGACGTCGTATCCACCGGTCGACCAGCTGCGGCCAGCGGCCGCGCGCTAGGCGCGCGCGTCGGCGAGCGTCTTCCCTCCCGTTCGCAGGAGCTCGACGAACTCCTCCGGCAGCCCGGCCGCTCGAACTCCCGCGATCGTCGCCTCGATGTCGTAGTCGACGCGTACGAATTCCAGGTTGGGATCGTGATGTCCGAGCTCGAGCCGCACGTAGCAGGCGCGCCAGTCGCCGTCCTTCGGCCGCCCCACGCTTCCCGTGTTCACGAAGTGGATGCCGTCCACCGCGCGATGCCACGGCTTGTGCGTGTGTCCGAAGGCGATCACGTCGCCCGATTTCAGCGCGACCATCGCCGCCATCTTCCGGCAGAAGTCGTCGGAGCGGTCCTCCGTCCAGTACACGGTGTTGAGCGTCGGCGTCCCGTGCACGACGACGAGCCGCGGCCCCGCTGCGTGCCCGCCCAACGGCCGAACGTCGAGCGAGAAGGGGAGCGCGCCGAGCGCACGCTTCGTCTCCGCCGTCACGGTGCGCCGCGTGTACTCGTAGCTCAGCGTCGCCAGCTCCTCCTGGCGCGGCCCCTCCGACCGACAGCCGCAGTGCGCGTAGTCGGTCGCGACCGTGGAGTCGTAGTTCCCCGCGACCCCGGCGATCCCGCGCTCGCCGAGCCGCGCCACCACTTCGTTCGGGCTGCTCGAGTACCCCACGAGATCGCCGCCATGATATACCGCCTCGACGTCGCCGCGACGGTCGATGTCGGCCAGCACGGCGTCGAGCGCCGGCAGGTTCGCGTGGATGTCCGAGATGAGTGCGATGCGCACCGCGACGCTCCCGTCAGCTCGGTGTCGTCGCGACGTCGCACGCGCGGCACATCACCGTCGCCGACGCGGGGCATGCTTCGCGGAACTCCGCCGTCTCCCGCACGTCGGCGGGCACCTCGTCGCGCGTGATCGTCCGGAAGCCGAAGGTCGGGAAGTATCGGTCGGCGGTGGTCGTGAGCAGATACAACGCGTGGATGCCACGCGACTCCGCGTCCGAGATCACCCGCGTCACGAGCGCGCGCCCGACGCCGTGCGAGCGCCACTCGGGGCGCACCGCCACCGACCGGAGCAGCGCGTTGTTGCAGCAGACCTCGAGACCGGCCACGCCCACGATGTCGGTCCCGCTCTCCGCGACCACGAACGTCGCCAGCGCGTCTCGCACGCCGTCGAGCGGCAGGTCGCTCGCCTTGAGCAACCCTTCCACCGCGCCGAGGTCCGTCGGCGCGGCGGTCCGCACGCGCGGGGCATCCTGCTGAGTGCGCGCAGCGCCAGGCGCGCGCGCGGCACCGCGCTCGGTGGTGCTCGATGTCGTCATCGTCGTGTCCTCGATCAGGTGCAGCACGCGTCGGCGCAGCCGCACGCGCGTGTGCTCGTGGAAGTCTCGGGAGTCGGTGCGGCCACGGCCAGTCGTCTCGACGGCACCGCGGCGCGCGGCGCCGGTGTGCCGGGCTTGGTCGCCCGCACGAAGCCGCTCAAGATCCTGCCGGCCATCTCGTCCGCGAACCGCTCCTCCAGCCCCGTCCCCGCCAGCAGCGCGACCGCGTCGTCGCGCGTGTAGACGCGCGTCGGCTCGATGCTCGGCGACTCGAACCCGACTTCCGTGAGCAGCGTGATGAATTCCTGTTCCTCGAGGGCGCCGCCGACGCAGCCGGTCCACATCGCCATGCTCGCCTTCACCGGCTCGGGCAGCCCCTCGCGCACGATCACGTCGCTCACCGCGAAGCGTCCGCCCGGCCGCAGCACGCGGAACGCTTCGGCGAGCACGCGCCGTTTGTCCCCCGAGAGGTTGATCACGCAGTTGGAGATGATCACGTCCACCGTGTTCGACGGCAGCGGGATCGCCTCGATGTGTCCCTTGAGGAACTCGACGTTCTCGGCACCCGCTTTCGCCTTGTTCTCGAGCGCGAGGGCGAGCATCTCGTCCGTCATGTCGAGCCCATACGCCTTGCCGCTCGGACCGACGCGCCGCGCCGAGAGCAGCACGTCGATCCCGCCACCGGATCCCAGGTCGAGCACGACCTCGCCTTCGCGAAGGTCGGCCAGCGCGGTCGGGTTGCCGCATCCGAGCGACGCGAGGAGCGCCTCGGCGGGGATCCCCGCCGTCTCGCCCGCCTCGTACAGATCGGCCGTGATCGGATCCCACGACTCGCTCGCCGAGCCACAGCACCCACTCGAGCCTTCCGCCGGTCCGCAGCAGTTCGATGGCGACGTCGCCCCCTCGAGCACGCGCTGCGCCGTGGCGCCGTAGCGCGCCTGCACCGTGGCGCGGATCTCGTCGAGTGTGATCATGATGTCCTCACTGAGCAAATTTTTTTGATCGGTTGAAAACGAGGAAGCCCTCGTTAGTTGCAGCAGGAGCCCGTACGCAGCACCGGCAGCGTTCCCTTCTTCGGCGTCATCCCGACCGTCAGGTCGTGCACTTCGGCCAGCGCCTCGGGCACGATCGTGTAGTACGACCACCGCCCCTCGCGCCGGTCCGACACGAGCCCGGCGTCCTTCAGCACCTTGAGATGGAACGACAGCTTCGACTGCGCCGTCTCGAGATCATCCTGCAGGTCGCAGACGCACCGCTCGCCGCCGCGCAGCAGCTCCATGATCGACAGCCGGATCGGATCCGACAGCGCATGAAACAGCGCGACGGCGCGATCGAGATCGAGAGCGGTCGACGAAGGCATGAGTGGATTATGATCAACTTTTCTTGATTCGTCAAGGGCCGGCGTTCGGCACTGTCGCGCAACATGTTTCACGCGGAGGATCGCGGAGGCGCGGAGAACTGCTCTCGGCGATCAAGGGGGTCAGAGTCGTTGATCGCGATCAAGGGGTCAGAGTCGTTGAAACTCAACGGCAACCGATTGACGCGGAGAACGCGGGGGGCACTCCAGAGGGCGCAGAGTTCGGCGCAGCCATCTCTCCGCCGGACCCTCAAAGACTTTGAAGGTGTGGATGGAGAGGCGCGGTGCGCGGGCACCGGGATATCGACCCCGAGAGCAGTCCTCCGCGCCTCCGCGCACCTCCGCGTGAGACATGTTGCGCGAGGAATTCTCACCAACTCACCGCGCCTCCAGCACCATCGCCACCGCGCGCGCGAGGGCCGTCTCCAGATCACCCTCCGGCGCGATCCGGTCCGCGGCGGCGAGGGCCGCTGCCGAGGCGTGGGGCATCGCCACGCCGACACCGGCCCAGGCCAGCATCGCCGCGTCGTTGTTCCCGTCGCCGAATGCCACCACCTCGTCTTGCGATGCGCCCAGCGCCTCGGCCACCGCCGCGAGCGCCGTCGCCTTGGTCACGTTCGGCGCGCTGAACTCCAGATACGGCGGATCGGTGCGCGTCACGACGAGGTGTGCATCGTGGCGTGCGTGCGCCTCCGCCACCGCGTTCGTGATCGCGTCGGGCTCCCCGAGCCAGATGATCTTCACGACGTCGTCCGGCACTCCGCCGTCCGCGCCCGTCGCGAGCAGATCCTGCACCTCGCGGTGTGGTTCGGCGTTGCGCCCCTGGTCGTACTCCGTCCAGCGCGTGCGCGTCTCGACGTGGATCCCGCTCGGCCGGTAGAGCTGCACGGCGAAGCCGCGCGCTCGTCCGCCGCGCGTGACGTCGGCCACGTCGGCCGGCGCGATCGCCCGCTCGAACCGGACCTCGCCCGTGTCGCTCTCCTGCACCACCGCGCCCTGCGACGAGATGATCGGACCGGGCGGAAGTCCGAGCTCGCGATGGAAGGGAAGCATGTTCGCGTGGCTGCGGCCCGACGCGAGGACCACGCGCGTGCCTTCGGCCACGAGCCGCGCCAGCGCCGCCACGTTCGCCGCGCTGATCACGCCGTCCGGCCCCACCAGCGTGTCGTCGATGTCGACGGCGGCGACCGCGAACCGCGGCCGCGTCGTGCTCATGCGCTCTGCCACGCGTCCAGCTGTTCGCGCAGCACCGCCATCTCGGAGTCCGTGCCGACGGTGATGCGCAGGAACGACGCGGTGAGTGGATGGCTCGGGAAGTACCGAACGAGCACCTTGTTCGCGTACAGGTGCTCGTACGCCGAGCGCGCCACGGAGGGCCCCGTCTCACCGCGCCCGTCGACCGGTTCGGTGAACACGAAGTTCGACTGCGACTCGTAGGTGAACCATCGGCGCCGGTCGGTGAGATCCGCCACGAACGCGTCGCGCGTCGCCACCACGCGCGCCACGAGCGACCGGAAATACGCGTCGTCCTCGATCGCGGCGCGCGCCGCGACCTGCGACAGGCGACTCACGTTGTAGCTGTCGCGCACCCGGTCGAGCACGTCGATCACGGCGGCGTCGGCGAGCGCATAGCCGACGCGAATTCCCGCGAGCGCATACGCCTTGGACAGCGTGCGCACGACGACGAGGTTGCGATGGCGGGCGAGCAGCGGCACCGCGTGCTCGCGCGCGAATGCGGCGTAGGCCTCGTCCACCACGAACAGCCCACGAAAACCGGCGAGCGCCCGCTCGAGCTCCGCGTTCGTGAACCCCACGCCCGTGGGCGCGTTGGGCGATGTCAGCACGAACGCGGCGGCCGACGACGCGTGGATCCGCTCGACCGGCAACCGCATCGACCGGTCGAGCTCGATCGCCTCGGCGCGCCCGTTCTGGATCTCCACCAGCACCGGATAGAGCGAGTAGCTCGGAAGCGTGAAGCCGAGTGGCGCCGAGTCGCTGCAGTACGCTCGCACGAGCATCGTGAGGATGTCGTCCGAGCCATTCCCGATGCACACGTTTTCCTCGGCGAGGCCGTGGTGCATCGCGACGGTGTCACGGAGCGGGGCGCTGCGCGGATTGGGATACAGCCGCAGCACGGCGCCGTCACCAAGCTCGCGCCGGATCGCCTCCGCCACGCGCGGGCTCGGTGGGTAGGGGCACTCGTTCGTGTTCAGCTTCACCCACCCCGGGTCGGTCGGCTGCAGCCCCGGTGTGTAGGCGTGCAGCGCCGCCACGTGCGGGAGCGCCAGGGACGACGGATCGGGCATGCGTCAGGTCGGAGTGGTGGACTTCGCGGCCGGATGTCGCAATATCACACCCGCGTGCTCTCGACGTCACGCTGGACCGGCGCGGCCTGCGGTCTGCACGTGGCGGCGGGATGTGCGCGTCGCCATGGCGGCGCGGTGGCGCCCCCAACAATCACCGGAGGATCACATGCTCTGGGCCATCATCATCGGTCTCATCGTCGGCGCGATCGCGAAGCTCATCATGCCGGGGAAGGATCCTGGCGGGATCATCATCACCATTCTGATCGGCATCGCCGGATCGTTCGTCGGGACACTGATCGGCCGCGCGCTCGGCTTCTACCGCTCGGGCCAGGGTGCCGGGATCATCATGTCGATCCTCGGCGCGGTACTGCTCCTGTGGATCTATCGCATGATCGTGGCGCGCCGGACCACGCCGTAGCCGCATCGCGCGGGGCGACGTCCGGTGACGTGCGCGCGCCGCTGCCCGGGCAGCGGCACGTCACCGGGACGCCTTACCGGCCAGGGGCGATGTCGACCGCCGCGGGCGTCACCACCTGCTTCGCCACCAGCTCGCGGCACAGGTAGTCGATCACGTAATCCATCTCCGTGTCGATTCGCACCTCTCCGGTCGCCTGCAGCTCGGCGATCGTGCTGGCTACTGCCGCCCACAGCGGTGTGTGCTCGTACTGCGAGCGTGCTCGGGACATCGCCGGTCCTCGCTGACGGAAGCTGTGCTCGGTCACTTGTGCCGGAACGTGATGCGTCCGCGGCTCAGGTCGTAGGGCGAGACCTCCACCGTCACGCGATCCCCCTCGATGATGCGGATGCGGAACTTCCGCATCTTCCCCGCCGTCGTCGCGAGCAGCCGGTGGCCGTTCGAGAGGTCCACCCGGAACATCGCGCTCGGCAGCACTTCGGCGACGACTCCTTCCATCTCGATGCTGTCCTGCTTCATGCGGAGCGCGCTTCGGCGAGGTCGCTGAACCGCACCATCCGGCGCTGTTCCTCGTCCCAGAGCGCGAGCCGCAGCGCGGAGATGCCGGCGCGCAGCGTCAGCACCGGGGCGACCTGGAGCAGCGGCGTCGCGTCGTGGCAGCGCTGCAGCCGGTAGTTCGGAATGCGCGGCGCCAAATGATGCACGTGGTGCAGCCCGATGTTGCCCGTGAACCACTGCAGCACGGGCGGCAACACGAGATGCGAGCTGCCGTGCAGCGCCGCGGTCGCATAGTCCCACGAGTCGGACGCTTCCCAGTACGCGTCCTCGAACTGGTGCTGCACGTAGAACAGCCAGATGCCCGCGCTCGCCGCGAGGTAGATCGCCGGCAGATAGACGACGAGCAGCGCGTGCCACCCGAAGAGCATCACGGTGAGCGCGCCGAGCACCAGGATGGCGGCGTTGGTGCTCCACACGCTCGCGATCTGCTGGTCGCCCGTCGCCTTGCTCCGCGGGCGGAAGCGCTGGTTGATCATGAGGTACAGCGGCCCCACGAGCAGCAGCGCGGCCGGATGACGTGCCAGCCGATAGGACAGCCGTCCGCGCGGCGTCCGCGCCAGGTACTCCCGTACCGTGAGCGTCGCGATGTCGCCGTGTCCGCGCCGTTCCAGATCGCCGGACGACGCGTGATGCAGCGCGTGATCGCGACGCCACTGCGCGAACGGTGTGAGCGTCAGCACTCCGGTGACGAATCCCACCAGGTCGCTCGCCCAGCGCCACGGCAGGAACGAGCCGTGCGAGCAGTCGTGCATGAAGATGAACGTCCGCACGAGCAGGCCGGCCGAGAGTGGCGCGACCGCGAGGGCCGCCCACATGGACAAGTCGTAGAGCTGGTACGACAGCGTGAACGACAGCGCGAGCAGCACGAGCGTCGTCGAGAGCTGCAGGAATGCCCGTGAGGCGTCCGGTCCGACGTAGGGAGCCACGGCCGCGCGCCAGGCGGCGGGCGATGGACTGCGCGGCGCGACCGCGCGCGCTTCAGCGCTCACTCGTGCACTCCGCGTAGGCCGCGCGCAGGCGCTCGACGCAGCGCTGTGCCAGTGCGGACGACGACACCCCGTCGCCCCTCGCGCCGGCCGGCGCCCAGCTCCACTCCGTCTCGCTCCGCGCCGATACCACCAGCACCGATTCCCAGAGTGCGGTCGCCGAGCTGGCACCGGAATGCTGGTGCGCCCGCTCGAACCCCTGTGGGGAGCGCACCGCCACCTCGCCGCGCCACACCACCACCAGCAGCTCGCCGTCGGCCACGGTGCCCTGCGCGCGCTGCAGCCAGGCCACGGTCAGCGCGACGGGGCCCAGCTGCACAAGGCAGCGCGCCGGCGAGCGCCGGACCACCGGCTCGTCGATGCCCTTCACGTCGGCCGGAATGTCCTGAGCCTCGGCGATGGAGGCGGCGATCTCCTCGTAGAGCCGCGAGAGCTCACGCACGCAGGCCGCGTTGGCCCGGTACGAGGAGGTGTATTCCGACTGAACGTCGTGGGCACGCACGTCGGAACGCACGGCGATGTGATCGAGCATGGTTCCCTGCTCCGTGCGTGTGTGGTCGCTCCAGAAGCAGAACAGGGGCCCGCTCGCAATGGCAGGCCCCTGAGCCCTAGGAACTTGTCCGCGCCGAGGGCGCGCATGTCACTCCCTTGAGCTTACCCGGTGGTCCGCAGGGGCGCAATGCGCGGCCCGCTTCCTGCTAGTCGGCGATAGCCTTGCTTTTACGTACGGCCGCCTGCGGGCGGTACGCCCCTCTCGCGAAGGTCCGGTCGGGTGCCTGCTCCAACAATGATTCACCCCGATCGCGAAGGCTCGGCTCCCCTCGCCAGCACCGGGATCGCAGGGCTCGACGCGATCCTCGGCGGCGGACTGCCGGCTGCTCGCCTCTATCTCCTCGACGGGTCGCCGGGCACGGGCAAGACGACACTCGCCCTCCAGTTCCTCCTCGCCGGCGTGGCGCGCGGCGAGCCGGGACTCTACGTCACGCTCTCGGAGAATCGCGAGGAGTTGAACGAGGTCGCGGTCTCCCACGGCTGGACTCTCGATGGGATCGAGCTGTTCGAGCTCCCCTCGGAGGACGCGGACGCGGCGCGCGAGGCCTACACGCTGTTCCATCCCGCCGAAGTGGAGCTGCAGGAGGTCATCGACCGCATGTTCGGCGCGGTCGAGCGGAGTCGCGCGCGGCTCGTCGTGCTCGACTCGCTCTCCGAGATGCGCCTGCTCGCCCGCGACCCGCTCCGCTTCCGCCGCCAGATCCTCGCCCTCAAGCAGTTCTTCGCGGCGCGCGGCTGCACCGTGCTGCTCCTCGACGACAAGACCGCCCCCGAGGGCGATCTGCAGCTGCACAGCCTCGCGCACGGGGTCCTGCAGCTCGAGCACATCGCGCTCGAGTACGGCGCCGAGCGCCGTCGCCTGCAGGTGGTGAAGCTGCGTGGCCGGCGCTTCCTCGGCGGCTATCACGACTTTCGCATCCGCACCGGTGGCCTCGCCGTCTATCCGCGCATCCAGCGCCAGGGCGACCGCACGACTCCGCCGAGCCGGCCACTCCCGAGCGGCTCGCCCGAGCTCGACGCGCTTCTGGGCGGAGGGCTGCCGAGCGGAACCAGCTTCCTCGTCACCGGGCCGGCGGGCACCGGCAAGTCCGTGCTCGCGACGCAGTACGCGTGCGCGGCGGCCGCGCGCGGCGAGAAGGTGCGCTTCTACCTCTTCGACGAACGACTGGGCACCTTCGCCATGCGGGCCGCGGGGCTGGGTCTGGATCTGCGCGCCTTCATCGCCGACGGCCTGCTCACACTCTGCCAGGTGGAGCCCACGGAATGGTCGCCGGGCGAGTTCGCCCATGACGTCGTGCGCGCCGTCCAGGAGGACGGCGTGCAGATGGTCGTCATCGACTCGATCAACGGCTACCTGCAGTCGATGCCGGAGGAGCGCCTGCTCCCCGTGCAGGTGCACGAGCTGCTCAGCTATCTCGCCGCTCGCGGCGTGACGAGCGTGCTCACGCTCGTCCAGCGCGGCATCTTCGGCAGCCCGGTCGACGAAGCCGCGGACGTGAGCTATCTCGCCGACAGCGTGGTGCTGCTCCGCTACTTCGAGGTGCGCGGCTCCGTGCGGCAGGCCGTCTCGGTGGTGAAGAAGCGGAGCGGCGATCACGAGCGCACCATCCGTGAATGCCGGGTCGCGAAGGGCGGGCTCCAGGTGGGGCCGCCGCTGCACGAGTTCCAGGGGGTCCTCACCGGCGTCCCGAACTACGTCGGGGACAGCGAGCCGCTCATGAAGCGGGCGGACTCTCCATGACCCTCGCTGTCGCGCCCCCCGTGGAAGAGCTCGCGCGCGGCGACGCCCCCGAGCTCATCGCGCTCCTCACCCCCACCGGCCGGGATGCCGCCGTCGCGGCGCGCGTGCTCGAGAAAGCCGGCCTCGGCGCGATCGCGTGCGCCGACATGCCCGCGCTGTGCCGGCTGGTCGACGAGGGCGTCGGTGCCGTGCTCGTGGCCGAGGAGGCGCTGAACAGCGAGGCGTCGGAGATGCTGCTCGGCGTGCTCGCCGAGCAGCCGCCGTGGTCGGACGTGCCCGTCGTGGTGCTCACGGGCGAAGGCGAGCTGTCACGGGCCATCCCGCGCGCGCTCGACCAGCTTGCGTCGCACGCCAACGTCACGCTGCTCGAGCGTCCCATCCGTGTCGCCACCATCGTGACGGTGCTGCGCTCCGCGCTCCGTGCCCGTCGGCGCCAGTACGACGTGCGCGACCACCTCATCGAGCGCACCGAGATCCTCGAGCGCGAGCGCACGGCCCGTCATCACGCCGAATCGGCCAATCGCGCCAAGAGCGAGTTCCTCGCGATGATGAGCCACGAGCTCCGCACGCCGCTCAATGCCATCGGCGGCTACGCGCAGCTCCTCGAGATGGGCGTGCGCGGCCCCGTGACCGCGGAGCAGCGCGAGGACCTCGAGCGCATCGAGCGCAGCCAGCGGCACCTGCTCGGTCTCATCAACGACGTGCTGAACTTCGCGAAGCTCGAGGCGGGGCGCGTGCAGTTCGCGATCGGGCGAGTGTCGATGCACGACATCCTGCTCGGCGTGGAGGCGCTCGTGCTCCCCCAGCTGCACGCCAAGGGACTCCGCTACGTCGACGCGGGCGAGTGCCGGGACATCTTCGTGCAGGCGGACGAGGAGAAGGCCCGTCAGGTGCTCATCAACCTGCTGTCGAACGCCGTGAAGTTCACCCCCGTGGGCGGCGAGATCCGTCTGGCGTGCGTCGCCGACGGTCCATGGGTGCTCACGAGCGTGACCGACAGCGGCCTCGGGATCCCGCCCGATCGGCTCGAGGCCATCTTCGAGCCGTTCGTGCAGGTGGACCGCGGGCTCACCTCGCGCCAGGAGGGGACGGGGCTCGGTCTGACGATCAGCCGCGACCTCGCGCGCCACATGGGCGGCGACCTCACCGCATCGAGCACCGTCGGTTCGGGCTCTTCCTTCACGCTCCTGCTGCCGCGCGCCTGAGCGCGCGCAGAGGTCAGCGCGTCACGCCGCCGAGCTGCGCGTAGAGTGCGTCGAAGATCGCGCTCCCATGTACGATGCGGTCCTCGTCGGCAGGGTGTGCGCTCACCAACCCGCGGAGGATCGATTCGACACCCGAGGCCTCGGGGCGAGCGAACTTCGCGTCCTTGCAGTCGATGTCGTGCACGATCTCGGCGAGCGCGTGCAGCGCGGGCTCGTCGAGCGCGAATCGCCCGAGCAGCGTCTCGAAGGTGCAGCGATCCCCCTCGTGCGTGTATTCGGCCTGGTACATGTCGAAGCGCACCTCGCCAAGCCGGGGCTCGTAGCCTCGTGCGGTGACGAACTTGAACGTCGCGTCGGGATCGATGACGCGGCGGATCAGCCATGCGCTCGCGATCCGGTCGACGAACACGCCTTCACGCGTGACCCAGGTGCGGCCGCGCTCCACGCGACCGTCAGTGGCGGCGCGCTCCGCCGCGGACGACCCGAGCTCCGTGAGCTCGTTTATCGCACCCTCCGCGTCGAATCGCTCCATGGCGCCGAAGAAGTCCACCCGCCCGATCTCGTCGAGCCGCCGGCGCAGGCGGGGTAGAGCGCGGCCCACGTCGTCCCGGGAGGCCGACGTTGCCACGGTGCGCGCCTCCTCGGCCAGCGCGACGTATTCGTCGCCGCGAGCGTCGCGGAACCGCTTGCGAAGCTCCTCTTCCGTGATTCCCGCCAGCGGTGTCGCGGCGCAGATGATCGCGTCGGCCCCGTCGGCCAGCAGCTCCGATCTCAGCCATTGGAAGTCCTCGGCCGCGTCCGGCTGGTTCGGAAGGACGTAGACGGCGCCCCGGAGTGGAACCGCGCCGATCCGCTGGACGCGCCGTCGCAGCTTCACGCGCAGGTAGTCGGGCTTGGGCGGCAGCTGGGCGATGAGGAGGAGCCACCCTTCATCCGCTCGGGGGGCTTGCGCGATTGAATCATTCGTATCATCCATGTGATATGAACGTATCATCAGCCTGATGAGCGCGCAACGCCGCGCCGAGCTGACGCGGTATTTCCTCCGGCTCGGTGCCCTCGGCTTCGGCGGGCCGGTCGCGCTCGTCGCGCGCATGCGCCAGGACCTCGTGGATACGCGCGCCTGGATCGCCGAGGAAGATTTTCGCGATGGGCTGGCGCTGGCGCAGGTCGCGCCCGGACCGCTCGCGGCGCAGCTCGCGATGTATCTCGGCTGGCTCGCCGACGGCGTGCTCGGCGCCACGCTCGTGGGAGTCGCCTTCGTGCTCCCCTCGCTCGTCATCGTGCTTCTCCTCGCCGCGGGATATGCGCGAGCGGGCGGGTTGCCGCTCATCGGCGCGCTGTTCTACGGGGTGGGCGCCGCCGTGATCGCCGTGCTCGCGCGGGCCGGATTCCGGCTCGCGCGCTCCACGGTCGCGAGGGACCGGCTGCTGTGGACCGTCACCGGGGTCAACGCCGTCGCGACGGTGGTGCTGCGGCGCGAATCGGTTCTGCTGGTGCTCCTGAGCGGCCTGTTCGTGCTGGCCGCGCGGTCGACCGCACGCGGAAAGGATGAGGCGTCGAGCCCCGGGGTGTCGCGTCCCCTGACGGTCGGTGTGGCGTCGATGATCTCGCCGCTCGCCGGTGTCGCGGCGGCTTCCTCGTTGCCGGCGCTCTTCATCTTCTTCGCCGTCTCGGGGCTCGTCGTGTTCGGCAGCGGTCTCGCGATCGTCCCCTTCCTCCATGGTGGCGTCGTCGTCGAGCGGCACTGGCTCACCGAGCAGCAGTTCCTGGATGCGGTCGCGGTGTCGCTGCTCACTCCCGGGCCCGTGGTGATCACCGTCGCCTTCATCGGCTTCCTCGTCGCGGGCCTGGCCGGCGGAGTGGTGGCGGCAGTCGGCGTGTTCCTCCCGGCCTATCTCGTCGTGCTCCTGTTCGCGCCGCGCTTCGGTGCGATCCGGGCGGACGGGCGCGCGCGCACCTTCGCGAGCGGCGTCACCGCAGCGGCGGTCGGTGCGCTGCTCGGTGCCGTCGTCGTGATGGCGACGCGCACGCTCGTGGATCTTCCCACGGCGGCGATCGCCGTCGCCTCGCTCGTCTGGCTGCTGGCTCGGCCGCGCGTCCCGGAACCGCTGGTGCTCGCTGCGGCGGCCGTGGTCGGCTTCATGGTGCAGCGATGGCCGTAGCGGACCGTCCCGCCCCGAGTGGGCGCGGCACGCTCGTGCTCACGCGCCGCGACGTGCGCGGCCTTCTCGACATGGATGCGTGCATCGCCGCGGTCGACGCGGCGTTCCGCGCGCACGCCGAAGGAACGACGCTGCAGCCGGGCGTGCTCGGCACGCACGTGCCGGACGGCGGGTTCCACGTGAAGACGGCGGGACTCCGTGGCGTGAGTGGGCGGTGGTACTTCGCGATGAAGATCAACGCGAACTTTCCCGGCAACCCAGCCCGCAACGGCCTGCCGACGATCCAGGGTGTGATCAGCCTGCACGACGCGACCGACGGCGTGCTGCTCGCGTTGCTGGACTCCATGGAGATCACGACGCTGCGTACCGCCGCTGCGACGGCCGTCGCGGCGCGCCATCTCGCGCGCGCCGATGCGCGCGTCGTCACGGTGCTCGGGTGTGGCGTCCAGGGTCGCAGCCAGTTGCGCGCGCTGAGCCGCGTGCGATCCGTCGAGCGTGTGTTCGCATGGGACGCGGAGCCCGCGGCGGCGGCGCGCTACGCACGCGAGATGACGAACGTGCTCGGGTGCGACGTGCAGGCCGTCGCCGAGTTCCGCGACGCGGTGCGCGCGAGCGACGTCGTGGTCACGTGCACGCCGTCGCGCCGGCCGCTCCTCTCCGCGGCCGACGTCCCGCCTGGCTGCTTCGTCGCGGCCGTCGGTGCGGACAGCGAGGACAAGCAGGAGCTGGCGACCAATCTCCTCGCGCACAGCGTCGTCGTGGCCGACGTGCTGGAGCAGTGCGCGTGCATCGGCGACCTGCATCACGCACTGGCTGCGGGTGCGCTGCGCCGCGAGGACGTGCATGCCGAGCTTTCCGACGTGGTGAGCGAGCGTCGCCCGGGCCGTCGCACGGACGCCGAGATCATCGTGTTCGACAGCACCGGCACGGCGCTCGAGGATGTCGCGGCCGCCGCACTCGTGTACGAGCGCGCGGTCGACGCCGGCGTGGGCGTCGAGCTGTGGCTCGGTGCGTGAGGTCGCCCGTGCATCGGAACGCGGAGCCAACGGAAGGTGACCGCCGTCCGCCCGTTCGGCATCGCGCGTGCGGTGGCAGAGTCGACACTGCAGCTGACCTCAGCGGAGTGGCGACGTGGAACTGCTCGTGATCAGGCACGGCGTGGCGGAAGAGCGTGAGGACTTCGCGGCCACCGGGAAGGACGACTCGCTCCGCCCGCTCACGAAGGAGGGGCGGTGGAAGATGGAGCGCAACGCGCGGGCACTGCGACACGCGCTCCCGTCGTTGAACGTCATCGCCACGAGCCCGTATACGCGCGCCGCGCAGACGGCGAAGATCGTCGCGGCGGCCTACGACGACGTCGGCGTCGAGCGGCTGGATGCGCTCACTCCCGAAGGCCGGCCGCAGGCTTTCCTCGCCTGGCTGCGCGGGCGCGAGTCCGATGACCGCGTGGCCGCCGTGGGGCACGAGCCGCACCTCGGGTCGCTCGTGTACTGGCTGCTCACGGGCGAGGCGGTCGAGGGACGGATCGCGATGAAGAAGGGCGGCGCGTGCCTGCTCGAGCTCGATCCGAAGTCCCGAGCCGGCAAGGCGACGCTGATCTGGTCGCTCACTCCGTCGATTCTGCGCCGGCTCGACGACTGACGGTGGTGCACCACACAGTTACACGACGTTCGCGATTCGCGCCGCGGACGGTCGGTCAATATGATCCACCGATGCCTTTACGCGTCGGCGCCCTCTTCGTTGTCTGCGCAGCGCTCGCTTCGACGGCTGCGCCCGCCCGTGCACAGGGCTACCCGTTCAGCCAGCGCGGCAGCGTCACGCAGCACGTCGCGCACACCACCGTCGCGATCGAATACGGCCGGCCCGTGGCGCGCGGGCGTGCGCTCTTCGGCCAGCTCGTGCCGTGGGACAGTGTCTGGCACCCCGGGGCCGACTCCGCCACGCGCATCTCCTTCGACCACCCCGTGCGCCTCGAGGGACATGAGGTGAAGGCGGGCGAGTACTCCGTGTGGTTGATCCCTCGCGCCAGCCAGCCCTGGACCGTGATCCTCAGCCGCGCGGCGCACACCTTCCACAAGCCGTATCCCGGCGCCGCACGCGATGCGTACCGGTTCGACGTGACACCGGAGACCGGTGCGCACATGGAGTCGCTCGCGTTCTATTTTCCGTCCGTCGTGCGCGCCGACGCCGTGCTGCGCATCCACTGGGGCGAGACGATCGTGCCGATTCGCGTCACCGCGCCCTATTCACCGCTATGAGGCCAGCAGGAGAACGAATGACGATGCGACTGCGACGGACCTGGATGCTCGCCGCGTTGGTGCTGTGCTCGGCCGCGCCGCTGCGCGCGCAGAAGGGCTGGGTGACGATCCTCGACGCGAAATCCTTCAAGGACTGGAAGGTCGCGCCCGAGAGCCCGAGCGCGCGCGTGGAGGAAAGCGCCACCGAGAAGCGCGTCGTCGCCGGCGATCCGCAGCACGACGGCAAGTGGACGTTCACGAACGGCGTGCTGCACGGCGAAGGCGGCGTGAGCCACATCTTCAGCCCGCGCGGCGACTACGAGAACTTCTCCTACAGCGCCGAGGTCAAGATCTCGGACAAGGGCAACAGCGGAGAGTACTTCCGCACCACGTTCGGCAACGGCTTTCCGAGCGGCTACGAGGCACAGATCAACAGCACCCACACCGATCCGGTGCGCTCGGGGAGCCTGTACGGGTTCGTGAAAGTCCTCGACCAGCTCGTGCCCCCCGACACCTGGTTCACCCAGGAGGTCACCGCGGTCGGCAATCACATCACCATCAAGGTGAACGGCAAGACGACGGTCGACTTCGTGGACGAGAAGAACTCGCACACCAAGGGACACTTCGCCTTCCAGCAGCACAACCTCGGCAGCGAGGTGTGGATCCGGAACGTTCGCGTGAAGGAGCTGCCGGCTTCGCCGTGACGCGCCGCTACCGGCGAACCGGCGCGACGAGACCCGACACCAGCACCGCGAGCTGAAGGAGCT
>Ga0207674_10003604_pt1 | contig 18880 bp, 19 predicted proteins | sample KBSCornC72_FD_184303 | JGI IMG/M metagenome (GOLD analysis project Ga0207674, IMG submission 184303) | Corn rhizosphere microbial communities from Kellogg Biological Station, Michigan, USA - KBS Corn C7-2 (SPAdes) (version 2) | ecosystem: Host-associated > Plants > Roots > Rhizosphere > Soil ... | reverse complement strand
TGCAGAATATTTTTCTTTACTTTTTTTCTTGATAAAAAAAAGTAACAAACCTGCCTGCCGGCAGGCAGGAAAATCAAGGCAAATCCGATTGCTCCGCCGGATTTGCCGGGCCAACGCACAAGTTCCAGACCTACCCGCTAAAATCAGATTGTGATTTAGAAACAGTTTCCCGAGCGTTGCTCTCCCTTTATTTACGAGAATGCTTAAAGACAAGCGGCGTCGCTTTGTAAATACTGGAGGCGCTACATCCCGAATGCACCTTTCGGTTGGCAATGACCTTCGGCTGACGTCGGGATGAAGGCGCTGGAAGCTTTCGTCAATTTAATTGCGTATACCACTTCGTTTCTTCTTTGTGACTTTCTTTGCACAAGCAAAGAAAGTGATAGCAGAAAATGATCGGATCATCTAGGAAATGATCAGCAGAATGCTGCTTCCGCATCCCTGCCCGACGCAGAAACGTAGGCGGTAAAAATCGGCTGTACTTTCTTTGTCACTTTGTTTGCACAACCAAAGAAAGTGAATGAATCCTACGACCGGCTATGTGAGCTGCTTTTCTTGCCACGTCCCGCACCCTTTCTTCCTTTTGCATTACCTGCCGGGGGAACTTTTGCCCCTTCTTCCCTGGCTTCCGATAAGCCAATGGCAATTGCCTGCTTTGGATTCGTTACTTTTTTTCCACTTCTGCCGCTTTTCAATTCACCATGTTTCATTTCATGCATTGCTCTTTCAACTTTGTCCTGTGATTTTTTTGAATATCTGGCCATAGTATATAGTTTTAAGTTGATTGACTACTTAGTCACTTCAAATTGTTTGCCATACGACGGTTGTGAGTTATCAGTTAAGAGTTAACAGGTCTAAGTCATTGGCGCACTCACGACTCACGATTCACGAGTGATTACTTACCTTTGCCGCCTTAAAAAAGATTATTATAAAGGGTCAATGGTATTGACTAATGACTTTAATGACCCAATGACTCAACGATCATGAAGTACCAGGACGAAATACAGCGAAGAAGAACATTTGCGATCATCTCTCACCCGGATGCGGGAAAAACCACACTGACGGAAAAATTGCTTTTGTTTGGCGGCGCCATTCAAACGGCGGGAGCGGTAAAGAGCAATAAGATAAAAAAATTTGCCACCAGTGATTTTATGGAGATTGAAAGGCAACGTGGAATATCCGTGGCAACGTCGGTGATGACCTTTGAATACAAGGGCATTTTGATCAACCTGCTCGATACACCTGGCCACAAAGATTTTGCTGAAGATACTTACCGCACGTTGACTGCTGTTGACAGCGTCATTCTTGTGATCGATAGTGTGAATGGGGTAGAGGAGCAAACGCGCAGATTGGTGGAAGTATGCCGGATGCGTGACACCCCCGTTATTGTTTTTATCAATAAGCTGGATCGTGATGGAAAAAACCGGTTTGATCTATTGGAAGAAATTGAAAAAGAACTAAAAATTTCTTTACACCCGATGACGTGGCCGATCAATTCAGGGAAAGAGTTCAAAGGTGTATATGACCTGTTTGACAAAGATCTTTTACTGTTCACCGCCAATACAAAGGCGACGGATGAGGATGTCGTTCGTATCAGCGATCTTTCTACGCCGGTGCTTGATGAGAAGATAGGAGACAAGGATGCTGCTATCCTTCGTGAGGATATTGAATTAGTGGAAGGAGTGCACGGGGAATTAAATGTGAATGATTACCTCGCGGGGAAAGTAGCTCCTTTATTTTTTGGAAGCGCCATCAATAATTTTGGAGTGAAGGAATTGCTAGAAACGTTTATTCGCATTGCTCCTGTTCCGCAGTGCAGACCTACTTCGGAAAGAGAGATCTGTCCCGGTGAAGAAAAACTTAGCGGATTTGTTTTTAAGATCCACGCCAATCTTGATCCAAAACACAGGGACCGCATCGCTTTTATGAGAGTATGTAGTGGCAGGTTTGAGCGGAACAAGTATTATCATCACGTTCGCCTCGACAAAGATGTTCGCTTTAGCAATCCTTATAGTTTTATGGCCAGGCAGAAGGACATTATTGCTGAAGCATTCCCTGGCGATGTGGTTGGTTTGTTTGATACGGGAAATTTTAAGATTGGTGATACTTTGACCGAAGGCGAAGATTTTTATTTTACCGGCATTCCTTCTTTTTCTCCTGAGATTTTTAAGGAAGTGGTAAACAAGGATCCGATGAAGACAAAGCAGCTTGAAAAAGGTTTGATGCAGTTAACAGATGAAGGCGTTGCCCAACTATTCACCCAGTTTGAGGGTAACAAAAAAATTATTGGCTGTGTAGGTGAATTGCAGTTTGAGGTAATTCAATACCGGTTGTTGCATGAATATGGAGCCTCTGTTCAATTCAACAATCTGCCTTTTTATAAGGCGTGCTGGATCTCAAGCAGCGATCCGCAAAAACTACTGGAGTTTACAAGATTTAAGTCCGCGAATATTGCTGAAGATAAAGACGGGCATTTGGTATACCTCGCTCAGAGCGAGTGGTTCCTGAATACGGAAAGAACCAACAATCCCGCCATTGAGTTTCACTTCACGAGTGAGATACATAAAGAGGCAGTGTAATTATCTTACTAACACGAATGTTCCATTTTTGAACACTTTCCCGCAACGTTTTGGCTGTAATGAGATAAACAAACACATCAGTTAAGAATAGCCTAAGCTACCTTGAGTAAATAATAGATCGGACAGGAATATAAAGAGAACTAGGCTTCGTCTCAATACGGGGCGATGATGGTGGCGAAAAAATTATTTAAAATTTACCACTCCTGTGTAATTATGCGGAGAGATTTTCTTTAGTTGCTTTTTCAGGTCTTCATCGATCTTGAGACCGTCAATAAATTGATGAATTGATTTCTTGTTGACCTGGTTATTTCCTCTTGTCAGTTCCTTCAGTGCCTCATAAGGATTGGGATAGTTTTCCTTTCTTAAAATGGTTTGTATTGCTTCGGAAACTACTGCCCAGTTGTTGTCAAGATCAGAATAGATCTTTGAATCATTGATGATAAGACTGTTCAGCCCTTTTTCAATGGATTTAAATGCCACCAAGGTATGAGCAAAAGGAACTCCAATATTGCGAAGCGCAGTCGAATCGGTGAGGTCCCGCTGAAGCCTTGATATCGGCAATTTCGAAGATAAATGCTCAAACACCGCGTTGGCTACGCCCATGTTGCCTTCTGCATTTTCAAAATCAATGGGATTTATCTTATGAGGCATTGCCGAAGAACCCACTTCATTCTTTTTCGATTTTTGTTTAAAGTAGTCCATTGAAATGTAGGTCCATACGTCGCGACAGAGATCGATAAGAATGTTGTTGATCCGCTTCATGCAATCAAACTGGGCCGCAATACTATCATAGTGTTCGATCTGTGTGGTGTATTGCGCCCTTGACAATCCAAGGATCTTGTCAACAAATTCATTCGCCAGTCTTATCCAGTCCAGTTTTGGAAAAGCGGCATGGTGAGCATTGAAATTGCCGGAAGCTCCCCCAAATTTTGCAGTAAAGGGAATGTTGATCAATTGCTCTATCTGGTTTTCTATTCGCTCGGCAAAGACCATGATCTCTTTCCCCATTATTGTAGGACTTGCTGGCTGACCATGTGTATGGGCAAGCATGGGAATATCTTTCCATTCCCTTGCAAGTAATTTCAATTGCGCATTTAAATTAAGCAGTGATGGCAAATACTCGTACTCAATAGCATGCTTCCATAACAGTGGAATCGCAGTATTGTTAATATCCTGCGAGGTGAGTCCAAAATGTATCCACTCCTTCACCTGGGCGCCGCCGGACTTTTCCAGCTCATTTTTCAGGAAATATTCAACGGCCTTTACGTCGTGGTTGGTGGTGTATTCAATTTGTTTTATTTCCTGCGCATCTTCAAGTCCAAAATCTTCCTGCAATTTTTTTAAATGCTTCGAAGCCTTGTGAGAAAGCTTAAAAAACTTTTTATCTTCTAAAAAAAAGAAATATTCGATCTCGACAAGCACCCTGTACTTGATCAGTGCATATTCGGAAAAATATTCATCGAGATGCTGGACGTGTTTTCGATAGCGTCCATCAACGGGAGAAATAGCAGTAAGGGGAATTAGTTCCATGGTTTCATTTTAAAGAAGTGCTCCAGTCCTTTACCTTTGCTGCCGCAAAAATAACTTAATTGAGTAAGAAGATAAAAGTCGGGATCGTGGGTTATCTCAATACACGTCCGCTGGTTTATGGATTGAAATTGCCACCCATCGCAAATGAGATCGAGCTTATAGAGGAGAACCCTGCCAGGTTAGCCGAATTATTGATCAATGATGAGATAGATGTAGGATTGATCCCGGTTGCCATTATCCCTCAATTGGACGAATATTTTATTTGCGGGGACTATTGCATTGCCACTGAAACAGAAGTAGCTTCTGTTTGTTTGTTCAGCGAAGTACCGGTGAATGAGATCGAAAAAGTTTATCTCGACTATCAAAGCCGTTCTTCCGTAGCCCTGTTAAAATGGCTGATGAAAGAATACTGGAATATTCATCCTGAAATGATCCAGGCAACCGACGACAATTATCGCAAAGAGATCAGGGGTACAACAGCAGGATTGGTTATTGGCGACCGGGCGCTTGAACAAAGAAAGATATCAACTTTTATTTACGACCTCGCCTCTGAATGGAGATCCATTACAGGATTGCCATTTGTCTTTGCAGCATGGACCAGCAAACGGCCTCTGCCCGTGTCATTCGTTCAAAAATTCGATGAAGCAAATGCAATGGGGCTGCGTCATATTGATGAGATCGTGGCCGGCCTCCCATTCGACCTCTACGACCTGAAGAAATACTATTCACTGCACCTCAGTTATAAATTCGATGACAGAAAAAGGAAGGGGATGGAATTATTCCTGCAATACATCAGGGCGGGTCTTTAAATAAGTATTTCCTTACTTACGATCCTTTTTTACCGACAAGTAGTGTTTCGGTGAATTTGTCTGCAATAGCAGCTTCCCCGGATTTTACATCAAACGGTGCGGCCATTTTTCTTTTTTCTACCACAACAACGCTGTCGTAATAGTGAATGGAACGCACGGTTTCGGTCAGGTGGTCCGGCTTTGCATTTTTTCTGTGCCATGCATGTATCGAATCAATAAAATTCTTGCTGTATTCGATAAATGACCGTTTCTTTTTATATCCGCCGCCAAAATGTTTCCAATAAGAAGTGTGTGTGTCCTCACATATGTAAATGCCATTGTCGTTGACATGGTCAAACAGAGTTTCAAAGGTTGTGATCTGTTGCTTCATGGTATGGCCACCATCGTCAATCAGGACATCCACGGGAGGAGTTGAAGATTTGAGATGTTGAAGAAAATCCTTGTCCTCCTGGGAACCGATAAAAACTTTGACATTTCCCGATTCAAATTTTTTGCACTCGGGATTAATATCGACTGCATAGATCATCGCATTTCCTTTAAAATAATGATCCCACATTTGGAGAGAGCCGCCATGAGAGATGCCGATCTCGAGCAAATTTATTTTGGAATCCCTCAGATGGTTTAAGTGCCTCTCGTAGATCTCGAAGTAATGGTTCCATTTATGGATCAGCCTGTGATCGCGGTTAAAAAAGAAATTGGCCAGTTCACTCATTATATCTTTAGTTTAAACCTTTTTCATCGCGAAAGCAAAATATATTCAATTGCACGTCGTAAAGCACCGAATTTTTCTTTTCTCTTAAAAAGGGTGTCTCATAAACGGGCGTAGCTTCTTTGATATAGTATCTGAAACCATTTTTTGAAAACAGCTCAAATAATTTGCTCAGCTCACCAACCTGTTCAAATTTTCCATGATATTCAACAAACAAATTCGTTACAAAACTTAGACTATCGCCTATATCGCACAGTACCTCGTATTCTGCGCCTTCGATATCCATCTTTAAGAAATCGACCTTTCGGGTTAAATAGTTCTTCAACCTTATCGCCTTTGTTAACTTTTTTGCTCCAGCTCCATGGTCAAAAACGATCTTACTGCTCATTGTGCCTTCGGATTCGAAACTGAGCATAGTATCTTCCTTCCAGACCGCTTCGTTTTTCAAGTCAATATTCTGAAGGCCGTGTGAAGCAATATTTTTTTGAAGAAGTTGGAAATTATTCACGTCTGGTTCAAAGGCAACGATCGTGGCCGTGGAGCAGATCTTTTTCAGATAGATCACACTTAGCCCGATATTGGCACCGCAATCAAGGATAAAAGCGTTTGGAGGTAATGTTTGCTTGTATAGTTCTTCTATGAATATTTCTTTAATACCATAAAGATATTCCTGCCCGCTAACGAACCATGTGTCATGTCCAAAAAGTTTGTGAGAGTGAAGCTTGCCGGGAGGAATGTGTTTTAAATACTTTAGAAATACAGGCCCGATATTCACCTTGCGATATGGATTATGAAAAGCCTTGCCTACCCGTTTTATTGATCCATTCCATACATTCGCCAAAAAATTATCCGAAGTGGGCATTTCATTAATTTTAGCCAAAAATAAAGGTATCTTTTAATTATAGTTGATGATCTCAGTTTTAATATGCTCTGCAGATAATTCTTTATTAAACCAGGTCAGGGAGAATATTGAGCAAACAATCGGAGTAGAGTATGAGATATTATACTTTAACAATTTGGAAGGAAAAGGTATCTGTGAAGTATATAACTATTTAGCTTCACGCGCCAGGTTCTCCTGTTTATGTTTTGTGCACGAAGACGTTCTTTTTCAGACAGCGAACTGGGGCCTGAAGATTGAAGATATTTTTTACCGGGATCCTGCAATTGGGGTCGTGGGAGTCGCTGGAAGCAAATACAAATCGAAAAATTTTTCGGGGTGGTACTCGGGAATACAGAGTCTCGATTGCGCAAACATTCTGCACCGAAATAAGTACGGCGATGAATCGATCTATTTGCAGCCAAATAAGGAAAAAATGTTAGAAGAGGTGGTTTCGCTGGATGGAGTTTTTATTTGCTGTCGTAAAGAGATCTGGGCACAATCGAAATTCAATGAAGCTGATCTGAAAGGATTTCACTTTTATGATATTGATTTTAGCGTGCGCGCATCAGGGATCTGCAGGCTTGCTGTTACCTATGATATCAATATCTTTCATATAACCACGGGTGGTGATTTTGGGAACAATTGGGTAGAAACGGCTATCGAATATCATCTTCGGGCCGGCAAATTGCTCCCCGTTACAAAACTTATCAGTCAATCTGGTTCGATTGAAGAAAAGATAAGCAGCACCTGGCTTGACTTTCTTAAAAAGTACAGGATCTCCTGGAAGAATAAATGGAGGTGGATACGAATGCAAAAATTGCATCACAAACCAGGACTATATTATCCGATTGCCAGGTTCCTGTTTTATGGACCAGCCAGTGGTGACAAATTCCATAAATTATTTAAGAAGGCAAAATGAACCCATTTGTTTCCATTTGCATTCCTGCGTACAAAAGGATATTATTTCTGAAAAGGTTACTTGAAAGCATTGTTATCCAAACCTACAACGATTTTGAGGTGATAATTTCAGACGATAGTGATGACGATTCCGTAAAGGAGGTTTTAGCGCAATACGAGAACCACGTTCACATCCGATATTACAAAAATGAACGCGGCCTGGGCACTCCCGCCAACTGGAATCGTGCCATCTCAAAAGCGGAGGGACAATGGATAAAGCTGATGCATGATGACGACTGGTTTGCTTCCCCCGAAAGCCTTGCCAGTTTTGTCGAGTTCGCCGATAATGATCACCCGTTTATTTTCTCCGCTTATTATACCGTGTCTGCAACATCTGGCCGGAAGCTCCACAGGCTGTTAGAATTTAAAGAAATGATCAAAGAAGAACCGGGTATTCTGTTTGCAAAAAATGTGATCGGGCCTCCCAGCGTCACCCTCATCAACAAAAATATTTTAGAAAGCTATGATGAACGATTAAAGTGGCGGGTAGATATTGAGTTTTACATGAGGGTACTCAACCAGACGAAGAGCTACCATTATATAGATATGCCATTAATAAATGTTGGGCTCAACGAATCGCAGGTAACGCAATCCGCGATCAACAATCCCAAAATTGAATTACCCGAAGGATGGTTATTGTTAAAAGAATATGGTGTAATGCCACTGAGAAATATCAGGATATATGATGCATGGTGGAGATTGTTCCGAAATATGAACATTCGCAATAAGGATCAGTTATTATCGTATGTCAATGAAAACTGGCCGGAGGTGATACTTGCTATGCTAAACGATGAAAGAAAGGTACCGTCTTCGTTTTTAAAAGTAGGAGTGATGTCAAAATTCTTTATGATGCTCTCTTATTTTAAAAACAGATCAATGGCCGATAAGGATGTTGCGGTATGATTGACAAAAAGTTTCTCCGCCGAAATGCTTCACAGCATATTGATAGCTGTTTCGCTCCATTTCTTTTTTCAGTTCGGGCTGAGTGATAAGTAGCCTGAGTAATTCGACTCCCTGCTGAATTATTTTGGTTTCCTCTTTTTCTGTTATTAACAGGCCGTTTTCAAGATGGGTAATATAATCAGGGATCCCATCGACAGCCGTTGAGATTACAATTTTTCCTCTCGCCATCATATCCATAATTACGATCGGCAAGCCTTCGTACGCAGAAGTAAGTATCAATACATCGGAACCCATGTAGATGTTATGCAGTTCTTTCTCTTCCCTTACATTGCCATACAGCGTGACATACTCTCTTACATAAGCAGGAATAATATTTTCGACATCACCTGCAAAGGAAAAATGAACCCGGTCTCCCGCCTGTTGCATTTGCCTTGCAATTTCGGCAATGAGGTGCACTCTTTTTTGCGAAGCACCACGTCCAACATACAGCACTTGTATGATGTCATTTGCTATTTCTTTGAAGGGAGGAATATCAACCTTATTGTCGATAAAGATCAGCTTGTTGAAAAAAGATCGCGGCACATGGTTACGATCATAAAGCTCTTCTACGTCTCTTTTTATTTTCGGAGTACTGAAGATCCGGATGTCAATGTATTTCACAAAGCCAAGGGAATAGGTAATCCAGGTGTTGAGATGACAGAGTTCGACCTTCTTGGTATTTTTCTTAACATGAGGAAGCATTTTATAGAAGAAAAGACTTTCGCCACCAAATATTACCGGGTGGTCTGACTTATTGATCCAGGACGACAGCACTCCTCTAAAAAAAAAATTTATGAAATGGTATATCTTATAGTCGATGTATTTGTGCAGGTCAATGATACGGACTCCTTCTTTTTCAAAAAGACCCCTGAATTGATTGTTCCTAGGTTTTTTTGAAAAAATGATCACGGGTTTCTGATCCCTGATGCATTCAATAATATCCGCGTTCACCTTTACAGAACCACCAATATCCGCAGCAGGAAAGAATAGAAAGATATTATGTGCAGTTTTTAATGGGAATAGTATTCCCGCCAGCTTGCCAAGTACAACGAAAGGAAACATTATCACCAGCTCAATATTTCGTTTAGCTACTGCGGCCCTGTAGGTCATTGGTGATAATAGTATTTCCTGAGCAAATTAGTTAAATAATTTTTCCCGAAATGGATGCCCAGTTCATTCATGATGGGCCTGGTGACTGACAGATCTATGTCAAAAGCGTGTCCCTTCTGGATAGGAATATAGTTGGCCTTTGTCCTCCACAGACCTTCGATAGCAATTATGATTTCCTGTGTGCTGTAATTTTCGGTGTTAGCAATATTAATGACCCGGTTTTTGGCAATCCCCCCCTTCAGAACGTGATCGACGATCCTGTACACGTCATCGATGTCAATTAAATTTCTCGTAGCATTGGTCCAAAGGTCAAAATTGACACCGCCTAAAATATGATGGACATAGAAATTCAATATAGTATTTCGATTTTCGGATCGACCCACAAGGTTGGACACCCTGAAAATATGAAACTGTTTATGATCCTCTTCGATCAGCCGCTCTATTCGCTTTTTATGCAGGACATATTTTGAATTTTCTTCTCCGGGGTCATAGATACTGCACGTGCTGAAATAGATAAGTGTTTTTTCCGGATTTTCCGCGATCGATCTTTTTAAAAGAACTAATTCCCGCTCGTACGCTTCAGGGTTTATGATTTTGGAATTGGAAACTCCTGATGCGAAAATGAGAAATTGTTCATTTGTTCTATACGCTTCAAATCGTTTTGCCACCATTCCGTTGCCAATAACCATTGTGTTGATCGCTATTTGATAGGATGGCAAGAATAAGAAAATTTCCTCTCTAAGAAAAATATGCTCTTACAAGTGGAAATAAAAAGCACTCCCGCTAGCGAGCTAAGATCAAATTTGAAGAGTCCTCTCAGATATACAAACTCGCCCCCGGATGTCCCAAAGAACTACCTCTATTTTTTTTGATCTACACAATTTTCTTCACGATACTTCCCCAATAATAATATTCATAATAAGCAGTAGGGGTTATCTCGTATTTGTTGGAATTGTTAATAATGGCTTCGGCAAAATCATTCCAGTTATTGTCCGGTACGACCACCAATTTGTTCCCGCAAATATCTCTATGTATCCCCATCGCTCCGGTCTCAGTGGTTATGACAGTTGTGCCGAATGCAATGGCTTCTACCATTTTTGTTTTAATACCACCACCGCTTTGAACTGGGTTTAAAAAAAGATCGGCAGCTTTGAAGTACATTTCAATATCCTGGACGAATCCTGCATAAACGATATTCTTATCCGCATAATTTCTTAATTCATTTAATTCCGCGGGAAGCCGTTTGCCACAAATAATGATCTTGTATTTAAAATCCGGATGTCGAAGCAGGATCGGATTGATGTCTTTTAAGATCGCTAACAGCGCGTCAAGATTTGGTTTGTAATCAAGCAAACCGTTGAAGAGAAAGATCTTTTCATCGTGGGCAATTTTATGGATCTCTTTTACCGCTTTTTTACAACGATCCTTGTCATCCGGATATTTGCTGATCTCAACACCAAAGGCTACTTCAATACATTTTTTTTCTTCTATACCCCATTTTTCAATGGCGAAGTTTTTATCGTCGGGTGAAACAAAAAGAATTTCATCGGCAATTTTGAAAAATCTTTTTTCATAGGTTCTTAAAACCGGCCACCACCATTTACCCGTTGATTGAAAACGCTGGTACTCGATATTGTGGATGTGCAACATCGTCTTTGTCCCAGTTCGCTTTTTTATAATGCCAGCCAGCCAGGTATAGTAAGGATGCTCCCATATAATTGCATCGAATTTTTCTTCTTTTATTAATTTGGTCAGTTTTAAAATGAGACTCAAGTCGAAATATTTTGAAAATGATCTTTTCTTTAGCCATGCAAGATGTTTATAGCTCCTGATCAATGAAGGATCATTTTCAGAAACACTTATCGCCGTTAAATTGCTTTGCCGGCCCAGGTGATCAAGAAACTGCGCAATGGATTTTTGTCCACCAGAAAAATACGGCAGATACTGGTAAGGTGCTATTACAAGAAGTTTTTTCAATAATGAGTGATGAGTAATCAGTAATGAACGATGAGTGATGAGTAAGGCTAACTCTTGACTCCCGACTGCCGACTGCCGACTGCCGACTTCTCCGGAGGAGTCCAGCCCGACCTGCTGGTCCACCATTCCATAAACAACCCTCCCAGGAAAAAGATCAGGACAAGGAATGAACAGACATAGGCGATCCTTACACCTTTTTTATATGAGGACGGCTCAAATATAAATCTTATCGCGTGCTGCCCTGCAGGTATCGACAAGCCGCGCAAAACATAATCTGCCTTGCAGTAGTCCACCTTCTTCCCATCGATATAGGCATTCCAGCCGTAAGGATAATATACTTCGCTGAAGACAGCAAACTGTGGTTTCGAACTGGTGAAGGAATAATCCATCGTATCATTATCAAATTTTGAAAGCTTAATGATAGCAGCTGAATCCCATTGTGGTTGTGTAACTGTATTGCTAAATACTTTCTGAACGATGGCTGTATCCCTGAGTTGCGCAGTTCCAATCGCTTCTATTTCTTCAACAGGGCCTTCAACGATCTTTACATTTTTTACCAGCCAGCAAGGGCCATACGCGTATGCATTCGGCTGCATTTGCTGCTGGTTGGTTTGAGGATTTGAAAAAATGATATACTTAACATTTAGCATGTTAAGTACATTCTGGTTGAAAGAGCCGGAAATATAACGATCGATCAGGTTTTGATAAATGCTCAGCCTGGCAGCATTATAACCCGTTATTGGTTTAAAGAAATATGGAGATCTCAGATCATACAATGGATTTACACTGGCATTAAAGACCCTAAAGTCCGGGTCCCTGTCCTGCAATATTTGTTGTTCAATTGTATTAGGTGTGAAGCTTTGCGCAGTTATTTCATCCGGAGAACTATAATGATCTTCATTCAGGAAATCTTTATCAATTGCTAAAAGATCGATAGTGCTGAATGCTCCCATTAAGATAATCGCAACGATTGGTTTCACTATGTTTCTTAGATATAAATAAAGGACGCCTACAGTTAATGCTGCAAACAAAAATGTTCTCAGCAACTGCCCACCGAACATTGACTGCCTGTCGGCCTTCATTCCTGCAATTACTGCTCTTCCGATCTCTTCGCTTTTTGCCATCTGTGATATATTTGCCGAAATCTCATTGTCTGTTGGAGAAGTATAAGAGATCATTATGTACATAATGATCAGCAGGGCCATTAATCCACCTACTGCATATAGAATTTTTCTAAAATTTTCTTTGAGCATGTCCCGGCTGTTGTCGGCATAAAAAATGTATTGAAGGGAAAGTACAGCCATTAGTGGCACTGTAAATCCAGGGATCACCATTGCCATTGATGGTGCTCTGAACTTATTATACATCGGTAAATGAGTAAAAAGAAAAGTATTAAAACCGGGAAGATATTTTCCCCATGCCATCAGTATACCTAACACAGTGATGGCCAGCAGCGCCCATCTTAGTGGTTGCCGCACGACTACGAAGCCTATCAACGCCAGTAGGCAGATAATAACACCCATATAAGGTGGGCCCGCAGTTTGCCCTATGCCGCCCCAATATTTTGGTAATTGGGAGGCTAGCTGTATTGCGGAATTTTCAGGAACTCCTTTGTCGGTTAATTTTTCAACGAGCTTAGAGTTCTCATCAAATGTGCTACTACTGCTTTCTCCAAAGGCCTTCGGCATGAACATTACAACTGCTTCTGCTTTGGCGAAACTATATTGAAATGCATAGGCTGTATCAAGTCCCGAAGATTTAGTTTTCTTTACCGACTCCCCCGCTATGGAAAGATCATTTCCCCCACGCGTACTTGCCTTTGAGTATTCGTAAGTGGTTAACAAAATAAGGGCACTTGTCCCTACGGCAACGGCTGCCGCGACCGCAACAATGCCTGCAGAAATAAGCATGTGCTTCCATTCTTTTTTCATTATCCACGTCACAACGTAGGCGATAGTAACTGCGGCGGCGATCAGCATAAAATAATAATTGATCTGGGGATGATTAACCGCGATCTCGAGATAAGCACCCAGAGTCGTAATTGATAAACCCAGCCAGTATTTTTTTTCAAATGTGAAGATCATGCCCGCCATCAGGAGTGGCATGAACGCGATCGCGAGCATTTTTGATTCATGACCCACTCCAATTATGATCGGATTGTATGTTGAAAAAGCGAAAGCAATACTTCCCAATATTCCGATCACCGGTTTTAGCCGGAGTGACAAACAAAGAATGTAAAAGCAAATACAGGCGAGAAAGAAAAAATTCATCGGCTTTGGGAGCCATAAACTTAAAATACTAACAAAGTCTGGCAGGACTGTCTTTCCTTCCATCATCACCTGGTAGTTGGGCATCCCGCTGAATAAGTTAGGATTCCACAGCGGATAATGACCATGCTTGGCCTTGTATTCAAATGAATTTTGCGCCATTGATTTCCAACCAATGATATCACTTTGATGTAAGACATTGCCCTCAAGAATGGGTTTGCAAAAAAATACAGAGACGGCGAGGAAGATGATGATCGCCACTACATGAGGCAGCAATTTTTTAAACAGTCCGCTATTCATAAAATAGTTGAATAAATTAGGCAGCAAAATAATGCTATTTTACCGGGAGTGAGAAATGAGCCGTGTTTTTTATGCCTTGCCCACGTATAGTTTTAACTGGGCGCTTTAACTTTTATCCATTATCTTTTATCTTAGCCATATGCGCTGGCTTCTAAAACTATCCCGGATAGCCTTTATCTGCAACCTTTTTTTCCTTCTTGCTTTTTCACTGCAACTCACTAAGTGGATCAGCGATGAACAACTCACCTCCACCATTTTGATCATCGGCTATGTGATCGGATTTATTTTAAATCCGTTGGCAAATTTCTCTTACCTCGTATTTGGGATCTTTTCCAGGAAATCTTTAATTATTATTCCTGCATGGCTTATTGTGGCCAATGTTTTATTTTTAGTGATAGATGCGTTTTATATTCTTTACATCAACAGTCATTCATGATACAAAGTATTCTGAAAGATAAACCCACGAAACTATTCCTGGGAATGACAGCTTTTTTTTGTTGCAATGCATTGATCGCCGAATCGATTGGGACGAAAATCTTTTCTTTGGAAAAATTGTTTGGATTTCATCCTTCAAGCTTTACACTTTTTGGACAGAGCGGTCTTTCCATCAGCCTCACGTGTGGGGTTCTTCTCTGGCCGTTCGAATTTATAATGACTGATCTTGTCAACGAATACTATGGTCCCAAAGCGGTTCGAAGAATTTCATTTACGGCGATCATTTTGATCTCTTATGCGTTTTTGATGTTCTATGCAGCTATTAGAGTTCCTCCGGCTGATTTTTGGGTCACTAGCCAGGTTGACAAAAGCAATATCCCCAACATGCAAAATGCTTTTAGCGGAATTTTTGGACAGGGCATGAAAATCATCATAGGAAGCCTTGTGGCATTTTTAGTCAGCCAGCTGGTGGATGTCTACGTATTTCACAGGATAAAAAAAGTGACAGGCGACAAAAAAATTTGGCTGAGAGCAACGGGCTCGACACTGGTGTCCCAGATCGTGGACAGCTATATTGTTTTATTTATTGCTTTTTCAGGAACATTTACCTGGCAACAAATACTGGCAATCGGCGTCGTGAACTATGTTTACAAAGCCTCGATGGCGATCATCCTAACCCCGGTAATTTACATCGCAGAACATCGGATCGAAAGATACCTGGGACAAGACCTGGCCAGGAAAATGAAGAGAGCAGCAATGGGACAGGACCAGGATGCGTTTATGAATATACCCACTGCGGGTTAAGGTGCCTGAAAAAATCACAAGAAACAAATCTCAAATAACCGTACAACTTAAAGATTGAGGCTGATTTTTTGATTTGAATTTTCTTTGGTTCTTGAGATTTGGAATTTCCTAGCTAGAACATTTCCTTAACAAGTGAGGCAACGATCTTATCGATAGGCAGAGTAACCTTTTCTTCAGAAAAAATATCCCAGTCAATGAACCTAAAGGTTTCCGTCATTTTTGTTCTGTTATACACTTCCATTTGCCGCTCATCAAAATCAAATTCTTTTGTTCGTAATGGAACTGTAATATTCTCCAGTGCTCTTACCAAATAATAGATCGAGATGATCTGGTGCGCGGGATTAAAAGCGGATACCTGGTAAAAATCAGTCGTGTAAAGATGTTCAGCGACTTCTATTTCAAGATCCATTTCCTCTTTAAACTCTCTTTTCAGGCAATCTCGTGTTCCTTCACCCAGTTCCAAACCCCCGCCGGGAAATTTTGTGTAATAACTTCCGCGAATATATTCATCACTCACGAGCACCTGTTTTTGTTCATTGATCAAAACGCCGTAAACACGAAGATTAAAACTGCCGGGGGAAGGAATTTGATTTTCCATTAATTAATTTGTTCAGTAAGTCTTGCCTTTATGATACTTAGATGATGTTCGGTATGATAAATGGTGAAGTGACAGAGCTCACGCAAGGTTAGTTTTCCAAGAAGGGGATGAGGTGCAATGTAGATATCAAGCTGTTCATCATTCCATTTCAGTTCGATCGCTTCAAGATAGGTTTCATTTGCTTTCTGCCATTTTTGTATAAGAGTTAGCTTTTTAGTGAATTTTGTTTTTGGCAGATAACGACCCGAAGCCTTTCCGCCCTGTGCAAGCTTTAGTTTATATTTTGCAACAAGTTCGTCATAAGTTTTCGAGGGACGATTCGCTTTTCCAAAAAGCATTCTGACAAAAACTTTGGGAAGTGAGTAAGCAAGTCTTGTAGTGTTTACAGCTTTTGTGAGATGGTCGACATTTTGTGCGATCGACCATTTTTCGATGGGCTGGAAAAAAAATTTGTCATCAGGGATTTGCAAGCATGTATCGCTAAACTCGTTGAAGATATTCTTACTCGCTTTGATGATTTCTTCTTTATGCATACAAAATTGACGCGTCAAAGCTCAATAGTGCCTTCAAAAACTTTATCGGCGGGGCCGCAGAGCCAGATATTGTTGTAATGGGTATCGTCAATGCGATCGAATTCGACTGTAAGATTCCCGCCTAACGTTTTTACCTGGACATCATTATACCCATTTTCGTTGTGATAGCAAACAATTGCAGCCGCAGTAACTCCTGTGCCGCAGGAATACGTTTCATCCTCGACGCCTCGCTCATAGGTTCTCACGAGAATTTTATCCTCGCCCGGTAATTGCTCGACAAAATTCACATTGATTCCCTCCTTTTCAAAGTCTTTGCTATACCGAATGTCACGACCTTTTTTGAACACATCGGTATTCATTACATCACCTACCATTTTTACATAGTGCGGCGAACCTGTATTAAGAAGATAGTCTCCGTGAAATTTTGAGACCTGACTAACGTCCTGCATTTTTAATGAAACTGTTCCGTCGGTATCTATCTCTGCTTCATGAAGGCCGTCGACTGCAGTAAAATGATAAAGGTTTCGGTGAATGCCAAGTTCATACGCGAATTTAACAAGACAGCGACCTCCATTACCACACATGCTGCTTTCCCGGCCGTCTGCATTGAAATATTTCATTTCAAAATCAAAACCATTCTTCTCGTTGAGGAGCATTAATCCATCGCCTCCAATTCCAAAACGCCTGTCGCAGATATGACGGATGTGTGACGCCGTAAGAGACGAATACTCTTTTTTCCTGTTGTCAATGATCACGAAATCATTTCCGGTGCCCTGGTATTTATGAAACTGTATTTTCATGCGTAGTGAGTGGCTAGTGGTTAGTGGCTAGTGGGGTTTCTAAGTTTGAGATCATTTTACTTAATATTCGAAAAACCGATTCAAGATTTTGCTCTAATCCAGGAACCTGATCTTTTGAAAGGTATTTAAGAACCAAAGCAATTTCAAATTGCGTATCAACTTCTACAGCTGAACTTCTTGATACTTCATAGAATCTTTTCTTTTCTGCCTTTGATTTTCTTGCCGCTCCTTCTGCAATATTACTACAAACCGAAATTGTAGCCCTCCTCAATTGACTTGAAAGAGTAAACTGTTCTTCCGTGGGAAACAGCTTTGTCAGGTGATATACCTCTTTTAAAAGGTTCAACGCAATCTGGTAGACATCGAGTTTTTTGTGGGATAGGTTTAACATGATTTTTAAAAATTTTGAATCCTGGAAATTTCCTGCTTGTCATTACCTCTTGTAGCAGCTCAATTTAGTAAACATCGAATCCTTTGCAGGAAATGTTTTTCCGTGATTTATAAAGTTTAATTCTCAATGCTAGTTGCTATAAAACCCCTACTCGCCACTAGCCACTCACCACTCGCTCATAATTCTTAAAACTTTCTTTATAAGATTGTCAACAGCAGCAAAATGATCTTTAGAAAATTCCTTTTTAATACGGTTCGCAACAACCGCATTTAACGCAAGACAATGATGGCCGAGTAATTTCCCAAGACTGTAAATTGCCGATGTTTCCATTTCAAAATTAGCGATGCGATGCTGACCAAACCGGAAACTTGTAAGATTGTTGATCAGGGCGGGGTTTCGAATGCCTAACCGTAACACTCTACCCTGGGGCCCGTAAAAACCGGGACAGGTGACGGTTATGCCATGATAAAAATCTTTTACAAAATGTTTTATCAGCGAACCGCCCGCACCAGAGATATATGGATACGACATTTGTCCGTGTAATTGAGTGTGGGTAATGAATGAATGCAATAACTGTTTTTCTTCTTCATTTTGTTCAAGCCTGTAGAAGTTCAGCAAGTTGTCGATGCCCAGGCCATGGGTTCCTGCTACATGACCGTCGACCGGAATATCAGCTTGCAAAGAACCGCAAGTGCCAATGCGAATAATGTTGACAGAGGTTAGTTTTGGTTTTATTTCACGGCTGCCGAGATTGATATTTACCAGGGCATCGATCTCATTGACGACAATATCAATGTTATCCGTGCCGATGCCTGTAGAAATAACTGAAATCCTTTTGTTGCCTATGGTGCCTGTGTGTGTGACAAATTCCCGGTGCCGCGTATTTATTTCTATATTATCGAAATATTTGCTGACCATTTTTACACGGTCGGGGTCGCCTACTACTATAATATTGTGTGCCAGTTCTTCGGGAAGAAGGTTGAGATGATAGATAGCTCCGCGATCATTAATAATCAGTTCTGATTCTGCAATACGACCCATATCATTTTCGTTAAAAAAATAACGACCAAAAAAGCTATCTTTGACCGCTTTCAGATTGAAATCTAATTCGATAAAGGTCGGCAGTTAAATCTGAAATCAAAAATTTGTAAGGTCCTGTGGCCGAGTGGCTAGGCTGAGCTCTGCAAAAGCTCCTACACCAGTTCGAATCTGGTCGGGACCTCTGAAATAGAATGCAAAAAGATGCAACGGCCTGCAAG
>Ga0207674_10003602_pt1 | contig 18885 bp, 17 predicted proteins | sample KBSCornC72_FD_184303 | JGI IMG/M metagenome (GOLD analysis project Ga0207674, IMG submission 184303) | Corn rhizosphere microbial communities from Kellogg Biological Station, Michigan, USA - KBS Corn C7-2 (SPAdes) (version 2) | ecosystem: Host-associated > Plants > Roots > Rhizosphere > Soil ... | reverse complement strand
GACTTTGATTTTCACACCAACGTTCTACTGCACCAGCGGCGTCCTGTCTGCTCATCGTTGTGGTTGCGGCTTTGCCGCGCTAGGTTCATCCGTGGTTAACTCCTTCACTTGGTTCGCGTAATTCGTGGATGACGACGCCATCAAACATGAAGCTCTCCTTTCTCCTGGTCGCGACGTTGATACTCCAATTGACACCTCTTCTTGCCGAAAGCGGTGTCTTCACCAACACAGTCGCACAGAGCACCCTTCCGCAAGGACCAGGTTTGGCCGCCGCTTTCAAGGCAGACTCCGGTATTGATACCAACTCTGCCGTCATCTTTGCCGATGACTTCGAGAGCGGCGAATTAGGAACGCGCTGGGATGAGCAGAGCCCGGCCAAAGATAAAGCTCTCAGCTTCGCGCCTGCCATGGACCAAATCTGCGGACGACGCTGCCTCAGAGTCGAGGCGCGCCTTGGGCAAAACCATGGCGGCGGTCTTACCAAATGGTTCCAGTCCGCCGAGCGAGTCTTCGTCCGCTTTTATGTTCGCTTCGACCCAAGCTGCGATTACGTCCACCATTTCGTCACCCTCCGCGCCAACAAAGGCTTGCATGGCGGCGACAAATGGAGTGGCTTCGGCGGCGCGGGTGAGCGTCCCGCCGGCGACGAACGCTTTTCCACCGCGCTTGAACCCTGGGGCAACTGGGCGCGATGGCCCGCGCCAGGTAAGTGGAATTTCTACAGCTATTGGCACCAAATGTACGTGTCGCCCGACGGCAAGTACTGGGGCAACTCTTTCTTGCCCGGATCGCAACCGGTCATCCAAAAGGACCGCTGGATCTGCGCCGAGTTCATGCTCAAGCACAACACGCCAGGGCAATCGGACGGTGAGCAGGCCTTCTGGATTGATGGCCGTTTGCTCGGTCACTGGACGAACATCAATTGGCGCAAAACCGAGTCGCTCAAAGCCAACGCGCTCACGCTGGAGTCGTACGTTACAGACCGCTGGACCAAAAACGCGACCAACGTCGTTTACTTCGATAACCTCGTCATCGCACGGGAATATATTGGACCCGCACAGAGGAGCTAACACGATTGCGTCCAATTTTTCTTTTGCGTAGAATGGCGGCGTTCCCCAAACCACAGAGCGAAATCGAAAAACAAAGTTATGATTTGGTACATTCTGCTCGCGGTGGTGGCCGTCATCGGCATCATCGCCCTCATCGCCTCAACCAAACCCGACGAATGGATCATTCAGCGCCAGGCGGCCATTCCGGGGGCGCCGGCCAAAGTCTTCCCTTACATCGACGACCTGCACAAATTCAACGAATGGTCACCGTGGGCAAAACTCGATCCCAACATAAAACTGACCTACGGCAGCCCCGCGTCCGGCAGCGGCGCCAATTGCTCCTGGGAAGGCAACGGTAAAGTCGGCGCGGGTAAGATGACGATCATGGAGAGCCGCCCGAACGATCTGGTCCGTTGTCGATTCGATTTTTACAAGCCGCTAAAATGCATGAACACCCACGAGTTCGTGTTGAAGCCGGATGGTTCCCAGACTGTCGTGATCTGGACTTCGAAAGGCAGTGCGCCCTTTGTTTTCAAGCTTATGTTGGTCTTCGCCAGTGCCGATAGCATGATGGGAGACAACTTTGAACGCGGCCTGGCCAACCTCAAGGCAGTTATTGCCAGCTGAGCGATTGTGGGAGACGAGGTAACGAGACTCTGATCAGAATTGTAGGAGAGGACGTAAGGAGACTTAAATCAGTTCGAAGGTCCGGAACGCTACGAGCAATGTGGGATGCTCGACCCTTCCTCCGTACCTGAAAATTAGAGTCTGCCAACGAACGGATCCTAAAGCGGCATAGGGTTGCCGCCGCACTCCAAAACGCTGACGCGCTTTCTCGCACGCTCCCGCCTTCCGCGAGGTTTTGGAGTGCGGCTGTCCTCTGCGACTTTCATTACCGTGTGACGCGACCAAGCTTTTCACAGCATAAGAATTAATGAAAATCATAGGAGGGGGAGGCGACGCGGGTGTCATGTTTGAGGCGTTCGATGCGGCGGGCTTTGACGTGAATGACGTTATCGATGTTTTGTAGTCTGCCTTCGATGATCAAAAAAGGCTCCTGAGTAATCACGAGGCGTTGGGCTTCGAATAGGTTCGAGGAGACAATGGCGTTGCTGATGCCGGTTTCGTCTTCAAGGCTGACAAATACCACGCCGCGAGCAGTTCCGGGGCGTTGTCTGCAAATGACGTTGCCGGCGATGCGAATGATGCTGTCGGGTTTTGCTTTTGGCAGATCGGCGGCGCGTAAGATGCCAGGTAATCTGGGGCGTAAAAGGGCCATTGGGTGGGAGCCGGTGGTCAGTCGCATGCCAGTGTAGTCGGCCTGGATGCGTTCGTCGTAGGTCATCGGCAATAGCGGCGCGGTGGGGAGCCCAAGCTGGGCCTGCCTACCGCGCCCTACCTCTTCTGGATCGGTGATCGATTTCGTATTGGTAAGGCGTGGTGTCTCCGCCGCGCCGTAAATGATAAAAGAACTCTGTTGCGTCTCATTCATTACGCGCTCGAATAAATCGTCTTCGTGGATTTCTTTTTCGATGTCCCAGAGGGCGTTGCGACGGTGACCGGCGAGGCAATTAAGCGCGCCAATGCTTGCCAGGATACGGAGTTCGTCTTTGCTCAGGCGCACGCGACGTTTGAGATCGTCAAGGGACGTGTAAGGAGCTTTCTTCCGTTCCGCTAAAAGCCGTTCGGCACCTGTGTTACTCAAGCCGCGTACAACTTTAAAACCGAGCCGGATGCCATCGTCAGGTTCAATAATACAATTCATATCGGAACGCGCCAGGCAGACGGGGCGAAACCTCACGCCGTGACGTTGACCATCTTTGATGAGTGTCGCGGATGAATAAAAGCCCATGGGTTGGTTGTTTAGCAGACTGACGTAGAATTCGGGAGCGTAATGCGCTTTGAGATAGGCAGAGGCATAAACCAGGTGTGCGAAGCTGATGGCGTGGGATTCAGGAAATCCATAGAGTGCAAACGACGTTACGGCTTTGGTGACTTCATCAATTATTTGCTCTGAATGACCATTGCGTTTCATCGCTTCGCGTAATTTTACTTCGACTCGCTGCATACGCTCTTCAGAACGATGAAAGCTCAATGCGCGGCGTAACTCCTCCGCTTCGGAACCATTGAAATCAGCCATAACCATGGCCATCTGCAACATCTGTTCCTGAAACAAGGGCACACCTTTAGTTCGCCCCAGGACATCTTTAAGATCATCGTGGTAATAAGTTTCTGGCTCTTTTCCAGCCCGGCGCTTCAAGTAAGGATGTGTGAGGTTACCCTGTATCGGCCCAGGCCGAACAATTGCGACTTCGATCACAATGTCATAAAAGCAGGTTGGTTTCAGGCGCGGCAGAGTAGCCATCTGAGCACGGCTTTCGATCTGAAAAAGGCCGATTGTGTCCGCTTTGCGCATCATCTCGAAGGATTTCGGATCGTCTGGCGGAAGGTCGGCAAGATCGACTGGATGACCGCGCGCGCGAGTCAATTCGACCGAGTCCTGAAGAACGGACATCATGCCGAGACCGAGGAAATCGACTTTGATGATGCCGAGGTCTTCACAGTCGTCCTTATCCCATTGAGCGACAACACGATTGGGCATGGAAGCATTTTCAAGCGGGACAATGGTGTCGAGTTTGTCCTGCGAAATGATCATGCCGCCAGAGTGTTGGCCAAGGTGGCGAGGTAATCCGTGAATGGCTTTGCAAAGCGCGGTAAAAGCGATGGCGCGTGGATGTTGTGGTGGCAGACCGGACTGTTCCATCTGTGCGCGAAGATCGAGCGTTTGGGGAAAATCGCCGTTTGCGTAGAGATTGGAGAAGCGGTTGAGAACATCGCCGGAGATATTAAGGGCTTTGCCAACTTCGCGAGCGGCGCTGCGGCCACGAAAGGTGATGACATTGGCGGTCATAGCCGCGCCGTGCTTGCCGTAACGGCGATAGATTTCCTGGATAACTTGTTCGCGCCGGTCACCGCTTGGCAAATCAATGTCAATGTCTGGCCAGGAGTTTTTTCTACCTTCGGTCAGGAATCGTTCGAACAAGGTTTCGAACTTGAGTGGGTCAACCGCGGTGATCCCAAGGCAAAAACAGACGGTGCTGTTGGCAGCGCTGCCGCGGCCTTGCGCCATGATGTTGTTTTTCCGGCAAAATTCGACGATGTCCCAGACGATCAGAAAATAGCCTGCGACGCCGAGTTTTTGAATCAAGGAAAGTTCTCTTTCGAGTTGTTGACGAACTTTTTCGGGTAATGAGTTTTTATAACGATTTCGCGCGCCGGCAAACGCCTGCTCATGCAAAAAAGAATCCATCGTATGTCCTTCCGGAACTGGAAAGGCGGGAAATTCGTAGCCGAGTTTTTCCAGCGTGAATTGGAGTCGATCGGCAAGGCGGACGGTGTTGTTTATCGCTTCGGGGTAAGCTTTGAACAACTCGCGCATTGTGGCGGCAGGTTTGAGATAACGTTCGCTGTTTTGAGCGAGTAATTTTCCGGCGGCATCGAGATGAGTATGATTTCGGGCGCAAGTGAATATGTCGAGAATGGGGCGTTGCAATTCGGTCGCGTAGAGGACTCCGTTGGTGGCGAGTAAGGGAAGATGAAATCGTTCGGCGAATTGGGCCAGTGTTCGACATAACCGCTCTTCGCCGCGGAGATGATGGCGTTGGATTTCGATGAAGCAGCAATTCTTGCCGAAAATGTGAACCAGATTTTCGATGACGGGGATCGGATTTTTCCGTTGGGAAATGGCGCTTATTAATGGGCCTTCTTCATCACCGGTGAGAGCAGTCAGGCCCTCGGCAAATTCGGGCAGTTCATCCCAGCGCGTTGCGGCTTTTCCTTTTTCGCTTCGCAAATGCGCGCGTGTCAGCAGCCGGCAAAGATTTTGGTAGCCGCGCCGAGATTCAACCAGAACAGGAAGGATGGTTTGGTCTTCCATGGTGAGTTCAGCACCGACGATGGGGCGGATTCCTGCTTCGCGAGCACAGCCAAAAAAGCGCGGTGCACCGTATAATCCGTCGCGGTCGCAAAGTGCCAGCGCAGGCAGTTCCGACATCGCAGCGGCTTTCGCCAAATGCTCGGGGGCTGAGGCGCCGCGCAAAAAGCTAAAGGCGCTGCGCGAGTGAAGTTCGACGTAGTGAGTCAATCGTAGATGCCTTCGACGAAGAATTGCAGGGGAGGGGCGGACTGGGATGAGGCACTATTTATTCGAGAATGTTGAGGAGATTCAGAATCTACAGGAAAACTGTTAAAACAGTTAAAGACAACTTCAGAGCACTCATGCACCCCGCTAAAGCGGGGTGTTAATGAGAGGGCGTTGAGTTTTCTCGAATCGCTCTTGAATGATTTGAAAGATTGGGTGTGTTCGTCAGTTCGTAAAGAAAGCGGCATAGGGCTGCCGCACTCCAAAACCTGGCGGAATTGGTATTGCTCCTCCATTTCGCGAAGCGTCTTGGAGTCCGGCAGCCCTATGCCGTTTTGTGTTCGCCTGTCTTGATCATCAGCTTCTCCTGTTGCTCGGAAAATTCGATACAAATTGCCGTCGGAGGTTTGGATGTCCCATTCCTCGCGCCACCAGCGATTGTTTTCCCACCAATTGCCAGAGCTTAAAAACGGGCCGCGAACATCGGCAATGGCTCCGTTAAAAACAACGCTGCGCATCAGAACGGGGCGGTGCTCGCGAATTTCAATGCGAGCAGGTAGAGGAGGGCGAAAGCGACGCAGGGGCAGACCGCGGAGAAATGGTGTTCTGAATGCGGAATGCTCAATCCCTCGCCTGTTGTAGCAGCTGACGTAAGGAGGCTCTATATTTCGTTGCCGGACTGAGCCCGGATCGTTTAGAGCCTCCTTACGTCGGCTGCTACAGGCGAATGGAGTTTTAGTTCGGGTGTGAAATGTTCGTTCGAAGCTTGTTCGGAAATCTGCGGCTTTCATTTGGAAAGTGTCAGGCCGATAGGTTGCCTCGACGACGGGGGTGCCGACGCGGTCGGGGCCACATAAAGCATTCAAGCGCGCGAGTGTTTCGGCAAATTGGTTTGGATTGCGTAGGATGGTTTCGAATATGCCGAATTGGTGTGATTCGTGGCGACCAGGTTTTGCTGAGAGGCGAAGCGCTGCGATGGGAGCGTCGGTTCTCAGGTTTTCAAGATGGGTATGCAGTACGCGGAAAAGAGTTTCGGCATTTCCGGTTGGTGATGGAATGGTGAAGGCGCGTTCGTAAGTTGCGCCGGAAGCGAGGCCGAGTTTTAGATGAAGTTCGGCGACGACGAGGTAAAGTAGTTCGATGCGGCGTGAGAGTTGTTCGGCGAAGCGCCGCAAAATGAAGAGTAGCGGTTCGAGAGTTTCGATTTCATTTTCAAATTCGATTTCTTCAGCGAATGTTTCGGGTGGCGAGGCGATTTTTAATGGGCGGACGGATTGGGTTGAAAGGCGATCGAAGACTTCGACGATGGCGGGTCCGAGGCGTTCGGCGAGTTGGTCTTTGCCAAGAGCGAGGAATTCGCCAGCGGTTTTAATGCCCCAGTTTTTGAGAATTTCAAGGGATTCGAAGGGGAGGTCGAGGGATTCAATGGGAAGTGAGGAAATGAAATCTGTTTCGGCCTGAGCGGCGCGGTGGGGACACCGCGCCCTACCTATCCCGTGTTGGTAGGGCGTGGTGTCCCCACCGCGCCGCTCAGCTACCAACACCGGTTTGGCAGCGTACGCTGCCAGTAAGGCGAGAGCTGGGGTTTCGGCGAAGCCGATCTGGCCAGCGAGATGAAATTGTTTGAGCACGCAGAGGATTTCGGAGGCCCATTGTTTTGCGGATGTCTCGTTCGTTTGGATGGCCAGACCTTTCAATTCAATCGTGCAAATGCCCAGGGCCGTGGCTTCGATATTCGGTGAAAATGCATAAGCGATTTGCATCAGCGCTTCCATGGCGGCCTGTTCCTGTGGAAGGGAACGGGTTTTGACGACGAGGTTTCCGCAGCGGGCCATTGCCTGGCTGGGGCTCATGCCTTCACAAATGCCGGTGGCGCGTGCGGCTTGAGTGAGTTGGCTTATGCAGGGCTTCGTTAGAGTCAGATCAGTCAGGACGACTGTTTTGGGAATCAGTTCGGGTTCGTGGCGAAGAACTGATTGAAGGGAGAAATTGTGAATGTAGATGGCGGCAAACATTTCTTCCTCCTGAATTATGATGCACTGGCCTCCAACTCACTGAAACGGCGCATTTCAGCAGCTTCTAATTTCAGATCGTTCAAAAGTTCGTCCTGATCCTGCTCCAAGGAATCCAAAGAAAAACGGGAGTTTAAAAATATACGATCGCGGGCTGGAGCGACCATCATGCGCGGGGTGAAGATGATGCAGACGGTCGAGGTTTCTTCGATGAGCCGTTGCAGTCGGTACCATGTAGTGGCTGGAATGGCGCGCAGTTGTTTTTCGAGATTGATGGCGATATCGAGCAATACCAAAGGCACATTACCATCACGCAAAAGTAGATCAGTCGCTTTCAAGGCTTCTGCTGCTGAGCGGCAACGGACCCATAGGAGACGTGAGAGCGCAGTTTCTTCCAGTTGTGTGACTTCGAGCGAATCAGCCCCATCGACGAACGCAACGATTTGGCCGGCTTGCGCTGCCTGATGAAGCAGTGAACATGCAAGCAAGGCGCTGCCTGTGCCGCGTCGTGCGGCTACGATTTCTGTAAGAGCGCCTTTGGCAAATCCGCCTTGCAAAAGAGCATCGATTTGGCGCAGGCCGGTTGGCCAAAAAGTTCGTGTGTCAGGGGAGAATTCTTCGGGGTTGGTGCGCAGGCTGGGAAATTTTTCCTTCAACTGTTGCCGTAACTGAATGATGCTGGCCCGTCGCATAACTACCGGTCAGAGCGCAAAAAATAATGAAAGCGGCTGTCTTCTGCCGCTTTGATTTGGAAGCCTTAACATTTGATAAATGCAATGCGAGGGGAGCTACCTTATTGAGGCAAGCTGGAACCCTTAAAATTTGGTGTCTATAGGTTACTATGGGTTACTAACGGTTACCAAGGAGTTACCAGGGTAGCCACTGAACGTAGCCGCTCGCCTCACCCTCTCCCCATTGGCCCGTCTTTGTGCTTCGACGCGGCAAGATGGAGAGAGGGGTTCCAGCGGGCATTCCTTGGCCTTACCTTGGCGACCTTGGATGATTGTTTTCATTGAATTGCCTCAATTAAAATTTTCGCATGGTGCCGACGAGAGCGCCGGAGATTTGAACCGCATTCTGTTCGTTTCCACGAACGAAACGGTCAGGAATAGACGGGTTTTCTGCATGCAACCGGAGGCCTTTCGATGTTTTAAAGACGCGCTTGAGGGTGGCCTCGCCTTCGAAGACGACCGCGGCGATTTCTCCGTCGCGCACTTCGTGTTCAGCATCGAGCACGGCGATGTCGCCATCGAAAATGCCGGCGCCAATCATGCTGTCTCCTCGCACTCGCAGTGCGAACAGGCGTTTGCCGCGAAATAATTGGCGGGGGAGGGGAAGGGTATCTTCAACTTCCTCCAGGGCGAGAGACGGTTGGCCGGCTGCAATTCGGCCCAATAAAGGCACACCTACGCTATCTTTCGAGATTTCCGGTAATTTAATGGCCAGTTTGATGGCGCGTGGACGACCGGGGGAACGGTGGAGCAAGCCTTTGCGCTCGATGAGGCGTAGATGTTCGCGGGCGGCATTGATGCTTTTGAATCGGAAACGTTTGCAAATCTCCTGAAGGGTGGGAATGACTCCTTCGCGCTGCTGATATTCCTGAAGGAAGGAATATATCTGCGACTGGCGTTGGGTGAGCCGATTCGTCATAGGAGGAATATACTGTAACTATTTACAGTATTCCAGAAAAAGTTATTCACAGACTGAGAATCGCCGAATTGTCAGGAAGAATTTATCAACGGCTCTTCAATTTCAGGACGACCACGCTGTGCGGAGGCATCGGATAGACAAAATCCGGTTTCAGATCACGCACGGTTGTTTCAACCGGAATCACTTTTTTGGGTTCGGTGATTGAGTTGGTGTCCTCGGGATTTGCGGCGAGGGTAAGGGCCGTGGCTTTGGAGTTGAGCGACGCGATGCCTTTGAGGTGGATGTTCAGTTGTTCAGGCGTTGGCTGAGGGTTGACGAGTTTGAGGAAGATTTCGCCGGTGCGACTGTTGCGGGTGGCGGCGCTTTGAACGGAAGAGTCGGCGGTCTCAGCGGGCAAAATGTCGTCGCCGAGGTTGCGGCTGAAGATTTGGAAGACGTAGTAACTCGGCGAACCGTAGGAGGAAATCGCGTCGTAACCGATGAGGTCCGGACGCCATTGACGTCCGCCGGGGTTCACGTTAACGAGCAGGGGCGCGTAGCATTGCATTTTGATGAGGTCGGAGTTGCGTTCCATGGCAGCCATGAACGCAGCGTCACCAATAGCAGCTTTCATTGAAGGTGTTGGGGGCTGCTGCCTTGCGCCGCGGTCCCACGGTTTGATTTTGGGATCTTCGTGCGCGGCCCATTCGCCGACGAAAACTTCCGGTCCGTTGCGGTCGTATTTCTTGGCGTAATCGGGTGACATTCGGATAAAGTCATCGGCGGCACGGTAATAATGTTCGTCCATCATGTCGGGTTTGACGCTGTGGACGCGGATGTTTTCGGATTGATCGTAGCCGGCGGAGGAAATGGTCTTGAGATGCGGATAGCGCGCCTTGATGGCGTTGTGGATTTGAGCAAAGCGTTGGTCGTAGCTACGAGAGCGATCGAACCAATCTTCATTGCCGATTTCGACGTAAGTCAGCTTGAAGGGTTTGGGATGGCCGTCTTTCGCGCGGCGCGCACCCCAGGTGGTGCTGGTGTCGCCGATGACGTATTCGATTTCTTCGAGAGCTTCGTTGACGTATGGTTCGAGATCGGGGCCGGGATTGACGTGGACGCCTTTGAGCGAGTAGCCGGCATAAACAGCGAGAAGCGGCTCAGCGTTCATGTCTTCGCACCATTCACAAAATTCGAGCAGGCCCATGCCGTCGGTCGAACGATAGCCCCACGGGCATGGGTGGCCGTGACGTTCCTCGAGCGGGCCGATGGTTTTCTTCCAATCGAACCGGGTTTCGATGGTATCGCCTTCGAGATAATTTCCGCCGGGGAAACGGAGGAATTTAGGATTCATGTCCACGAGCATTTGCATGAGGTCCTTGCGAAAACCGTTCGGACGATTATTCCAGGTTGGCGGAAAGAGCGAAACGAAGGAAAGCCAGACGGTTCCGGGTCGGTCGAGGGTAATCGCGAAATGCGCTTTGGTGGTAGGGGTGACTTTGCCAGTTTTGAGTGTGATTTCGCATTTTCGCCAGTCTGTCGTGAGGCCAGAAAAAGTTTTGGATGCATAGATGGTGCTACCATCGTCGCAGACGATGGAAACTGTGAGAGGGCCGGTGAAATCTGGCGCTGCCTTTGCGATGAGTGTGGCGCGGTAGCGTGTGTTCGGTTGGACGGGAAATCCCCAATAACCGCTATTGGCAGCGCCGACGGGCTGTTTCTTCGCTGCCTTGGTTACAGTTAATCGCAGGCTGGTGGAAAGCTTGTCGTTGAAAGCGTTCGCAGGGTCGAGCGCTATGGTTGCTTCGCCATCACCGTTCGTGATGACAGACCAATGGGTCGGAGTTGAAGCGTCGTCCAGGAAGGCGCGGTTGCGAATAAGTTCGGCGTAGAGTCCGCCGTCGTAGGAGTGGTTGATTTCTTCCGTCATCAATCCGTAGAGCCTCGGGCTGACTTTTCCAGTTGGATGAGTTGCGTCAATCGTGAGGGTTGGATTGGCGGCGAGGCAAGCGAGCGCTTCTGTAGCGCAGAGCAGGAACGCGATTAGTTTTTTCATTTTTGTTCCAGTCGGAAAATTATCTGAGTTTGTTAAACGCGACGCTATCAAAACCTCACGCTTTTGAAAACGGGCGATTCCATGGAATGTTGTTTTTTGGACTACTAAAGGGTGACCCTAGAAATATGTCTGGTCTGAGCGATTCAGGAGCCCATCCAGTTTTCCACTTGGAGGTTAATTACGCGAGCAAACTCAGGGTCCGCGCTTACAAGCGTAAGAGAATGCGTACGGGCAATTGCGGCGATTTTAAGGTCATTTGGACCGATCACGCGACCTTGTATTTCCAGATTGTGCCGAATGTCGGCATACTCACGAGCAGCAGCGTCGTCGAAAGACAGCGAGCCGAAGGGTGCGAAGAGCGTTTCCAATGTGCGAAGCCGGCGTTCGTAGTTGCCGTATTTGTGCGCACCATGCCACAACTCTGCTTTCACGACAGAACAGAGGAAAATAGTCGAAACAGGTTGTGAAATTACCCGAGCGCTGAGTTTGCTGTTCGGGTTTTTCAGCAACGAAATCCAGACGTTCGTATCCGGAAGGTATGCCATTACCAGTTCTCGCGTTTCTCCAATTCGCCTTGCGGTGGGCGCTCGAACGGTCCGTTACCAAACTCCTGTGCAACGCGAGTGAAGAAATCTGCCGGAAGGTATTCGGTTTTTTCTGTTCCGCTCCTGGATTCCACGAAGTCAATCAATTCCCGAACCAATCGCTCTAATGATGACGCGGCTTTTGCATCCAGCGATTTCAACTTTTCGTCTAACTGCGCTGCTATCGCGGTCATTCCGTAAAGCTACTGGCGTGGGTTCAATTTGGCAACTGCTGGTTGGTCATCTGTCGCAGAGGTTGGTTACGTTTTATGGAGCAAACAGATTCAAATCAATCGCATTAGCCATCGCCTGATAGCCCGCCGGATTTAAATGGAGATGATCGCCGGTGTCGTAGGCGGGAAGGAGATTTGTCAGCGTGACTGGGTCGCGGACGACTGCGTCGAAATCAATCACAGCGTCATAGACGGTGTTGGTGCGAAACCAGGCGTTGACGGTTTGCCGGGCCGCTTCGTGGGCTGTTGAGTAATACCCGTTTCCGCCGAACGGAGTTATGGTTGCTCCGTAAGCGCGCAGGTTTCGCGCGTGCGCTTTATTCGCGAATTGTGTGTATGCCGAAATAAGATTTGTCGCGAGGGCAGGGCTGCCCGCAGTGCTCGCTCCGCCGATGTCGTTAACACCTTCGAAGACGATGAGCCAGCGGACGCTGCTTTGGCTGAGAACGTCGCGGTCGAAACGCGAAACTGCCGCAGGGCCAAGGCCGCCGAAAATCCCGTTACCGCCGATGCCCATGTTGACGACTGAGACTCCTGCGGTAGGCGAGTTAGTTGCGAGCCGGCGCGCCAGGTTATCAGGCCAGCGATTATTGCCGTCCGTTGTGGAGCCGCGTCCGTCAGTAATGGAATCGCCAAGTGTCACGATGGCTTTGCTGGATGTGTCCGCCAGAACATCTACGCCAGTGATAATATACCAGTGAGCGGTTGTGGCTGCGTCGGCCATGGTAGCCGCTGAAACAACATTGCTGCTGAGGATATATGAAGTTGTTCGAGAGCCGGGATGGCCATTGATGGTGGTGGCCGATATGTTTCCAAAATAGATGCTTATGGTGAGATTCGTAAGCGTCGGTAAATCATAATCGAGCGGGTCGGAAAGGATTGCTTCGCCCGCGGGAAGGTTCACTGAGGGTGCACTATGGAAGGTCAACGGTTTGTCTGTTGCCGGATCAATTTGGCCATCGCTGCTACTGCCCGCGCCTGCGGACAATGCGACGTGGGCTGCGCCAATTGCGACTGAATTTGTTCCGTAGGCGTTGGAAAATCGGACACGCAGATGTTTTCCGCCGAGGGTGACGTGAACAAATTGGCGCAGTGTGCTGTTTGCGAGAGGAGCGGGCGGGAGATTTCTCGGTTCGGTCAATTGTGGTCCGCAACCCCATGTAGTGACCCAGTGGCTGTCGGCGGACAGGCCAGCCCTGGTAGAAAAAATGGCAAGAACGAGTAGCAAATGGAAAGCGCAAGGCCGATATGAACGGAACATCTCCGCAACCCGACGAATGGGAATCTGGCGCGACCCTTTCAGGGTTGTTGGCATCCGGTTCTTCAAACCCAGGGTAGCTCGTTCCTCGCAACCCTGGGCTGGAGGATTCAATCCCTTCGGGATTGTTGTTACTTGATACATCAACATTTTGTATGACGACTCGAATCCCAGGAACTATGGCGTGTTCGAATTCACTGAGAATAGATGATGCTATAATTCACATGGAGAATTCTCGTAAGGGGAGTTGCAAGTTGCAGGTTGAAAGTTGAAAGTTTGGTAGAGTCGAAAACATTATAAGATTCGATATTTGGAGCTTGGGCTTTAGATCGTCGCTTGTTTAGACTCCGGGCTTCATGGAAAGTTCGCCCGCTATTCGTTGTCGCAATCTGGTCAAGGACTATGGCACGGTCCGGGCGGTCAATGGATTGGATTTGGAGGTTCGCGCGGGCGAATGCTTCGGATTGCTCGGGCCCAACGGTGCGGGCAAAACAACGACAGTTGAAATCCTCGAAGGATTGCTGCCAGCGACTTCCGGCGAGGTCGAGCTTCTTGGCCGCAACTGGAAGACCGACGGCCATTCTTTACGCCAACGGCTTGGCGTTTCTCTTCAGGAAACGAATCTCGCAGACAAGCTGACGGTCGAAGAAACACTGCACCTGTTCCGTTCTCTTTATGCCTCCGGTCCCGAAATCGATGAATTGCTCGAACTTGTCTCGCTGACAGATAAAAGAAAAACCTGGTATGTGAAATTGTCCGGTGGCCAAAAGCAGCGGCTGGCCGTGGCATGCGCTTTGGTGGGCGATCCCGAAATACTGTTCCTTGATGAACCAACTACAGGTCTCGATCCGCAGTCGCGTAGACAACTTTGGGGGCTCATCGAGCAGTTCAAGAAAGAGGGGAGAACTGTTCTCCTGACAACTCATTACATGGATGAGGCGCAGCGCCTTTGTGATCGTGTCGCCGTTGTGGACAAAGGGAAAATCATCGCGCTCGGAACTCCTCGCGAATTGATAGCTTCGCTCGGCGGCACTGATGTGGTCGAAATCAAGTACGACGCCGCGCTCGATGAAACCGCTCTAAGCGAATTGGCCGGCGTGCGTTCGGTCAAATCGCATGCGGAAGGTGTTTCGCTTACCGTCGAACACTTGCATAAGACCTTGCCGTTGTTGCTTTCACATTTGCAACAATCCGGGCGCGCGTTGACTGGGCTTTCGACTCATCACGCCACGTTGGAGGATGTGTTCGTCAATCTAACGGGCAGGCACTTGCGCGATTAAATGGGCAAGGTTCAACCCCATACACGACCGCAGCATCCGCTTTGGCAACTTACATTAATGCGCTGGCGCATTTTTGTGCGGGAACCGGCAGCGCTATTCTGGACGTACGGTTTTCCGGTTGTTCTCGCGCTGGTTCTGGGCATCGCTTTTCGCAATCGACAGCCTGAACCGGTTGCAGTTGCTGTCGAGGCAACGCCCGGTTGCGAAGCGTGGCGCGATGCGCTGGCGACGAATCCCCAGGTGCATGTGCGCTGGCTGAATCCGCAGGAAGCGCGCGAGGCTTTGCGAGTCGGCAAGGTTTCAGTCGTGGTCGGTCGCCAGCACGGCTTTGCTTCGTCGCCACGTATTTATCAATTCGATCCGACCCGGCCCGAGAGTCGCATGGCGCGGGCAATTGTGGACGATGCTTTGCAACGAGCTGAGGGGCGCTCCGATCCGACGCCAGTGCGCGACCAACTCGTTACCGAGGCCGGTTCGCGCTACATCGATTTTCTCATTCCCGGTTTGCTGGGTTTCAATTTGATGTCCAGCGGACTGTGGGGCGTCGGTTTTGTGATTGTTGAAATGCGCGTTCGCAAATTGATGAAGCGGATGATGGCAACGCCGATGTCTCGTTCACATTTCCTTCTCTCGTTCGTGCTGGTGCGAGGAGCGTTTTTGCTCGGTGAGATACCAGTGCTGCTTTGCTTCGCATACTGGGTATTCGGCGTGCCCATACGAGGATCTATTCCGCTGATTGTTGGGTTGTGCACGCTTGGTTCGCTGATGTTTGCGGGGATGGGTTTGCTAATCGGTTCGCGCGCCCAAAACACGCACACGGTCGCTGGCCTTGTGAATGCGACCACGCTTCCGATGCTGGTGACCTCGGGTGTCTTCTTTTCCGCAAATCGCTTTCCAGATGTGATTCAGCCGATTATTAAATTGCTCCCGTTGACTGCACTGATCGAATCGATCCGGACCGTGATGCTGGATGGCGCTGGAATCGCAGCAGTTATGGGCCAAATTGGGATGATGGTAGCCTGGGGATTAATTTCGTTCGTGATCGCTCTGCGAATCTTTCGCTGGCAGTAGAATAGTCAAATCAAGATGGACGAAATGCGTTTGCAATCCGGCTACTCGACCAATCCCTCTCGCAAGGCGTAGCGGATCAGTTCCGCCGTGGTGGTCAATTTGAGTTTGTGCAAGAGGCGCGTGCGATAGGTGCTGACGGTTTTGACACTCAGGGAGAGATCGAACCCAATTTCTTTGACGCTTTTGCCCGCTGCGATCAGGCGAAGGATCTGGAATTCGCGGTCTGAAAGCTTTTCGTGAGCTGCTTTGGCTGGAGGTTCGTTCAAGCTGCCAGCGAGGTTTTCAGCAAGCGAGGGACTTACATACGTTCCGCCGGCGAGAACTTTCTTGACGGCTTCAGCGACCAGGTCCGAGGCCGTGTTTTTTGTGAGATAACCTGCCGCGCCGGCTCTGAGGACGCGCACCGCATATTGATCTTCCGGGTGCATGCTCAAGACGAGAACACGGATTGCCGGCTGCAGTTCTTTGAGCTGCTTTAAAACATCCAAACCGCTCGGCCCTGGCATGGTTACATCGAGCAACGCAATGTCCCAGTGCGCTTTCTGCACCTGTGTGAGGGCCTCCTGACCATTGCAGGCTTCGCCGAAGTCGATCGGACCCAATTCGTCAATCAGCACCTGCTTCAAGCCTTTGCGGACGATCGAGTGATCGTCCGCAATGAGAATACGAAGCGGTTTTTTTTCTGATTGCGCGGGAGGGTTGGGCTGAACTGCTGGGGCGTGATTTGAGGCGCGAGTTGTTTGTTTTGCCTGGTTTTTCATTCTGACGGTTGGTTAGGTTTCGAAACGGAGCTACATATTGGAGTGAACCAGCAAGTCGAGCGTCCATCCTATGACGGATCAAAACGAAAAAATATTTCAACTGGCTCTCGCATTTTGCGCGAGCCTTGCAATCGGAAAACCATGCAGGTTGTACCTTCACATCGATGCCTCCACCAACTCGGACAGTGAGTAACTTGCGTTTTATAGACTGCAACGCCACACTGCGCCAGAGAAAAATCCTCAGCGATGTGACTTAAAAGCTGCAAGGCTGAGTCATCGAGTTGTAGGAGAAATACCGGCAGCGAACACCCGTGAGACGGCAGCGATCTTGCGGTCTGGTTTTTGAAAATGTTGTCCAACAAGTCAGAGTCGTCGCTGCAGGGCGCGCAAATAGAAGTTGTCCTGGATGGACGCCCAATCCAGGTTCCGTCAGAGAGGCGTTCACTTTCAGGAATTTTTTCGTTTCTCGACACTTTAGCGTTGGAACAGCAACGGGTGTTACATTGGTTCAGTGTCGATGGGCATCCCGCCGAACCCGGCGACCCGATGTACGTTGATAGGCCTTATACGCGGGTAGAAGCGACAAGCCTTGATTTGCAGCAGTTTCCATTGCAGCTCATCCGAACCGCCATGCATCAAACGGCGCAAGCCGTGAGCGAAATCCAATCGGCGGTCTCCACAGTCCTCATAAATGACACTGACACCGCGCGGGAACTCTGGTGGAGACTCGCAGCCAAGCTGAAGTATCCGCTCCTGACCTTAAGCCTTCTCCCGGATTCCAATCGCTGCCCGGGGAATGGACGGGCAACGCTTGGTGAACTTCGCAAATGGCAGCTGCTGCGGCTCGCTTCGTTAATGAAGGAAGTTGACGATGCCTGCTGCGCCGAAGACACGAGAGCATTATCGAACATTTTGGAACAGCGTGTATTGCCCTGGCTCGAAATGCTCGGCGACTCACTCGAACTTTGGTTGGAAACCTTTGTGATGGATTCGACTGTCGCGAACGGAAGTGATCAGGCTGACTGAGGAAGTCGCACGGTCACGGTAGTGCCTTTTCCCGGCACGCCGCGCAATTCGAGAGCGCCACCGAGCAGCAAAGCGCGTTCGCGCATGCCGACCAGACCGAGGGACTTTGTCCCATCGATTTCGTTTTCACGGATGCCGCGTCCATTATCGCTGGCTTCTAAAACGACTTCTTTTTCAGTTGCTTCGAGCCGCACATTGACTCGGCTGGCCTGCGCGTGACGAGCGACATTGGTGAGGATTTCCTGAAAGATGCGGAAGGCGGCAGTCGTCTGGTCCGGAGCCAGTTCCAAGTTATCTGCTAGAGTTGTGACTGCACAGCGAATGCCAGTCCGTTTGGTGAACTCACGCGCTTGCCACTCGATGGCAGCGGTCAAGCCGAGATCATCCAGAATTCCCGGCCTGAGCTCAGTGCAGAGTTTGCGAATCGTGTTGGCGGTGGAATCGACGAGAGCGCCCATCTCGGCGATCTTTTGCAGGATTTGTTGTTTGGTGGAGGAATCTTCGGTGGCCAGCCGGTTGCGGATCCAGGCGAGATCCATTTTGAAACCCGTCAATGCCTGACCTAATTCATCGTGAATGTCACGTGTGATGAGCTTGCGTTCTTCCTCGCGAACGGATTGCAATTTGGCTGCGAGGCCGCGCAATTGGTCACGCGAATTGCGGAGCTCGATTTCGCCCTGCCTCCGTTCCTGGCGCACTTTCGCCTCGCGCATTTCGCGTTCGAGTGCAGGAACAAGCCGCGCCAACTTGTCTTTCATAATGTAATCGTGCGCACCCGCTTTCATCGCGGCAACGGCGGTTTCTTCGCCGATGGCGCCAGAAACGATAATGAAAGGAAGGTCCAATCCCGAATCCTGGAGCAGCTTTAACGCGCGCATCGCGCCAAACTGAGGAAGAGAGTAATCTGCAATAATTACGTCCCAGGTGTGATCTTTAAGCGCGTTGGCAAAACTTTCCTCCCTCTGGACCCGCTTGAGGTTTAGCGTGTATTCATGATTGCGCAGCTCGTGCGCAATCAGCAGAGCGTCCTTTTCAGAATCTTCCACCAACAGGACACTGAGAGTCTTACTCATGACGGAGCCCTTTCACCCACATGTTCCTTTATGGTGACGGTGCAAATCAGGTTAATGCCGAAAAATCAATTGAGCCGTGGTTGGGCGGCATGGTGTTTCACGAGCGACCAGGAAAGCTTTAACTGCGGAGTAACCTGTGTAAAACTGTGAAAATCGACGGGCTTGACGATATAACTCTCGGCACCCAGCCGGCGACTCTCGTCAATGTCACGATCGCGTTCAGAGGCTGTCAGGACGACAACGGGAATGGAAAGTGTGCGAGAATCGGCTTTCAGGCGGCGTAAAACTTCCAAACCGTTCACCTTGGGCAAATTCAAATCGAGCAACACCACATGTGGTGCAGGCTCGGACTTTCGTTCGACGAAAGCACCGGTGCAAAAAAGGAAATCGAGCGCCTCTGCTCCGTCGCGAGCCACGCGCACGGGATTGGCGACGCAGGCGGTCTTGAACGCACGAACTGTCATTTCGACGTCGTCGGGATTGTCCTCGACCAAAAGAATATCGCGGAGTTTGTTGGCGTCTGGTTTTGCCGGCAACTCATCTTGTGAAAAGAGTGTGGGAATGGAAGTTTCGAGGGCTTTGGCCAGCTTCTCAATGTTTGCGAGAGACAGATTTCGCGCGCCACGTTCGATGTCGGCGACATAGGTGCGATGAAGACCGGCTCGGCCAGCGAGTTCTTCCAGCGAATTTCCCAGGCGCTTCCGCCTGCTCC
>Ga0207674_10003600_pt1 | contig 18891 bp, 17 predicted proteins | sample KBSCornC72_FD_184303 | JGI IMG/M metagenome (GOLD analysis project Ga0207674, IMG submission 184303) | Corn rhizosphere microbial communities from Kellogg Biological Station, Michigan, USA - KBS Corn C7-2 (SPAdes) (version 2) | ecosystem: Host-associated > Plants > Roots > Rhizosphere > Soil ... | reverse complement strand
ACCACGCGCTCGGAGACCGGAATGAAGGAAGACATGGCATTGAGCAGCGTCGTTTTGCCGGAGCCGGTGCCGCCGCAGATGAGCGTGTTGAGACGCGCCTTGACGATGCCCTGGAGCAGCTCGGCCATGCCGTGGCTCACGCTGCCCAGCTCGAGCAGGTCGGGCATGTTGAGCGTGCGTACGCCGAAACGGCGGATCGAGAGCACGGGGCCGTCGATGGAGAGGGGCGGGATGATCGCGTTCACGCGCGAACCATCCGCAAGGCGTGCGTCCACCATCGGCGACGATTCGTCGACGCGGCGTCCGATGCGCGACACGATGCGGTCGATGATGCGCATGACGTGCTCGTCATTGTCGAACTTGGTCGGCGTCAGCTCGAGCTTGCCGAAACGTTCGATGTAAACCTGGCGATGCGTGTTGACAAGAATGTCGGCCACATCGGGATCGTGCAGGTAGGGCTCGATGGGCCCGAGGCCGAAGGTCTCGTTGAGCACTTCCTCTTCGAGCGCCAGACGCTCGGCTTCCGAGAGCGGAATGCTTTCCTCGGCCAGGAGCGCCGAGATGATCTGGCGGATCTGGAAGCGCAGGCGTTCCGGTTCCACCGACTCGAGACTGGCGAGATTGATGCGCTCCACCATGCGGCGGTGAATGCGCGCCTTCAATCCCTGCGAGCGGTCGTTGAGCGACGGCGCGGGAGCGGTGGCGACATGGCCGTTGCCATTGCCATTGCCATTGGTGCGCGCGCGGTGAGGATCTTTCTCCGCAGGCTCGGCCGGGCGAACATTTTCTTTGAATCGGTCTCTAAGTCCCATGACGCGTCTCCTTGGCTATGCCACCGTCTCGACCCGGTCTGTGTGTGCGGTTTCAGAATGAACGCGATCCGCGAGATCCAGGTAGCTCTTTGCCACCTTCGAGCGCGGGGCGTGCTGCACGGCGGGAACGCCGCGATCAATTCCCATGCTCATGGGCTCGTAATCGTTTGGAATGGACCAGAACACCTTGCGATCCACCATCGCCTCGACATCGTCGAGCGAAAGCCGGCTCTTCTTCTGGAAGCGGTTGAGCACGACGTGGATCTTTGCGTGGTCGATCTTGAGCCGCGTGAGGATGCCGGCAAAGCAGACGGTGTTGCGCACCGTCGGCAAATCGAGCGAGGTGAGCAGCATGATCGAATCCGACAGCTCCAGCACTTCGACGGTGCGATCGTCGAGCTGGCGTCCGATGTCGATCACGACATAATCGAACATGGTGGAGAGAATGCCCGCCAGCTCGATCATGTGCTGGCGCGTGATCTCCTCCGCCGCCTCGGGGCTGGGAGCGATGGAAAGCATGTGCACGCCCGGGACACTGGCCACGAGCACCGAGCGCAGCTTCGACTCTTCGATCGAGCCGTCGACGAGCGCGTCGGTCAGGCTGTAGCGCGCGGGGGCATCGAGCATGACGCCGAGATCGCCGAAAGGAAGGCTCATGTCGACGAGCACCACCTTGGAGTCGCTGCGCTGTGCGAGGGCCAGGCCGAGATTGGCGGTGAAGGACGTCGCGCCGATCCCGCCCTTGGACGAGACCACCGACATCACCTTGCCGCGCTTCTTGTTGGAAAGCGTGACGCCGGAGAGCTGTCGGATGTGGCTGACGGCCTTGTCGAGCTCGGCACCGTCGATCGGGCGCGGCACGAATTCGTGCGCGCCGGCGCGGATGCAGGAGAGGACCAGCTGCGGCGACGCTTCCGTCGCGCTCACAATGATTCCGGTGCCGGGGAACTCGCTGCGAATGCGGCGCACGAACTCCATCGCCGGTGTGGCCTGGAACGGCAGCTCGAGCAGGACGAGATCGGGCTGCAGACTGCGCGTCAGGCGCAGCCCCGCGGCGATGTCCTCCGCCTCTCCAACCACCCGTACACCCTTGCCATTCGCCCACTGTTTCACGGAGGCGGACACTGCAGCGTCGCTGTCGATGACGACGAGTCTCAAATTACCGGTCGAAGCCATGATTTATCTCCCGGGGCACTGCCCCTCATTCCACCAATGCGAGACCTTTGACGAACGTGCCCGGGTTCTGCACCGTGCACTTGGGACCGTCGATGGTCGCTGTAATGAAGCGGCCCGTGACGTCGCCGTTACCCTGCACACCTTCGATGAAGAAAGCGCCGATTTTCGTGATGGTCACATAGTTGCGACCGGCGGTCGGCGGCGAGAGCGGATCGAAGAACGGCACCAGGATGATGCGCGGGCTCCTTCCGAACGCCGAGCCTTCAATGCCCCTCGTGCTGGAGTTCCAGTACGCACCCGGATCCTGATCCACCAGTTCCTGCACACCCTGCTTGGTGGGGCCCACCATGTTGCCGGGCTCAACCTGAAGCTGATCGCCTTCGCCCACGAAGTAGGGATTGCAGTTGGAGATGTTCCAGCGGTAGTCCGCGCCGCCACTCTGCGGGTTGACGCCGCAACCGCAATTGAGCGGCGGCAGATCGATGGGGAAGAACTGTCCCGGTGCAATCGCCGACTGCGGATTGCCGACCTTGAGCACGATGGTGCTGCCGATATCGCCGGGGGCCTGGTATCCCGTGGTGATGGGATCGTAGGGCTCGCCGGCGTCGACGCGGTTGTTGCCGTTGGTGTCACCCCAGCGATCGGGAACCGCCCACGGCTTGACGCACTGCGACTCGCACACGTCGTACACTTCGGCGACCGCGTGAGCAGTCACGTCCGTGAGATTGTTGCTGTTCTGATCCACGATGCGCAGGAAGTACGCGACGAGTGCGTCGCCGGTCCCCTGCGTGCGGTGTGTCTGCACACGAATCTGGGTGGCAGTCGGGAAGGTGACATCCGCCGCCGTGATGATGACGGGACGCTTGATGTCGAGCTCGGCCAGGTTGTTGGACGCGATCGCAATGGCACGATCGGTCGCAAGCGCCTGGCTGCCGCCGCCGACGAGACCCGTCGCCCCGGCCAGCGCGGCGGCGTCGGCCGCCGCCTGCAGCTGGTTCTTCGTGGTCATCATCATGGCGCCGTCGATGATGAGCGCGGAGAAGGCGAACATTGCCACCAGCGCCACCGCAGCCATGATGATGATGCTGCCGCGGTTATTGCCGAGGGGTGTTCTCTTCACAAGTCTCACCATCATGCGTTTCATTGCGATCACTTTCCTTTGGAGTCGGACTTCGAATCAGAATGAATATCTTCCGGACGAACGTTCATGTCCTGCGACCCCGCTCCCGGCAGATCGATCTTGGCGCCTTCGGGCAGCGCACGCACCAGGCGCGGCGACACCACGATCAAAAGCTCGCTCTCTTCTTTCTGCGTCTGCACATCGGTGAACAGATAGCCGAGCAGGGGGATGTGTCCAAGAATCGGAATCCTCTTGTGGATTTTGGTCTCGGTGGTCTGAATGAGACCGCCGATCACGAGACTCTCCTGGTCGGACAGCTCCACCGTGGTCTGCGCCCGGCGCACACGGATGGCCGGAATCCGGAAGCCTGACAGCAGCACCGCGTTGTTGTAGTCGAGCTGGCTGACTTCGGGCGACACCACGAGGTTGATGACACCGGTGTCGACGATGGTCGGGACGAAGTGAACCTTGGTGCCGAACTCTTTCCATTCGATGGTGACCGTCGTGCCGGTGCCGTTCGGTGTCACCGCGACGGGGACCGGAATCTCGCCGCCCGAGAGGAACTGCGCCTCTTCGCCGCTGGCGGCGATCACGGTGGGCTCGGCAAGGATCTTGAGGGTGCCGTTGGTTTCCAACGCTTTGATTGCAGCCGCAATCTGGTCGGTACCCTTGATGTAGCTGAACAGTGCATTGGCCTGGTCAGCCGGAATGGGCACCGGAGACGTCGCGCCGGCCCACGTCGCACCATTGTGCTCGGTCTGGCCGAAGAAGTTGAAACCAAGCTCGAGCGCCTTCTGGCGGTTTACTTCGGCAAGCTTCACGCGCAGCTCGATCTTCTGATCGCTGAACGGACCGCGCACGGTCACGTTGAAAGTGCGCGAGTTGTTCGCGTCGTCCCACAGAACCAGGGTCGTGAGGCCGATCTTCTTGCCGTTCACCAGGACTTCCTGGGGACCGGCGACCACCACGTCGGCGATGTCCGAGTTGGCGATGGAGACCGTCTTCACCTTGGTATCGAGCTTGTGGGTGACCGACTGTCCCACGATCACGTTGATCTGGGGATTGTTCGCCTTGGCCGCGTGCGCGACCGAGGGAACCGCGAGTGCGACCACAAGTGCGAGCCGCGAGATCGCTCGTATTGTTTTCGTCAACGGGGACATCTTGAACTCCATTTCGATTGAGAAATTGCCGGTGATTGCCGGACGGGTTAATCCTTGTCCTTCGCCGGTACCGGCGATTCCTGTTTTTCGATCTTGCCGTTGCGAATGACGGTGAACGTCGGCTGCTCTTCCTTGACGGGCACGGGCTCGGCCGCGGTGACCTTCACGGGCGCCTGGCGGTACACGACCTTGGTGTCGGGTTTGTCGCTCTTCATGCCCATGACCGTGCGCACGTCCTTGGAAGTCGCCTGCGTGATGCTGCGGTCGACCGGGTTGCGCAGCGAGAGGTGGACGCTGCCCTGGTCGACGGCGAGTGCAAGTTTCTCCGCGCCGTCCGGATTGACGAGCACGGTGACCGTCTGCACGGTGACGTTCTGGTTGTTCTTGGTCTCGGTCTTCACACCGGCGGCGAGGACTTCGAGATCCTGGAGAATGGTGTTGGTCACGGCATTCATGCTGCCGGCCGCGTTGTCGATGGTGACAAGAATGTCGACGCGGTCGCCGGGGAGCACGAAGCCGCTGACGCCGGTCACTTCGTTGACCTTGAGGCTCATGGCGCGCATGTCGGCGGGCACGCGAACGGAGAGACCGCCGCCGATGGCGCTGAGCTTCGAGGCGAGGACCGGCTCGCCGGCGACGACGAACACTTTCGTCGTCTGGCTGAGCACGCTGTCAACGCTCGAGTAGCTGCCAGCGGGCACGGCGCCCTTCGGGAAGTCCACCACTTTCAGGTGCTCTTCCTTGAGCATCGTGCCGAAGGTGAGGTCGCTGCTCGCGACCACTACCGGCGACGTCACCGTAGCACCCGCTTCGGCGCCCGGCACGGTCTTGAGGTAGAGATACACACCGGCGGCTGCCATGCTTGCCATGACGAGCGCCAGTACGATGAAGATGAGTCCACGTTTGTCCATGACCTTACCTACCGTTTGCGTCTTTCTCTACGACTCGTGTCGCATGATCGACGTCGTTCGCAAAGGAATTGTGCCTCTGAAGGAAAGAACCCGTACGGAAAAGACTTCAAACTCCGTCTCCACCGTCACACTTACGCGCCGATTCAGGTCGGCGGGATCGGGCGGTACCACGGTGATGACCGAAGGCACCACACGAGCTGCATCGCATACGTCCTGTACGCGCTGAGTAACCGCCGCAACATCAGGTGCGGTCACTGCCGCCAGTCGCACGCCTTCACGCGCGGCCGACGTAAGAATGTTCATCGTCATCCAGGCCCGTCCGAACTCGGTGATGCCGAAGCACACCAGGAGCAGAATCGGCAGCACGAGTGCGAACTCGATTACAGCTTGCCCGCGAGTAGACCGAATGACGGCAGGGATGCCCCTAGCCATGCGTAACCTGCCAGTGTTGTGAGCGACCCGATTGCGATGGCCACGCCGTACGGCATTGTTGTCACCGTGCGGGCAGCGTTCGCCGGCTCTTCCGGAACTTTTTTGCCCTTCAGAAACGGAAGCCCGACGAGGAAAAGACTGAAAAACTCCGCCAGTAGCTGACCACGTTGCATGAGGAGTGCCATTGCGAGCAGTCCTCCCAGAATCGCCGAAGCCAGCATCGCGACGACAGCTGCGACCGGACCGAAGAACGCGCCGACCGCAGCCGCAAGCTTCAAATCGCCCATTCCGATTCCCTTGCCGAAGTGGACGATCAGGAGAATGACCGGGGCAATTATTGCCCCCAGGAGCGCCAGGCCGAGACCGGCCCAACCTTGAAATGCAAAACGAACGATGAGAGCGGCACAGAATGCCGAGAACGTAAGGGTGTTGGGGATACGCCTCGAGCGCACGTCGGTGACGATGGCTATTCCGACCACAACTGCGATCAGAATTGCTGACAACACTTCCATTGTGGTCGCGTGCATCGTTACCTCCGCGGACAGGAGGCGTACCCCCGTCCCTTTGGGTTGACTACGTCAGCGCGTTCTGAACGCGAACGTAGATGGCATTGACGAGAGGACCAATGGCGCGGAGCGCGGCGATGGCGACAATCGAAATGAACGCAGCCAACAGAGCGTACTCGACCATGTCCTGTCCGTCTTCTTCACGGACAAAGCGATTCAGGTATTTCATGATTTCCTTCCTTTCAGAAGGTAGGAGCGAGAGAATGAAACGCGCCGATTTAGAACACGTATCCGACGATTGTTTCGCCGGACGTGGCGGTATAAGGCAACCCATGTGCCAGTGAGTTTTGGCCCCGCTCCACGACGTCACGAAATGACGCAAACCACGCACTGGTAACCAACTAGTTCATTCCGCGCGAATGCCGGTTTGAGGCGTCCCCAGGCTGCACCTGAGTCACACGACCCGGGTACATGGTGGTTAAAAGCGCCCAATCTCCCTTTGGTGAAATGGCGCATGGCGTCTGATTCCTTTTTGTTCCTCGTTGTGGATGATCCGGCCGGTCGGTTCCGCGCTGTATCTCATCGAGGTGTGAAAAACGGGTCTAATCCTCCAAAAAGCAGCTCGCGCGATGCGCGGCGCAGACGTTTTCATCCGCGGTCGCGATTACCGAGCGCAGATAGTGTGTGCCGTCATCGTGGAGAAGAGCGAGGTCGACGGGTGCGCCGAACGGACCGTCGGGTCCGATCCGCATGACCACCGGCCGGTGCGCGTGGTGCTCGTCGGGATTCTGTTTGACCACCACGGCGAGCTCGCCATTGTCGAGCTCGACCGCACTGCCGACGGGGTAGAGCCCGAGGGCCCGAACCAGGGCACGGACCACCAGCGGATCGAAAATTTTGCCCGCCATCTGATGGAGAAAGCGGAGCGCCTTGCCCGGAGCAAGCGGCTCGTTGCGATAGCTGCGCGCGGTGGTCATGGCGTCATAGACGTCGGCGACCGTGACGATACGCGTGTGCCGGTGCAGGTCCCAGCCGCCGGGCTTGGGTGGGTACCCATGGCCCGAAAACTGAACGTGGTGCTGCAACGTCACGAAGAGGGGACTCGAGATCATGCGCAGCGAGCGCACGCGTGCCAGCTCGGTGACACCCAGCATGGGGTGCCGGGTCATGGCCTCCCACTCGGCCGGTTCCAGCGCATCGGCCTTGTTCAGAACAGCGAGGGGCACGTGCATCTTGCCGATGTCGTGCAGAAGGCCCGCGATTCCAATTTCAGCGATCTCCGACTTGGGAAGCCCGAGCCGGTCGGCGATGACCATGGATGTGACGCTCACGTTGACCGAATGGGCGAAGGTGTACTCGTCGTAGTTCTTGATGCTGGTGAGACCGACGAGCACCGACTCGTCGACCTGGATGATGTCGGCCATACGCTGGGTGAGACGCAGCGCTTTGGTCACCTGGATGGGATGTTTCTGCTCCACCGCGCGCATCACTTCGCCCATGAACATGACCGCGCGCGACATGGCCTTGTTGCTTTCCTCCTGGATCGACTTCTGGTCGATGCGCGTGTCGCGCAGCGCCTTCACGCGTTCGATCCATTCGGTGAGCCGGATCCTGGTGATGCCGGCCTCGGAGAGTCCGTGCGCGAGAGCGCCGAATGCATCTTCCTCGGCGGGATCCGCGAAGAACACCTGCACGAAGCGACCGAGCTCCCCGGCATCCACGTCCGGCGTGATATCGATCTCCTCGACGTGCCGCGCCTTCATGCTGTCGATCACGAACAGCACGGGGGCGATGTGCTGGGAATCGACGACGACGCGAACGTCGTTGACGACCAGGAGGTCGGTCACGACCGCGATCGTGAGCCGCCCTTCCGCGTGTCCGAATTCACGAATTACGTGGAGAAGCCGCTCCAGTGCCGCCTGGGTGGCGCGATTGGTCATGGCGTGAATGCGAACCGTGCGGCTCACGCTGAAGATCGCGTTTGCCAGCTCCGGGCCCAGCCGTGTTGCGTTCGTCGTGCCGGGGGAATCGCTCACAGCACGTCCTTCTCGGCCGAAATCTCGGACGAATCGCGCAGCTCCGGATTGGCCCGCTGTCTGGTGGCGTGCGCGGCCTTGGTTCGCACCAGTGTGTCCGCGTCGGCGCCGAGAACATCCAGGAGGCGCTGCGCGTCGGGCCCGGGCACGTAGCGGAGAGCGGTGATCGCCAGCAGTTTGTCGCGCCGCAGACGGCTCTTCTGGACGGTGAAAAGGTGCTTTTTTTCCACCATGGCGCGAAGCCGGGGCAGCGCGTTGAATCCGCACAGACGGCCCAGCGCCCGAAACATCAGCTCCAGCTCTTCCGGAGATCGCGTCTGCGCGGACTCCGCGAAGCACAACGTCTCGACGGCGTCAGCGACGAGCGGGTTGGTCATATGTCCGGCTGCGCTCCATGCGCGCTGGCGAACGGCGGCGTTGTCGTCGTGCAAGAGCTTGCACAGGAGCTGTGCCGGCTCATCACCCGGAATCTTCACAAGGAGATCGATGGTGCCGCGCCGGATCTGCGGATCGGCCGCTGCCAGCATCCGGTGCACAACGGGCGTGATGGCAGGGCTCGCCGCGGAGCCCAGGAGATGCACGACATCGCGCGCGAGACGAGGATTGTCGACGTCGATCGCGTCGGTGGTGATCGAGCGCACATCGAATCCAGGTATCGAAAGCAGGAGTGCGCAGCCCTGCTCATGAATGGCATCGTCGGCGTGACGCGACAGCAATTCCCACACGGCGCCGGCGGCATTGGTTCCCGTGGCCCGGAAGTAACGGATGAGATCCAACGGCGAGTTGCCTTCGCGCGAGCCCCGCGCCAGCGTCAGCAGGTATTCGGGATTCGCGAGCTCGGCATGGATGCGCCCGGGAAGCGGGGAGAATGGCGCCTCCCGCGATTCGGTGCGCAACTGTGCCGCCAACTCGAGGGTGGCGGTCAGTGTGGCCACGTGGCCTTCGTCGCGGATGTAGTGGACGATACGCTCGATGGTGTCCATGACGTCGCGAATGACGGGTGGTGAACACGCCGCGCGTGTGAAATCGAACATGATGCGCAGAAAGCACAGGAGCTCGTCGTCGGTGCGCGGCGCGCTCCAGCGTGTCATCTCCGCTTCGTCGATGCGCAGTGCACCGCGCAGGATGTGCTGCATGGCCCGTTCGTTCTCGAGGCTCCCCGCCGGCCCCGCGTGCGCGGCCAGCGCCTGGTAGTAGTCGCCGATCGGCTCCAGCGCCGCATCGTGCTCGCGCGTGATTCGTTGCTGCGTTTCCGCCGACGGCATGTCCCGGTGATCGTTGGCGCGCAGCGGTTGCTCGCGCTGGGTCGGATTGGCGCCGTTGCCTTCGCCCTCGCCGGCATCGCTCTGCTCGTCCAGAACGCGGTACGAGATGTTGGAGAGCTCGGCGTGCCACAGAGCGGTGGCGATGTCGAACTGGGTGGATGGACTGTACAGCGCCTGCTTCAGAACCCGCGCCAATGCCTCGAGCTCGGCGCGCTCCACGCTGCGCACAACGCTCAGCTCACCGACGCCATCCTTGTACAGCAGAAAGGCGATGCTTTCGGTGTTGGGACCGATGTCGTAAACGACCTGGTCGCGCCAGAGCAACTGGTACTGCGACACGACGAGCAGCAGCTCGGGTTCGTTTTCGAAGTAGGAACGGAATGACTGTTCGAAGGCGCGGGCAAATTTGACCAGGTTGGGATTGTTGCTCTGGTAGATCGCCTGCGCACCGATGAACTTGGCCAGCGACGCAAAAATCCCGCGCACCTTGTCGAGGTTGCCAAGGTCGGTGCGGGCGGCCGGATGGCCGTCTCGAGCGGAAGCGGGGGCGTGCGTGTTCATGGTTGAAACGCCCGGCTTTGTGCAAAGCGTATGCCACGAACCGCAGCAGGCAGTTGGTCAGACCGGCCTGCGTTGAGAATCCAGTTAACGACGAGGAAAGAAGTTCAGGGTGCGATGCGCGCGGGGCGCGCGGCCCGGGCGCGACGCTCGCGCCGCCACGCCGCCGGCGACTCGCCGACGGCACGCCGGAACGCGCGCGAAAAGGCCGCCTCGTTCTCGTAGCCCACGTGGAGTGCCACCTCGATCACCTTGGCGTCGGTGTCGCGCAGTGACGCCGCCGCCAACTGCATGCGCCAGGCGGCAAGATACTGCATGGGCGGCTGTCCGATGAAATGGACGAAACGCTCGTGCAGCGACGAGCGCGAGAGACCCACTTCTTCGCCGAGGCGCTCGATGGTCCACGCGTGCGCGGGCCGGTCGTGCATGACGGCGAGCGCGCGTCCGACCGATGCATCGCGCATCCCCGCCAGCCATCCGGTCGCGTCCGCCGGCATGCTGTCGACGTACCGGCGCAGCACCTCGACGAACAACATCTCGCTCATGCGCTCGAGCACGGCCTCGCCGCCGGGGCGTTTGCGGTTGGATTCCTCGACCACGGAGCGGAGAAATGTGCCCACCCATGAGCTCTCCTGCGCCAGCCCGCGCATCTGAATGATGCGCGGCAGCGCGGCCAGAAGCGGATTGAACGGACGCGCATCGCAACCCAGGAAACCGCACACGATGGTGGTCTTGTCGCGGCCGCCGCCGTCGAGAAGCGCTGTCATGTCACCCTCATCGTTCATGTTGAGCGCGAACGGCAATTGGGGTGGTCGTGGGGTGAAGAAAACGCCGGGGTCGACATTTTTCGCGCGCAAACCCGGTGCGCTCGACATGACATGCGCGTCACCCTGCGGGAAAATGACGAGGTCGCCTTCGTCGAGACGCACGGGTGTTTCCCCGGCAATTGCTGCCCAGCACGAGCCGCGCGCTACGCCGTGAAACTCCATCATGTGATCCACCCCGGGCAGGATGGCCGGGATAACTTCCTGCTGGTTCGGCGTTTCCGCCACCCAGGGGTGTGCACCTTCGACATAGAAGAAGAGCGCGCCGCGCAGACGCACGGCGCGAAGCAGGTCAGACAGCGTATCGCCACTCATTATATAGCGCTCTCCATGGAAGGTTGGTGGACCCCGGCGGGGGGGGCAAGTACCGGACGATCAGCACAATTTGACCGACACGCGGCAGGGCGTCAAGTCGCTGCACTTTGAGATATTGCGTCCATGGGAATGGGCCCATGCAGAAAATACGAATGGAGAATGATCATGCAAATCATCGAAACCCCGAGTTCGACCGATTACCAGGCCATCAAGACCAGACAGCAGGCCATGTGGGCGTCGGGCGACTTTGGTCGCATCGGTGTGACGCTGCAGATTGTCGGCGAATCATTGGCCGAGGCCGTCGACGTGCGCGCGGGTGAGCGCGTCATCGATGTGGCGGCCGGCAACGGCAACGCGTCGCTCGCCGCGGCGCGCCGGTTGGCGCGTGTCACCTCCACCGATTATGTTGCCGAGCTTCTCGCGCAGGGACGGCGTCGCGCCGAGGCCGAGGGACTCGTCATGGAGACCTGGGTGGCAGATGCGGAAGAGCTCCCGTTCAAGACCGCCGAGTTCGACGTGGCGCTCTCGACGTTCGGAGTCATGTTCGCGCCCGATCAGCAGCGCGCGGCGGCCGAGCTCCTGCGCGTGGTGCGTCCGGGCGGACGCATCGGACTCGCCAACTGGACTCCCGATGGGTTCATCGGTGAGTTGTTCCGCGTGGTGGGGCGCTTCGTGCCGCCGCCGGCGGGTGTCATGTCGCCGGCAGCCTGGGGCAGCGAAACGCGCCTCGTCGAGCTGTTCGGTCCGCTCGCCGCTGACATCAAGACCGAGCGCAAGCAGTTCGTTTTCCGCGATTACTCCGCGCAGAGCTGGATCGACACCTTCCGCGCGTACTACGGCCCGGTGCACAAGGCGTTCAACGCTCTCGATGCGGCCGGACAGGAAGCGCTCAACAGTTCGCTGCTCGATCTCATCGCGCGCTACAACCGCGCGGGCGGCGACTCGCTCGTCGCGCCGGGCGACTATCTCGAAATTGTCATTCACCGCGCGTAACCCCCGAAGGAGAAACAAACATGAACGCAGTCGCGACCAAACTCGGTGAGCTCAAGATGGATCTCGCCGGCGAATTGATTCTTCCTCCCGATCCGGGCTACGACGAAGCGCGTGCCGTGTGGAACGCCATGATCGACAAACGCCCGGCCATGATCGTGCGCTGTGCCGGCACGGCCGACGTGGTGCGCGCGGTGAACTACGCGCGCGACTATCACATGCTGGTGTCGGTTCGCGGCGGCGGTCACAATGTAGCGGGGAGCGCCGTCAACGACGGCGGCATGGTGATCGACATGTCGCGCATGAAGGCCGTGCGTGTCGATGCGCATGCGCGACACGCGGTGGTCGAGGCGGGGGCACTTCTCTGCGACGTCGATCGAGCCACGCAGGAGCACGGTCTCGCCACGCCCCTGGGCGTGAACTCGACCACCGGGGTGGCGGGTCTCACGCTTGGCGGCGGATTCGGATGGCTCAGCCGCAAATACGGCATGACTGTCGACAACCTGGTTGCCGCCGAAGTGGTGACCGCGCAGGGAGAGATTGTGCACGTGAGTCGCGATCAACACCCGGACATGTTCTGGGCCCTGCGCGGCGGCAGCGGAAATTTCGGCGTGGTGACGCGCTTCGAGTTCCAGCTGCACGACGTGGGACCGAACGTGCTGAGCGGCCTGATTGTCTACCCGATGTCGGAGGCGAAGTCCGTGCTGCGAAAGTATCGTGCCCTGGTCGAGCTGGCCCCCGAAGAGCTCACCGCGTGGGCGATCCTGCGCAATGCGCCGCCGCTTCCGTTCCTGCCCGAAGCCGTCCACGGCCAGGGCGTCCTGGTGCTTGCCTTCATGTACGCCGGCGATCCGTCGCGCGGAGAAGCACTTGTCGAGCCACTGCGCACGCTTGGGTTTCCGGTCGGTGAGCACATCGGCGTGCAGCCGTACACGGCGTGGCAGCAGGCGTTCGATCCGCTGCTCGCAGCGGGCGCGCGCAATTACTGGAAGTCGCACAACTTTGTGCAGCTCGACGACGACTTGTTCGATGTGTTGATCGATTCCGCCACCACGCTGCCGTCGCCGCATTGCGAAATCTTTCTGGCGTCAATCGGTGGTGCGACGTCAAGGCCGGGTGCCGATGCGACTGCATACGCGCACCGCGATGCGAAGTTCGTGATCAATGTTCATGGACGGTGGGAGACGCCCGCGGAAGATGAGGTGTGCATCGCATGGGCCCGCGCTTTTTACCGCGCGGCCGCGCCGTGGTCCACGGGTGGTGTGTACGTGAACTTCCAGAGCGAGGATGAAAAAGAGCGCGTGCGCGCGGCGTACGGTTCCAACTACAACCGCCTGGCACAGGTCAAACGCGCGTATGACCCCGGGAACCTGTTCCGGGTCAACCAGAACATCCTGCCCGAGTGACGAAATCGGGAATCCGGCGCCTCCCGCGGCGTATCAATGCTCACGGGAGGTGCCGGGATGAGAAAGCAAAGTTTGTTCGTGGCAATGGCGATGGCATTGACGGTTGCGTTGGCGCAGAGCGCGGCTCGAGCACAGGCGGAACCGCAGAAACGGCCGGGACCTGGCGCACCATCGGGTCCCACCGTGCCGCCGCTGGTGCAGCGCGCGTCGGGCCCCATGGGAGCTCCGGTTACCGTTGAACCGCTCCAGTTGAAAGCAGAGGCGGACAGCGCCATGGTGCACATGGATCTGCTGATGACACAATCGCTGGCGCTGTCGAAATCGTTTGCGGAGCTGGCGGCGCTCCACCACGGTGCGGATCGAAGCGAGATTCTCGTGATGGAACGCGTCAGTGATGCGATGGGTTCGATGGCGGCGGAGCTCAAGTCGACGCTGGCGCAGTACAAGCACATGCTCGACGATGAAACCACCACCGAAACCGGCGCGATGAAGGCCGAAGTGGACGGGTTGAACGCGGCGATGCAGGTCATCGCGGGCGAAGTGACGGATGCGATCCAGACGTTGCACCGGCTGGAGTTGCAGCTCGGTCAGGGCTGACTTACACCACGGCGGGTGTCGACGGCGTGTCGGTGACTTCGTAATAGGCCTGAATGCAGCGATGCGCGGCGGCGTCCCAGGTGGCGGTGGCGGACTCCAGCATGCCGGCGGCGCGGAGCGTGCCGGCCAGCGCCGGCTGGCTCAGCACGTCGATGATCTTGCGCGCCATGCGCCGGACATCGTGATAGTCCACTTTGAGCGAGCCGTGCTCGAGCACTTCGGCCACACCCGACGTGCGTGAGACGATAACAGGCACACCGCGCGATGCCGCTTCCAGCGCAGTGAGACCGAACGGTTCGCTGACCGATGGCATGACGTAGACATCGGCGTTGTCATAGGCGCGATTCACGTCTTCGCCGCGCAGGAACCCGGTGAAGGTGACGCGGTCGGCGATGCCGAGCTCGCGCGTGAGCGAACGCGTCGACTCCATCTGGTCACCGGCGCCGGCGACCACGAAGCGCGCGTCCGATATCTCGGCGGCCACACGCGCCGCCGCACGGATGAAGAAGCGCGGGCCTTTCTGGCGGGTGATGCGTCCCATGAAGAGCACGGTCGGGTGCTGGTTGTGCGTGCGCACAACCGGAGCATTGATGTGATCGATGCCGTTGTGCACCACCGTCACTTTGTGACCCGGAATGTGATAGCGGTCCACCACCATGTCGCGGGTGCGGTTGGAAACCGCGAGCACGCGTGCAGCGGCTTCCATGCCGCGGCGCTCGATGTCGTACACCACGCCGGTGGGATCGCTGGAGCGATCCAGCTCGGTGGCGTGCACGTGAGCGACGATGGGTCGACCCGAGAGCTGCGACAGCGCCATCGCCGCCGGGTAGGTCATCCAGCCGTGGGCATGAATCACGTCGAAGAGCTCGCCGCGGGCCAGGGCGACGCAACGTTCCGCGTACGCCCGGATCTTGCCGGTGAGATCGCCATCGTAGTCGCCGCGCGCACCCACACCCATGACGCGAACCGATGACGCGTTGCGCCTGCATTCGGCGAGTTCGTGGCGTGATGCAATGCCGGGTCGACAGGGATCGGTCAGCGCGGAATTGACCGCTTCGCAGATCACACGATCGATGCGGCGCCGTCCCGGAACCAACAGTCCGGGCCGGGCGGTGCGGAAATCGCGATGGCCCGCGCGCGGCGGCGCGTCGGCGCCGTCAGCGGGGCGCGGCAGGAGGAAGAGCACGCGCACATGGGCGCGATCGAGTCCGGCGGTCAAACCGCGACACACCGTCCCCAACCCTCCGCTGATTACAGGAGGGAATTCCCAGCCCAGCATTAGAATTTGCATGCGCTCGTTGCTCCTCCACCCGTTCATGGCGGACGTGCCGCCGTTCACGTTCACCATCGAAGCACCCGGGAAAGTTGCCGCCTCTGACGGCTGCCGACCGTGAGCATTCTCACACTTGACGCATTTCCGCCGGAGTTTCACGGCGTTCGGCGTGTCATGGCTGGTCAAAGGCGAGGCCATTCTGGCGGATGAGCAGACATCCGATCCCGGCGCGCTGATCGCAACCGGAACCTCGGGGAACTGACGGGCGGGTCTGGACGCATCGCGCCCACTCTGCTTTAATCAGCCCCTCGCCCGCAGCGTTTTGAACCGCAGGAGATGTGATGAAGAGACACCGTCAGGGATTTGCAGCCGTATGGATGGCCTTGCTCATGCTCGTCGTCGTGGCGTCGTGCGGTGATGACGATTCAACCGGCACGCCGCAGTCTGGAAGCATTGCGGGAACCGTGACATTTCGTGGCACCTGGCCCGCGTCGGGTGAGATCTATATCACTGTGTTCGCGCAGTATCCGCCGACGGGTGCGCCCGACGCGTTCACCAATCCAATCACGCAGAACCAGCTGGGTCCGGGCCGTACCTTCAACTACAAGGTGCCCGGGCTGGAGGCGGGCACGTACAAGGCAGTGCTCATCGGATGGCGTGCCGGTATCGGACAGGATCAGTGCACGGGGCTGTACTGGAACTATCCTGACAGCGTCGGCATTGACAAGAATTGCATTGCCGAGGCGCCGGGACCGTCCGCGGTGACTGTGATCAAGAACCAGACCGCGTCGGGTGTGAATATGGTTTCGGATCTCTCGCTCATCGAGATTCCCTGATCGCGCGCAACAGCGCGCACCGATGCAAAAAAGAAAACGGCCGCTCTCGCGAGAGAGCGGCCGTTTCTCAATTTTGCCCTTAGCGCAATTTATCGATACAGCGCCTTTACACTACCCCAGGTGGACGGTTCGGTTGCCACCTGTGCGGGAAGCAGGAATCCGCGAATCTCGCCGCCCGGCACGCCGAGGGGCAATGCCGTGTGGACGTTGAGATACGCTTTGCCCGCCGCGATGGCCGCGAAGAGCGCAGCTTCCGCGGTCGCGGTCGTGCCACCATTGGCGGTGACATACGCGGGGTTCCAGCTCGATGCGAGCGTTTCATCCAGCGTGATGTCGTACGTCCCGCTTGTCACGCCGATGGGGAAGCCGGCGAAATACGGCGTCGTCGTCGCGACTCCCGCCGTGCCCGTGCCAGCCACCGCGGTTGCGGCGTGAATATGGCAAGCCGACGTCGGTCCAAGCGTACCCGCGAAATCAAGATGGATGTACATCTTGTGGGCGACGGCGTCGATGGCGACCGTAGCGGTGCCCGTGCCGGGCGACGCGTTGGGCGGCGCCTCATTGGCTCCGTTCAACGTGACGCTGTACACGACCCACGCGGCGTGGGACGAAGTGACCGCGCTGGCCATGACGCACAGCGCAAGTCCAAGCACTGCAACTCCCGTTCTCAGATGCGCATGCATGAGAAACCTCCTGATGCAACTCTGTTTACTGCAGTGTCGATGAGTAGCACGCGCAGTGTAGCGCAGCGGCGGGAATAAAAAAAGGCCCGGCTTGGGTTCGATTTCGCCATACGACAGCCTCCAGATACAGCATCGTCGCTTGCGCCCGCCACACACGTTGCATTTACCGCCACGAGCGATGCGTACCGGCTTTGATTGAGGGAGGCGTCGGTGTATGCCCGAATCGGTGCAGATGTGTGAGCCATCGCACACTACCATCAGGGCGTTCCTGTCCAAATTGGAACAGGCCCGGCACGGACAATTACGTCCGCGACCGGCAGTTGGCGCATGTCGAGGGCAGGATCAATGAGACGCAGCGTGTTCATCGCACGGCGGGGATTATGGATCGTCGGGTCCTTGCTGGTGGCGCTGGTGGCGGCGCGCATCGCCATGCCGCCATGGCTCAAGGACTATGTCAACGACCGCCTCGCCGAAATCAACGGGTACTACGGACATGTCGACGACATCGATGTCCACCTGCTCCAGGGCGCATACGTCATCAAGGATCTGGAGCTGCTCAAGGACAACGGCAAGGTGAAGACTCCGTTCGTGGCGTCGGAGCGCGTTGATCTTTCGGTGGAGTGGCACGCGCTTGTGCACGGAGCATTCGTGGGCGAGATGCAGTTTCAGCACGCCAGGCTGAACTTCGTCAAAGGACCGACCCGCGCGCAGAGCCAGCAATCCATCGATGGCTCGTGGATGCCGGCGGCCGACAAGTTGTTTCCGCTGCGCATCAACAAGGTGGAGATCACGGACGGTGAGATTCATTACAAGGATACCAATCACAACCCGCCCGTTGACATCTACATCGACGACCTGCAGGCGGTGGCCACCAATCTCACCAACAGCGAGGAGATCTCCGACACTCTCTACGCGGTCATCGAGGGCAAGGGCCTGGCCATGAGGCACGCACCGATCGAAGTGCACGTCGAGACCGATCCCAACGCGAAGGAAGCCACCTTCGACCTGGACGCGTCGGTGCGTGACTTGAAGCTGGTCGAGCTCAACGGCCTGGTGCGCGAGTACGGCGGCTTCGACTTCGAGAAGGGAAGCTTCGAAGCGGACACCGAGCTGGCCGCTGCGAACGGAAACATCCGCGGTTACGTAAAGCCGATCCTCAAGGACGTGAAGATTTTCAGCTTCAGGGAAGCCAAGAAGAAGCCGCTCGAGGCGCTGTGGGAAATGATTGTCGGCGGTATCGGAAAGCTCTTCACCAATCACGAGGAGCACCAGATGGCGACAACGATTCCGCTCAAGGGCTCCATCGGTGACCCGGGCACGAGCACGCTTGCCGTGATCGGCGGGCTGTTTCGCAACGCGTTCATCCAGGCGCTCAAGCCCGGCGTCGAGGGCACCGTGGATCTCGACAAGGTGGATGCGCCCGAGAAAGCGGAGAAAAAGAAGAAAGTAGAGGAAGAAGTTGAGAGAAAGCAGGGGGACGGTGGCCGATGACATCCTTGTCGAGCGGGACGAGAACACGTCGCCGTTTCTCCACCGTCTGATGCGAGGCATCTTCATGCTCCCCCGGACGACCTGGCAACTCACCCGCTGGACCATCCAGTCATGGTGGGCCGACAATGCGCTGCGGCTCGCCGCGGCCATGTCGTACTACATCACCTTTTCGCTCGCGCCACTTCTCCTGATCGTGATCGCCGTGGCGGGCCTCCTCATGGGTAATAACAATGCGCGTGATGCGATCATGCAGCAGGCGCGCACGTTGATCGGCGTCACCGGCGCGGATGCACTCGAAGTGATGATGACGAGCGCGCGCAAACCGGCCACGAGCGTCATCGCGGGTATCGTCGGTGTGATTACGCTGCTCCTCGGTGCGACCGGTGTGGTGGGCCAACTCCAGGACGCGCTCAATACCGTGTGGCACGTGAAGCCCCGGGCCGGGCGCGGCATCAAGCGCATCATTCGCGCACGCTTCGTGAGTTTCGCCATGGTGCTCG